>Ga0137391_10005123_pt1 | contig 10069 bp, 6 predicted proteins | sample 15con2h24BmetaG_FD_101399 | JGI IMG/M metagenome (GOLD analysis project Ga0137391, IMG submission 101399) | Vadose zone soil microbial communities from Angelo Coast Range Reserve, California, USA - 15con2h2.4B metaG | ecosystem: Environmental > Terrestrial > Soil > Vadose zone > Saprolite...
CGATTTACTATTCACGATTCACGACTTACGATTCATTGATCATGCGGAACACTGCGACTATTAAGCCCTCCCTCACCGCCCCACCCCAGCCGGGCTGCCCGTCTGGGGACCCCGGAGTCGGGCTACTGCCTCGCTCGATAATCATCGGCACCGCGGGTCACATCGATCACGGCAAGACGGCGCTGGTGCGTGCGCTGACCGGCATCGATGCCGATCGTCTGCCGGAAGAAAAGCGGCGCGGAATCACGATCGACATAGGCTTTGCCGACCTGGATCTCGGCGACGTGCGGATAGGCTTTGTTGACGTGCCGGGTCACGAGCGTTTCGTCAAGAACATGCTGGCCGGCGCGCATGGAATCGATGTCGTCGCTCTGGTCATCGCCGCCGACGAAAGCGTGATGCCGCAGACGCGCGAGCATTTCGATATCTGCCGTCTGCTCGGCGTGCGCCAGGGTCTTGTCGTCATTACCAAAAAGGACCTGGTCGAAGAAGACTTGCTGCAACTGGTGCGCGCCGAAGCCGAAGGCCTGGTCGCCGGATCTTTTCTCGAAGACGCGCCTGTCATCACGGTCAGCTCGCGCACCGGCGAGGGAATTGATGAATTGAAGACTGCGCTGCGCGCGGCGGGACAGCAAGCTCCTTCGCGTTCGTCCGACTTTGTTACGCGGCTGCCGATTGATCGAGCGTTTACGATGCGTGGCTTTGGCGCGGTCGTCACGGGCACGCTGATCGCCGGAGAAATCTCGGAAGGTGAAGAGCTGGAATTGTTGCCGGCGGGTGCGCGCGTACGCGTGCGCGGCGTGCAGGTGCACGGCGCTCCGGTAGCTCGAGGATTCGCCGGCCAACGAACGGCGATCAACCTTGGCGGCGTTGAGGCGGCCGAGATCGAACGCGGCATGACGTTGGCTCTCCCGGGCCGTTTGCGGCCCACGCAAATCGTCGACGTACAGGTTCAGATGCTCGCCGATGCGCCGCGCGCTTTGCGTTCAAGACAGAGAGTGCGCGTGCACCTGGGCGCCGCCGAAGTGTTTGCGCGCGTGCGCGTGTTGGAAGATGGCGGCGAGATTGACGCAGGCAAGAACGGTTTTGCGCAATTGCGTTTCGAATCGCCGGTAGTTGCTGCGCTCGGCGACCGTTTTATTCTTCGTTCGTACTCGCCATCGCGCACGATTGGCGGCGGCAGGATTCTGGATGCGTTCGCGATGAAGCATCGGACAAAAGAAGTGACGGCGGTCCGGGCGCGGCTGAAAGTTCTGTCGGGCAGCGATCGGGCAGCGCAGCTTTCATCATTCGTCGAGAACGCGAACGGGCTGCGCCGCGCCGACATCGCCGCGCGCACTGGCTGGCGCGACGAAGTGATCGAAGCGGCGGCGCGTGACGCCTTGGCGGGCGAAGCGATAGTCGACGCGGAAGGCGTGCTGATCAGTCGCGAGCGGGTGGATGAGCTGAAGCGCGCGGTGCTGGAAGCAGTCGCCGCGCATCACAAACGCGAGCCGCTGTCGCGCGGATTCGGAAAAGAGATTCTGCGCGAGCGCCACTTTGCGCATGCCCCCGCGGAAATCTTTCGCGCCGTTCTCAATCAGTTGGAGCAGTCAGGCGCGTTGGTTTCCGAGAAAGAGATCGTGCGGGCGCGGGCGCACACGCGCGACCTTTCGGACGCCGATGCGCAGTTGCGCGAGCGGCTTGAGAAGGCTTACCGAAATGCTGCTCTGTCCGCGCCGAGCATGAGCGAAGCCTTCGCGAGCGCGGGCATCAGCGCCGCGGCCCAGCCCCACGGGCGCAAGATCCTGCAGTTGCTGATTGATTCGGGCGTGCTGGTGCGCGTGGCCGGCGAGATGTTCTTTCATCGGAGCGCGCTCGACGATTTGACCAGGAAGCTGCGCGCCCACGCGGCGCGGGGCTCGGACCGCTCGATCGACGTGCCGGCGTTCAAGGAACTCGCCGGCATTTCCCGCAAGTACGCAATTCCGCTGCTTGAGTATCTCGATCGTCAGCGAGTGACACGGCGGGAAGGGGATCGGCGGGTGATTCTGTAAAACAGCGATCAGAAGTCAGAGATCAGAGATCAGAGGTCGGCGTGCTCGACGTTAGAACCAAGCGCTCCGAACTCGAAACTCAATATGGCAGCCCTTTGCATCTGCTCGCCAAAGTTGTAAATTAGCTGCGAGTTCGGTAGAGAGCCAGCAGGAGAAGTCTTTATGCGTGTCGCTATTCTATTGTCATTCAGTTTCATCGTTGTGGTTGGCGTGCTGACGGCTTGTAACTCACAAGAAGCCGTCCTCCCGCAGGCTCCGAGCACCGCGGAGCAGAAAAGCCCGCAGCCGAAAAACCCCGCCGACGAAGCGCGGCGCATCAACGCCGAAGAGTTGCACAAGATCTGGGAAAAGAAGGACGTACTCATCATTGACACGCGCGGCGAGCCGGACTACAAAGCCGGCCACATCCCGGGCGCCATCTCTGTTCCCGCGAACCAGGTCGCGACTAAACTAGAGGAACTCCCGCGCAATAAAATGATCGTGGCCTATTGCACTTGACCGGCCGAACACACGAGCGCCGGTGCGGTGCTCACCCTCAAGTCAAAAGGATTCGATAATGCGGCCGCGTTGCTGGGCGGACTGAATGCCTGGAAGACCGCGGGCTATCCCGTGGAAGGAACGGCGAAGTAAGAAGTAAAAAGGTAAAAGTCAAAAGGAAAAAGGTGAGAGTAGGACCCGGTCTTACTTTTAACTTTTTCCTTTTTACTTTTGCTTTGGTCACGTTTGCGGCACTGGCTGTGCTCTCGAAAAAGCCGGCAGCGCTGTGACGACCCGGCCCGAGGGCACGCACAACACGGGACAAGGCGCGTTGCGCACGACGCGCTCAATTTCAGAACCCAAAGCCGGCGCGCCGCCAAACAATGAAGCGTGGACGCTGGTGCCGATGACGATCAAGTCAGCGTCAGTCTTTTCCGCAAGTCCGACAATCTCGGCGTAAGGCCGGCCTTCGGCGATATGGGTCGTAACGCGCTCGCCGTTTTCGCCGGCAAAAGACTTCATCCGGTCGTCTACTTCTGCGCGCATGCGTGAAAGCGCCGCGCGCGCGCCTTCGGGAAACATCACTGAGATCTGTTCGAAGTAATCGCCGATTACGTAAATCGCGTGCAGCTCGGCCTTTGTGTCGGTCGCCAACTCGCGCGCCAGATTCGTCGCTGCGATCGATGATGGACGAAAGTTCGTCGCGAGCAGAATTCGATTCAGGTTAATTTCGGTGTCGTGACCGCGATGCTCGACAAAGTCGCGCTGCGGCGGCCTGATGGTCAGCACCGGACAGGGCGCTTCCGCGATGATCTCTTCCGCGGTCGATCCCCACAACGCGCGCGCCAACCCGCGCCGGCCGTGCGTTACCACCGTGACCAGATCGATATCGTAATCGCGCACCGCGTTCGCGATCTCGTGCGCGGGCTCGCCGGCGACGATCACGGGTTCGACTTCCAGCCCGTCGAAAAGCGGATCAATGAGCAAGTCCTTGACCTCAGCTCGCAGTTGTTTCAGCCACTGGTTGTCCTGATCTTCCAGCACTCGTTCGGGCAGGGTCATCAGGTTCGCGGGCACGCTGCCGGTTTGGACGCTGAACAGAACGACTCGCCCGCGCCCATCACGCGCGAACGCGGCCGCGTACTTCAGCGCCGAACGCGCGTGCGGGGTGAAGTCGGTCGGGAAAAGAATGTTGCGGAAAGACATAAAGAGATTTCGGATTGCGAAATTCGAATTTCGAAATTGCTGTTCGGTTACTAACCTCCGAATCGGCGGCGCGAGCGTGGGAAAACAGAAATCCGCAATTCGCAATCCGAAATTCGAAATCTTCAGATCACTTTCGTTCCCGCAATGCGATCGAGCTGCACTTGAAAACCGGAGCGCTTCATCACTTCCCGACGTTTGCGGGCAACCAGGGACAGATCCAGCGCGACTCTTTCGCGGACGCGCCGCGCGCGATCGCCAGTAGCAGTTTTGTCGACGATTCGGCGCAAAGCCTCGCTCAATCCGGCCACGTAAGAACTTATGGGCAACTCTTGACGCATCGTTGCCACCGAGTTTGAGTATTCCAGCCCCCCTGATGTCGGATCGAGAAAGGTGTAGTCGTCAGCCAGTTCCAGACGCGCGGCGCGAAACAATGAACTGAAGTCAGAGTTGGCGCCATTCAGAGCGCGCTCGACGCCGCCGATCAGTTCGCCGCTGACCTTCACGACATCATGCCACTCAACCATCTCTTCCGCTTCGGTCGCGACCGGAGGTTTGGTCGATGAAGTGCGCCCGCCGCTTTGTGACTCGTCAATCAGAGGCACAGCACTCGGTGGAGTTACGGACAATTCCCCCGCGCCAGTCGTCGACCCGAGGTCTTCGGTTTTCACGGGGGCTGAGTCGTCGCGCACCGCGACCGCCTCGTCGGCGCCTTCAAAGACGCTGATCGTCCCCGGGGTTTCGCGCGCGCGCAGAACCAGCCGATGCATCGCCGCCTCTTCCAACACTTCGGTGCCGGCCGCTCGATCCACCTCGCGCACCAGTGGCGTATTCGATCCGGTCAGGAAAACATCGGCGCTATAGTCATCCATCTCGACGTGCACGCGCCCGACGAACGCGCGCTGCGACAGATGACGCAGCAACGCCCACAAGTTGACGAAGCTGGTGTCCAGGTTGTCGTAGAGTACGCGCGACTTTGATTCTGAACTCATGTTTAGTGATCAATCGAACTCGACGCGGAGCATAACAAAGGCAAAGAGCAAGGGCAAAGAGCGAGAGCTAAGGCAAAGACGAAAGAGAAATAGCGGCGTAGAGAGTACCAACTTTAGTTGGGCTTTCGGCGACATCCAGACCCGACTGAAGTCGGTACTCTGAACACCGTTCATGAACGTACTTCCTCCTTTGCCCTTCGCCCTTTACGTTTCGGCACTTCCATGCGAAACTCCGCGAAAATGGAAAATGCTGGTCGGTTGGAAACAATAAAAGACGAACGCCCTGCGGGATTGCGACGATCGGTCGGCTTCTACGGACTGATGTTCGTCTCGCTGGGCTCAATCATCGGATCGGGCTGGCTGCTAGGCGCGCTCAACGCGGCGCAAGTGGCCGGGCCGGCGTCGATCTTGTCGTGGGTCCTCGCGGCCTGCATGCTGGCGCTGCTCGCACTAACGTACGCGGAACTGGGCGCCACTTACCCTGTCGCGGGAGGGGCGGCGAGATTTCCCTACTACTCGCACGGTCCGATCGCCGGCTTCACGGCCGGATGGGCATCGTGGCTGCAGGCGGTATTCATCGCGCCCATCGAGGTGCTGGCGGCCATCACCTATGTCAACAGTGTTGGCTGGGTGAACATGCACTTCAACATGATTAACAAGGTGGGCGACAGTGCCGGACTCCTCAACGGAACTGGTCTCGTTGTGGCCCTCGTCTTGATGGTGCTGTTCACGGCGATGAATCTCGCCGGTGCCAAGTTCCTATCCGACAGCAACGTGATCGTTGTCATCTGGAAGACCGCCGTGCCCGTTCTCGCCATCGCGGTCGTCGCCTGGCTCCAGTTCAATCCCGCCAACTTCCACGCCGGCGGTGGCTTCATGCCGTTCGGCTTTCATGGCGTCTTCGCTGCCCTGACTGGTGGCGTCGTGTTCGCTTTGCAAGGCTTCGAGCAAGCGGTCCAGCTCGCCGGTGAGGCACGCAATCCGAAACGTGATCTGTCGCGAGCGATTCTCATGGCCATGGCAATCGGCGCGGTGCTCTACGCGCTCCTGCAAGTCGTGATGATCGGCGGGCTCGATCCTGCGAACATCGCGAACAGCTGGTCCAAGCCGCTGGGCACTGACCCGTCCGACTACGGCGCGTGGTATACCCTCGCCCTCGCGGTGGGCGCGGGCTGGCTCGCCAAGGTGCTCATCGTCGACGCCGTCATTTCACCGGCGGGAACTGGCGTCGTGTATGTCGCCACCACGGCGCGCCTCTCCTACGCCCTCGGCGAGGAGCGCGAGATGCCGAGCGCGCTGGCCACGACAAATCGCAAGGGCGTGCCCGTGGTGTCCATTATCGTGGGTTCCGTTATCGGATCACTCGCGTTCGGACCATTTAAAAGCTGGAACGCGCTCGTTAGCGTTGTCACTGGCGCCACCGCGATCATGTATGCCTTCGCTCCGGTGTCACTGGCGTCGCTCCACAAGGTTGATGGTGTCCGGCCACGATCTTACCGAGTGCCCATGCCGGCGCTCTTGCTGCCTGCGGCCTTTTGTTCGGCCAACCTGATCATCTATTGGGGTGGTTTCGAGACCACTTGGAAGCTCGCCTGCGCCATGGCGGTCGGGCTTATTCTGTTTGCCATTGGGGCGTGGCGCTTCGGCACCGGCGCGCAGCGCACGATCCGAAACGCCTTCTGGATCGGGCCGTGGTTCGCAGGTCAGGTGCTGATCGGGTGGCTGGGCCGTTATGGCAATGGCTCCAGAAACCTCCTGCCGGACTGGGTGGACATCGTCGTTGTAATTGTCTTTTCGCTGGCGATCTTTTACTGGGCCGTCAGCCTTACACTTACCAGGGAGGGGACCGCGGCGGCAGTCGCGAAGGACGCACAGCAGATCGCAAACGACACGGGGCGATGACTGCCGGCGGACACCGGTCGCACTCGCTTCTGGTGATCGCAAGGAGTTGATTCTTGGCGTTACTCTGCGATGACGCTTTGAGGCGTTTCATCTCTTTGACGATTTCGCGGCTCGCATTCAATCCCGGCGCTCCCGTTACGCCACCACCCGGATGCGTGCCCGCGCCGCAGAGATACAATCCCTTAATCGGGGTGCGATACTGCGCCCAGCCAATCAAGGGCCGAAATGCGAAAAGCTGATCCAGCGACATCTCGCCGTGATGAATATGCCCGCCGCTGAGCCCGTAAGTCCGTTCGAGATCGAGCGGCGTGACGACTTGCCGGGCGACGATCGATTCTTTCAGGTTTGGCGCGTAGTCCGACAGAACCTTCACGACTGCCTCGCCAAGCTCTTCCCTTCGCGAATTCCAATCACCGTCTTTCAATTTGTAAGGAGCGAACTGCACGTGAATCGACATCACCTGCGCGCCCTTTGGTGCGAGTAACGGATCGCTGAGCGAGGGAATCGTGATGTCCATGTATGGGCGCGGTGAGAAATCTCCATACTTCGCCGCGTCAAAGGCGCGCTCGAGGTAATCGATGTCCGGGCCGACGTGTATGCGGCTGGACAGCTTCTCGTCAGCATCATCGTCACCCAGTCCCCTGAACTTCGGCAGTGCTGAAAGCGCGAGATTTACTTTCGCAACCGCCCCGTGGGCGCGGAGGTTGCGAATCTTCTGAATGAAGCCCGGATCAAGTTCTGTCGCATCGACCAGCTTTAGAAAAGTTGACTTCGGGTCCGCATTTGAGACGAGACCGTGCCCGGAGATCTCATCGCCAGTCGCCAGCACAACACCCGTCGCATATCCATTCTCAATCTGAATGTTTGCAACTTCTGCGTTAGTACGAATCTCAGCGCCGGCTTCGGTCGCAGCCTTTGCCAGCGCTTGAGTGAGCGCGCCCATGCCGCCTTTAACGAAAGCCGCCGGCGCGAGTGCGTGGCCATCCATCGCAGCTTGAAGCAACAGCGGCGCGGTCGTTCCTGCCGACCATGGCCCGGCAAATGCGCCGAAGACTCCCCTCGCCGCCACGATCGCGCGCAACAATTCATTCTCAAACCATTCCGCAGCGAGATCAGCAACGGCCATCGGTCCATAACGAAGCAGACGATACTCATCCTTCTTGCCAAGGCCGCGAATCTTCCACCCGAGTTTGCCAAGACTCCACAATTCAGATTTGGAAGGAGCATCGATGTTCGGCGGCGTCATCGTGAGCAGGGGTCTCAACGTGCGGCCGATGTTTGCAAAGCAGGAACCGAACTCAGAATATTTTTCGCTGTCTTTCCTTGAGTGCGCGGCCAGCTCACCGGCCGTGCGTTTCGCATCTTCATAAATGCAAAGCGGCGGCCCGTCGAGATTCAGCGCCGCAACGCGAACTGGCGAATCAATGAATTCAAGGCCATGGCGTTGGAGTTGAAGATCGTTGATGACTTGCGGCAAGAGTGGCCCAGCGCTGTGGGCGAGAGACGCGCGAAAGCCAGGATGGAATTCTTCAGTGACGCACGCACCGCCGACGATCGCGCGACGTTCAAGCACGAGCGGTTTGAGTCCCGCCCTCGCGAGATAGAAAGCAGCGACGAGGCCATTGTGGCCGGCGCCGATGATGATGATATTTCTCGTTTGCATCAGAAAAACGGCCACAGATGAACACGGATTACACGGATCAAAACGACTAAGGTCTACGTTGCTTTCTTATCCGTGTCTATCCGTGTGAATCTGTGGTTAATTGTCTTTCAAAATCTCCATCGCCGCATTGCGTCCGCTGGCGCCCATGATTCCGCCGCCCGGATGTGTCGCTGATCCGCACATGTAAAGACTCCTGATCGGCGTGCGATATTGCGCCCAGCCCGGCGCCGGCCGCAAAAAGAAAAGCTGCTCCAGAGTAAGCTCACCCTGGAAAATATTTCCCTCCGACAGGCCGAACTCGCGTTCGAGATCGAGCGGCGTTAAGACCTGTCGATGAAGAATGATGTCTCTGATGTTGGGGGCGTGCTCGGCGATTGTATCGATGACTGTATCGCCAAACTCTTCGCGTTTTTCGTCCCACGAGCCTTCCTTCAAGCTGTAAGGCGCGTACTGCACAAAGCACGACATCACGTGTTTGCCCGGCGGCGCGACTGAAGGATCGGTCAGCGTGGGGATCACCATGTCGATATATGGGCGCCGTGAATAGCGTCCATACTTCGCATCGTCATAGGCTCGCTCCATGTATTCGACGCTGGGCGAGATCGAAATGGCGCCGCGCAGATGCGGTCCGGCTCCTGGCATACATTTGAAATTGGGCAAAGCGTCGAGTGCGAGATTTACTTTGCCGGACGACCCGCGAAACTTATAACGTTGAATGTCTTCGACAAAATCCGTCGGCAAATGCTCGGCGCCAACCATCTTCATAAACGTCAAACGCGGATCGACGCTGGATGAAATTACGTCGGCATAAATCTCGTCTCCGCTGGCCAGCGCGACGCCTTTCGCCTGCCCGTTCTGCAAAATGATCTTCGCGATGGGCGCTTCCGTGCGAATCTCGGCGCCGGCTTCGCGCGCCGCGTCAGCAATGGCATTCGAGATCGCGCCCGTTCCGCCTCGCGACAAACCCCACGAACGAAACGCGCCGTCAATCTCGCCCATGTAGTGGTGCAACAAAACGTAGGCCGTGCCGGGCGAACGCACGCCCAGGAACGTGCCGATGATTCCCGACGCGGACATCGTTGCCTTGAGCACGTCGGTCTCGAACCACTGATCGAGAAAATCAACCGCGCTCATCGTCATTAACTGCACCTGGTTGTACTTGTCGTCCGCCGAAAGTTTTTGAAAGCGACGGCCCATCCCGAGCAGATCGAGCAGGCCTTTCGGATTCAGCGACGCGGGATCGGGGGGCGTCATATTCATTACGGGTTTGATGAAGTGGGCCATCTCGATCATCGCCTTGCCATATTCGTCGTAAGCTTCGGCATCCAGCCGGGAATGCCGCGCAATTTCGCGCCGCGTCTTCGCATGATCGTTGACGCGCCACAGGTAGTCGCCGCTGGGCATCGGCGTGAACGTGCCGTCGAGCGGGAGAATCTCAAGGCCATGCCGCGGTAGATCGAGTTCGCGAATTATTTCAGGGCGAAGCAGGGAAACGACGTACGAGCAGACCGAGAACTTGAATCCGGGAAACACTTCTTCCGTCACGCACGCACCACCGAGCTCGTGTCGGCGTTCGAGCACGAGTACCCGCTTGCCCGCGCGCGCAAGATAGGCGGCGTTAACCAGACCATTATGGCCACCGCCGATGACGATGACGTCGTAGTTTTGAGTCATGCGTTCAGAGTTCACCCTGTAGTGAACTGCTTGACTGAGACAAAAAGTTAAGTCTACTACTCAACGAGAGCAGGAGGCTTAAGATGGCAGTCAAACGCAGGACCTTCAGCCGTGATTTCAAA
>Ga0137391_10005130_pt1 | contig 10062 bp, 14 predicted proteins | sample 15con2h24BmetaG_FD_101399 | JGI IMG/M metagenome (GOLD analysis project Ga0137391, IMG submission 101399) | Vadose zone soil microbial communities from Angelo Coast Range Reserve, California, USA - 15con2h2.4B metaG | ecosystem: Environmental > Terrestrial > Soil > Vadose zone > Saprolite...
CTTGAATTGCTGACGAACTTGTTTCCGAATCATGCAACGACGGCATTACCCTACGCGAAGAGTGTCTCTATCTCCTCCCCGGGGATGGGAACATCCTTTGATGGCGTAGTGCTTGAGTTGCCTGGTGGGCTCAAGACCTTCTATGTTGACGGCAAGAGTGCAGAGCTTGTCAACGTGCGCGAAAGGTGCGTGGGTTTTTGGCTCCTGCAATCTCTCACTCATTGGTCCCCAGCATCGTCGCGCTCTTGGATCTCGCCGATGAGCACCTTCAATGCTCTGCACTCGTAATTGCCCTCGAGAAGAATTCGCCAGCGCTCAGCGGGCTGCTGCACGCCCTCATGTACGTTGGGGGCACTGTTGTTACTAAACCTGATTTCCCCGTGCACCCCGCCTATGTTTTGGTCGGCTTGGAGATTTAGTTGACATGGCTCTGATGATTCTTTCTGCGGGTACGGGATAGGATTACTATGTCTGTTTTCTTGACACTTGCCTGTTACATCGCCTTGTTCCCTATGTTTTTCTACTTGCTTAATGTCCGTTTCTTTTCCTCGAACTGAAAAAATACGACAAGTTTTATTGTTGATGCTGAGGTGGAATCTCAGGACATAGTTCCATAAGAGCGAACATGTGCTCATTTACGGCGAAGTCTGCAGTCTATAGAGACTAAACGTACTAAACGTTAAACGCCTGTTTCCTTGCTCGTACATTGATTATGGGCTTCCTCGGAAGCTTCGTTCGTGGCCTACTCAACGTTTTCTGCGTCTCATCCCCCCAGCAGGAAGCACCGGAGCCCGTATATCCCAGTGCGGGGAAGCCCCCGTCCCAACAGATTCAGCATCCTGGAGGCTACTCAGCTCAGTACCAGTATCCTCCTCCCCAACTGCAGCAGCAGCAATGGCAGCCCCCGCAGCAGCCGCTACGTCCTCGCCCACACAAACCACACCATGGCCACGGCCAAGGACAAAGTCAAGGATCTCCCCAACGGCCATTTCCCATACCATCGCCGCCGCCGCCGCCACCGCCTGCGCCCCAGAACCAGTGGACATCGCCACAGCCACAGCCTGTGGCACAGCCGCCGCAGGCAGCCCATCCAGCTTCCTCGCGTCCTCCGCATGGTCGACTTGTGCGCGCCCCCCTACCTCCTCTCTCTCCTCCTCCCCCTTTCTATCTGCGCCCTAAAGGGGCCGTAGGCCCGCTGACTTTGATCGTACATCGCAGGATCAGAAGCTCGTCAATTCCCAAAATGAACATTATGTGTCTCTGCGCGATCGCGCGACTCGCGAGGGAGAGGCGATGGCGCACGCGTTCGAGCTGAGCCATGCGGCGTATGCGCGCAAGGACGGGGCGGGTGCTAAGGAGCTGTCGAACGAGGGCAAGGCGCACCAGAGGGAGATGGAACGCTTGAATGCTGAAGCGAGCGCGTGGATATTCCGCGGTGAGTTACTTTTTGTTTTCGTTTCGTCTTTTCTTTACAGTTTGGTGCTCACGGATTCATGCCACGCCGCCGTCATTCGCAGAGAACAATCGTGTATGGGTGTTTTTAGTCCTTGGCCAGATGATCCTCTCGATGACGTTGTCGGGCAACGCACTTTCAGGACTGCAACCCGGGGGAAATTGATTTACATGGACTCTACGTCAAGGAGGCTATCGCGTACACTGACCAAAGCATTGCTGAAGCACGGGCGAGAGGCGATAAGGAGCTTCGCCTCATTGTCGGTTTGTACAGCCCCTCTATTTGGGAGAGGGACAACTGATCTTTTGCATCGGTGCACAGGAAAAGGCATCCACTCCCCAAACCACGCTGCGAAGCTCAAGCCCGCCATTGAGGAACTCATGCAGAAGTAGGACCCCACAAGTTGTGCGACTTACTTTTGTTTTATTCATCTCGTTTAGGTATGACCTGGCTGCGGCAATCGACCCTCAAAACTCCGGTGTCTTAATTGTGCAACTGGAAGGCGGGGCTGCTGAGCAGGCACGGGATCAAGGGGGATTGATGCTGGGGCCAGACGACATCACACAAAGGCTCGACAGGAAGAATGGAGATTGCATTATCATGTAGCAGATCTTGGCACGATGTTGAACGAGGGTGTAGATTTATCTCATTTGAAGCAATCTGACTCGGAATCTGCGACAGGCATCATACTCCTATCGTAGTATGGCTCATCCATCAATATACTTCGTGGAAGAACACAACAGGCGCTTGTTATCAGCTGCGATGTTATAGCGTATATTAACTTGGCATTACAACCATGAGAACTATCTAGCCACGCAACTGTGCACGATATCTGTATGCTCATTCGATCGTGCGATGAAGCACCACAAAGGGCATTTTCTAAGCAGGCAATGCTCGATTCAACGAACGTCATGGGGAGGGTACGAGTGAGTCACCTATCCAATCAGCTTGTGGGAGGTGCATGGTGTTGCTTAGATGTCGATTTTGATTCCAGTGTTTCGTGATGGACTCGAAGACACGAAGACGTACGGCGATTCACTAGCAAAACCATAAATTCGCCACCGATTAGGCTCAATCTACGAGAACCGCCATGGCGTCTTGTGGAGGCAGAGGTGGCGGGTAGTCCCTCAACGGTTCTCTTGGCAGTTCTGTGAGGCAACCACGATAGATGTCGAGGTGTAGCACGTACGCTCTCCTTTCCCACACGTTCTCGCTGCTCGGCCCCACTCTCCGCCTTGCCCACCACTCTGCGCGGTGCCGTATCCACGCGTCGCGCCTTTGCTCTGGGTGCAGGCCTTTGATGCTCATGCAGAACTTGAACTCATTCCATTTCGCCGAGCAGTGTGCCATTTCGCCGAAGCGGTATATCGACTTGAGCTGGTTACCTAGAACTATTTCATTTCGTTTTTTCATCTTGAATTTGGGAGCAGAGAGAGAGAGAGATGAGAGGGACGCGCGTACTGTTGCACGAGAGAAAATTGTCGAAGGCGCTCATGCAGGTGGGTATGTCCTCCGGCGTCGGATGTAGTTGACGGAGTCGCGCCTCTTCTTGAGAAACTACCGCGTTGAACTTGTCGACATCTTCGATTGGAGATATTCCCATGATCCGGTACGCGGCTGTCGTCGGCAATTGAATCACCGTCGCGTCGCAAAGAGAGATGAAGGAGTGTTGGACGCGGATGGACCTGTCGGGTTTACCTTGCTTAGCGCGGCGTACACCGGCCCGGGAGACGTGGCACCCCCCTATATCTGACCGTCCAGCTGCTCCTGTGCTCCGAGGGAATACTGCAGCGCCCTGCGAGTCAAAATGATACGCTTCGTCACCTTCGACGCGCTACACACCCTCATCACACCACGCAAGCCCATCCACGTCCAATATTCGGAAGTATTCAGTCCTTATCTCGGCGCACTCCCACCGGACGCCATCGCCCGCTCGCTCAAGCTTGGTGTGCTCTTCTTCTGCGATTTCAGTGTAGCCGCAGTGAGGCTCAGACAATGTCACTGTAGCAATTCGGCAACTTCAGGCCGAGAAGCCGTCATACGGTGCAGGTGCGACGGGGTGGTGGAGTGAAGTAATATCGCGGACGGCGGTGGGCGCGGGTGCTGACCCACGGGTGGTCGAGACACATCTTGGCACGATCGTGCCGAGCCTCATGAAGCGTTTTAGCTCTCGCAAGGGATACGATCTATTTGACGACACGCTCGAGACGCGTGCGTCCTTCTCTCTGTCCGCCATACGCGATAACAGATTTGATGTATGCAACAGTCCGTACACTTCGTGCGATGGGCGTGCGGACGGGTCTTATTTCAAATTGTGATGCGCGAATAGGTGTGTTGTGTGTGCCGTAGGGCGTGATATAAGCTCAGGACTCATACAGCGGATGTCCTTAAGGATCTCGGAATTTCGGAATACCTCTCCCCCATGCTCATAAGTGAGGTGGAACGCGTGGAAAAGCCGTCGATATCCATCTTTCTCGCAGCGTGCGCACGCGGAGACACTACCCCGCCTGAAACGTTACATGTTGGGGATGATTTTCGAGAGTGAGTATGTCATCCGTGCATCGCTTCCACTGTTTGTAACGTTGTGACGCAGCGATTACCTCGGAGCGGATAATGCGGGGCTCCATGCGTTATTGCTGCGCAGAACAGGGTCGGATGGAGAGGAAGAGCAGCAGACCGGCGCAGAGATGGATTTTAGGACTATTAAGAGCTTGAATGTAGTCAAGGACTTGCATGGTGTGCTAGCATGGATTGAGAAGATGAATGCGAGTCGTGAAGATTAGCCCCCGGTGTGTGGTTGAAGGAGTGCTCTTCCCTAATTCGAGTGCATATCTACCTGACGCAATCTAACGGGAGCTATCGAGTATATGTGCATGACCACGACGTTGACCCCCAAAGAATCAAGGGACTCCGAGTCCTGGTACATCTCGGGCAGAGATGATAGTCTTCGGATATTTCCACGCAACGTCTTCGATGCGCTCACCCATCTTCAACACCGTCGCACGGACAACGCGCGGATCCTTGCGCAGAAGCTTACTTAGACCTTTCTGCTTTTCAGGCGATGCGTCAAAATGCATCGTCCAGTAGCTAAGAAGGGGCAGTTCAAAGATAGGTCTCTAAAACGGGTAGGAAAAGGAGGACCGGACGTACTCTCCATATTCATGATTGGTTCCATGCGACCGCATGCGTTGAGGAAGCGTCTCTGTTCCCCAGTACTGAATGCCGCGAACGACGCCGCCGTTGTTGAGGATATGCGTGGCCGCCAGGCGAACGAGGCTTTTGATTTGTCGCTGTAGAGCGTGAAAAGATAAAACAGGATACAAATTAGAAAGGAACATTGTCACGTACGTATTCAGGGTTGTGCGCTGCGATGCATAAGACCTGATAGAATGGCATCTTGCCTTGACGCGGTCGATGGTGGCCGGGAAAGTGTGTCCTTTCCTTCCTGTAGGCCGACGGACCGGGCGGCGCGTGGCGACATCGTGTTCGTGTGCCCATTTTTATTATCCGAACGAGCGAATACTGCACTGTACATCATTCAAACAAAAATGTCGATGAAAGCTGTGAGTCATTTCTTATTCGAAACGTATGCCATCCGTGATCTCATGTCCACCTCCTCCGCAAAGACCGTAAAAAGTTGGTAATACGTGGATTTCCTCCCGGTTACTCTGACAGTTAGCCCTTGTTCTGCAGGCGTCATCTCAGGAGACTCTCTTGTACTTCGTGGTCGACCGGGTCCCCAGGGACAGCCGCCTAAGGAAAGGTGAGTTTTCTGGGGGTACATTGTTCTCGGCTCTAACTAGTCTCGCAGGATCCTTCATCTCGCCGATGTCTCGTCACCTAGGTTGGGAAATGCATCCAGGGAAGACGAAGTAAGCATGTCCCTTTACTTCCTAGATCTTACTGATCATTGGCATCGTTCCAGCCGTGGGCATATGAGGCGCGCGACTTTCTGCGCACACTCACCGTTGGCAAGGAAGTCTCATTTACCTCCTCTCACCAACTTCCGCCTGGCGAGGGAGATGTACCCCGTGATCTTGGCAACGGCGAGATCAATGGTGTTGACATCACCAACGAATTACTATCACATGGCTGGGCTAAAGTAAAGGACTTCAAGCGCGAACCGACAGAGGATGACCTCCGTCGGAAAGGTCTCGAATCCGAAGCAAAATCTGCCGGTCGCGGTCAGTGGAATCCTCATGGGCCTAAAGTAAGTTCTTCTGCTCTCCACTTTGTGCATTGTGGGGGTATCATTTTTTTATTCTTGTTAGGCGCGGCAGGTCATACATAACATGCCCTTGGATTCCCAAGGATTTATCAGTGAATGGAAGGGGAAACAATTGGATGGTACCCAGACCGGGTTTTTATGTCTACACCATGAACTGACTGTGCCCATTTCGCTAGCCATTGTTGAATCTGTTCGGGATGGCACTACCCTCCGGGTCCGCTTGTTTATGCCTGACGGTGAACACCAATTCGTCAACATCACTCTTGCAGGGGCGCGCAGTCCACGTGTCGCTTCGAGGCAGGGAGAAACATCTGACCATTTGGGGGACGAAGTGAGTCGTCTGGATCTCCGACGTGTGCCGCCCGCACGCTGATCCCCTCATCCGAACTGCGTAGGCGAAATATTTCACGGAATCGCGTCTTCTTCAACGGGCCGTCAAAGTACAGCTTCTTTCCGTGCCTATCGCTACCGCCACACCATTCCAAACGAACGGTAGCAGCTCACCGGCGCCCGCGAGCATATTCATTGGCACCGGTCGGTTGTTCCAGCTGGGGGTCTCCGTTCTTTGTGCTCATCCGGTCTCTTTTTCCAGTTCTGCACCCCGTGGGTAATATTGCTGAGTTCATCCTCGGGGCCGGGCTAGCGCACCTCGTGGAGTGGCACTCGGGGATGTTAGCGCCTTACGGCGGCGCGGAGAAGCTGCGAGCCGCGGACCGCGCAGCTAAGGAGAAACGCCTCGGGCTGCACGCAAATGCATCAATACCAAACGCCCTCAGCAAGTCACTATCGGGAACGGCCAACGGCACGGTGCGAGCGTTCGAAGGGACTGTCGTACGCGTCTGGTCCGGAGATCAGATTTCGATTTTGACGAAGGATAGTAAAGAGCGGAGGGTACAGCTGAGCTCGACACGCGGACCCAAGTATGTTTGTCCGATTTCTAGTTCTGGCCGTGTGCTGATTACTTGGTGAACAGGCTGTCGGACCCGAGACAGGCATACTATGCCCAAGAGGCTCGTGAATTCCTCCGAAAAAAGCTAATTGGGAAGCACGTGCGAGTCCAGGTCGACTTTATCCGGCCTCGAGAAGGTGAATACGACGAGCGCGAATCTGCGACCATCCGTGTAGGGAACCAAGGAGTGTGAGTTGGTGAGAGATTGGAGGCTTGACGCATTCTTTGACCCGACCTGCAGCAACGTGGCCGAACAACTCATCGAAAAAGGACTTGCAAGTGTTGTGAGACACAAACGCGATGACGAGGACCGCTCACCTGATTATGACAAGCTGATGGCCGCAGAGCAGGCGTTCGTATTATTCTCGTCCTCTGCCTCGTAAGGCGCTCATCAACCTCCTCTCCCAGTGCTGCCGCAGAAGGACGGGGGATCCATTCCGGAAAGGAACAGCCTGCACCGAGACCTCCGCTGAATCTGTCTGAGGCAAGCAATCGTGCAACGCAATTCTTGAACGGCTTCAAGCGAGTAGGCAGGATCCCTGCAGTAGTTGACTATGTCGCTGCTGGTTCACGATTCAAGTAAGCCATGAGCCTGTTCAGCGCATGCAGACTTTCAATGGGCGTCATTCATAGGATCTTCCTCCCCAAAGACAATCAAGTACTTACCCTCGTACTTGGCGGTAAGTCGTTATATTCTGAGCTTTATACTCGCTTATCATCGAATAGGGATCCGTGCACCTCGAGCTGCACGTAGCGCATCCGAAAAAAGCGAGCCCTATGGCAATGAAGCTGCCGAATTTGCAACACGGCGATACATGCAACGCGATGTTGAGATCGAGATCGAGACCACCGACAAGTCCGGCGGGTTCATCGGTGCATTGCATCTCAATAAGAACGAAAATGCTGCAGTCGCGCTTGTTTCTGAGGGTCTCGCAACCGTTCATTCGTTCTCAGCAGACACGCTTTCATGGTCGAAGCAGCTGTATGATGCTGAGGTAAGTAATTGTATGAGCCTCCACGGCGAGCAATGGACTTGACATCCCTCCCAGGACGAGGCAAAAAAAGCCCGGCGGAATGTACGCATATATCCTTAATTTTTATCACATCCCTTGCCAACATGCAGCTCAGATCTGGTCTGACTATGATGAAGTTGCGGCTAAGCAAGCAGACGATGAACCAGAGGATGACTCCAGTGCCCGAAAAGCAGAATACATCGATGTCATCGTCAGTGATGTACGGGCAAAGAATGGGTTCAGCTTCTCGGTACAGATCCTCAATACCGAAGGTAAAACATTGGTATGCCTCTCTCTGCTGTATTTGACATTAGTCCACCGTAACAGGGATCGCATCGCTAGCACAGCTCATGCGCGACTTTTCTGCACACTACAAAGGCACCGCGCCGCCGGCTGGCTTTGTGCCCAAAGCCGGCGAACTTATCTCGGCAAAGTTTTCCGACGGTGCGTGGTACCGCGCCAAAATCCGTCGTGCATCGCCCGTCAAGCGCGAGGCGGAGGTCACCTTTATCGACTACGGGAACCAAGACACGATCGGTTTTGCGGACATCCGACCCCTAGACGCCAAATTCCGCACGCTCCCAGGGCAGGCACACGATGCGCGTCTCAGGTGCGAGCAACCTTCTTTTTTTTTTTTTTTCCCGCGACGACTAACCCCGCTAAAATACACCGGCGCGTGCAGCTTTGTGAAGCTGGTTGGGGACGACAGCGAGTATCGCGAAGACGGGGTCCAACGCTTCCGTCAGCTGTGCGATGGGCGCAAGCTCGTCGCGAACGTCGACCACAAGGAAGGGTCCACGTTGCACCTCCGACTGATCGACCCTGCGGACCCCGTGACGGCCGACGACCCGCTCGCGTCGGTCAACATCGACCTGGTGCGCGAGGGCCTCGCGTCCGTCGACCGGAAGGGGTGCAAGTACCTCGCGTCGTACCCGCAGGTGCAGAAGAAGCTCCAGGAGGCTGTCGCGGGGGCGAAGCGCGACCGGTCCGGGATGTTCGAGTTTGGTGACGTAGAGGAGGACGAGTGACGAGTGAGTGAGTGAGAGCGATTGAGCGGCGGCGGCGGATCGTTATGTAATTTTGGCCTGGGCCCGCGGTGATAGGGCTACGGCCACAGAGACGGGCCAGAACATGGTGGATTTACTTGGGGTTTCGGGTTTCTTGGATTACAAGTCCAGCCTTGGCCTGCGATCATGTTCGGACTTGTACTCCATTGCCCTATCTATCTTTATCTGGGTATCTGTGGCCGTACTTCTTCCCAGGACACTGGAAGGGAAGTTCCCACACACATACGTGATTGTCCCACGAAAGACCCTATGGTCGATGCATCGTTGATGGGTTGATGCTTCCCAGCCGATCAACGCACCCCGTCCCATCTCCGCGATAGACTCGTACTTCTACAACGGGGGGTCTGAATCACCCCTGGACGAAGCGAAGCGAAGATAGATCAACGGAGAAGAGAAGAAAGTCATATGACGGGCGCCGTACAGAGGAGCCCTCGAGGCTGTGTTTTTACGGCTTCGTAGAACTGCGTCGAATCAGCGTGCGCACAACAGTAATTGGACCCTGTGTCAGGGAAGGAATCGTAAGCGTCCGTGTACCCAAAGTGTCCCAACATGTGTAGTTGTAGTGATATAAATGATCAATGTTGACCCCCCCAATCGGACTCGTAGCGTTCCTAGATAGGGTCCACGCGCGCAGTGACTACACTGCACACCTGTCCCCCGGGCATCGCATCACTTGGCAGTACTAGTGCACTGTACGAGTACATAATAAATCCACCCAACGTGTTATACACGTTGAAAAGGGCAGCTCGGGGCGGCCACGCGCCTAATCGGCCCCACCAAGCCCTGCTTGAAAACGAAAACAGAGCTTTCTGGACCTCTGAGTCCAGAGAGCTCACATGCTCACATGCTGTGGAGGGGGGATACTCCGGTATTAATAACTTCTGAATCCAATCGGCGCCACGTCAAGAACCTCTTCTCACACCTCACCTCTGCTGCGCACCATGAGTCCCGTAGCACCCATAGAAGCCCCTTTCCACCCCCGTGTGATCATCGACGAAACTTCAGACGAGAAGTGTGTGGCCCTCTGTCCCCTGATGCTGATGATGTGACTGACTCCTTTGCGCCGGCAGCTCGATGTCTCTCCTGTCAACATTGCACGGGCTAGACCCCAATGTCGACTTACCCCCTCTGCCCCCTCTCTTGTCGCCCCTCCTCGAGCCGCCGCCAGTGTCCGATAGCCAACCGGACTCACCACGGGGCTCACGCCCAGGGCGTGCGAAAAGCCCCACGGGCAACAAGTCGTCGCAAGGGTCCCAATCTAAGTCGCGCGAGCGCGAGCGCGGGCGGCGCTCGCGGACGCGGGAGCGGCGGCCGTCCGGGACGGACTCGATGCTGACGCTGATGCTGGCGGA
>Ga0137391_10005134_pt1 | contig 10060 bp, 8 predicted proteins | sample 15con2h24BmetaG_FD_101399 | JGI IMG/M metagenome (GOLD analysis project Ga0137391, IMG submission 101399) | Vadose zone soil microbial communities from Angelo Coast Range Reserve, California, USA - 15con2h2.4B metaG | ecosystem: Environmental > Terrestrial > Soil > Vadose zone > Saprolite...
GAGGGTGAGACGGGCCAGCGTCCTCGGCCTCGCGCTTGCGTGCGCGGGCGCGGCGGCGCAAGACTCCGGCAAGCCGTTCGCCCTGGAGCAGATCGGGAAAGGCTCGGCGCTCTACGAAACTCACTGCCAGACCTGTCACGGGCCGCGCCTCGCCAACCCGGAGTGGGCAAAGGATCTGCGTAAATTTCCGCGGGAGGACCACGCGCGCTTTGTCGATACCGTGACCTACGGCGTGAGAAACATGCCGCCGTGGGGCGATCTGCTGAAGCCCGACGACGTCGACGCGCTGTGGGCGTATGTCGTTGCCGGGGAAGGAAAAAAATAACGCTCGTTACCGCATCGCACCGGCGCTGAGAGCTATTCGGCCCCTTGACCGATTTCGCGCGCACGGCGCATGATTCGCCGTAACGCGCGTCGCGGAGCGCCCGAAAAAAGCGCTGGGGTGAGGCGGCCGGACGCGCGCCACCTTCTTGCGAAGAACAACCTGGGGAGAATCTCAATGAGTGCGCACGCGCGACAAGCTATCGATACCTCTGTCACCGGCTCGCTTGCGGCAGCGACGCGCGGGGTTCCGGTTCTGCTGCTGGCGGCGATCTTTGCGTGGCCCGCGGCCACTCTTGCGCAGGGCTCTAATTCCGCGAGCCGCTTCCAGCAGTACGAGTCGCAGCAGGCGTTCGTTCCGGCCGTCGTTCCGCTCGGCGTGAATGGCGGCGGCCGCGTCAAGGTCGTGGTCGTCATGGCGGCCGACTCCGTCGCCGCGGCGCGGGCGCGCGTCCCGGATCGCGCGCTCACCAGCGACGAGAGGCGCGCGGTCGAAGACCAGGTTTCGGCCGAGCATCAAGGCATCGAACCCGAAATCTCGGGTCGCGGCGGCCGCGTGCTCAAGCGCTTCCGCCATGCCTTGAACGGAATCAAGATCGAAATCGATCGCAACGAGGTCGCGGCGCTCGCAGCGCTGCCTGGCGTCGTGGCGGTCTTGCCGGTTCTGAAGCATCGCCCGAACAACGCGGTGAGCGTGCCGTTCATTGGCGCGCCGGTGGTGTGGCAGGGTACGCCGCGTTTGCGCGGCGAAGGCGTCAAGATCGCGATCATCGATACCGGGATCGACTACACGCACGCCAACTTCGGCGGCCCCGGCACCGTCGCCGCGTTCCAGGCGGCAGCCGCTGCCAGCACACAGCCGGCCAATCCGGCGTTGTTTGGGCCGAACGCGCCCAAGGTGAAGGGCGGCACCGACCTCGTCGGCGACGCGTACAACGCGAGCGCACCTGCCGGCAGCCCGGCGCTGATACCGCATCCCGACCCCAATCCGCTCGACTGCAACGGACACGGCAGCCACGTCGCGGGCACCGCCGCGGGCTTCGGTGTGGATGCCCACGGCGCAACCTACGCGGGAGCCTATGACAGCGCGGCATTCCAACAAGCGTTCAAGATCGGACCCGGAGTCGCGCCTAAGGCGGACCTCTATTCCGTTCGCGTCTTCGGCTGCGAGGGTTCGACCGACGTCGTGACCGAGGCGATCGACTGGGCCGTCGAAAACGACATGGACGTCATCAACATGTCGCTCGGTGCTCCCTTCGGCACGGCGAAGACCTCCGATGCGCTGGCGGCACAGAATGCAGCCAAGGCGGGCATCATCGTCGTGGCCTCCGCGGGCAACTCCGGTCCGGCGCCCTACATCACCGGATCTCCCGCATCGGGCAAGGGCGTCGTCAGCGTGGCGGCGGTGGACTCGACCGCGAGCTTCCCTGCCGCGGTGATGGCCCTCGCGGGAGGCAAGAGCATTACGGCGATCGATGCCAACGGCGCGCCCTTGTCCGGCGGCACTCTCTCGGTCTTCGTGCTGCGCACCTCCGCGGGCACCGTTTCGCTCGGCTGCAACGAAGCCGAATATGTCGACGCGAGCATCGCGGGCAAGCTGGTGGTCACGCGGCGCGGCACCTGCGCGCGCGTCGATCGCGCCGTCTTCGGGGCACGCCACGGTGCCGCCGCGGTGGCGATGATCAACAACGGCGCGGGCTATCCGCCTTTCGAAGGCGATATTCCCGGCGTTGCGATCCCGTTCCTGGGCGCGTTGACTTCCGATGCGCCGGCCTTGACCGCTTCCGCCACGGCGGCGCTCGCGAGCGGCACGCTCGCCAACCCCGGCTTCCGGGCGGCAGCGGACTTCAGTTCCGGCGGCCCGCGCTTCGGCGACAGTCATTTGAAGCCCAACGTGGCCGCGCCGGGCGTGTCGATCCTCTCAACGTTCTCGGGAAGCGGCAATCAGGGCGAGCGCCTGTCGGGAACGTCGATGTCCTCGCCCCACGTGGCCGGGGTGGCGGCGCTCGTGCGCCAGGCCAATCCTTCATGGGGCCAGCGCGCCCTGCGAGCGGCATTGGAGCAGACCGCCGACCCGGGGAAGCTCAGCAACTTTGCACCGCGCGTGGACGGCGGCGGGCTGGTGCAGCCCATCGGCGCCACCCGCACCCAGGCCGTCGCGTTTGCCGAGGGCGGCGACCGCGAGGGCGGCGACCGCGAGGGCGGCGACCGCGAGGACGGCGACCGCGAGGGCGGCAATCGCGGAGGCAGGGACCGCGACAGCCTCTCTTTCGGATTCGCGGAGCTGCTCCACGATTTCAATTCGAGCCTCGAATTGAAAGTCCGCAATCTCGGCAGAACGCCGATCGCGTTCAAGGTCACGGCAACGCCGGCGGGCGGCGCACCGCACACCGTCAGCTTCGACCGCACGACGATCTTCCTCGATCCGAGGGATGACGCGTCCCTGGACGTGAAGCTCAAGGTGCCGGCCGCTTCGGTCGGAAGCACTCACGACGACCTCGGCAACACCGCCTTCCGCGAGGTCGCGGGGGTCGTGACGCTTACGCCGACCGACGCGTCGATGAACGGCGGCGCGAGCCTGCGCGTGCCCTACTACCTGGTGCCGCGCGTGCGCTCCAATCTCTTGTCGGCCTTTGCCGGCAGGCCGGTGGGTCCGTCGCGACCCAGCTCCAATGTGAAGCTGACGAACTTCGGCGGCGCGATTGCCGGGAATGCCGACTTCTACGCCTGGGGCTTGCGAGGAACACGGCAGGGAGTCCAGTTCTTCGACCCCCGCGCCGTCGGCGTGCAGACGAATCCGATCCCGGCGACACCGACGTCGCCGGCGAACAGCATTCTCGTGTTCGCAGTCAATACGTTCGAGCGCTTCTCCAATGCCGCGGCGGGCGAGTTCGACATCCTGATCAGCAATGGCGAACGCGACGTGAATGGCAACCTCGTTTTCGGTTTCCTCCTCGCCGGCTTCGACCTCGGCGCGGCCACCGCCGGCAGCTTCAACGGCCAGCTCGCTTCGGTGCTCGTCAATCTGAAGACCGGCGCGGCGCGCATCCGGTTCCTCGCCGACGCGCCGACCGACGGGTCTACGGTGCTGCTGCCGGTGCTCGCATCGGACCTCGGCATCACGCCGGCGAATCCGCGCCTGACCTACTCCGCGCAGGTAACCAATCTGCTCGATGGGAGCGCGGCGGCGCTGCCGGGCACGGCGTCTTTCAACGCCTTCACGCCGGCTATCTCCAACGCGATGTTCGTTGCCGTGGCGCCGAACGCCACGGCGACGGTGCCGGTCGCAGTCGATCCGGCCGAGTGGGCGAAGACTCCGGCGCTGGGGCTGATGGTGGTGACCGAGGACAACCGCGCCGGCGCACCGCAGGCGCGGCTGATCGAAGCCGGGAGGTAGCGGCCGCGAGGTGACCCGGCACGGCGACACGGATCGCAAAGATCCCTGTCGCCGTGTCTCCATCCGACCCATCCACCTGCCGGACTGCGTTTCTCAGTTCTTGCCACCCGCGGCCACGTACGCCCACAGCGCTTCGATTTCATCCGGCTTGAGCAGGTCGCCCCACGGCGGCATGGAGTTCTTGCCCTTCGATACCGAGGTGAGGAAGCGCTCGCGCTGATCGCGCGGGAACTTGCGCAGATCGGGGGCGCCTTCCGGATCGGCCATGCGCGGACCGTGGCACGCGGCGCAGTGTCGTGCATACGCCTCCGAGCCGCTTTTGACCTGCTCGGACCTGAGCGCGCCCTGCGCCGATGCAGGCTGCGCAAAGGCGAGCAGCGAGGCGGCCAGGATTATTTTTACGCGATTCAATCGGGCATCAGGGCAAACGTCCACACGGACCCGCCGGGCTGGATCTTCCCCGCAGTCTCCCTCTTTGCCGAAGTCCCACCGCCGAGGCCCGACAGCACGGTGACGTACTGGCGGCCATTGTGCGTGTAAGTGATCGGCTGGGCATTGATTCCGGAGCCGGTCTGGAACTGCCACACGATCCTGCCCGTATCCTCGTCGATCGCGATGAATTCGCCGGTGAGCTTGCCGGAGAACACCAGTCCGCCTCCAGTGGCCAGCATCCCGGACCACATCGGAAATTCCGTCAGCGGCATCCTCCACTTGGGTTTCGCCGTCAACGGATTCAGCGCGGCGTAATAGCCCCACGCCGCGCCCGGTGTCCGGGGAGCCGTGGTGTTTTCCACGCCTTGATAGCGCTCGCCCGGCTTGTATGCGGGCATCTCTTTGTTGATCTGGTAAATCGCGGTCTCTTCCTTCATCGGAAAGTACAAGAGCCCCGTGTTGGGATTGAACGCCATGGGGAACCAGTTTTTGCCGCCGGTCCACCTCGGCTTGAGCTCCACCTTCTCGCCCGAGCGCAGGCGCCTCGCCACTTCCGTTTCCACCGGGCGCCCGGTCGCCGTGTCGATACGCTCGGCCCAGTTCACCGTCACGTAGGGGTTGCCGGCGAGCAGCTCGCCGTTGGTGCGGTCGAGCACATAGAGAAAGCCGTTGCGGTCGGCATGCATCAACACCTTGCGCTTGACGCCGTTGACCATGATGTCGGCGAGCACGTTTTCGTTGTTGCCGTCGTAATCGTAGGTCTCGGCGGGCGTCCATTGGTAATGCCAGACGATCTGGCCGGTCTTGGGCCTCAACGCGAGCACCGAGGCCACCCACAGATTGTCGCCCGGCCGCCAGTTGGCATCCCATGGCCCGCCGTTGCTCGTGCCCCAATAAGTCAGGTCGAGATCGGGATCGTAGGAACCCGTTATCCACGTGGAGCCGCCTCCGCGCAGGTAGGCATCGCCGGTGGGCCAGGTCTCGTGACCTTTTTCACCTGGACCCGCGGTGGTGTGTCGGCGCCACAGCTGGCTGCCCGTCGCGGGATGGTATCCCGCCAAGAAACCCCGAACGCCGTATTCGCCGCCGGTCATGCCTGTCATCAACACGCCGTTCACCACCGTGGGCGCCGAGGTGATCGAATAGCCTTCCTTCCATTCGGCGACCTTGGTCTTCCAGACTTCTTTGCCGGTTTTCGCATCGAGCGCCTTCAAGTGCGCGTCGATCGAGGCGACGAATACCTTGCCGTCGTAGAGCGCAACCCCCCTGTTGGAGAGCCCGCAGCACACCACGCGCGCGGCCGCCGGGTCCCATTCGATGGGCGTTGCCCAGATCTGCCTGCCGGTGGCGATGTCGATTGCCACCGTCTGCCTGACGTTGCTCACGTACATGACGCCGTTGTAGACGAGCGGCTGCCCCTGCTCGCCGACCTCGTTCGCGAGCGACAGCGCCCACACCGGGACGAGGCGCTTGACCGTGTTCTTGTTGATTTGCCTGAGCGGGCTGTAGCGCTGCTGGTGATACCCCATGCCGTACGTCAGCACGTTGTCGGTGTTGCTGCCGCTGCCGTCGCGCAGCAGCTCCTCCTGCGATTGGGCATGGGCGATCGCGACGAATGCGGCAAACAAGATCGCTCCTGACGAGAGTTTCCCCATAAGTCCTCCTTGACTGAACGCACCACCGATTGGAATGCGAGCGCTGTTCCGATCAGGATGCTAGGCAGGATTCCCATGACGCGTCAAGCGCACGCCACCGCCCTTTCGCGTCAGCGTCCGAAGTACTCCAGAACGGTGTCCTGGGCGGTCTGCTGCAGGAAACGCGCAGTGACGGGATCGATTCCAGCGGCGTAGGTATTGCCTACCGGCGATTTCTTGAAAACCGCCGCATACGTGGTACACGCCGCCAAATAAGTCCCGATAAGGCTCGGGTGCCGTTTATCGGGCTGATAGAACTCTAGATCCGGGCGCCTCGCGATCGCCTTCGCAAAGGCCAGCCCCGCCGGAATGACCAGTGCGTCGTTGTCGTTGCCGGCGAGGGTGTACTGCTCCGCCAACTGCGCCGACATGTCGGGTCTGTCCTTGTACGCCCACGTCATGAAAAAAATCGGGCGCGCGCCATGGGCCGTCACGACCTCGCTTTGTTTCCTGGCGTACCGATGGAACACCGGCTTCAGCTGCGGATGGATGGGGCACTGGCTGCAGTCGGCGATGATCACCGCATCGAACTGCCGCCCGGGTTTGTTGAAGACGATCTCGTTGTCCCCGACGAATGAATACTTCCCGATCCCTTCCGGCCTGAAGTAGGACTCCATGTCGTGCCAGTCGATGCCGGACCCGCTGATCGTCACGGACGCGGCGCGAGGCGCGATCTTCGGATCCGCGGCGCGCACGAGGTTGGACACGTGGTTGTGCATGCTGTTGTTGTAGTAGAAGAAGCTGTTGCCGACCCAGAGGATGCCGGTCGGAGCGGCGCCGATGTCGGTCCGCTTCGGTCTGGTTTGGGCTGACGCTGTGGCGGACACGCACACCGCCAATACCAAGAAGAGAAATCGCCTGTGCACCGGTTTTGAATTCGACATTGAACCTCCGTGGGCGCTCGAATCGAGCTGGAAAAGTATAAAGGTCAAGAGGCTCGCCGGGCAGCCGGGCCCGCATAAATAACGGCACGCGAACACCCCGAAAAAAGAGCCTGGATATTCTCCAGGCTCAAATCCCGATACCGGCGGCACCGCTAGCGCCGGCGCAGGCCCAGCATGTTCTGACGCTTCTCCGGCTCAGTAGTACATCTCCGGCATCGGCTCGACTTCCTTGGCCTGATTGACGTACTGGTCGGGGAGATAGCCGGCGGGGGGAGCCGCTGCCGCGGGCGCCGTGCTCACGGTCGAACGGCCGGAGGTCGCTTCCGCTGGCATCAGCAGAATTGCTGCTCCCGTGGCGCAGATCGCGACCGCGGCAACGGCGAGCATGAAGGGGTTGAAAAGTCCGGACTCGCCGGCGCGGTTTTTTTTGCGGTTGATCATCGTGCTCTCCGTTTGTTCGCGGGCTTGCGGAAATCGGGCGCCCGATGGAGATCACTTTGAAGTTTTGATCGTCCGCAATCGCCGTACCCAGGCACAGCGGTTTTGTGTCAAATGCACATTTCGGCGGGCAGGGCCGCACGAGCCGGTGCACGGCCTTACTCAGCCGTTTCCCCGGCGTGGCCGATTGGGCCGGCAAAAATCCTGACCTGGTTGCGTCCCGCTCTCTTGGCTTCGTAGAGGGCCTGGTCGGCGGCGCGCAGAAGGGCCTCCGCGTCCGTCGCATGGGCGGGACACAGCGCGACCCCGAGCGAAGCGGTCACGCCAAGAAGCCGGTCCGGCTCGCGCCTGATGGCTGAGCAGATTTCCGCGCTCCTGCGGCGTGCGCTCTCGAGGGTCGTCTTGGGGAGCACCACCGCGAACTCCTCGCCGCCGTATCGGCAGGCGATGTCGCTGCCGCGAACGTGGCGTTTCAGGAGCGCACCCACTTGTACGAGCACCTGGTCGCCTGCCTGGTGGCCGGCGCTGTCGTTGAGCCGCTTGAAACGATCGAGGTCCATCATGATCAGCGCAAGCGGTGCGCGCTCGCGCTTTGCGCGGATCAGCTCCCGCTCCAGATAGTCCTGCAGGAATCGGCGGTTGTAGAGGGAAGTGAGCGGGTCGCGGATCGTCTGCTCGCGCAATTCCCGCAGGAGGCGCTGCGCCGCTTCGACCGCGCGCCCGTGATCCGCGATGACCGCGTTCAGCACGAGCCCCGTCGTCACCACGGTGCACATGAACGCGAGCAGCAGCAACAGCGACTCGTTCAGCGATCCTTGAGCGAACGGCCCGCTGCCCTCGAGCGTAAACCACACGGCCATTGCGCACACCAGCGCGTTGACGGTCGCGACTTCGCGCTGCCGGAAGCGGAAGGCGGCCCATATGATGAACGGCAGGATCGCGAAAGTGAGCGGGAGCGAAGGGATGTAGGAGGCAATGCCCGGACCGAATATCGCGTACATCACTCCTGACAGAAGGCAGACGAGCAGGGATCCTTCGGCGATTTTCCGGGGTGTCCACGCGAGATGGGTCCGAACGGTCCAGGCCAGGATCAGGGGAGCGACGACGATGATTCCGACGGTGTCGCCCAGCCACCAAGTCCACCAGTTCCACAACAACTCGGGCGAACTCAGAGAGTGCACGAAGGCGAGCGGCGCCGCGGCGACGGTGGCCGCGATCGTCGCGCTCGCCGCTGCGATGGCGACGAATTTGACCACGTCCTCTCCTCGCCGGAACGCTCCGGGCAAGCCGATGAACGCGCGCACGAGCGCCGCACCGGCAAGCGCTTCCAGGGTATTGCCCGCGCCGATGAGCGTCGCGGCCACGAGCGAAGACTGGACGGCGACGTTGACGAGCGAAGCGCCCAGCCAGATCCCCGGCCAGATGCGGCTGCCCAGCAGCAGGACCGAGGCGAGGGCGATCCCCGAGGGCGGCCACACCGCGGTGGCGTAGCCCGGCGGTATCGCCACCAGCAAAGCGAGCTTGGCCGCGGAAAAATACGCGGCGGCGAGCAAAACGACCCTCGCCAGATAGGGGACCGGGCGGTCGAGGGCGAGGGTTCGCGCGCTGCGCGCCGCGAAATCCACGGTCCATTTCCGCGCTCGCTCGAAGGGGAAAAGGTGGCGGTTCATGCGAATTCCTGCGCTCCCGCCTGGACGGCGAGCGCTAGACAGGCGCTACCCAACACGCGAAATGCAAATGCGCCCTTCAGCCGGACTCTCCGGAAGTCAAAGCGGCGACCTCGTGTTAACGGCAGCATAGGCCTTTTCCGGCCTGACGCAAGGAGTAACATGGCCGTGGGGAACGCGAGGCAAGGGGTCCCGCGACCCCGTCCACAGTCAGGGGAAGATCATGAACCGTCGAAACACGCTTGCTGCCATCTCGGCGTCGTCGGCGGCGTGATCAACCACATCGGCAGGGATACGGTGGACGAGAAGGACAAGAGCTTCACGTTCCACGTCGAGGCGAGCACCTATCCCAACTGGGACGGGACAGCCCAGAAGCGGCCCTTCACGGTCTCCGGCGACGAGCTGAAGTACACCAATGCCGCTGCTTCGGGCGGTGGACGCGCCGACCTGGTCTGGAAGCGAGTCAAGTAATCCGCGCGGGCCTTGCGATCGCGTAACTGAACAAGGAGGATGCACGCATGAAAACTCAGTACACAGCGTTGGCGATCATCGCCGGTTTCGGACTCGGCGCCGCAGCGGTCGAAAGCCTTCACGCCCAGGCCAAGCCGCCCGTCTACTACATCGTGGAGATCGACGTAACGAACCCGGCGGCTTACGCGAAGGAGTACGTCCCGCGCGCTTCGGCCGGGACCAAGGCATCCGGCGGGCGCGCCCTTGCTCAAGGAGGAAGGGTCACTGTGCTCGAGGGACAGCCGCCAAAAGGGCGCGTCATCGTGCAGGCGTGGGACAGCATCGAAAAACTTCAGGCCTGGCGCAATTCGAAGGAGTTCAAGGAACTCCGGAAAATTGGCGAAAAGTATGCGACTTTCCGTTCTTACGCCGTCGAAGGCGTATCGCAATAGCCGAGGCGGCTGACCGCTGAGCGATCGAGTTCCGCGCATCACCGCGCCTCCATCGCGCGGATGAAATCGGCGAGCCGCTTGCCGGCCTCGTCCGGGTAGCGGCGCTCGAGCGTCTGGAGGCCCGCGATGCGGTCCACGCGGAGATTGCGGAAGTCCTCGCGACTTTCGCACCAGGCGCCGATCGTCCAGGTGCGGCCCCAGTAGTAGAGCGCGAGCGGCCAGACGTCGCGCTCGCTCGCCTTTCCGCCCGAGTCGCGGTAATCGAGGCGCAGCACGCGGCGCGAGCCGATCGCCTCGCGCACCGATTCCAGCTGCCGCATGGCCC
>Ga0137391_10005135_pt1 | contig 10059 bp, 10 predicted proteins | sample 15con2h24BmetaG_FD_101399 | JGI IMG/M metagenome (GOLD analysis project Ga0137391, IMG submission 101399) | Vadose zone soil microbial communities from Angelo Coast Range Reserve, California, USA - 15con2h2.4B metaG | ecosystem: Environmental > Terrestrial > Soil > Vadose zone > Saprolite...
CCATTCTATCGGCATGGTACAGGAAGCGCTCCTCAAAGACCTTTTGATGCAGGCGAGCGCCGTTAAAACCGGCCGCGAGGCTCAGTTCGATATCGTGCTTCAGTGCTTCGTCGTTTGGCGCGGTCAGCACGCCATCGGGATAATAGCCCTGGTCGAGCACCAGTCGCTGGAAGACGATCTGGCCGTTGATTTTGACGGCCTTGCCATCGATGGTGACGCTGCGCAGACCTGCATAGCTTGTCGCATGATCCACGGTATTTCCGGCAGTGTCGAGCAGCGTAATTTCCAGGTTGTACAGGTGCGGGGCTCGCGGCGACCATAAACGGCGTCGCCCAGCAGAGACGGGCAGATCGAGCCGAGGAGCAAAATCCAGGTCAGCGGCACACTCAGCCTGCGCGACGACACCATTCTGATCGGACAGCGTGGCGCGCAAACGCAAACCGGGGGTGTTGTTGGTGATCGGTTGCTCCAGGCGAAACATGCTATTGGCGACATCCGGCGTGATGCGCGGGCGGCGCAATGAGCACTGGAGGGGAACCGGCTCCATCCATACCGTCTGCCAGATACCGGTCGTACGGGTATAGAAACAGCCCCAGTCTTCATACTCCTGCGATTGCTTGCCGCGAGGTTGCGACGGGCGCGGATCATCACGCACACGCAGCACAATAGTAATAGGATCACCGGACGCGGCAATATCATCTAAATCGCAGGTGAAAGGTGTAAAACCGCCACGGTGCCGCCCGACCAGTTCGCCGTTGACCCACACTGTCGTATCATAATCCACAGCCTGAAAATGCAGCAACACACGCTGGTCAGACCAGGATTGGGGAACGGTGACAATATGCCGGTACCAGACAACAGGCATAAAATCCTTGTTGCCGATGCCAGAGAGCGGAGACTCCGGGCAGAACGGGACGAGAATCTGCTCTTTCAATTCACGCTCTAACAAACCACGCTCCAGCCCACTATCCCCAGCATCAACCTCAAACTGCCATTCGCCATTTAAACAGAGCCAAGCGGAGCGCACAAACTGTGGACGCGGATATTCTGAACGCGGGATAATCATATTTGCTCCTCCAAGCGAGGTAGTTGAACTCTCAATCTGGCAGAATAATATCTTTCTGCTACAATTCTGCCATGAACTGCTGACCTCCGCCAGTAGCAGAAAAGACAGGATCTCATAGTGAAAGAACGAAAAGATGGTGGCGCGCTGGCGAGCATCGGTGTAGAGAGTGATCCATGCCGCCTGCAGGTGGTGTGGAGCGATACGTTCGAGAAACGCTCCACACACTATACTTTTCTAAAGCAAGGTTCAAATGAACGTGACAGTTCCTCCTCAACAGAAAGGTCCAGCCCTGTCATGCTGAGCGAAGCGAAGGATCAGCGCAGCGAAGCATCTCGCTGCCGATCGCGACAGACCCTTCGCGAAGCGAGGGGTGACACGGTGTGACTGTTCAAACGGTCAAGTACAATTCGCTCAAATTGAACCATGCCTAAGAGCCGTACACCGGCACACGAAGAAATAGATGTGTTGACTCACTGTCAGCAAACTGGCTTGCGTGGTAGAGTCTGGATGGTAGCCTGTAGAGTGCGTTATCACTGCTTTAGATAGGATAAGACACACCTGCATGTCACGCGAGGCGATGATGTCTCTACGTATGAGTACTTTCGCGCTGATTTTACAGAGAAAATCAAGATCACGTCTGAAAAGAAAGAAGGAAGATAATGGGCAATCTCCAACGATTGGAAGCGGTTTGTGGACTGCTAGCTGCACTTTTTGGCCTCCTTGGTCTAACTTATGCTCTCTTCGGTCCAACCTACAGTTTTGCAAACAGTTCTGGGCAGAGTGGAACGGCGAATCTGGTGCAGGTCGGCATACAACCCTTCACTCTTGTCATCCTGGGTATCCTTGTGCTCGGACTCATCGGTGTAGCTGCCAGCGCCGTGGTGCATAGCCGCACTGGAGGCAATGGGTGGCGGGTTGTGCTCTGGGTATCAACCACTGTCCTGGTCATCTTGACGTTCCTTAGCCTCCTGAGCATCGGTGTGCTACTTCTCCCTGGTACCCTGTTTGCCTTGCTTGCCTCCGCGCTCTCTCTTGGCGCGAGGAGATAGAGAGTATCCTACAACCACTTGAACGCCCGCCATACCACCAGCATCGAAGCAATGATCCAGGCGACCATCACCAATACTCCTGTTTGAATAGCGCTCCAACCCGCGCCGTTATTAATCACCTGGCGTAAGGCCTCATTCAAGTAGTAGAGCGGCATGGCATGGATGATCGGTTGTAAGAAACTGGGTGCGCCATTTACATCGAAGTACGAGCCGCCCAGAAACATCATCGGGAAGCTGACCAGCAGGAGGACGGAGTTGGCTGCCTCGGATTTCTTCACAAAACTGGCGATGGCGAAGCCGATAGCCAGCAGCGTGAGCGCGCCCAATATGACCACCAGCGCCAGCAGGCCGATGTTCCCGTAGATGTGGACGTTGAAAATCCAGGCAGCCAGCGCCAGGAGGATGACCCCCTGTATCAGAGAAAGTGCCAGCCGGGCCACGACCTGCGCACTGATCATCGCAAGCGGCTGCAGTGGCGTGGCCGCCAGGCGTTTCGTGATGCCCATCTCACGCCAGTTAACCAGTTCAATGCCAACTGCGAGATTCGCCCACATCAGCAGAATACCCAGCATACCAGGAGTGATAATATCGATTTGCCTTATGTCTTTCGCCGCGACTGCCTGCTGGTCTAATGTGACTGGCCCAGGCTGGTGGGTAACTGCGCGATTAATACCATCGACAATGGCTTTCACAGTCAGCTGGGTGGCTGCAGTTGTAACGGGATTGCCCTGGTCATAGAAGACTTGCAGGTCCGCTCCGCCCTGTACCATCTGTTGCCCGAAACCGGGGGGAATGACGATAATGGCATTGCGGTGTCCTTCCTTGAGCGCCTGCTGTTCTTCGTCGTTGCTGCCTATATAGACTTGCAGCGCGTCCGATTTCTGTAACTGGCTGACAATCTGGGCTGAGATGGCCGAGTGATCTTGATCGACCACACCCAACAACGTTTTGGGCGAGCCGCTGCCGCCGAAGAGGAAGCCAAAGACCAGCATGGAGATGATTGCCAGGCCCAGGCTGGAAATGATGAGTCCCCGCTGCCGGGTCAGCATGATGAAGTTGGTGTATAGGAGTGTGAGTATTTTCTTCATGGTTGTGCATCCTTTTGTGCATACAATATCTGGCTGTGCGCTATTCTCCTCCTAGTTCGCGCCCGGTCAGTTCAAGAAACACATCTTCGAGAGTTGGTGCGCGCACCTGCAGGTCGGTGAGCGTGATACCTTTTGCACCGGTAAAGGCCAGCAGGGCGACAAGCGTGGATTGCATTGCGTTGGTATAGATGATGTAGCGCTCGTTGGCCTGACGCACTCCGGTGACGCCATCAAGTCCTCCGATGTCACTCTTTGTTGCCCTGCCATCCAGACAACAATCAAGGGTTGCTTGCGCGCCCAACCTGCCAATCAGCCCGGCGGCTGTATCCAGCGCAATGATCTGTCCATTATTCATAATGGCAATGCGATCACACAACAACTGGGCTTCGTCCATGAAGTGTGTAGTCAGTAGAATGGTCTTTCCCTGCTCGCGCAGCCTGAGCACAATATCCCATAACATACGGCGGCTCTGCGGGTCTAATCCGGCAGTTGGTTCGTCGAGGAATAGCACTTGCGGATCATTGACGAGCGCGATAGCCAGCGCCAGGCGTTGGCGTTGGCCGCCGGAGAGGTCCTGTGGATGCGCCCTGGCTTTCTCTTCCAATGCCACATCACTCAGCAGTTGTCGAGGGTCAAGCGCTTTTGGATAGAGCGATGCAAAGAACTGCAGCGTTTCAAGCAGCGTTAGCTCGGGGAAGAGCGTAGTTGCCTGGAGTTGCACACCTATGATGCGCTGTACCGCGCTTTTCTGCCGCTGCACATCCAATCCTGCCACAATAGCCGTGCCCGAATCGGGCATGCGAATGCCCTCGATCATTTCCAGGGTAGTCGTCTTGCCTGCGCCGTTCGGCCCCAGTACTCCGTAGATTTCGGCCTTGCGCGCAGCGAAAGAAACATTATTCACAACGGTTTTATGGTGATAGCTTTTGACAAGGTTGCGCACATCTACCATCACCTCGGCCTCGGCGTGAGTAGTAGGTGTGTTTGCTAACGGTTCTTGCGAGATCATCGTTCGTTTATCCTTTCGTAACTACTCGAGTAGAGGTATCATCGCGAAGCTCCCATTTGAGCATCTTGCCTTCTGGTTCGAGGCGGCGCATCCCTACTTTTTCGAGCACCCTGATGGATACACTCTACTGCTTCGCCATGACCTCTTCACGTTTCCAGGTCATCGCACTCACTATAATCAGCACGACATCAAGCGCATAGATGCCAGCCACGGCCACAGCGAATGCCCAGAGTCCCAGGTTCCCGACCAGGAAAAAAAGCGTACCCAGCCCGAACCAGAGCACAATCTGTAGAAACGAACTGAAATTCTGGGCCGACTGAAATGTGCGTACACGCGAAGAGATGACGCTCGCCAGTGCAGCACCGAAGAAGGCTATAGCAGGGATCAGCAGTATGATCAGTACCGAGAGTGCCGCTGGCAGCAATCCCAGCTTATCCAACCCAAAACGCAATGTTATCTCCAGGAAGTAGACGAGCATGCCGATCACCGAGTAGAGGAGCGCCGGCAGGATCGCCCCCAGCACTTTGCCAGCGAAGATCGCCGTATTGGATGCTGGCGTGACGAGCAGTGGCATCAAACTTCCGCGCTCTTTGTCTCCGGCGAAGGCACCAGACGCAATGCCAATGGCAGTCGCGGAGGGCATGAGTCCCACCACCAACAGGTAAAATGCCATCGTAAAGCCTGCATTACTCATCCCCTTCGCAGGGTGATCGCGCATGGCAGGCGCAAGAACGACCAGTATCAGAACTGTCTGCAACACCAGCAAAAAGCCTGCGGTGGTCAACGTTGACCGGTCGCGTATCGCTTCGAGCATCTGACGCCGCGCAATCAACCATATGGCGCTTAACGTACTGGCCTTCTTAGATGTGACACGCGTCATTGTATGGCGTGCATCTTTAATCATATCTTACTTCTCCTGTTAAATGAGTGTCGTGACCCTCGCCTCGTCTAACAACGTTCCATGGTCCATGTATCCTGCACTCCCGGTCCCCATAGCTTCGGCATAGACATCTTCCAGCGTTCGTGTCTCGCAGGTCACTGAGACGATCTGGGTGCCAACCGTCATCAATTGCGCTAGCACCTGGGGGTTCACCACTTTCGGTTGGGCGGTAAGATACTCCAACATGAGTGCTTGAGGCTGTGGTACAGATGGCAATGTACCAGTCGCTTTTTTCTCTACAAAATGCGCTGTGTTCACCCCTTCAACCGTTTGCAGTGCCTCCAGGGTCAAAGGACATGGAGCCGCAAACTCGACCTGCACCAGCGTCTCACCGGTTGCCTGCCTGCGTAAGGCAGTGGGAGTGCCGCGTGCCACAATGTGTCCTTGCCGTATAATCGCCACTTCATCAGCCAAACGCTCGGCCTCATCCAGGTCATGCGTACATAGGATAATGCTCCTGCTGCCATGTTTGAGGCCGACGATCAACTCGCGCACGGCTCTTGCCGCAAGCGGATCAAGCCCGGAAGTTGGCTCATCCAGAAAGAGGACCTGTGGCTCGTGGATCAAGGCGCGGGCAAGAGCCACTTTCTGCTTCATGCCCTTCGAGAAACCTGCCATCTTTTCATTGCGGTGCGCCGTCAGGTCGAAAAACTCCAACAGTTCATCGATACGCCTGCTTCGTGCAGCGGGAGACATCCCATACAGGCTGCCGAAGAAATCCAGGTAAGCAGGAACCTTCATTTGTTCAAACAGCCCTGGTGCATCCGTGACCAGTCCAACGCATGCTCGCACAGCATCCGGCTCACGGCGCACATCATAGCTGGCGACGGTCGCTTCACCCTCACTGGGCGCTAACAAACCCGATAACATACGCACCGTTGTTGTCTTTCCAGCCCCATTTGGGCCGAGCAACGCCAGAACTGAGCTATCAGGAACGTGTAAGGAAACGTGTGAGACGGCGGTAAATGTTCCAAACCGTCTTGTCAAACGGTGTGCATTAATCATGGTTGTACTCGCTTTCCGCCGCGTTCTCTCTTGCTATGCTGGTTCATCTTTCCCCTCTTCTCTTGTTGAGAACACGTAGCCGCACCGGCTCTTGCAGGGCTGCAATAGCAGTGCATTTTCGTTGTTGGCTGCCTTAAGTATAGCCATACTGCTACCTGTGATGGATGTGCCCCTGGTCATCTTCGGGGACATATCTTTGTCTTTGTGGCTTACCATGACAAGAGTAATGGTTCGTACAGTCTTACCTATGACCTGCTCTATTACTTTCCGCACATCCTATGCTCATAGGCCTGTGCTATAATGGCGAGGAAGCGGATGTCTATCCTTGTGTGCGAAGGAGTACTCCTCATGTCCAGCCAGCGAAAAACCGAGCTTGCAGTTCCTCTGGATGGTAGTGAACAAGTTCTGTCCACCGCTGGAGTGAAAGCAGCTTACTTCGCGGTCGCGCTGGGTTACCTGATGGGAGTCCTGGCTGCTCCTCACCTGACGGTGGTCAACTTCCTGGTGTTTACTGCGCTTCAGGTTTTCTACGTTTTAATTTTCAGATGGCTGAGCATGGACGATGTATCCGGCTGGCGACTGGCATTGAATCTAGGGCTGCTGACGGGAAGTGCCATAGTAATTGGGCTGTTGAGCCTGGCAGGCGTTTACTGGGATTGGCTTCCTTACCTGGTCACGGCTGCGGTCTATTTCGGAGGCCTCTCCTTACGTACGGCTATCATCGCCGGTGTGTTTCTTTACCTGGCATCGATGGTAAACCTTGGCCTTATCTACAACTGGAACTGGCCTTCTATCTATCCGTCCTCACTCACCATACTTGCTGCCTTCGGCTTTATTGCGGCCTTTTCACTAGTGCTGCGCCTACTGGGAGTTCAGAAGGAGCGTGCCGAGGGGCTATTGCACAAGCTCGAGGAGTCCAATGCTGAATTAAAGCAGGCACACGCGCAACTGCGCAGCTACGCAATGGAGGTAGAAGAACTTACAATTGTACGCGAACGAGCGCGCCTGGCCCGCGAGATACACGACACGCTGGGCCATTACCTGTCGATTTTGAACATTCAACTTGAGACGATTAGCAAATTGCAGGAGCGTGATCCTGCTCGTGCCGCTGTCGAAACTGCAGAGGCGCGTCGAGTGGCGGCACAATCGATGCAGGAAGTGCGCAATGCGGTTGCGGCCCTGCGCCCAACGAACATCGCGGCTTTGGGCCTGACCGAAGCGATAAGGCAGCTAGGCAAAGAGCTTGAGCGCAATGCGCCAGAAACAATCTTAACGCTTGATCTTGAAACGGAGTTACCTCCGCTCCCGCCAGATATTTCAGTCGCGCTCTACCGGGCGGCGCAAGAAGCATTTACGAATATTCGCAAACACGCACAGGCGAGCAAAGTCCTGCTACGGCTGCGTTACGAGGACGAGATAGTAGAACTGCTCGTGCTTGACAATGGTCGCGGAACCTCTAACACCGACTCCGAGCAGCGAGACGGTTTTGGACTTATTGGCTTGCGTGAGCGTACCGAATTGCTGGGCGGGTGTGTGTCATTTGACCCGGTCGAGCAGGGCGGCTATCGTGTAGTGGTCCGTGTGCCTGTACCGGCAGTTTCTCACATTCCCGGTGAACTGCGCAAGGTATGAATCATTTCGCCAGCTTTCCACCATAAGGAAAAGCGTACCCAGGAGAATGAGGCATGATGACTCGCATTCGTGTCTTGATCGTGGACGACCAGACGCTTGTACGGGAAGGATTTCGCAAGCTACTTGAGTTAGAGCCAGATATCGAGATCGTGGACATGGCCAGCAACGGTGAATCCGCGCTCGCTGCTGTAGAACGCCTTCATGCCCAGAATACGCCCCCGGATGTGATCCTCATGGATATTCGTATGCCTCAAATGGATGGAATCGCCGCTACCAGGGCAATCAGGGAACGTTGGCCCGACGCCCACATTGTCATCCTGACGACGTTCGATGACACAGAACTCATTCACGCCGGTCTGCGTGCAGGCGCATTAGGGTACTCACTTAAGGACATCACTGCCGAACAACTAGCGATGACGGTGCGTACTGCCGCGCGCGGGCAGGTTTTGTTACAGCCCGACATTGCCAGTAAAGTCTTCTCTGCCTTTACATCCTCAAACCCAGCCAGGTCATCCGCTTCCTCCATAAACACTGCGCCCTCGATTTCGACTGCTCCCAGCTACATCGACCCTACAGCCTCCATTGAACAACTCACCGAGCGTGAGCGCGAAATACTTACGCTGGTTGCCAGAGGCGCTTCTAATCGCCAGATCGCAGAGAACCTCTACCTTACCGAGGGCACGGTCAAGAACCACATGAGCAACATCCTCGGTAAGCTGGGTGTGCGCGATCGCACCCAGGCAGCTCTCAAGGCGAAAGAACTTGGGTTAGTGTGAGTCATTTCTTAAATACCCTTTATGTGACTGATCCTCAGTGATGCGAGACCGTAATGTCATGGTCTTATACTGATATTAGGCGGTTCGGAACTTCCTGTTCGCTGCTATGAGAAGCAGGTACGCTCTTTTTACTTTCCATGGATGGGTCAGATTCACTCTTGACAACGAGCGAGTCAGAACACATCCTGCAACGTATTACAAGCACTTTCTAGTACAAGGAGGAATGAGTATGGCTCAATGTGAATTGTGTGGCAATGAATACGATAAGACGTTTGAAGTGGTCATGACTGGGAAGGCACATGTCTTCGACAGCTTTGAATGTGCGATTGCTACCCTGGCTCCTACCTGTCATCACTGTGGCTGCCGCATTATTGGCCATGGAGTAGAAGTCAACGGAGCCTTCTACTGCTGCGCCAATTGTGCCGTCAAAGAAGGGGCACAAGGAGTGCGGGACCGCAGTTGAAGGGAGAGTGAACTGGTAAGCGATCCCTACGTTGACGGATGTGGCGCTTTTTGTGCCGGGTTGGTGTCGTGACCCTGGCTCCTATCTCATGGCCCTCTGCTCCAGGTGCCCTTCGTTGTGCCGGCTTCGTGACCACCTGTTCGTGCGTGGCCTGTTGGAGCAGATCACGTACCTCCTCGTCGGTTGTTTGCGAGAAATGCTCGTACCAGAAGCCGACGGCAAAGAACGCCTCTGGCCTGAGGACACACACCAGTTCGTCTACCTCTCCTACAAACTCCTCGCACGTGGAGGACGCAGCAACCGGGATAGCAATGACGATGCGGGCAGGCTGTTGCTGTCTCACCGAGGCGACAGCCGCACGCATGGTGGCCCCGGTCGCAATGCCATCATCGACAAGGATGACCGTACGACCGTGTACCTCATAGGCCGGGCGGTCCCCGCGGTAGAGGCGTTCACGTCGCTCCACTTCTCGTTGCTCGTGTGTTGCAACTCTATTGATCTCCTCATCTGAGATACCCAGTAGTTGCACGACGTCGTCATTGAGCACACGCACTCCACCCGAGGCGATGGCCCCCATCGCGAGTTCTTCTTCCCCGGGGACACCCAACTTGCGTACGATGATGACATCAAGCGGGGCATGTAAGGCTCTGGCGACTTCAAAGGCGACAGGCACCCCACCCCGAGGGAACGCCAGTACCAGCACATCTGGTCGATTGGCATAGGCTGCCAGCTGTGCTGCCAGTATTTGTCCTGCTTGCGTGCGGTCGCGAAATCGTTGTAGCTTCATAGCTGCTTACCCCCTGCTGTACCTGGAAAGGCACCTGATGCTCACGCAGGTAGGCCTCCAGTCGCTCTTTGCATTGCATCGTGCTACCTCGTCTGTTGCAAATTTTTCGAAAAGCGATTAGAACTAGTACACTGAGTGAAAAATATCTCCATGATTAAGAGATCCCAGTGTAGGTCCACTTGATAGGTTTGGCCATCGTCCGATTGTAATAGGCAATGAAGGCCAGAATCTGGTCACGCAAGTC
>Ga0137391_10005136_pt1 | contig 10058 bp, 9 predicted proteins | sample 15con2h24BmetaG_FD_101399 | JGI IMG/M metagenome (GOLD analysis project Ga0137391, IMG submission 101399) | Vadose zone soil microbial communities from Angelo Coast Range Reserve, California, USA - 15con2h2.4B metaG | ecosystem: Environmental > Terrestrial > Soil > Vadose zone > Saprolite...
AGCCCGCGAGCGCGCCCGCCAAATCTCCGCCGAGACGCCTCGCGATGGCGATCGTCAAGGCGAGCGCGCCGATGCCAATCAGAAGAGAGACCAGGCGCGCCACCCACAGATCTCGGCCAAAGATGATCTGTGACGCTCCCTCGACATAGAAGGGCAGCGGCATCCGCTGGCCAGTCATATCGTCCTGATAGAGAGAAATGGCTCCGATCGTCGCGAGGCGGCCGAGCGCCACATACGCGCTCTCGTCGTCCCAGGTGTTCAAGATGCGGCTGAGGTAGAGCGCCAACGCGAGATAGATCACGAGAGCCAGCGCCGCAAGCGTGCGCTGGAGCGGCGCGGTCATCATCGGCTCGCTCCAGTCGAGGTGAGGGCGGCGGTCTGCTCTATCTCAAGGCGGGTGCTCAGCCATGGCGTCCCGAGTATCGAACGGTCGTCTAACCACGACGTGATCAAACAGACTAACGGCATCATGGACACGAATCCCATGTCATGTCACGGAACCTCGACTTTCCAATCGACGCCATGCCCCGCGGGCTACGACGTCATGGTTGTCTCGGGATCGACCGGTCAGCCTGGTGCGCCGAGCGGCGGATCGGGAGCTCCCGTCATTGGCTGCGACGAAACCGCCAAGGTCACCACCCGGGTAGACCGCGACTGGCAAGGCAGCCGGGTGCCACAACTTGGCGGCAGAGCCGCCGTGATTAGGGACTGCGAGGAGGGCTCAGACGATCGGGGGGGCGCGACCTTGGCAGGAACCGAAGCAGTGATTGGCGCGAGTTACCGGGTGCTGGGCCAGAACGCTTGCCACAATCATCACGGAGGGCGGTCCAGTATCAACCCCGGACGCGATGAACCCGAGACACCCGGCGAGCGCGAGCTCTACGGCAAAATCTGGGTCGCCCTCGTCGTAGATTCCCGGGATCCACAAAGGATCGGGAGGGTAGGCGTAAGCAAGAGGAACCAGCGCGAAGAGACTGCTAAGAAGCACCGCGACGACGCAGAGTCGACCTAGCACAGATTTGGAATTTACCAGATTGCGGGCGAGAGGGGAATGGAAAGTTCCCGGGGACACGCCTCCGTTAACTCCCTGGCCGCTAGCCAAGGCCGGCGGCAGTCGGAAGATCGGCAGAAATCTGATCATGACTCAAAGACCGGCTTCAGGCCATGACGTTCGAACGTGAGTGCCGGTGACCCCGTTTCCCTGCAGGTTGTTGCGAGTTCGAACTGACGGGCCCAAGTCAAGCGTGGCATCGGTTTTCGGAATTGGCAACGCGGAGTCTGGCGGCGCCTCGGGTAGCTCTCGCCCAAAGCCGAGGCGGCTCCGAGATGCTATGGTATGGCTCCCGACAAGGAGGATGGCCATGAAGACTGTCGTCGCGCTGCCCGGACAGGGCATCGGCATCGAGGTCGTCGACGCCACGTGCGAGCTCCTGATGGGCACGGGGCTGCCCCTCAAGATCACCACGCCTCCCCAGGGCGATCCCCTGCCGGAAGAGACCAAGCGGGCGGCCCGCGAGGCCGATGGGGTGCTCTTCGGCGCGGCCGGTCCCGCCACCACCTCTGTGGTCTCCTGGCTCCGCTGGGAGATGCAGGCCTGGGCCGGCGTGCGGCCGATCCGCTTCTTTCCAGGCATGCAGTCGCCGCTCGCCGATCCCCAAGGTATCGACTACGTGCTCCTGCGTGAGAACAGCGAGGGCCTCTACCCCGGCCGCGAGGGTGCGCTGTCCGACCTGATCGACGTCATGCCGAACCTCAGCGACCGGACGGGACGGAGCATCAAGGATTTCGGCGACGAGGGGCGCTTCGCCGTCAAGGTGGTCACGCCGAAGGGCGCCGAGCGCATCGCGCGCTTCGCCTGCGATCTCGCCCGGAAGCGGCAGGCCAAGGGCAAGCCCGGCAAGGTCACCTGCGTCACCAAGTCGAACGTGCTGCGCCAGACCGACGGGCTCTTCCAGCAGACGGCCGAGCGCATCGTGCGCGAGGCCGGCCTCCAGTTCGAGCACTTCCACGTCGACGACACGGCGCGGCGGCTCGTGCGCTTTCCGAAATCCATGGACGTCGTGCTGTGCATGAACCTCTACGGCGACATCCTCTCGGATCTCGGCGCGGAGACGGCGGGCGGGCTCGGCCTCGCGCCCTCCGGCAACTTCGGCGATGGCGGCTGGGCCTACTTCGAATCCGTCCACGGCTCGGCGCCCGACATCGCGGGCCAGGGCATTGCCAATCCCACCGCCACCATTCTCTCGGCCGCTCTGATGCTCGAGCACATGGGCATGAACGCGGAGGCGCAGCGGCTCGAGAGCGCCGTGGGCCGCGTCTATCGCGACGGCAAGACGCTCACCCCCGACCAGGGCGGCACGGCCAAGACGCGCGACATGGCGCAGGCCGTCCTCGCCGCCTACAGGAACGCCTGACATGTCGTACGAAGCGCAGCTCGCCGAGACGGTCCTGATTCGAGGGCATCAGGGCGATCAGATCGACGCCTACCTCGCCCGGCCCTTGAACGCGCTCCTGTACGCGGGCGTGGTCATCATCCACCACATGCCCGGGTGGGATGGCGCAAACAAGGAGATCGCGCGCCGCTTCGCCCATCACGGATACGTCGCCATCGTGCCCAACCTGCACTTCCGCGAGGGCAAGGCCACGCCCGAGGAGAACAGCGCGAGCATCCGCGCGGCGGGCGGCATGCCCGACGATCGCACCATGGGCGACGTGCAGGGGGCCATCGACTATCTCCGCAGCCTGCCCTATCTGAACGGCAAGGTCGGCGTCATCGGCTACTGCTCGGGGGGACGCCAGGCCTATCTCGCCGCGTGCACGCTGCGCGGCCTCGACGCGGCGGTGGATTGCTATGGCGGCGGCGTGGTGGCCAAGCCGGAAGAGCTGACGGCGCGCCAGCCCGTGGCGCCCATCGACTTCACCAAGAGCTTGCAGATCCCGCTGCTCGGGCTCTTCGGCATCGAGGACACGCGTCCCTCGCCGGACGACGTGGCCAAGACCGAGGCCGCGCTGAAGGAGCACGGGAAGAACTACGAGTTCCACACGTACGAGAACGCGGGCCACGCCTTCTTCGCCGTCGACCGCCCGCAATATCGCCAGCACGCGGCCGTGGACGGCTGGAAGAAGGTCCTCGCCTGGTTCGGCAAGCACCTCGACTGACTAGGCGCTCTTCGCTCGCACCCGGAGATCGACCTCGCAATCGAGAGCCTGGAGCAGGGAGATGAGCCGATCGACCGACTTCGTGTAGTTCGTCTGGTCCAGAAGGCGGTAGAACTGGGTGGCGGAAGTGCCAAGTCGACGAATGATTTCACGCCGCGGCAGTGAGCTGGCGGCGACCCGCTTCTGGGCTTCGAGAGTGAGCCGGTAGAGCAGTTGGTCCCTGAGGTAGTCGGGGTCTCGGTTGTACTCGAGTACCTGCTCGATATGCACCGTCCCTTCCCGACCTGATGCCAGCCTGTACGTCACGGCCTCAGAGGCAAGCTCCTTGTCGACCCGGACCTCGACGATTGGATTGTCAGCCGACGGGCGTGGATCCAGCTTGGCGAAGGGATAGAGAAACCGCGCTCTCGAGGTCCGCACTTCGAGCACCTTCCGGCGATTGTTTACTTTGGCGGTGCGGATCTTCATAGACGGCCCTTGCCTTCCAGCTCACGAATGAGACGCAAGATCTTCCTCGAAGCCGCACCCGTCATAGGCCTGTCATTGTCCAGGTCCCATTTGACGATCAAGCGACCGCGTCGATACACGTGCACGTGTCGAGGGGGATGATCGCTCCGCCACGATAGAAAGATGAACCCGCCCCTTCGAATCTTGCCCACTGATAATGTTACCTCTCAAGGTAACGATTAGCAAGTCTCGAGCTGCTGGCGATAGAATGGCAAGCACGGATCTGACGATGCCGAGTCATCGGCTGACCTGTCAATTGTCTCGGGTTAGATACAGGTAAGGGTCGAGGCCATCCAAGAACCCGAGCGGTCGTGTATGCTTGCGCCCGTGAGCGACTACGACGTCATCGTGGTGGGCGCGGGCAATGCCGCCCTGGCCGCGGCGGTCTCCGCGCGGGAGCAGGGCGCCGGCCGCGTGGCCGCGCTCGAGAAGGCGCCGCGGACGCTGCGCGGCGGCAACACGCACTATAGCGGCGGGCTCTTCCGCATCGCCTTCGATCGCGCCGACGATCTGCGCATCCTCGTGCCCGAGGCCGAGACCGAGGTGCCCGGCTTCTTCTCCGGCGTCGAGCCCTACCCCCACAAGCTCTTCATGGCCGATCTGCTGCGCGTCACCGACGGGCGCACGGATCCCGAGCTGGCCGAGCTCCTCATCGGCCGCTCCTACGACACCGCCTGCTGGATGGCACGCCAGGGCATCGAGATGGAGCCGGCGGTATCGCTCTCCGCCGTGAAGGTCGGCGACACCCTCAAGTGGTCCCCCGGCGCGGTCATTCGCGCCAGGCACGAAGGCGTGGGGCTCTCGGCGATGTGGTTCAAGACGGCCGAGCGCCAGGGCGTCGACATCCGCTACGACACGGCGGTGGTGCGCCTGCTCCAGGACAAGAGCGGCCGCGTCACCGGCGTGGGCATCCAGGGACCGGAGGGATTCTCGGAGCTGACCGCCCGATCGGTCGTGCTGGGCTGCGGCGGCTTCGAGGCCAATCCGGAATGGCGCGCGCGCTATCTCGGGAGGCCCTGGGATCACGCCAAGGTGCGCGGCACGCGCTACAACACGGGCGACGGCCTGCGCATGGCCATGGAGCTGGGCGCCTTGCCGCACGGCCAGTGGACGGGCTGCCACTCGACACCGATCGACGCCGATGCCCCGCCACACGGCGACCGCAAGCTGACCGACAAGACCAACCGGCTCTCGTATCCCTATGGCGTCCTCGTCAACGCGCGGGGGCTCCGCTTCTTCGACGAGGGCGAGGACTTCCAGTTCTATACGTATGCCAAGCTCGGCGGCATCATCCTGAACGAGCCCGGCGGCATCGGCTGGCAAATCTTCGACAGCAAGGTCCAGCACCTGCTCGAGGGCCGCTACAAGACGGGCGCGCCCGCCACGGCCGACTCGCTCGAGGCCCTCGTGGACAAGCTTTCCCTAGACCGCGCGGCCTGCCGTCGTACGCTCGAGGCGTACAACACCGCCGTGACGGAAGGACGCTTCGATCCCACCGCGCGCGACGGTCTGGCCACCCGCGGGCTGCCCCTGCCCAAGAGCAACTGGGCGCAGCGTCTCGACACGCCGCCCTTCGTCGCGTATCCCGTCACGGGCGGGATCACCTTCACCTTCGGCGGCGTGCGCGTGAACGACTGCGCGCAGGTCATGAGCACGAGCTGGACGGCCATTCCGGGCCTCTATGCCTGCGGCGAGATGGTGGGCGGCCTCTTCCACGGCAACTATCCCGGCGGCACGGGCCTCATGTCGGGCGCCGTCTTCGGCCGCCTGGCCGGCGCTCACGCGGCCGGAGACTGATCCGTTTGAACTGCCCCCTCACTATTTGCCCCCTCACCCTGCCCTCTCCCCCATCGGGGGAGAGGGCAGGGTGAGGGGGCTGCGACAAGATGAAGATCGGGTTCCACCTGACACCGTTCTGGAGCCCGACGGACCGCGGCGCCACGCGGATCATCGACGAGGCGATCGAGGTCGCCGCCGCCGCCTCGCGTATGGGCTTTGCCTGGGTCTCGATCGGCCAGCACTGGATCTCTCACCCGACGGTGTGGCCGCAGCCGTTCCCCATGCTGGCCCGGCTCGCGCCGGAGACGGGGCAGATGCGCCTCAAGACCTCGGTGCTCCTCCTGCCCATCGTGAATGCCGTGGAGACGGCGGAGAGCATCGCCACCCTCGACCACATCACGCACGGCCGGCTCGACATCGGCGTGGCCATCGGCTATCGCGAGCGAGAGCTGGAAGCGGCCGGGCTCGCACGCAAGGATCGCGTGCCCAAGCTCGAGGAGTCGCTGGCGCTCATGAAGCGACTCTGGACCGGCGAGGAAGTCACCTTCCACGGCGCCTACACCAGCGTGACCCGGGCGCGCCTTGGCTTCACACCTTTCCAGCAACCGCACCCGCCGCTCGAGATGGGTGCCCAGAGTGAGGGCGCCACGCGCCGCGCCGCGCGGCTCACCGACGGCGTCTTCTTCGGGCCCCAGGTCGCCTGGCGCGACATCGCCAGGCTGAGCAAGACCTTCAGCGAGGCGCGGGCCGAGGCCGCCGCGCCCACGCCCGGCAGCGTGGGCGCCTCGCGGAGCCTGATCGTGGCCGCCGACAAGACGGCGGCCCTGGCCGCCGCGCGCGAGTATCTCGAGAAGACCTTCGCGATGTATCGCCGATGGGAGATGCAGGAGTCGACCATGGTGCCGCTCCAGCTCGACTTCGACACCGCCCTCGACGACTGGACGGTCAACGGCTCGCCCCGCGACTGCGTGGAGACGCTCGCGCGCGCTCGCGAGATGGGGCTCGACAAGGTCGGCTTCACCATCTACAGCCTGCCCCGCGAGGTGCGGGCGCGCATCGACTATCTCCAGATGATCGCCGAAGAGGTACTGAAGCCGGCGGGGGCTCTCGCATGAGAAGGAGTCGCCGTGCGGGCCGCGCGTGAGATCACCGTGGCGGCCACGCCCGACAAGCTCTGGGCGCTCTTGTGGGACGTGCCGCGCATGGTCGAATGCATGCCCGGCTGCGCCGAGGCCAAGGAGGTCGCGCCGCAGCAGCGCTACACGGCCCGCATGATCCAGAAGGTCGGCCCCATCCGCCTCTCCGTGCCCCTCGACGTCGAGATCACATCATCCGAGCCCCCGCGCCGGCTCGCCCTGCAGGCGAAAGGCCGCGACCCGGCCATCGGCGCCGAGATCAGCATGCAGGTGACCCTCGAGATATCGTCGCGCGAGGGGACGAGCATCCTCGCCGTCGTCGCCGAGGGACGCATCCTCGGCACACTCGGCTCGCTGGGCCACGGCGTCATCGAGCGCAAGGCCGGCGACATGCTGGACGAGTTCGGGGTCAGGCTTCGCAAGGCCGCGGAGGGCTGAGTCGTGCTTCGTCCCTTCACGCTCGACCGGCCCTCGACCCTGGGCGAGGTGGCGGATCTCCTGACCGCGCATCCCCACGAGTCCGTTCTCTACGCGGGCGGCACCGAGCTTCTCCTCCTCATGAAAGAAGGGTTGATCCGCCCGCGACGCCTGATCGACGTGAAAGCCGTGCGCGATCTCGACGCGATCACGGCGGAGAACGGCACGCTGACCATCGGCGCGACGGTGCGCCACCGTGGAGTCGAGCGCTCCCCTCTCGTCCAGGAGCGCTGCCCGCTCGTGGCCGGGGTCGCCCGCCATGTCGCCAACGTGCGTGTCCGCAACGTGGGCACGGTGGGCGGCAACCTGGCCTTCGCAGATCCACACAGCGATCTCGCTACGCTCTTCCTGGCCCTCGACGGGACGATCCACCTCTGGTCTCGACGGGGCGCGCGCGTGGTGCCCCTCGCGGACTTCATTCGCGGACCATACGAGACGGCGCGCGAGGAGGACGAGGTCCTGACCTCGGTGCGTCTGCGTCCCTGGCCGGCCAGGACGGCATCGGCCTATCTCAAGTTCGGCGTGTACGAGCGCCCCACCCTGGGCGTCGCGGTGGCGTGCGAGCCGGGCGCCCTTCGGGTCACCGTCGGCTGCGTCGGCCCGAGGCCTCAACGGCTCTTCGAGCTCGAGGGCAGAGGCACCGGTGAGCCAATCCCCACCCTCCTCGCTCGAGCCGAGGAGCTGGGGGCCGCGGCCGCCCGCGAGGTCGAGGTGGTGGCTGACCGCCACGGCTCCGCCGAGTACAAGCGCGCGCTGACCGGCGCGTGTGTGAAGCGGGCGCTCCAGGCCGCCGCGGCGCGCGCCCAGGGACAGCAGATCCAGGCACGCTATGCCCACACCGTCATCGTCTAGCCTCGCCTGCACGGTCAACGGACGCGCCGTCGCGGTCGATGTCATGCCGCACAGCCTGCTCCTCGACGTCCTTCGGGAGCAGCTCGGCCTCAAGGGGGCCAAGCGCTCGTGCGACATCCAGGTGTGCGGCGCCTGCACGGTGCTGGTGGACGGCGCGCCCGTGAGCGCCTGCACCTATCTTGCCGTCGAGGCCGAGAGTCGCGAGATCCGGACCGTCGAGGGTCTGGGCGACGGCGAGACGCTTCACGCCGTGCAGGCCGCGTTCGTCGAGCATGGCGCCATCCAGTGCGGCTTCTGCACGTCGGGCATGCTGCTGAGCGCCGTGGCGCTCCTGGAGGAGAACCCCGCGCCCACGCGCGAGCAGATCCTCCACTACCTCCGCGGCAATCTCTGTCGCTGCACGGGCTACCAGAAAATCATCGACGCCATCGCCTCCTGCGCGACAGCGCCCCCTCACCCTGCCCTCTCCCCCTCGACGGGGGGAGAGGGATTCAACAGAGCAACCTGCCCTGTCCCGCTCGACCGAGGAGAGGAATTCGACAGAGCAATCTGCCCTGTTCCCCTCGACGGGGGAGAGGGATTCAACAGGGCAACCTGCGCAATTTCGAAACCCTCTCCCCCATCGGGGGAGAGGGCAGGGTGAGGGGGCAATCACGACCCCCGCCGAGCCGCTGCGCGTGGTCGGGCACTCGGTGCGGCGCGTCGACGCGCTCGAGAAGGTCACGGGTCGCGCGCGCTACGTCACGGACATGGAGCTGCCGGGCATGCTCCACGTCAAGCTCCTCCGCTCGCCCTATCCCCACGCGAAGATCGTCCGCGTGGATGTCACCCGCGCCCGAGTCGCGGCCGGCGTGCGTGCCGTCGTCACCAGCGCCGATCTGGACTGGTGCGATCCGTACTACGGTCCCGCCTTCCGCGATCGTCCCATCCTCGCCATCGAGGTCGCGCGCTACGAGGGCGAGCCCGTGGCCGCCGTGGTCGCCGAGAGCGAGAGCGCCGCCGCCCTCGCCCTCGAGCTGATCGAGATCGCGTATGAGGAGCTGCCGGCCGTGACCACTCTCGAGGAGGCGCTGGCTCCCGGCGCCCCGCTCGTTCACACGACCGAGCCGCTGGCCGGCCACTTCGCCGACCTCTCCACGCTCAAGCCCAGGCCCGGCACCAACATCTGCCACCAGTTCCATCTCGAGCGCGGGCAAGGCGCCACAGCCTTCGGCGAGGCCGACGTTGTCGTCGAGGACGTCTACACCTTCCCGCGCGTGCAGCACTATTCCATGGAGCCTCACGCGGCGCTGGCGGCTTGGGATCAAAGCGGGGACGACGGAGGCACGCTCACCGTGTGGGCCTCGACGCAGAACCCGTACTCCGTGCGCGTGGAGCTGGCCAAGATGTTTCGCGTGCCCATGAGCCGCATCCGCATCATCGTCCCGCCCCTCGGTGGCGGCTTCGGCGGCAAGACCTACGCCAAGCTCGAGCCCATCGTGGGAGCGCTCGCGCGCATGGTCGGACGGCCGGTCAGGCTCGCCCTCTCGGTGGAGGAGGCCTTCCGGACGGTCAGACGCTGCGACGCCAGCGCCCGTGTGCGGCTCGGCTTCAAGCGTGACGGCACACTGTGGGCCGCCGAGTGCCACGCCGATTTCGACGTGGGCGCCTATGCCGACATCGGGCCACGCATCATCCAGAAGGGCACGTACACGGCCACGGGACCGTATCGGGTGCCCAACATCGTCCTCGACGCGAAGGCCGTCTACACGAACACGACGCCCGGGGGCGCATTCCGCGGCTTCGGGGTGCCGCAGCTCGCGTGGGCCCTCGAGTCTCTCGTCGACGAGGCGGCCCGCGACCTCGGGCACGATCCCGTCGATCTCCGCCGGCAGAACCTGCTCGGGCAGGGAGAGGAGTTCGCGCCGGGAGACACGCCGATCGACGGCAAGTTCGAGGAGAGCCTCAACCGCGCCGCCGAGGCGATTCGCTGGACGCAGCAGACGCTCCCCGGTCGCGGGCGCGGCCTCGCCATGATGATGAAGGCGAGCATCGGCCCGACGGTGTCCGAGGCGGTGGTGCGGCTGCACGCCGACGCGAGCGTGACCGTGCTCGCCAGCACCGTGGAGATGGGCCAGGGCGCCCGCACGGTGATGGCGCAGGTCGCGG
>Ga0137391_10005137_pt1 | contig 10058 bp, 9 predicted proteins | sample 15con2h24BmetaG_FD_101399 | JGI IMG/M metagenome (GOLD analysis project Ga0137391, IMG submission 101399) | Vadose zone soil microbial communities from Angelo Coast Range Reserve, California, USA - 15con2h2.4B metaG | ecosystem: Environmental > Terrestrial > Soil > Vadose zone > Saprolite...
GCGATCGTGCTCTACGCCGGCGCTTATCTCGCCGAGGTTATCCGCGGTGGCTTGCAGGCCGTCGCCAAAGGACAGCACGAAGCAGCGGACGCGCTCGGGCTCTCCTACTGGCAGAAGAACCGCCTGATCGTTCTGCCGCAAGCCATCCGCCATGTCATCCCGCCGCTGGTGAACACGTTTATCGCCTTCTTCAAGGATACGAGTCTGGTGCTGATCATTGGCATCTTCGATCTTCTGACGACGGCCAAAACCGCCATCATCGATCCGGCCTGGCAGTCGTTCGGCATCGAAGTTTACGTGTTCGTGGCCCTGATCTATTTCGCCTTCTGCTTCGCCATGTCGCGCTATAGCCGACATCTCGAAGCCCAGGGTAGGTGACGTAAGGAGCGGGTGACTTTACAAAGCGCGTTTCACGCTCTCCGGGGCGAGAAGAATGCCGACGAAGGCGCAGGCTGCGATCACCTCGAAATACAGGATGACCGACGTGAAGCTTCCGCCCGATCCCATCAGCGCCGTCCCCACCAGGGGAGCAATGCCACCGCCGAGAATGATGCCCATCTGCTTGCCGAGGGACGAGCCGCTGACGCGGACTTCGGTCGGAAACAGTTCGGCGGTAAAGGCGGCTTCCGGCGCGAACATGAGCGCGTGGATGATTCCGATCGAAACAACGAGGCCCAGGATCAGCAGCGTGGGATCCTTTGCCGCGACGAGCTGGAAATAAATTGGATACCATGCGGCGGCGAGCAAGATGCCGACTGCGATAAACGGGCGCCTGCCGAACCGGTCCGAATAACTTGCAATCAGAGGCACCATGCACATCTCGAACACATTGGCTATCATGGTGCCGAAGGTCACGCTCGATTGGGGCATGCTCAGAGTCTTCACGGCGTAACCCAGCACGAAGACCGTGCTCATATACTGGAATGTGCTGTGAACCATGTTGACGAGGCAGCCGAACAGGACTGATTTCTTCCACCACCGCACCACGTCGAGCAGCGGAGCCCTCGGTCGTGCCACGGAGGCCTGCACCGCCCTGAACAAGGTGGATTCATCCACCTGAAGCCGAATGTAGGTACCAAGAAGCACCAGCACCAAGCTGATCACGAAGGGCACGCGCCATACCCATTGAACGAAATCCTGAGGGCTGGAGACGAAGCCCAACAAGGCGATGAGGCCGGACGCCAGGATCACGCCGATGGGCCCCGACGCGTTGACCCAGGAGGCGAAGAAGCCGCGTCTCGCGGACGGAGCATTTTCCAGTGTCAGCGAGACGGCATTCATGTATTCGCCGCCGAAGGCAAAGCCCTGGACGAAGCGCAGGGTCACAAGCGCAATCGGCGCGACGAGCCCGATGCTGTCGTAGCTCGGCAGGCAGCCGATCAGGAAGCTCGCGACGCCCATCAACACAAAGGTGATCGTCAGCATGGCTTTGCGGCCGAGCCGGTCGCCGTAGTGGCCAAACACCATGCCTCCGAGCGGTCGTGCGACGAAGCCGACCGCAAACGTCGCGTACACCGCCAGCATGCTTGCGAGCGAGTCCATCTTCGGGAAGAAAAAGCGGTCGAATACGACCGGCGCGGTAAATGCGTAGATGAAGAAGTCGTAGTGTTCGATCGCTGATCCGAGTGAAGATGCGACGACGAGCTTGCGGAACGCAGGCGTGATAGGAGCCGTATCGGTTCGTCCGGTCGTGCCGATCGTGACATTTGCACTGTTGCTCATGACGTTTCCTTCCCATGGCCCTGTTGTTTGCTCAGCTCTAAAGCGCTCCGTTGCAGCCGAAGTCATCATTCTGCCGGCGAGCATCGCCTCGTCTGTTCAATCATCTGGTCTCATCGACGATCGGATTTCGCAGAATGGCGAGACGTTCAACCTCGACTTCGACGATGTCGCCGGGCTTCATCCAGAGCGGAGGCTTGCGCTTTGCGCCAACGCCTCCCGGTGTTCCGCTGACGATGACGTCGCCGGGCTCTAGTCGCGTAAACGACGAGCAGTATTCAATCTGGCGCGGGATATCGAAGATCATCTGCTTGATCTGCGCTTCCTGGACGACCTGACCGTTGAGGCGGGTTCGCAGCCTGAGCTCACCGAGCTCACCGAGTTCGTCGGGCGTCGTCATCCACGGTCCGAACGCTCCCGTGTCCGGGAAATTCTTGCCGGGCGTGAACTGATGCGTGTGACGCTGGAAATCGCGGATACTGCCATCATTGTAGCAGGAATAACCGGCAACGTGGCCCATCGCCTTCGCATGGGAAATGTAGCGCCCCGCCTTGCCGATGATGACCGCGAGTTCGCCTTCATAGTCGAGGTCAGTCGAGACCCGCGGCCGCACGATCGGCTGCAGATGTCCGGTCTGGCTGTTCGCGTAGCGTGGGAAAATGGTCGGGTGATCGACCTCGGCCCGGCCGGTTTCCTGTCGGTGCGTCTCGTAGTTCAGGCCAACGCAAAGGATCTTGTCCGGGTTCGGAATGACCGGCAGCCAGGCGACTTTCGAGAGCGGGATGGCAGCGGCCGCGGATTTGGCATCCGCAACGCCGGCAAGAGCCGATGCCAAGGCAGCCTTGAGATCGGCATAGCGTGACGCGAGCAGTGTGCCGACGTCCAGGAAGGTATCACCCTCGACGACGCCCCAGGTCTTCCGTCCGTCGATCGCGACCGTGGCCAACTTCATGATGGTATCTCCATTCGTAAATCCGGATTGCGATCGCGCCGGGTGTCATCCGGCCGCGGCGCTGGTGCTTTGTCGTTCGGCCGAGACAACGCGAAGACGCAGGCTGACCTCGAGCAAGAGGTCGCTGAGCTCGGACGCGTTGTGTGCTGTCCCGAAGACGTAATGATCCGGTCGCACGATTGCGGCGATGATGCCGTGGCGATCGAACCAGCCCGCGAGGACCGCGTCGGTCTCTTCGAGCACGCTCGGTGCGCCGGTGCCGGCAGGCGCGATGGCGGCTGCCGTAAATTCGGGATGCTCGGCGCAGAGAGTCACGAGCGAGGCGGCGCCGCCGCTGCGCCCGTCAATGAAAACGCTCCAGCCGGGTTCGGTGACCTTGTCCAGCAGATGGACTGCACCTTCGCCCATGATCTGCGGCTGCGGAAACAGGCTGCCGCGGGCAGCGCCATTCTGTTCCGCCAGAAAACCGGCGCGCAGGGGTGGAATGATTTCCTGCCGTGTGATCGAGAGCGGCTTGCCGCCGCCTTCTATCAGGATCTGCGCATCGCGGCGTCGCGCCGCGACCGGGTCCCGCTCGCAGATCGACCGGCCGATCGCCTTGATCTTGCCGGTGAGCTCGATCACGTGCTGCTTGCGTTCCGCGGTGTAGGTGTCGAGCAGTTCGTCGCCCGAAGCGCCCTTGAGCACCCGGTCAAGTTTCCAGAGGATGTTCGTGGCGTCGCGCAGGCCCTGGCACATGCCCTGGCCGATAAACGGAGGCTGCTGATGAGCGGCATCGCCGGCAATGACAATGCGCCCGTTGCGCCAATTGGCGGCGACGAGCGCGTGGAAGCGATAGGGGGCCGCTCGCCACAGCTCGCCGTCCCGCGGCGTGAGCCAGGGCGCCAGCAGCCGCCAGACACTCTCAGGCCGCTCCATCTGTCGCGGGTCCTCGCCGGGCAGCAGCATGATTTCCCAGCGGCGGTGATTTTTCGGGCCGATAATGAAGCTTACGGGCCGTGCCGGATTACAGAATTGCGCGGAACTTTGCGGCAGTTTGGAAAGCGCATCTTCGTTGACCCGCACATCGACCACCAGCCACGGCTCGTCGAAGATCAGATCCTCAAGCGCTATGCCCCCAATCTGCCGCACGGTGCTCGAGGCCCCATCGCAGCCGAGCACGTAGCGCGCCGTTACCGACCGGAGCTGTCCGTCAGGGTCCCGTAGTCTCGCCTCGACGTAGTCGGGCGTCTGAACCAGATCGATCAGTTCGACCCCAAGTTCAGCCCGGACGGAGGGGAAGCTGACGGCGTGACGGCGCAGTTCGGCCTCGACCGGCGGCTGGCTAAACACCATGCTCGGCGTATAGCCGAGCGGGTACGGCTTGGAGACCATGTCGATGCGGCGGATCAGCTGGCCGTCCGCGCCGAAATGTTCGGAGGCGGTGAAGGGTTCAACGTAAGGCGAGATCGCCGCCGCCAAACCCATATTGTCGAAATGCCGGAATATCTCGTGATCGAGCGCGATGGCGCGCGGCTTGTCGTAGATGCCGGTGAGCCGGTCGATCACCAGTGTGCGATGGCCAAGGCGGCCAAGCATGCCAGTGGCAACCGCGCCGGTCGGCCCGAAACCAGCGACCAGTACATCGTAATCGGCGGCGATAGAGGACGTTGTCATGCCCGCTCACCTGCGACGGTCTGTGGACCGAAAGGCACCGACAGTTGGGCTTTCTTGCAGTGCTCGCTCTTGGGCGGGGCGATGCCCCATTGGTCGGTTCGTCCCGGCGGCCAGATCCATTCGCTCGGGCCCTTGGCGCGGTAGCTGTCGTCGATCTGCAGCACTTCGGCGGTGTATTCGATGACGACGCCGGTCTGATCGACGAAATAGGCGAATACGTTGTCGCCTGGCCCATGTCGACCGACGCCCCACTCGATCGGATAGCCGTGATCGACCATGCGGCCGGAGCCACGCATCACCGACTCCAAGTCGGGCATGAGAAAGGCGACATGATTGAGGCCGTTGACCGGGGCCTCAGCGAGAACGACGGCGTGATGATCGCTGTTGCAGCACAGGAAGGCCATTGGCTTCGAACGGTCCGACAGCCGAAACCCGAGGACCTCCTGGTAGAAGGTTGAAAGCTGTTCGATGTCGGCGCTGTTGAGATTCACGTGCGCCAGCCGTTCCGCCCGGTCCGCGATCACGCGCGCCGTCTTGTTGCGATCACCGTGGACGAGCTCCACGCAGCATCCCTGCGGCTCGCGGACCACGAAGCTCTCGCCGCCTGATGGCGCATGTGATGGGCCAGGCGGGCTCACCACCTTGCAACCGGCTTGCTGCGCGCGCGCGAACAGGCGGTGCAGGTCCTCTCGCGAGCGGGTGCGGAAACTGACCTTGCGCAGGGATGGCCGATCGCCAGGCGTGAGTTCGAGGACGTGGAAGTCCTTGCCGGTCGCGGCGAGATAGACTGTGCCGTCGACTTCCGCGGCAAAGTCGAGTCCCCAGACCTTCGTATAGAAATCGACTGAGCCGCTCGGTTGCGGCGTTGCGATTTCGACGCTGCGCAGGGCCGCGACCGGAAAATCGGACATCGGGCTTCCTCATCAAGGTAAGGGCGCACACCGGTGCAGCTTCGACGCGGATCGCCACGGAACCTGTTGCCATCTGGCGAAGGTATATTGTATATAAAAGTTATCGTAAAGAAATAATTTATAAATTATTGCCAGAGCGCTGGCGGGTATACAAAAAATGCAGGTGATTGAATGGGACGAATATGAGTTCTGACCTGTCGAGCCCAAAGTCGGTCTCGCCCGCGACGTTGGCGACTACCGTTTACGCGCGTCTGAAGACCGACATTCTGACCACGCGTCTGGAGCCCGGACGCAAGCTGCAGTCGCGCTTCTTGATGGAGCACTACAACGTCGGGCAGACCCCGCTCCGGGAGGCGCTCAACCGTTTGACGACCGAGGAATTCGTCGTCGGCATGGAACAGCGTGGCTTCTATGTGAAGCCGGTCAGCAAGGAGGAGCTTCAGGAGTTGACGAAAACGCGGTGCTGGGTCGAAGGTCTGGCGTTGCGCGAGTCCATGCAGAATGCGACTCAGGGCTGGGAAGAAACCTTGCTGGTGACGCACCACAGGCTCGACCGCACGCCGCGCTCGCTCAACCTTGAAAAATTCGAAGACAATCCGGATTGGGAGCGGGCCCACCGCGCCTTTCACGCGACGCTGATTGGTCTCTGCGGTTCAAGGCCGCTGCTCGGATTCTGCGAACAGCTCGCCGACAGGCTCTATCGCTACCGAATGATGTCGATCTCGAAGGCCTATCTGGTCCGGAAGGTCGGTGCTGAGCACGCTCAGATCTTGCAGGCTGTGCTCGATAGGAAGACGGAGGAGGCTGTCCTTCTGCTGCAGCAGCACTATCAGCGAACAGCCGGCGTCATCTATTCCGATCTTGAGACCGTGCTTTCCTAATCTTTTCTCTCGCGGTCAAATCTTACGTTGCTGCTCAAATCCGCTGATCCTGAACGAGAATAGCGCCCGTTCTGTAGTGGGTTTTGCGACGTCGCGCTCCAGCGGCTCGAACCCCCGACTCCCCGGATGACGACCTTGGTTCTGGTCACCTACGGTGATCAATACTGCTCTCGGCTGTCTCGACGCGTCTGTCGCCCGACGGTTGGAGGGCAGCCCGTTCATGCTTCGTCGCCGATCCGTTTACGTTTTTCGTGGCATAAAACGAGGGGTTGGCGACGGAGAACACGCTGCGAATTCAACGGGCTACTTCCTCGCGTTGTTCGCGTAACTGACCGACATGAGCGAGTTCAACAGGTTAGGATGCCGAAGTTCACTGCATGATGCCTAATTCGGAACGTCCGCAGGCGCCCAGTGCGAGGTTTCGGTCCAGCGAGTTCATATCGATGCGCGCGTGCCGCTCGGCACCGAATGCTCGCAAACGATGACGATGTCCTTCCGAGAAGTCGTTGGCATTGGATTTGTGAGTACGTAGTACGGAAACTCAAGATACCTTCGCTTTGTCGAGAAATGGTCTCCAGGAGATCGCCTCACTGTTAGCCTCGTCAAAGTGACCATCCTCCAAAAGCTTGCCAACACAGCTGAAATATTCACAAAGGAATGACGCATCCGGCAATTGGAACACGTGCTCACTCGGTACCCACAAATCAAATTTCTTAGCGGAGATAAGCACAGACAGTATTGCGGGTTTAAGATCACGCACGTTGTCTGGCCATCCTGACGACGCGCTTCGAGTTTTGATGTTATCTGAAAGACTATGAAATTTGGAGCCGAGACTTCGGAGCTCGAAGGCTCGTTTTTCGTTCGACTTTCGATTTAGCCATTCTAGTGAAACACCGATTACGATTCCTGTCGAAAATACCAACGCAAATTTAAACCAACGCTGTTGGCCCAGTGCGAGGAGGTTGTCAAAAAAAGGCGCGGTCGCGTCAGGAAAGGCCGTCGCGGTCATACCGTGCGGATCGGAGAAGACGTTTTCCTCCAGCCATTTTTCGAGCATAGGTGTGATTGCCGGGATCAGCAGGAGACCCCAAATCGCAAACAGAAGCCATTTAAGCCATTTAGACATCGAGCTTTATTGATTAGCACATAGCCAAGGGTAAGAACGCGACAATCCAACCCACCCCGAAAGGCCTAAAAGCCGAATACCGCTTACCGCCCATCTTTTTAGCAGATCATTAGACGCCTCGCTCGTGGCGGGTATGACGGTGTTCCCGTTGTCAGGATCAGCGGAACGGCGAGGCCATGGCTGATAGCCGCGATGTGGCCGCTTATTTCGGCAAGGAACGTCGCAGCGTCTTGCAGAGCATTCCCGAGTTAAATTGCTCTGATGATTTCCGTCGGCACAATTTCGTGCTCATCAGCTTATCGATGATTTCATCCCGGGTGGCCATTCTCCTGCCCGCGGAGCTACGGCCTTCCGAGCTTTCAAGTAGGCACGTCGGCAAGTTTCGCGTTTAGCGCGAATAACTTGGGTATTTCAGTGCCATAAAGGCCCCCTTGCCCGCAAAGGAACACATTGGTGCCGTCAGTCCTCTAACCTAAGGCCCAAGATTTCGATATGGATCGAAACAAGACAAACTTAGAGCTCTGGCGCGAAATTGGCCGAGCTCTTGCGCGAGAGTAGAACGGCGCGCGCATGATGGACTGCAAGCGAACTGCATTGGCATAGCGAACGCGCTCGTTTTTTTAAGCGCGCCATTTGTCGCGCCGATTGGACAACAAACAGCGCGTTTGGTTTTTACATATTCTGGTCGATGCGAGCGTGCGCAATCATTTGTATTTTTGACGAACTGTTTCATCCGAAGGCGCAGAATGGAATTTTAGAAGGGTAGGGCGCCTAGAGTCGCACATTCAATGAGTCGACAGGAGGCTTGTTCATGGATTTCACCGAATATGATGCTTTATACCGGGCAGGCCGCGACGCTGCGGTACCGATTTCAAACCGGCAGTCTTCTCCACCGCTATCGCCTCCTCCGAGGCAGAAGATTCTGGTTGTTATTGCGGCGATCGTAGTCGTCGCGACTGGTGTGGCAATTGGCGTTGCCTTCGGTGCCGCGAACACGGTGCGGTTAGTGAAGGACTCGCCGGTTATCCACTCGATCGCACGGCTAGTTGGAGCGTGGTCGGACTCTGTCTCGGAGCGCACAGTGCCGAACGCCGCGCCCGACGCGATCGCTGAGCAGATCCCTGCAACGCGCTCTGCGCAGATCGCCAGTGTCGCAGAATCAGGTGGAGTACCGCTCGACCCAGCTCCTGCACCAGCGGAGACAACATCTTCAAACGTCGCGCCGGTCCAGTCGGCAGAACTCGAGCGGCCGGCTGCCGCAACGGCCGAATACGATAAGGGGGGCCAATCGGGGGAGAGCGGAAATGCGTCTTTGCCGATCGACCGCAATGTCTCCGTCGCAGCGAACGTTCAACCAAACTCGTCGTCGCCGGTAGGAAAGGGTCAAGGAGATGACTCTCTGCTCTTTCGCGAGTTTCTCGAATGGCGAGCCAATCAAGTCAAACCGCAGGGCCAACAACAGCGCCCATTACATTCTTCGAAGCACGTTACGAGACCGCACGTGTTGCGATCGGATCCTAGCAACGTTCCGGAGGCAGCGATCAAGAGAGCGAGTTCATCATCGAGAACAAATGATCTTGGTCGTCGCGGTCTGCCGGACAAAAAGGGCTCGGAACGAAGAAGTTGAGCCAAATCCTGCAACGACGTGGCGCGTCTCAATCGCCTTCGAGGCGCAGCGGATTGGCTCTGCACCATCATCGATCATCTCGCCACCTTGCAAAGCTGATCGAACGTTGTTGCGTGCCTACCGCATAGAGCGACGTCCGCCTTCAGGAGCCAATCCGGGAGACATTTGCTCAGACTGAGTTCTTCTCAGCCTTGACCCTTCTCGGAGATCGGCGACCTCCAAAGTTCCTTCTATCCAGCCGCGACGTCTTCAAAGGGACCAGATTAGGTCGCCACAATTGCTCTCATTCTAGTCGTTGGGGTGGGCATACCTTGTCTGCCGAGCGCCAAAGGGAGTGAAATCAGATGCTCATGTCTCGAGCTCTTTGGGTACCGATTGCAGCCGCAACGGTTCTTGTTGGCGTGCTGCTTTCCGCGCCAGCTTTCGCGCAGGCGCATATCCGCGGCACGCTAACCGCCGCGAAGGACGGAACGATCAGCGTCCAGACCGCCAAGGGCGGAACGGAGTCGATCAAACTCGCCGACGACGCAGGCCTTTTCCTGGTGACCACGGCCGACATGAGCGCCATCCAGGCCGGCAAGTTCGTCGGCATTACGTCTGTCGAGCAGGACGGCAAGCGCATCGCACGCGAAGTTCATGTGTTTGATGAATCGCTGCGCGGTCTAGCCGAGGGGCACTATCCCTGGGATCTTGAATCCAGCCCGAACATGATGACCAACGCCAATATCGCCAAGATCGAAGAGGTCGGAACGGACCGTGTGGTCAGGCTTAACTACGCCCGCGGTGAACAGACAATCACGATTCCGACGAGCGCGACGGTCGTCGCCTTTGACAAGGCGCCGGCCGATCAGCTGGCCGTTGGGCGCAAGGTCTTCGTCGTTATGAAGAAGGACGGCGCGGAAGCCGCCGCGGTCGTGATCGGCGCTGAAGGCGTAAAGCCGCCGATGTGACGACGCGATAGATCGCGGCGAGGCGATCGGCTCGCGGCCGGTTGATCTCTCGCGGCCGGTTGATCGGCACACGGCGCTGGTCCGCGCGACACACTTGATCAATGTCGTGTTTCCGACGATCCTGTTGATGAGTGGTCTGCAAATCGTCAACCAGCGGAGGTTCGCCATGCCAGCCACCGAAATGAAGGATCACGTTTATAAGATCCTAGAACTCGTAGGATCGTCCGAAAAAAGTA
>Ga0137391_10005142_pt1 | contig 10054 bp, 9 predicted proteins | sample 15con2h24BmetaG_FD_101399 | JGI IMG/M metagenome (GOLD analysis project Ga0137391, IMG submission 101399) | Vadose zone soil microbial communities from Angelo Coast Range Reserve, California, USA - 15con2h2.4B metaG | ecosystem: Environmental > Terrestrial > Soil > Vadose zone > Saprolite...
AGGGCCGATTGATGCAAATAAACTGCCACGGCCTCATCGGGTGAAGCGCTCGCTGCTGAAGCCAATGTAGCAAACACCACGGCATGATGCCAAGCTTGAGCATCATCGGCACGACGAATGGTAGCCACGCTTTCAGCCGCCCACGGCCAGGCTTCAGCTAATTGGAGCAGTTGCTGTCCCATCCCGCGACTGGCTGAGCGAAGTGTTGGCGGAGTTAGGCTAGCTTGGAGCAGATCATTAGCGCGCCGAACCGCCGGCCAATCTTCAGTTTGAACCGCTCGAGACGCAGCGCCTACCACCACGCCTTCCAAGGGTCCAACGACTTGGGCAAGCCAGGAACGAACCCAGCTTTCCAGACCGGTGGCATCAGAGACCAACTTCCGATCGATGGCTGCTTCAAGTCCCCAAGAATGACTATAACCGCCGATGGGTAACGCGGAATCGCCGAGTTGAAGGAGACGGAGGTTCATTTCACCCAAAGGACAAAGATGCAGAGTCCGGTATCCTAGGCAGGATTGGAATGAACCTCATTCCAAATATGATTATAGGTCGTTTGAACGAAGGGATTTAGCTGTGTAGATAAGTCCAGAGGAAGTTTCAATTCTCGAATTAATTCCTGAACGTCAGCCAGATCTTTCCTTCGACCGGGATTGGTCATTCCCGATGCCAATTTTAGCTCGATTATTTTGGGCAGTTGAAGGAATTGTATTCCCTGAATTTCAATGCTGGATTCCTCTGGTTTGGGAAAAGCCACCGGTTTGGGCTTCCCATCGCCTGGATATTCACCCGTCACCAGGAATTCAATCTTGACCCCATTTTCCGTGTCCCGAAGTTGCTTACTTCCTTGAAATGGAGGCAGGTAACCTAATCCTTCTAGCTGCCTGTGCAACTCTGCCAAGCCCTCTGGAGTGACCAAAAGATCAACGTCGTCCGTAAATCGTCGATAGCCGTGAAAAAACATCGCCATGCCACCGACAACCGCATGAGGGATTCCAAGTTCCTGAAGTCGTTTGGTAATTTTGCGCAAAGCTTTATGAACCGCATTGCCTTTCTCGAAGTGCATACTACCCTCCCGCAAGGCCCATTCAAAATTGCGGTCCAGGCGCTGTTCGTAGGTTTCCATTGTTCACCCCGAATTCCATTAGACGCGGATTTCCCGGCCGGGTCAACGCGCGAAGCACAGGTCAAAACAGGAAATACCGTTGCGCCAGCGGCAGCTCCTTGGCCGGCTCGCAGGTCAGAAGCTCGCCGTCGGCCCAGACGCGATAGGTGTCAGGATCGACCTTGATTTCGGGAGTGGCGTCGTTATTGGGGAGGTCCTTCTTGCCAAGTTCGCGGCAGTTCCGGACGGCGACGACGGGCCGTTCCAGGCCGTAGCGTTTATGAACCTTTTCATGCAATGCGGCTTGAGAGATGAAGGTCAAGCTGCACCTCGTGGCCGCACGGCCGAAGGAGGCAAACATGGGACGGGGGTACACCGGCTCGGGTGTAGGGATGCTGGCGTTGGCATCACCCATTTGCGCGTAAGCGATCATGCCGCCTTTAAGGACCAGCTCCGGTTTGACGCCGAAGAACGCCGGCTTCCAGAGAACAAGATCCGCCCACTTGCCCGGCTCGATACTGCCCACGTGCTCGGCGATGCCGTGCGTGACTGCCGGACAGATCGTGTACTTGGCCACATAGCGCTTCGCGCGAATGTTGTCATTTCTCGCGCTGTCGCCGGACAGCGGCCCAAACTGCACGCGCATCTTGTGGGCGGTTTGCCAGGTGCGAATGATCACTTCGCCAATGCGGCCCATCGCTTGAGAATCGGAGCTGATCATGCTAATGGCCCCGCGATCATGAAGAATGTCCTCCGCCGCAATAGTCTCGGCTCGAATTCGGCTTTCGGCGAAAGCCACGTCCTCCGGAACCGTGCGCGATAGGTGATGACATACCATGAGCATGTCCAAGTGCTCGTCGATGGTGTTGACCGTAAAGGGCCGCGTGGGATTGGTGCTAGAGGGAAGCACGTGGGGCAAGCCGGCGATGCGGATGATGTCGGGAGCGTGCCCGCCGCCCGCCCCTTCTGTGTGATAGGTATGAATCGTGCGTTCGGCGATGGCGGCGATGGTGTCCTCGACAAATCCAGATTCGTTGAGCGTATCTGTGTGGATCGCTACTTGGATGTCGTAGCGGTCGGCGACGCGAAGGCAGCAATCGATGGCGGCCGGGGTCGTGCCCCAGTCTTCGTGCAGCTTAAGCCCGCAAGCACCCGCTTCGATCTGCTCCTCCAAAGGCCCCGGCAAACTGCTGTTACCCTTGCCGAGGAATCCCAGATTGATCGGAAAAGCCTCCGCTGCTTGGAGCATGCGCTCGATGTTAAAAGCGCCGGGAGTGCAAGTGGTGGCGTTGGTCCCGGTCGCCGGGCCGCTGCCACCGCCCAGTAGCGTCGTGAGGCCGGCGGCAATCGCCGTCTCGCAGAGCTGCGGGCAAATGAAATGTACGTGACTATCGATCCCGCCGGCGGTGACAATGAGATTCTCACCGGCGATGACTTCCGTGCCGGGCCCGATGACTAACCGAGGATCGACGCCGGGCTGAATCAGCGGGTTGCCCGCCTTGCCCACGCCGACGATTCGGCCGCCACGAATGCCGATGTCGCCTTTGACGATTCCCCAATAATCAAGAATCACTGCATTCGTAATGACCAAGTCGAGCTGGGGTTCCTTGAGTTTTCCCGGAAGTGGAGACTGTCCTTGGCTGTCGCGGATAACCTTGCCGCCACCGAACTGGACTTCTTCGCCATAAACGGCAAAATCTTTTTCGATTTCAATGATCAGATCGGTATCGGCCAGGCGAATGCGGTCGCCCACGGTCGGCCCGTAGTGACCGGCATAGGCTTGACGGGAAAGACGAACGCTCATTTCGTTTGCTCTCCGCTTGTACCTCTGAGCGGGGGGCGTAAGCCCCCTGAGTATGGATGCATCACTGGACGGCACTCCGGCTCAGGGGGCTTACGCCCCCCGCTCGAAAAGTAAGATGTCTACTTCTTAATTTTCTTATTCGTGCTCTTTGTGTCTTTGTGGTGTTTTTTTCCCTTTTTTCCAAAAGGAAAATCGCCTCGGCTCCACGACTGCAATCGCTCGAAGCTCCGTTTCTTGGCTCCTTTTTCGTCCAGCGGTCCCATCACGAGTCCGCTGCCACCGTAGACTTGACGCTGGCCGGCGAGCTCGACCAATTGCACGGTCTTGATCTCGCCCGGCTCGAAGCGCACGGCCGTGCCGGCCGGCAAGTCCAGCCTCATGCCGTAAGCTGCCTCTCGATCGAAAACCAGTGCGCGATTCACCTCGAAAAAGTGAAAATGTGAGCCGACCTGCACCGGCCGATCCCCCGTGTTATTGACTTGCAGGGTGCAAGTCCGCCGGTCGGCGTTCAGCTCCAACGGCTCACCGTCAAATAAATATTCTCCAGGGTTCATGGGAATCATCTCTTAGTGGATGGGCTGATGCACGGTGATCAGCTTGGTGCCGTCGGGAAAAGTAGCTTCAACCTGGACTTCCGGAATCATTTCGGCGACGCCGGCCATTACGTCATTCTTGGTGAGAACGGTCCGACCCGCGCTCATGATCTCGGCAACGCTTTTGCCATCGCGAGCCAGCTCCAGCAAATGGCTGGTGATCAGAGCGACGGCCTCGGGATGATTGAGCTTCAAACCGCGAGCCTTGCGCGCGCGGGCCAACTCTGCTGCCACGTAGATCAGAAGCTTGTCACGCTCCTGCGGTGTCAGGTGCATACCGATCCCGCCTCGCTGGAAGCTGCAGACATTGCGAAAGAAATCTTAGGAGGCGCGAAGTCGATGTACAAGCATATGGGGGTGGCCTCTGGTAATAATTCCACGGGAATTGTGCGCGCCCGAGGTTCGCCGAAGTCATCGAGGCGGAAGCCGGAATTTCTCGTAGGTCAGGATTCCCGCCTGACGAAGCGTTTAAGGCATTCAAAAATCGTCGAGCTGGAAACCTGACCAACGCTTCAATCCTTTCGGCTCTGGTATTACTCAAGCCAGTGAAGGGCGAGAGTGCCAAAAAAGCGAGAGGGCAAACGTTTTGGGAGCGATTGGCACTCTCGCTTGTTACCGTAAATCATTGGTATTTAATGAGTTGGAACAAAAGTTGGAGCGAGAGTGCCAAAGTGCCAAGTACCCCCCCTATATGAAATGCCATGCTTCGGCTACCCGCTAAATGACGAGCGCCTTTCTCCAGGAAGGCAGGTTAACCTAGCGTTTGGCCCGACTTTTCGAGTCTTGCTCACAATCCTGGCATGCCCGCCCATGATGAGGGCGTGAAAATGCTAGATGTCAGTAACTCGCAAGGCATGATCGATACAGCCCTTTGGGTCAAGCCCCTAGCTCCTGACTCCGTTACACTTTACGCGCCAATGGGTTACGACGATTGCAAATTCCGACTTGTCCCATGGGCCGCAGCTGGGAAGATTGTGAAGCCGGCGGTATTTCATTTGCTCACGACGGGTCGGGGCTTTGTGTCTACTTATCTCTCCGTGGGTACCAGTGCGCACATTGAAAGGAGCAACGTGGGATGAAGAAAACGAATTTCGACTCGGAAACACAGAAAATGACCCGCCGCGACCTGCTGAAGAAGGCAGGCCGATCCAGTTTGACTCTCGCAGCGGCCACCGCCTTGTCGCCTTTTGCCTTTCCCGGCAAAAGCCGCAGCCAACAGTCCGACACCATCAAAGTCGGAATCATGCACTCGCTGACCGGGTTCATGGCCATCAGCGAAGTGTCGCTCAAGGATGTGGAATTGATGGCCATCGAGGAAATCAACAAAGCCGGCGGCGTGCTCGGCAAGCAAATCGAGGCAATCGTCGAGGACCCGGCATCCGACTTTGCCAAGGGCTTTCCCGAGAAGGCTCGCAAACTTTTGCTGGACGATAAGGTGGCGGCCGTGTTCGGCTGCTGGACCTCGGCGAGCCGAAAGTCCGTTCTCGGCATCTTCGAGCAAAACAACGGCATGCTTTATTACCCGGTTCAGTATGAAGGCAATGAATGTTCCAAGAACGTTGTCTACACGGGAGCCGCTCCCAACCAGCAGATTCTTCCCGCCGTGGACTACCTCTGGAAGGAGATGGGCAAACGCAAGTTTTACCTCCTCGGGTCGGACTATATTTTTCCCCGGACGGCCAATCAGATCATCAAGGCTCAGCTCAAGGGTGTCTACAATACGGAGCCGGTCCAAGAGAAATACGCCGACCTCAAAGAGCGGGACTTCAAGCCGTTTGTGGACGACATCGCCCAAGTGAAGCCGGACGTCGTGTTGAGCACGATCAACGGCGACAGCAACATCTCTTTCTACAATGAGCTCGCCAACAACGGGATTTCGGCCGAAAAAGTGCCGGTTTGCGCCGTCAGCGTCGCCGAAGACGAGTTACGCGACCTGATCGGCAAGACCGCCATCAAGGGCCACTTGTGCGCGTGGAACTACTTCCAAAGCGTCGATCTGCCCAGCAACAAGAAGTTCGTTTCCGACTTCAAGAAGTTCGTCAAGGACGAAAAACGTGTCACTGACGACCCCATCGAAGCGGCCTATTTCCAGGTCTACTTCTGGAAACTGGCAGTGGAGGCGGCCGGATCCACCGACGTCGACAAAGTACGGCAGGCGATCGAGAAGCCGAAGAAGCCCATCGAATTCGCCGCGCCGGGCGGCCTGGTTCGTCTTGATCCCCGCAACCTGCACACCTGGAAACCTTTCCGCATGGGCCGCGTCCGCGAGGACGGGCAGTTTGACATTATCTTTGAATTGAAGGATAAGGCCGGCAAGATTGACTTAATTCGCCCCCTGCCCTATCCCAAGATCGCCTACCAGAAGGATTGCGATTGGATCAAATCACCCAAGAAGGGGGAAATCGATCTCTAACCGAAGAAGAAAACCAGAAACCAGAAAATAGAAACCAGAATTTACACCGGAGATTTCGTCGCCTTCTTTTCTGGTTTCTGGTTTCTATTTTCTGGTTTCTCTTTTTGTCCAGCCATGACCGGACTTCTGGAAGCCTTATTCAACGGCCTCAGCCTGAGCTCGATCTTGATTCTCGCGGCCTTGGGGCTGGGGGTCACGTTTGGGGTCATGCGCGTCATCAACATGGCCCATGGGGAAATGATGATGTTGGGGGCCTACCTGGGCTATGTGTTGACCAATCCCTACGGTTTGTCGGTATTTGTTTCCGGTTTGGGTTCATTGGCCCGGGAAACCGGAAGAATTTTTGGAGTCCGCTGGGAACCGGAATGGCAAACCACCATCGAGCTCCATTGGAATCTCTTTTACGTGATTCCGATCGTATTCGTGGTCGTTGGCCTGGCCGGCTATCTTTTGGAGAAAGGGCTGATTCGATTTTTGTATGGCAGGCCTTTGGATACGTTGTTGGCTACTTGGGGACTGGGATTGGTCCTTCAGCAAGTCATTCAACTGATTTTTAGTGGGAATCCAAAAAACGTGGGTGTTCCGGCCATGCTAGTGGGCCAATGGAACTATGCGGATTCGAGATTTCCGTATTACCGGGTCTTCATCATTGCAATCACGGCTTTTTGCCTCGTCCTGGTTTATTTCGGTTTCTTTCACACAAGCCTGGGTTTGAAGATCCGCGCGGTAACGCAAAACCGCTCCATGGCCTCAGCCATGGGGATTCGAACCAGCCAGGTCGATGGGTTGACATTTGCCTTTGGGACCGGTTTGGCCGGTGTGGCCGGTTGCATTCTCGGAGGGATGTACAATTTCGGTCCCAACATGGGCCAGGACTTTATCGTCGAGGCCTTCATGGTAGTAATCCTGGGCGGCATGGGTCATCTCAAAGGGGTGGTGGCCGGCGGACTAGTGGTGGGCATCGCCCGCGGCGTGGCCGAAAAGCTTTACGCCAACGCTTTGATTCCCGGACTTTTTCCGGTGTATATCTCCGAAGTCTTTTCGCCTATCGCTCGAATCACGGTGCTGGCACTGGTCATTGGCTTCATCATGGTTCGGCCATCCGGATTGGTCCGCACCAAGGAGCGAGTATATGACTGAGCACGATACTCAATCGGACCGGGCCAATTACCGGCCTCGCTCGCTGGCTATTTTCGTTCCGTTCTTCGGCAACCTGAAGACGAGACCGGGTTTCATTGTGGCTGGTCTATCCCTGCTCTTTCTTTTATTGATTCCCCAGCTCTTTCCCTCTGGGCTCAACGCCAAGTCGCAGCAAAATTGGCTAGACCTTTTTGCTAAGTTCATGGCCTTGGCCATTTTGGCCCTGAGCGTAGATCTGGTCTGGGGCTACACGGGACTCTTGAGCCTGGGCCAAGGCGTTTTCTTTGGCATTGGCGCTTATATGATTGCTTACTGTCTGACGCTCCACAAGGCGGCTCAGGATTCGAGGCCAAAAACAACGGAAGGCGAACCGACAACGGTCGTTCTGCGATATCAGGGTGATTTCCCTTCGCCCAAAACAGTTTTCATTAACGACGGTAAGTATCGAATCGAATCTATTCAATTCCGAGTGCTAAAAGCCTCGGCCCCGGGGATGACGGCGGTGCTGTCGAAGTTGCCGGCCGACTCCTTTGATCCCGATACCGCGGAGCAGATACACAACGATACACTGGATTTGACCGGACCCATTGGCAAATGGCGTCCCTTGGATCTGAAAGGCGAAATCGCGGAGGAAAGAATCCTTCACCGATTGGAGCAAGAGGGTGATCGGCTCTATCTGGAAATCACCGGCAATGGTTCCCGGGGAGAGGGAGAATTCTCCGTGGCTTTGGTTCCGGAAATTGAAGAATACATGAAGCCGGGCGAGGCGCCGCCGCAATTCATGCAATATACCGGCTTCGCCCCCAACGATCCCAACTACGTGCCGCCTCCCGGGCTGGCCCTGATTGCTCCCTTGGGGCATGAAAGCCTGGCCATCGGGGCCAGTTTGCTTCTGCCCGCACTGGTGGCCGGTGTCTTCGGCTGGGTGATTTTTCGATTAGGAGTCAAGGGGGTCTATTTCGCTCTGGTTACGCAAGCGTTTCTCATGGCCGTCTTCCTATCGGTTCGCAATCAGCAGCGGTTCACCGGCGGTGTGGTGGGAATTAAGGACATGTCGAGCCTCGAATTGTTCGGTCAGTCTTTCGATGCCTCCGAAAATGTTCGGGCGACCGTATACCTGGTAGCGGCCGCCTTGGTGGCCAGTTACTTTTTTTGCACCTTGTTGGTCCACTCCAAGTTCGGAAAGATCCTTAGCGCTATCCAGGATAACGAAAACCGAGTGTTGGCTCTAGGCTACAACACGGCCCTTTACAAGACAGCCGTGTTCGCATTTGGCGGACTCCTGGCGGGTTTGGCCGGCGCTTTATATGTCTTGGCCAACCATCCAGTATGCGACACGGTCTATTTGTCCGCGCCATTTTCCATCGAAGTGGTGATTTGGGTGGCCATTGGGGGGCGCGGCGGCCTGCTCGGCGCCGTGCTCGGGGCACTCTTGGTTGGCTTCGGGCAATACTACGTCTCGTCGGCTCTCCCGGAGTTTTGGCCCATTGCCTTGGGTCTGCTTTTTGTGGTGACGGTGCTGTTCTTGCCGCGAGGTCTAATTCCCGTGGCCGGCCCGGCCGCCTTGTTTGGACTTTTAGGAGGTATCTATCTCGTCATTTATCTGGAAAACTTCCCCATAACAATCCCTGGCCTGTTGAAGGAACCCCGACTCATTCTCGATGTGGTCGATCAGTTCAAGGGATTTCAAATAACGGAGAAGATAAGGGTCCTCGTGGGATTTCGAGGTGCCGGCCGCGTGTTGATCGGCTGCCCAATCATTTTGTTGTCCGTCTTTGTGCCCAAACTTGGAACCATGCTGGCCATGTGGTTGGCCAGATTGCCCAACCGACTCGGAGTGCGAACCAAACCTGTTTCCCCAGTGCCGGCCTGACGATCATGGGATTTCAATCCAAAACAGTGCCCGAAGAGATTCTGAGAGTCGAGGAGGTCACGGTCAACTTTGACGGCTTCCTGGTACTTCGGGAACTAAATTTCTCCATTGAACGAGGTGAGCTGCGGGTCGTCATCGGGCCCAACGGCGCCGGGAAGACCACGCTTTTAGACGTGATCGCGGGAAAAATTAAGCCCGCCAAGGGTCGCGTATTATTCCAGGCCCGAAACACCTCGGCTAAGAACATCACCTCCATGCCTCAAGAGAACATTGCTCTACTCGGCGTCGGGCGCAAGTTTCAAACTCCTAATATCTTTAAGAGCCTGACGGTTTTGGATAATCTTCAACTGGCCGCTCGGGCCTCGCGGAGAGTTCTCACCAATCTCTTCCGATTTGGCCGAAACGGCCCAAGCCGGATTGACGAAATCCTGGAAATTACCGGACTTAAGGACAAATCAAACAAAACGGCCGGCCTTCTGGCTCACGGCGAAAAGCAATGGCTCGAGCTGGGCATGGTCATGCTTCAGGATCCCGAGCTGCTCTTGATCGACGAGCCGGTCGCCGGCATGACGCCGCGCGAATCCGAGAAAACCGGCGAGCTACTTATGGCCATGGCCCGCAAGCACACCCTCTTGGTCATCGAGCACGATATGACTTTCGTCCGCCAAATCGCGCAAACCGTAACGGTCCTTGACGAGGGCCAGATCCTCTGCGAAGGTACTGTAGAAGCGGTTCAAAAAGACCCCAAAGTAATCCAGGTGTACCTCGGACAGGATCGAGACGCCGATGCTAGCGATCGACAAGCTCTCAGTGGCGTACGGTGAAACGCTGATCGTTCGCGACGTGGACTTGGCCGTCGGTCCGGGCGAGGTCGTCTGTTTGATGGGTCGCAATGGCGTCGGCAAGAGCACGCTGCTCAAAAGTGTGATGGGACTCTTGCGGTCGCGGTCCGGACGCATCCTTTTCGAAGGCAAGGACATCACCAACGCCAGCCCCGACAAGCGCGCCCGCGCGGGCATCGGCTACGTTCCCCAGGGACGAGAAATCTTTCCGCAGCTTACCGTGTTAGAGAATCTGCAAGTCGGCATGATGGCCAACCATGCCCGGCGGCGCGATGTTCCCGAGCACA
>Ga0137391_10005145_pt1 | contig 10051 bp, 10 predicted proteins | sample 15con2h24BmetaG_FD_101399 | JGI IMG/M metagenome (GOLD analysis project Ga0137391, IMG submission 101399) | Vadose zone soil microbial communities from Angelo Coast Range Reserve, California, USA - 15con2h2.4B metaG | ecosystem: Environmental > Terrestrial > Soil > Vadose zone > Saprolite...
CGCAGCATTCGAACGGAAACTCACGCTCGGCCTGGGCGGCGATGGCTTCGAAAACGCGCTGGGCAATGACCACTTGCTTCATCGGGTCTTTCCTGTAGGAGGCAGGCGGGACGCCTGCCCCACTGGCAGGCAGCTTTCGCTACCTGCCGGTAAATTTCGGAGCACGCTTTTCGAGAAACGCCTTAACCCCCTCTTTAAAATCCTGTGAGCGCAGCATTACCCTGGCGCTTTCCGCTTCATCACGCAGCGCCGTGGCAAGGTCAGTATAAAGATGCTGATAGATGAAGCGTTTGACATAGGAGATACCCAGCGGCGAGCATTGAGTCGCGAGGTCGGCAGCGAGCGCCCGCGCGGCGGGCATCAGTTCGCTGTCAGCAACCACGCGGCTCACCAAGCCCATTCGCAGCGCTTCCTGCGCATCGATTAAGCGGCCGGTGAGGGCGAGGTCCACCGCGTTGGCAAGACCAACAATTCGCGGCAAAAGCCATGAGCTGCCGAATTCGATCGCGAGACCGCGACGAGGGAAGATAAGACCCATGCGCGCCCGCTCCGACGCAATGCGAATATCGCAGTAGAGTGCGTTGGCAAATCCCATCCCCACCGCGGGTCCGTTGATCGCCGCTATAATTGGCTTTTTCAGCGACAGCATGAACGCGAAGCGCCCCATGCCATCGGCTTCAACCTGAGTCTCTGACGCCGATTGTGCCGCTGTGCTCGGATGTTCGGTCGCTTGCGCGAGCCGATTCAAGCCTCCCATGTCAGCGCCGGAGCAATAGGCCCTGCCGGCCCCGGTTATGAGGATGGCGCCAATGTCGAAGTCCTTCTCCGCGTCTTCAATGGCTTGGTGAAGTTCCTCGAACATGCGCGGCGTCCAGGCGTTCATTTTTTCGGGCCGGTTATAGGTTATGGTCGCAATCCGTTCCGATTTTTCGTAGATAGTATCTTTGAAATCCATCTGATAACGCACCTCACAGACTGGCAGGCTGAAAAAGGCCTTCCGCACCCTGCTTTCCCTCTCTGTAATCTCCCCCAGAGGGGAAAACTAAAGGAAGGAAGCCAGTTTTATCGCAGGGTGCGGAAAGATTCTTGATAAAGAAATACGTTTTTCCGCACCCTGCTAGTTAGTTAGCTCGCTGCGCCCTCGGCTTTGCTGATGTGTCCTTCTCTGATACCCGGCACGCGACTTCATCAAAGCACGTCCGCCTTTTGATTTCTAATTTTTTCACCGACCCGCCATGTGCCGTCCCGGAGCCCGCCCTGGTGAGGGTTGTCGGGACTGGATTTGCACGATAGGATTTCGCGACGCATTTGGCTATTCTTGCCACTGCTTTATCAGCAACTGCTTGCGTCAGCGTTTGCAAAATTGCGGCGGACCGGTCCATAAAGCCACTACTACACACTGGTCGGAGGCTGTATTAAATGCCAGGGCTTGTTCAAGGCAAAATTGTGCTGGTCACCGGCGGTGGCTCGGGTATCGGCCGGGCGACGGCTCTGAAACTCACTCAGGAAGGCGCGACCGTGATGATCGCCGATTACGTTCAGGAAGGCGGCGAGCGCACGGTCAAAATGATCAAGGACAGCGGCGGTACGGCCAGCTTCATCCACGCCGACGTGTCAGTGACGAAGCAGGTCGAAGCGATGGTGGCCAAAACGGTCGAAACCTACGGCCGCATCGATGGGGCCTTCAACAACGCCGGCATCGAAGGCCGCATGGCGACCACCGTCGAAACCACCGAGGAAACCTTCGACCGCACGATCGCGATCAATCTCAAGGGCGTCTGGCTCTGCATGAAGTACGAAATTCCGCAGATGCTCAAGCAGGGCGGCGGTTCAATCGTCAACACCGCGTCGGTCGCCGGACTGGTCGGCTTTGAACGGCTGCCGGCTTACAACGCCTCCAAGCATGGTGTCGTCGGGTTGACGCGTACTGCCGCGCTCGAATATGCGGCGAAGAATATTCGGGTGAATTGCGTCTGCCCGGGCGTAATCCGCACGCCGATGGTCGAACGGATCATCGATACCGGCGGCTTCACCGAGCAGGAGCTGACCGCAGGCGAACCGGTCGGCCGGATGGGTCAACCGGAAGAAATCGCACAAGGCGTAGTCTGGCTGCTCTCCGACTCAGCTTCGTTCGTCACCGGTCATCCAATGACAATCGACGGCGGCTGGGTCGCGCGGTAATTAGAATAGCGCAGGCCCCGGCTCTTTTATCAGTGGGACGGGCGTCACTGCCGGTCGAGATGCGCGCTGCGCGCCACCACCAATCTGATTCTTAAGGGCTCGCATACTGCCATTCGCCTCGGGCTATCAAGACAGGATGGCGGCGTAAGCGAAGACGCTCGCGCGTCGTCGACAGGCGGGGAAGCCGTCATTCGCCGCAAAATCTCTTACCTGGGGATTTGCGAGCTGCAATTGGGGCCGGGGTTGGCAAGCGGCGCGCCTGCAAGACCCCGCGCCTTGCTTCCCTCCACACCCTTAGAAACTGTGATTCGCCATCACGTGTTTATACGTCGGCCGTACGAGATATACCCGGATGTTGCCCAGCACGCTGCGGCAGCAGGAACAGGCACACGAGAATGAACAGAGCGATGACTGCCGTTGCCAGTGGCCGACTGAGAGCGAGACCGCCTTGGCTTACGGGCTTGTCCAGAAAATCGCCGACGGTAGCACCAAGCGGTCGTGTGAGAATGAAGGCACTCCAAAAAAGCACCACATGCGATACATTCGTCCAGAAATATAGTCCAGCGATCACCGCCAGGCCCGCTGCGAAGACGAGCGCGCCACGCTCATAGCCAAATCCGCCAGTATCGGCCGTCCAGTCGCCGAGCGCCGTGCCAAGCGTTTGCGAGAAAGTGATGGCGGCCCAGTAGAAGGCTTCCACCTTCGGCGTGATCACCGTGTATACCGAGATAGTACCCTGCGACCAATACCAAAGACCAAGCACGGCGACGAGGCAGACAAACAAGAGTGTCGAGCCCCCGGTATAGCCGATACCTAAAGAGCGATCGGCAAAATCGGCCATGGTAGTGCCGAAGGTGGTCGAGGCGACGATTGTGGCCCAGTAGAGAAAAGGGTGGAACTTCTTCGCGAAAGTTTGCGCCATGACCAGTACGACGAGCAAGCTCAGGAAGAGAATGGTGCCAGCCAGATAGCCCCAATTGAGCGTCATAGTGACAGAATCACCGCCGGTTTCTCCCAGCGTCGTGGCAGCGATTTTAATGATCCAAAAGGACAAGGTGACTTCCGGAACCTTGCTGAGAGCAGCTCGTTTACTAGCGTCATCCATGAATCGCGACCGGTCCTTTCCATGGCAAGCTTTAGTGCCCAGCGCGCGGCAACGTTGAAATACAGCAGGTGATACTTTATTAAGGCGACTTTTCCTGATGAAGTAGTATCAACTACGCATCGAATAGCTAATCGATTTGCCCATCTATAGGTTCAACTCTGTGCGAAAAATCGCTGTGAATTAGAACAAACTGCGCAGGCCCCGCCTCTTTTAAGTGGGACAGGCGTCCCTGCCTGTCGAGATGCGCGCTGCGCGCCACCACTAACTCTGGAGCAACTCAAGTGTGTATCCGATTCGCATCATTCCGGGCTATCAAGACAAGATGGTGGCGCGAGCGGAGACGTTCGCGCGTCATCCCATTCGTCGCCGCGTGGCTCCTCAGGGCAGGCTATCGGCAGAGACGCCTGTCCTACTATTTTTCCAACAATACAATCGCGGCGGCGGCCATGCCCTCGCCGCGGCCGAGCGCACCCAGCCCTTCGGGATTCGAGGCTTTTACATTGAGGCGCGATTCTTCGACGCCAATCGCCGCCGCCAAGGTCCTCCGCATCGCAGAAAGATATGGAGCGAGCTTCGGCCGTTGTGCCAAAATTGTAATGTCGGCGTTTGCCAGGCGCCAGTTTAACTCCACCACCCGGGTCCATACCGATGATAACAATTTGATACTGTCAGCATCCCTGTAACGTTCGTCGGTATCGGGGAATTGGCGTCCCAGGTCACCCTCGCCCAAGGCGCCGAGGATCGCATTGGCCAGCGCATGCGCCGCCACGTCGGCATCCGAATGACCTTGTAATCCGTGCGAATGCGGGATCTCAACGCCGCCGAGGACCAATCGGCGCCCCTCGATCAGGGGATGGAAATCGAAGCCTTGTCCGATCCGAAAGCTCATCCGGTTGAGTGAAGACAGGCCACGTTGACAACGGCCGGCACTACATCCAAGCTTTCTTATCTATGCCGAAATTCTGGAAATGGCCGCGGTTCTGGTTCGTACTGACTCTCGTCCTATGGCTAGTGTTCATCCTAAGCAGCAATTTCCACACACCCGTCGAGCTCTGGATTATACCGTTCTGGCTACACCCATCGGTGTCGCTGTCGGCGATTATCTTTGTTTCCGCGATATTCGGCTGTGGGCTGACATTATTGATTCAGTTCGCGATGCGCTGGCGTTCCTCGAAGTATGCCTCGCTATCGGCAGCCGCGCCACCATCCAGTAGCAATACCGCGGCGTGACTGCCAGCCTTCAGCACGCGCTCCGCGGCCGGGCCAATCAAAAGGCCGTGTGCCCGGGAGAGTGAACTCAGTACGCCCGAGCTTTGGTTTCCTGTGGGTGTTGCGCGGACTTCGCCATCGCTGCGCGTCAGCGTGACCCGTACGAATTCGGTCAAGTTGTTCGCGATGGGGATATCGCTGGCGCAGCGAGCCATGAGCCGCGGCAGACCCAAATCGTTGCGGCTGGTCATTCGGCGCAGGGCGGGACGCACGTAAAGATAAAAACAGACCATGGTCGAAACCGGATTGCCCGGTAATCCGAAAATCGGCTTGCCACCGAGCGTGCCGAATTTCAGCGGGCGTCCAGGTTTTTGCGCAACCCCGTGAAATAGTTGCCGCAATCCTAATTCGTCGAGCACGACCTTCACGTGATCGAATTGACCAACCGAAACCCCGCCGGTGGTCAGCACCACGTCAAAAGCCAATGCCTCGGCCAGACGCGCGCGCACTTCTTCGGGACGGTCGCGTGCGACTTTAAGCATAATCGGTTCGCCCCCGGTCTCGCGGATAGCGGCCGTAAGCGCATAGGCGCTCGAATTAATCACCTGTGCCCCAACGGGAACGGTGTCGACGTCGACCAATTCGTCGCCCGTCGCGACGATAGCGACGCGGGGCCGTCGATGCACGTCCACCATTGAACGATTGAGCGACGCCAGCATGCCGAGGTCGGACGCACTGAGAGCCTTCCCAGCCGAGAGCACAAGCTCTCCGCGCTTCAAGTCTTCGCCACGCGGACGCACGAATGCACCCCTCTCGGCGGGTGCCAGGATTTCTACTTCGTTTTCGGTGCCCCGTGTGCGCTCCACCGGTACAATTGCATCGGCGCCGTCGGCGATAGGCGCACCCGTCATCGTGCGCACCGCCTGCCCGGCGTCAATCCGCAGCGATGGCATCACGCCGGCTCCGACCGTCTCGAGCACTCTCAGCCTGACAGGATGCGGCTCGCTGGCAGCCTCGATGTCAGCGGCCCTGACCGCGTACCCGTCCATCGCCGAGTTGTTGAATCCGGGAATATCACGCGATGAGCGGATTTCTTCGGCGAGCACGCGTCCCAACGCATCCACGATCGAGGTGCGTTCAACGCCGAGGGGCGCGACGTTGTCGAGCACGAGCTTAAGGGCTTCGTCTACGCTAATCATGGCAACTCACCAAATTCGGTCCCCCTTCTGTCATTCTGAGAGTTTGTGAACGAATTGGCCAAAGTCCTCCTTCGGGGAGAAAACATAAGCATTTTCAAGGGCTGATTTTTTCGCGAAATCAATTCGCTCACAAACTCCGAGCAAAGCGAAGGATCTACGCGGAGCGATTTCCGCTGTACACTCGGGAACGATAGAGCGCTGCGGCTGGATGACAACAATTCTTCGGAGTAGCGAAAGCACCCAAATACAACGGGCTTTCCTCAACCCTGAACCAGTCCTGGCGCGGGGAAGTGGCGGCTAAATTCGCGGACCTCGCCGGCCACGCGAGCAATCATCTCTTCGTCATCAACATTTGCAATAACCGTATCCAGCCAGGCGCCAACCTGCTTCATCTCAGCCTCCCTCATCCCGCGCGAAGTCACCGCCGGCGTGCCGAGTCGAATTCCGCTCGGACTAAACGGCTTGCGTGAGTCGAAGGGGACCGTATTGTAATTGCAGACAATGCCTGCGCGGTCGAGCGCCTGTGCGGCCTTCTTGCCAATCACCTTTTTGTTGGTCAGATCGACCACAATCAAATGATTGTCAGTGCCGCCGGAGACGAGCTGAAAGCCTCGCGCGAGGAGCTCCTCGGCCAATGCTCTTGCATTACGGACGATCTGACGGCCGTATTCCTTGAACGCGGGTGTAGCAGCCTCTTTCAGCGCAACCCCGATCGCGGCGGTGGTATGATTGTGTGGTCCGCCCTGAAGACCAGGGAAGACCGCCTTGTCGATTTGCTGGGCTAATTCCTTGCGGCACAGAAGCATCGCACCGCGAGGGCCGCGCAAAGTTTTATGCGTCGTAGTCATTACCACGTCGGCATAGGGGACGGGGTCAGGATGCTCGCCGGCGACGACCAGACCGGCGATATGGGAGATATCGGCGAGCAGATAAGCCCCGACTTCTCGGGCGATTTCGCCGAAAACCTTGAAATCGAACTGGCGTGGATAAGCGGTCGCCCCAGTCACGATCATTTTTGGCCGTTCGGTGCGTGCAAGCTGCCGCACCGCGTCGTAGTCGATCCGGTGCGATTCACGGTCAACGGTGTAATGAATCGGGCGCCAGAAATTGCCGCTAATGCTCACGGACCAGCCATGCGTCAAATGGCCTCCGTGCGGCAGCGCCAGACCCATCAACCCCTCTCCCGGCTTGAGCAATGCAAAATACACGGCGAGATTGGCCGGCGAACCCGAATACGGCTGGACATTAGCATGCTCGGCGCCGAACAAGCTCTTGGCACGTTCGGTCACCAGCGTTTCGATCTGGTCGATATACCGCTGGCCCTCATAATAACGGCGTCCGGCATAGCCTTCTGAGTACTTGTTGGCCAGCACGGACCCGGTCGCCTCCAGCACGGCTTTGGAGACGTAGTTCTCCGACGGGATGAGGCGGACCGATTCGACCTGATAGGTTTCTTCCAGCTTGATCAGCCGATAAATCTCCGGGTCGATCCGCTCGAGCTCGTCCACGCAATTTGCTCCTGCACTTTGGTAGATCAAGCCTAACGCCACCCGTGACTTGAAGCAAAACTCCCCGTTGGGTCCGCGGTGACAAGAGGCAGAAGGCGATCCCGGGATTTCTGCGGGATGGCGAGATCAGTGTGCCAGTCGCGAATTCGCGGGTGTGTTAGGCCCTTCCGTCCGTTGCATCACAGTTATCCTCGTTCTCCGGCCAAAAGTCCGGGCGTGTGAAGCTGCCGCGGTCCCATGGACAGGATAGGGGAAATTTCACTTCCCATTGACCTTCGGTTAACCCCATCGCCGCCCCGGCCGATCGGCGTGCTTTCCGATAGGCACGGCTGGTGAGTTTATTCAGTTTGCGAGCCAACAGGGGTGAATCATCGAGCCGATCGGCAATGCTCGATCGCGCGTTTTGAATGGCAGCCTGCCAGCCTCCGCCGCGTCGTCTCGGTTGGTAATGCCATCTCAACAAATGAGTCAGGAGTGTTTCCAGGTCACTTTCGAGACCCTGCTCCAGACTACGCGCCGCGGCCTGCAGCTCCTCGCTCAAATGTTTCCACTCCAGCGAATTGTAACGCTGGCCCTTCAGAGCAGCCGCTTGATCGATCAGCCATCCGTAAAAATCGTCCTCTACCGAGGCAAATACGGTAGTCAACGAAATCCCCCCCCTTTAATGGTCTGTGGCTCAAGCCTAGCTGTGGTGCTGGCCTGAGGCAAAGTTTTTCTTAAGCGAGCTTTCGGCCAAAAAGCGTTCAGCTATCAGCACTCGGCTTTTGTTACAGGGAGGCCAGCATGCGTTGCATCGCCGTGATTTACCGAGCCCTGTGCTCGCTCTCTAAGCTGAAAGCTGACCGCGGACTGCTGAAAGCTACCCTTGAACGCTGACTATTGATGCTACTGCTACCGCAAATCGGGCGGGGTTACCTGCGCGATCCATTGCCGGTAATTCCTCTCATATCCGACCGCGAGTTGACGGGCTCGCACCCGAGCCATAATGCGAGTCACGTCGTCCGGCTGCAGCATTGCCCGGGCAGCTATATTTGCGGCGATTTGTTCCCCCTCGCGATGCGCCGCTTGACGTGCGCTGTCGGCCAATGAGACTCGGCCGCCGTCGTCGGCCACTCCCAGGTATGCCTCGGCCACATGCGTTCCCACGCTAGTACCGCTATCGAGAGAATCCTTGATGTTGCCCTTGCCGGTGAGCACGTTGCCCGCCGCGTAAACCGCGGTCCGGCCTTCCATCAACAGGCCTATGGCGGCGTCAATGTATTCATAGACTTCGCCGCGCTGAGGGATACCGGGAATCGGTTGCGGAATACTGCCGATCGAACTGACTGTCAATGGGCCGCGGACCGGCTCCTCAGTGTCAGAAACTGTTCGTACCCGTCCATCGTTGACCTCGGTTCGGCTCATTTGAACTCCAACCAGGCTTGCATCGCTGACGATGAGTCCGGTCGGCACGCGCCGTTCCTCGAACTCGAACAGATATTTACGGCGCGCCTTGTCGAGAATCTTGAGACGCGCCTGGCGCATTGCCTCGGCCCGTTTAGGCAGCGCATCGGACGGAATATCCGACAGCGGCATGTCCAGCACCCGGCGGCGGTAGAATAGCTTGCATGGCGCGATGGCCATCTGCGCCCAGTCGAGCTGATAGCTTTTCACTACAGGCTCGATCCCCTCGCGCTCGAGCCTCAGCATGTCCGCGTCGATACCTCGCGCGCGAAGAGCGGCGAGCGTTGTCTCGAGTTGCAGCACCTTGACTACGTCGAGCGAAGCGAGACCGCCGCCAACCACGATTGCGCCCGGACTCGGCATGTAGCGCGGTCCGGCGTAAGACTTTTCCGGATGGTGGTTGAACCAATAAATCAGGGGATTCTGGTAAATGAGCCCACGATCCACGAATTCGTCGGCGCCCTCGACTGGAAATGGGCGGTCGCGCCATGCGCCATGAGTCAGAATAATCGCGCTCAATCCCCAGCCCGTGCGCAATTCGTCGAACGAGATGTCCTGACCCATTCGGGTCAGTGGCAAGTACTCGATGCTCGGGTGGTCGAGGCGTTTATTGATCTCCTCGTACTCGTCTTGACGCTGCTTCGCGTGCCATCGCGGCAGCCCATCCTCGATTTTGCCGTACGGACGTGGGTTTTGCTCAATAACGATCACCCTGACGCCACGCACCGCCAGAATCCGCGCGATCTCCGAGCCCGCAGTTGCGGCTCCGACCACGGCGACGACATATCGATCGGCAATTTCACTCATGCTGATAATTCGTGGCTCTGTTTTCGCATTGCCCGCGGCAGGAAGCTATATGTGAGTGCTGATGCCGGCCCTCTATGATCTCGATAGCTTCGAGCCTACGACTCCTTCAGAAGAAATCTTCCAACAGCGCTTGCACTGCTCAAATTGCTCATGGTTTCTTGGTGCTTCGGTGAGCATGCGGCGGAACTCTTTGCTGTCCTGGCTATTCGCGGCGGTTGTATGCGCTTTGTCAGCCGTCGCCGGATGCTACGTCGGCTACAAACATTACACTGAACATTATACTGCCGCCGACACCGCTCTGGGCGAGGAGCATGTCGTCGAGTACCCGGCCGCCGACGCGTTGCAATTAACCGAGGACGCGCTGCGCGGCGACGGCATCCTGTTCGAGGTGCAGCCTGACAATTCGATTGTCACCAGTTGGCGGCCGGCCGATATCAACACGCCGACCGGATGGTTTCCATTGATAATCGGCGAAAAACCCCGCTATCGCTACGAAATCCAGGCCCTGCCCGAAACCAGCCATCGTAGTAAGATCATCGTCAACGTGCGGACTGAAGGTATACCGGACGAGCAACTGGCAAGCTATAAAGCAAGCAACC
>Ga0137391_10005147_pt1 | contig 10050 bp, 7 predicted proteins | sample 15con2h24BmetaG_FD_101399 | JGI IMG/M metagenome (GOLD analysis project Ga0137391, IMG submission 101399) | Vadose zone soil microbial communities from Angelo Coast Range Reserve, California, USA - 15con2h2.4B metaG | ecosystem: Environmental > Terrestrial > Soil > Vadose zone > Saprolite...
AACAAGGTGGGTTGCTTGCCTCCAGCTGTGCCTATATGGCTGTGCAATAGTATGTAGGCATAGTAAGCAGTGGAAAGCAGTGGAATATCTAAGTGTACAGTAAGTCCAGGATTTGGCATCCAGCATCTGGTGGTCCGACTGTCCGCGTCCCAACAAACTTTATTCTACTTCTCGACACGATTAAATGCACCCTGTTTCATGGAAAACAGGCATGTTTTGAGGGAGGGGTAGCCGGAACAAAATCCGGGTGGCTGAGAGGTCAGAAAAGTCCACCTCAGTACACTGTAGTCCCAAGTGCTGCTGTCATGGTACTCCTTGTCATCTCTCATACACGAACATGGATTCTGTGCTACTTGAAGGCCATCATAACAACTAAATTTGTCAAGTCCTGCCAGTGTCCTGGGTTGTAAGACTCCAGCGCACCGCCTATCTGTTAAAGCGGGAAGTCTGAGCCTGTCGCTGGTGCGTATATATATAATTGATTTGCAAGGTTTGAACACACCTTTCGCGTACCTCAGGTGTGTTAGTGGGAAGCGAATACTAGTATAAGGCGTCATCACTGGGCAGTCATGTGGGCCCGGGGCTGTCGCCAGGAATACATATTAACTATGCTTCGGAATTCGATAGGCCCTTCAGTGCCACCAGAATTTGATGGCTTATCGGGCTTCACGCTCTCCGGTTGGATCAAAGCTCCGTGTTCTGAAACAGCTGCCAGTGGCCCTTCCAGTGTGACAGCACGAATAACATCTTCCCCCACAAACCTTGCCGCATACTATCACGATGCCCGCACCTGTCGCCGATCGGATTTCCCCTTCCGATCTGTCTGAATATCTCACTCATTTCTTGCTCAAGCCTCACAAAATTCAATACACAACATATAGTGGCTGATATATTCCAAGCGTTTTTTGATGAAAATCCAAACTGTACTGTGAAATATCGGAAGGGGGGTCCCGATCGGTGACTGGTGCACCGGACACTAGAATACCATAAGCGCTGAGCGCTGAGCAATCTAAGCGCCTCGGCCTGCGTTTCCGAGTCTTTTGTGTCACGTGTCACGGAAGGCGCTGGCCATCATACGCACTTCCAACAATAGCAATAGTCACAGCAATCGCTCCCAGGTTGCGGGCTCCAGTACGACAGCATAGATTTCCACGTTCATGTTTCAATAAGGGGAAGTTCCGCCTGCCCCGGTGCAAGATCACACGCGGTCGTTGCTTGTTGTGCTCCTTACCAGACATTAGACTCACAATAGTACCTTTTGGCAAAAGGTACTAGTACATCTTTGACAAAGTACCTGGTCATGGTACCTCTGTTATAGCCGCTAATCAGTTCTGTTTAGGGCCGCAAGGCCGGTCATAAGTGATCCCGTAGATATGCGCCTCTGTGCCTGAATACGACCTAGTACATGGCCGCACGGGGAAGATCCAACGCCTGACAGTCTTTCCTGGTGATTCAGTTGAAGCAGCCATCAATCTAGCTGTATAATGCAGGATGCTATATAAGCCCTTCAACAGGCCGCCATTCATACCCTGACGTATCACAGTGTGCATCTTGCCGCCCCTCGGTCTTCTGGCACTATTGGTCCGTCATGGTTAATCTGTTTTCCTTCGTTTTCCTCGCAGCATCGCTCTCAATTCAAGCAAACGGAATATCTATCGGCCCTGTCACCGATCTTCACATTGTTAATGGAGACCTTACCCCGGATGGTTTCAAGCGCCCGTAAGTGTACATCACGCGGCATGGAAGTACCGACTCAACTCAGCCTTCTTCCATTAGTGCAGTCCTTGCTGCAGTCCTTGATGAGGGGATATTTCCGGGTCCTACCATCGCGGGATATAAGGTTGGTTCTGAACAACTCTCCGTAGCGGTATGGTGACCCGGACGTATAGGGAGATACCTTTTCCATTAATGTCATCAATCAACTTAATGACATTAAGGGGATGGATGTCGTCACCTCTGTAGTAAGTATCCCTGATCTTAATGACACAGAATTATTTACGTTCGTGTTCAGCACTGGCATGGTATCGATCAGCATTCGTTCAATGAGTTCGATGGTGCTGCCTTCGTGAATCAGTGTCCTATCCCACCAGGTACTGCGTTCCGTTACACGTTCAGTGTTCCAGAACAGGCGGTAGGTTATGGGTGCTTTGTTGCGAATTGGATGTATGAATGTACATCATTTTCAGGGCACATTCTGGTACCACAGTCACTTTGAAAACCAGTATTGTGATGGCTTGCGCGGAGCGTTTGTTGTGCGCGATCGTCAAGACCCACACGGACATCTATATGATATCGATGATGGTACCTGAATCGTGCTTCTCGATACCGCACTAGCGCACAACTAAAATGTACTACAGATTCCACGGTCATCACGCTTGCCGACTGGTGCGATTTGCTCCAGAGATCTCGTTACAATACAGGGTGGGCTTACATCATAATCAGGTACCACTACCTCTCCCACGTTCCGTCACCATACGGTCGTCCAGAGTCCAGTAGTACGCTCATCAATGGCAAGGGTCGTTACTCTCCTGGACCCCCTGGTCCTGCCGGTGCTGTGGAACTTGCTGTTTTCAATGTCCAGCCAATGACCAGGCAAGCGAGCTCCGTACCCCTTCAGCAATTGAAATGACTTTTGACTGGCCCTCCAGATACCGTTTCCGCCTCGTCTCCATTTCCTGTGATCCCAATTGGAAGTTCTCTATAGATAACCACATGTTCACTATAATCGAAGTGGACGGAACCAACGTTGATCCCTTAGAACCGGTGGACCAGATCCAGATCTTTGCTGGCCAGCGTTACTCATTTGTGGTGAGCGCTCACGTGCGAATTTCCGTGTAACACTGACACTGAAACATTCGTTGTAGCTGACTGCCAATCAGCCTGTTGATAACTACTGTAGGTCGACAGCGGATCCCACTGGCATATACTGATTCCATGTCAGGGATCCGTGCGATCCCAAACAGCGGCAACGATACAACTGATAATGGGATGAACTCCGCGATTCTGCGTTATGCTGGCGCGACGATTGCCGATCCAACTACTATTGATACTAGCGGCAAGCACCCCCTTATTGAAACTGATCTGAAGGTACGTCCTCTCTTGTTCACTGGAAATGCTACGCTGTGTTGAGGCTCTGTTTTCTTTGCAGCCATCGGTGCCCATTCTTGTGGTGAGGAACCTCGTTTATCCGTGACAAAGGCTATTTGGATTAATTTTTGCTTTAGCCCGGAAAACCTCAACTTGGGGGCGCAGATCATAACATCGTTTTGAATATCAGCGCGGTGAGTTTATGCGCTCTCGATCATAGGCAACATTTGATCGTCACCGGCTAGTCTACTAAGCCAGTTTTCGCATTTGAAATAAACAATTTCACCTACCAGAGCCCGCACTTGCCCATTTTGCTCCAAATTCTAGCTGGTGTCCCCGCCGGGAACCTCTTTCCCTCTGGAAGTATCTATCCACTAACGCGCGGTGAATCGGTGGAGTTGTATATACCACAAGTGTCAGCACTTGCTGCGAGAACCGGCCCTGTGAGTCCCATACTCGTCATGCAACTTGAGTTTTATGTGACGTTTCAACAGCATCCCGTCCATCTTCATGGTCATTCCTTCCATGTCATTCGTAGCGCAGGGAGCAAGACCTACAACTACAAGAAGAATCCTGTATTGCGTGATGTAGTCAACATTGGCGATCTTACGGATAACGTCACCATTCGTTTCCAAGCCAATAACCCTGGGCCGTGGTTCTTACACTGTCACATTGATTGGCATCTCACGGCGTAAGTGTTTTCATACATTCGTGTTCACGTGAATCAAGAATAACTGTCCTTGTAGTGGCTTCGCCGTAGTTTTTGCTGAGGATGTTCCAGATGTGAAATCAACCGATAAACCTCCCCGTGAGAGCGTTTGATTGTATATGGATGGATGGGATTACTGATATCTCATTGAAGCTTCCTGGTTCGACTTGTGCTCTAGCTATTATGAGTATCTGATTGCCACTTGAAGGAGATAGTAGTACAGGATGTAGATGTATTTCTAGTTGACGGAATCGATTAGCCGTAAATGGACCAGATTGCTGAGTCAGCCTGGGTCCATGAGTGACACAGCCACGCGTTTCACGTTTGTCCGGCCGTCCCGTTGGTCCCAAGCCCTCCCAGCTGAGAGACCGTGGTGAGTCCGTTCCCGAGCCTAGTCCCACTCTCGTTCTACTCCTCCGAGCCCATCCTCACTCAAAATGCTCCTCCCGTACTCTTTCCTCAGACTTCCTCTATTGTATCATGGAACAACCTCATATTCTCTCCCAACCCACATCTTCTTCCGTTGTTAGTATTCCGACAAGTCAACTCCATCTTTTGTCCTTACACACCACACCCAGGCCCAAAGCTCGGTCTACATAGCTGACTCTACCCATAACTTGAACGGAAATCCGTCGCACTCCCAGGCCACTGGACCCACTCAAAGCGAAGAACTCTATAAACGATCCGTCATGCTTGTCATCTGGTACAAGGTTTGTTGGTCCACGTCGTTTCAGTTCCGCTCACTCATGGCTATATAGCCTCATACGACTCCTCTCCGTCTCTGGCACCCCCTGCCCACCTTCCCGTTCCTTCAGCTTTCTCAATTTCCATCCCTCCTCTCATCGCTCTCCCTAACTCAAAATTCTTTCGTTGACGCTTACAACGCTGCCACTGCCCAATGGGAACAGCATATGATAGAAACAGTCCGACTTGTCGCCTCCGAACAGCGCGTTCTGTACAAGCTCCGGAAGAGTCTGCTCGAAGAACTGGCTGACGAGGAATGTCCTGGCCTCCAGGAAGAGATTGCCGCCCAGCCACGGATGGAACAGAACGGAAAGCTCTCTTTTCCGCCTCAGACCCCCTCTGGCCAAATGAAGAGACGGGCACCTGACGTTACGCCTGAATCCACTCCTCCAAACAAGTATTATATCCCCGATGCTATGTATCAGGGTACACCTCAACCAGTACAGGCACACCAGATTCACCAGTATGGGTTACCTGTCGCACAACAACAGACCTTCCCGCAAAATTTGTCTACACCAAAGCGTGTACAGGGCCAAGCCGTACCCATCCATGCATCAAGTTCGCAGTCCCAGGTACAGACGACGTCATCACCCCCCGCGAATTCCAACGCGGTACCGAAACAGCCATTCGTGTATGGCCAGCAACTTGATATCTACCCAGGCGCGACATCGGAGCCCAACTCCATGAGGAATGGCAACGTTCCCGCACTTCCGTCAAGGCCATCTCCTCCTGCATCATCCAAGGCTCCCATCCCTCATCACCCTCATCCACCCCTGAAACGATGGCCGAATGACTACAGCGTCCAAGAGGTTTCCCTTGGATTTGACAAGATGGACGCCCTAGCCAACTCGCAGCCTTCCCTGACACAGCGCGCGGCTTTTGAGCGCGTTTTTGGCTGTCGCTACGTCAAGAGCACTGTTTGCAGGCATCGCGCTGTGTGGCGTCGCGCAGACGAAGAGATGCGTGACGCGTTCATCAAGCTTGGCCGAGACGAGCGTGCGATGTGGGGCGAATTTGTACGGCGCGTAGAGGGTCGCGCGTCTGGGCTGAGTTTGCAAGCTGCTCCTGGCGAGTCGGAGGTGGGGCACATGCAGGGTGTGATGCAGGTCCCGCTGCAACGCCTGTCCCTGCGAAGGGATGACGGTGAAGCTACGCAGGAACCCGTCATGGGCTCGCTGGTACCGCCGACTCGAGAGGAGCAGCCTGAACATCGCGGGCTGGGTCCAGCCATGGCCCCAGCTTCCGCGCCAGGTCAGCCTGGCGAAACGAATCATGTCCCGATGCAACATTCTGGTGAGTGGGCTTATCTCTCCCGCGGACGCAACGTACCCGCTGATCACGATTTCGAAGTTGTATTTGATTCTTCGTCCTCCCTGGCGGATGGGCTCGGTGGAGGTGACCAAGGATAGGATCCCACTGGGTAATTGGGCAGTGTGTCTATTAGGAATACCTGTTTGCTAGATTTCGGATCATGTATTTTTCTTGTGCGACATGCATCTTCACGTCCCTGTCTGATTTGCCTTATCACGCGTATAGCGTTGAATATCTATGAGTGAAGAGTGAGACCGTTGCAGATGTCTGGCCCTCGGGATGGCAAGGTAACAGGAAAAGCTATAAACTCATTTCATAGTCAGACGAGGCTAATCTAGTTTCGTGATATGTTGCAAGTCTTTAAATCATCCTAGATAAACTCCTCACACATCCGGCGTGAGACCCATCCCATCCATACATTAGTGAGACGTGATATCTGGCCAAATGGAACGTAATGACATTCTTAACAACTACAGCCTTCATCTAACCAGTGGCTCTCCGCAACCGTCTTCCTCTCCACAACCTGTCGGGCACCATCTCGTAGAAATACGGTGCCAGCTTCTCCCGCAGCGCGCGCTCCACCTGGTCGTCGCTCGTGCTCCTCCGCGCCATAGTCGCCAAGACGGCCCTCGCCACCAGCCGCTCGAGCGGCTCGACGTCCCAGCCCGCCTCCCGCGCGCGCGCCTTCTCATCGCCCAATATGAGCGCGAGCGCGGGGGCGCGACACCCGGTGTCCCCTAGGCCAAGCTCCAACAGCGCGGCGCAGGCGACTTCGGGCCGCAGGTCCTCGGGCTGCATGCCCGCAGCTCGCGCGTGGCCGCCGAGGAAGTTGACCGCCCAGGTGGCGCGGGGCGAGTTCGAGTTTGGGTGTGCCTGGTCTGTTGCTGCTTGTTGAAGGCCGAGCTTGAGGTGCGCGGAGAGGATGGTGAGGACGAAGCGGTAGGAACGCACGTCGGGCTTCAGGTCTAGCGCGCGGAACGTTTGCAGCGTGACGAAGGCGCCTGCGTAGTCCGTGGATAGCATGAACAGCCTGAGCGCGACGTTCAAGGTCGAGACGCGCACGACGGGGTGCGCGCGCGGGCCTGCTGCTTGGATGGCGAGCACGTGGCACTCCAGCATCTGGCGGAAGAGTTGGCGTGGCGTAGGTGCGTTCGGGGGTTGGCGTGCGCGGAGAAGACTCGGACTACGGGACGTCCATATACGCTGGAGCGCGTTGAAGAGACTGCCGAAGACAAATGAGTCTGGGATCATGTGGGCACTGGCGTCCCTCAGAATTGTTTCGTATATTTTGAATGCTTGGTGGAGGTTTTCTTTTCGTACGGCTGCTTGAATGAGTACGTTGAGTAGGGGTAGGTCAACCTTGATCTGAGATTGGTTCATTTTGTCTAGCAGGGACTCTAAGCGGCTGGAGGACAGAGAACCTTTATTCGAGAGTTCGCTTATTAGAGTTGTGTAGGGCCCTGCATTCGCAGGTCGTGGCCGATTATGAGCGTCTTGGCGCGAGACAACAAGATCTTCTGCTGTACCCATGCACCCAACGTGTGAATAGAATCGGATAAGCTTGTTGATAGTGTTTGGCTTCATATCATATTCTGATCCTCTAGAGTCGATATATCTATCGACTAAGTTGCTGACAAATTGCGAATCGAGAAGGGGGTGGTTTTTCATAACGTCAAGAAGCTGACAAAGACGACGTTCCGAGTAGGAGCGGAGGGAAACAACGTGCGAGAGCTCGTCGAAAAGGGATGGAAGCTCCTCTCGTTGTTCCTGCGGGGCCTTGACAATGCTCGAGCAGACAAGCATCTTGGCGCGGAGCCCGCTGGATGCAAACATCCCTTTAGCATACATTTTCTGGTGAAGCACAAGGGCATCCTTGAAACGTTTGTGGTCGAGAAACGCAGAAATGCCGCGCTCGTATACGCCGAAGCGAGAGGAGCGATCATCTAAGGGTATCCTAGAGATACTTCTTTTGAAAAACCCGACGGCTTCCTTGTTCTTCTCTTGCTTCAATAGCTGGTCGACCGAAAGGATTATCTGGCTTATTCTTGACCACTGCTGACGTTTTGCGGCAAAATCATCGGGAGAAAGCGTCCGACAGCCCGGATGGGAAGCGAATTGACGGATGAAAAGAAAACGGGAAGTCCCATTGGTACACCTTGGAAAATACATCTTGTCAACGCATGCAACATAGGACACTAGGTCTAGAGGGTCCTTAATGTCTGTAAAATGTAGCGGATTGACGAGTAAATCTGACGTTCATGGGGTAGGGTGCTGGGAACCTTGTTGTTCCCGCTCCCACTGTAGCTGTTGAGTTGGTCGCAAACTGAGCGCGTGACGTTCGGGCGTCTATCGCGGCTCCGCTCAGTAAACGGAGAGGCTGACAAACTGAGATCAGGCGCCTGACAGGCGGCGATCTCAAGATCTTTTTTTTTTTAAATCACGGTTTATAGTCCTAGCTACTTAGGCTACGAGACTGTATAAATACAAGCGAGCAGTTAATCGACTTGTAAGAAGATAAACTACTATAGGTAGTGGGTATGTAAGTGTCCCTGCCCTTGAAAACTCGGGTGGTGGAATGCGCGTAAGTATTTATGGAGTTGTCCTAAAGAGGAAGGTCCCTAGAATGCACAATATGTGATATGTGAGAATGGCCGTGTGAGTGAAGCACTTGGTTATAGGCCTTAGATTAGAGGATCCCCGCACAACCGGTCTACTAGCATTTCACTCTGCGTTCGACGGCTTCTGGCAGGGCATAATGTGCGGCACGACCACGGGTTAACTACTCCCGCGGCCGCAAGGAAAGCAGAACGCCGACCTCGAATACTTTTAACGTCGCTGCGGGGGGACGAGCCCTGCAGGTGGACATGAATCGCGAAGGGCGCGCGAGTTTGTGGCGCGGGGTCACTACTCCCGTGTGAGCCCGCGTACAGGCATCTTGGAATGAATCCATAATGGGAGGAAGCAACGTTGCGGGACACAACCCCCACACGGTCGCGATGAATCCTCCAAGGGTGTGCGGCCGCGAATGGCCGATGGAAGGTGACCGGAAGAAGCCGGTTGGCTGTGAATGGCAGTGAAGCCAATGTGAGTTGGCCGTGGTGGGCCTGGGTGTGGGGGCGAGTTTGAGTGCCGGCGTGACAGCCGGTGGGTTGGTCGGTGCCGTGAGGGTTCTCGACGGAGATGAAAGGGGTGCGTTGATGCGCGAGGCATGCCGCATGTCCCTTCCCTATGGCGATGTGTGTTGTGGGCGGGGGGGAGTGGGAGTCGAACCCAGGTACCCCGAACGTCCTAGGGTGTGTGACCCGTTGATGCGCCAGGGAGCGAGTGCCGCGACGCTCGAAAGCGCGGGGACTACGATGGCTGCATACCGGGGGCGATCTCAAGATCTCGGGTCATCCATTCAGCGATCTCAGTCGATCTCAGTTCTATGGTGGCGTTCGCCGTCCGCGCGCGGACTCTTTGCACACATTCCATTGTCCGCCTCTCTTTCATCCGCGAAGGACCGTCTCACAGTTGCATCCGCCAATATTAATCTTCGTCTTCAAACTTATCAAGGTAAATCTATGAAGGCGCTCTTCATGGGAGTTCTCGGGCGGTTCTTCGAAGCTGATCGGGCACGCTACATCCCGCAGGCAGGCAGTCACGTTCAAAAGCGAACGTAATCATAAAAGATGGATGATACCACCAACATAACACCCCGTCAAAGGACACGAAAGGTGAACAGTATGCGTTCGATATCGGACAATGTTCACGGTTATGGTGCGCCGCACATTCTAGTCAGCATGCGAATAGCGTTCTAAAGCGATACAGTCAAACTGGGGCCGCATGTCTGGAGGGTTGTGGATACGTATGTGGCCTACATATTTCTTTTCCTGCTTTTCTATGTTTATCGTGTCTTATGCACAGGAGACACTTCCAACGTCTTCGATATATTAAACAACTCGGGCTTTCGTATTACGTCTGGCCTGGAGCGTCGCACAATCGATTTGAGCACAGCTTAGGTGAGAGCATGTCGCTCAAATGTGTATAAATGCGCCTAATTCTCAACTAGGAGTGGCGTACTTGGCTCGCCAACTGGTTATGCACCTCAAGGATGACCAACCCGAGCTGGGCATTACTGATCGTGATGTCAGATGTGTCGAGCTAGCCGGCCTTTGCCATGACTTAGGTCACGGTCCATGGAGCCACGCGTGGGATGG
>Ga0137391_10005148_pt1 | contig 10050 bp, 6 predicted proteins | sample 15con2h24BmetaG_FD_101399 | JGI IMG/M metagenome (GOLD analysis project Ga0137391, IMG submission 101399) | Vadose zone soil microbial communities from Angelo Coast Range Reserve, California, USA - 15con2h2.4B metaG | ecosystem: Environmental > Terrestrial > Soil > Vadose zone > Saprolite...
AACGTTGCGGAGGTCCTTGGTGAGATAGCTCTTCATGCAAACCTCCATCGGGCGAGGTCCGTGCACGGGAATCGCGGCGCGGGCCTGCGCCTAAGCGTGTTAGAAGCTGAAGGTGGAGAACGCGGCCATGCCAAACCCCTAATCCGCTCTCCAACGTAAGTGTAACCCCGAGCCGCTTGAGGTCAACCCGGCGGATGCTAACACAGGCGAAGGGAGGGGGCAACGCTGGCTAGGCGAACGAGAAGCGATTCTCTGTCAGGCGTAAAAGAACTCCGGCAATCAGGGAAGAATTTCCAGTTCTAGTACCAGAAAGAATTTTAATCGGCACATGACCGGCCGCGCCACCTATTGAAAGACTGAGACTTGCAGCAAACGCAGTTTGCACGTTCATGGCATCCCAGTTGCCAGTTGAACGAAAGGGGAAAGAGAGCGCGTTTTCAGCAGACGTTAGGCAGCGGAGAACGCAGCCCCAACTGGGCAACGCGGCGCGCGAAATTTATCGTCTAACCAATCTTGTGGACTAAGGAACGATAGGGAGGTTTGCCATGGAAGAAAGGCAAGGGAGAATGGACATGGATCGGAATGAAGAAATACCTGCGACGCAGGTCAAGCGATGGCTGGCGGCGGTCGCGGTTGTGATGATTCTCGCGGCGGGAATATCGATAGCTTACATCTACCACCAGCAATCGCTGGTTCGCCAGCTCAGCGCGCACGATGAGCAGATGAACGCCACGATCGCTGAACTGAGAAATCAGACCGAGGGGCTGACAGCCAAGCTCAATGAAATGACCGCGGCACAGCAAGCGGCTGCTGCTGCCGCAAACGCGCCGGCGGGCTCAAAGAAAACCGCAGCAAAACGGCAGCCGACGGCGGACAAGCGATATAAGCAACTGCAAGCGCAGCTCGACGACGAAAAAAAGCAGCTCAAGGAGACGCAGGACGAAGTTGCGAAGAGTCGGTCGGACCTCGAAGGAAACCTGAGCTCAACACGCGACGAGCTGAACGGCTCTATCGCCAGGACGCATGAAGAGCTGGTGGTGCTCGCGAAGCGCGGCGAGCGAAGTTATTTTGAGTTCGACCTGACAAGATCAAAGCAGTTCCAGCGCGTGGGGCCGATGACCCTCTCGCTGCGGAGGGTGGACGCGAAGCACAAGAACTACGATCTGCAAATGGTCGTGGACGACAACCAGCTGACCAAGAAAAGAGTGAACCTATACGGGCCCGTCTGGATTCACACGGAAAGTGAATCACAGCCAGTGCAGGTGGTGGTGAACCGCATCGAGAAGAACGGCGTGCACGGGTACATCAGCGCGCCGAAGTACAAGAATTCTGAACTGGTTCCCGCCCTGACCCAAGTATCTGCGCCGGCGGGGTCCTCACCAAACACGGATTCAAGCAGCACCCCACCGAAGCAGCCAGAATAAATCTGGAGTCGTTTTTTTCCGGCAGACTGCCCATGAGGCGCTCTGCCGGATTTTTATTTCTTTTTTTGAAACTGTATTTTAGAAGAGGCAAGAGCCTCACGCTGAAGCCGCATGACATGGTTAGGCCGATGGCACTGGCAGGTAATTCAACAGGTCAAGAAAAGGCGGCGAGATGCCCTGCGTGCGCAGGAGCACGCTAATCTGTGCCACGTGCCGCGCCTCGTGAATTATCAGGTTCCACAACAGACCATCCACCGTGTACCGCTTCCCTGGCCTGTCGTGCACACTCACAATCCGCTTCAATTCGTCGTCCGTCAGCGTGGGGAGGTAAGTGAGGGTGCTCTGCTCTACAACCCGCCAGTAGTCCAGCAGCGTTTCGAGCACGAACCCCGCAAAAACAGGGCCGCCCTTGGTGTCCTTCAAGGCGGGATTGGTTTTCCGCACCGGCTGTTCGCGCAGGATCTCCTCGCGAATCCAGAAGTCCTCCGTGGCGGCTATGTGAAACACAAGGTCCTTGATGCAGTGAAACTTCGCACCGCCCAGCAACGGGCGGGATAAAACCTCGTCCGGCACGCTCTCCAGCCTGGCCCACAAGTCCCGGCGGGCGCGAACGAGATAGTCGTAGGTTTCAGGAATGTTCATCCGTCCCTCCCTCAAGGCTCGCTCTGCAATCGTACATACATCGCTATCAATCTCTTTCGTATCGAATGCCTTCTGATTTTCAGCTAGCCCGGGGCGTGTTCCTCTTTCGCTGTGTAGCCGGAACAGGACAGGACCGGGAGCCGCGGATACTTGGCGAAACGCGGGTCGGTGAGAGAGAGTTCGCATAGGAAGAAGCGGGAGCCGCGAGCGGACTCGATCCGGCGAGCGTGGAGGCAATCTGCGCAGAGACCCAGTGCGCCGCGTCGTTCCCCCTCGTTTTGCTTCTCACTCATGAATGCAGGATATCGCAACACGCCGTCTTACCGATGTAGTGGAGTCATGAATTCGTGCGAGTCTCAACGGGGAAACCGCGCTCGTCTCAGTCGAGAGTATGATATGGAAACAGGAGTCGGGCAGGGAGCGCTGCGCTTTTCGAAGCCGCAGGTCAAGCCGTCAAGGTTCCCTCAACCATGGGACATTTCCATGAATAGAGAAGAAGTCCGGGCGCGGATTGAAGAGATAGGCATCATCCCGGCGATTCGTGTGTCCTCCCCGGACGAAGCGCGTTTTGCCGCGGCCGCAGTCTCCTCCAGCGGAATCCCCATTGTCGAAATAACTATGACTGTGCCCGAAGCATGCGACTTGATTCGTGACATGGTCGATCACGCCCCCGGGATTATCGTCGGCGCCGGGACCGTTTTGGATCCGGAAACCGCTCGCCGTTGTTTGGATGCCGGCGCGCACTTCTTGACCAGCCCCGGACTGGATCGCTCTATCATCGAACTCGCGCACAAAGCGAATGTCCTCGCCATGCCGGGTGCTTTGACGCCCACGGAAGTCAACGCGGCGCGGCAAGCCGGCGCGGACCTCATCAAAGTGTTTCCCTGTGCGCAGTTGGGCGGCGCCGGTTATATCCGGGCTCTGAAGGGGCCTTTTCCCAATGTATCCTTGGTGGCTGCGGGCGGCGTGACGCAACAGACCGCCTCGGACCTGATTCGCGCGGGCGCTACGGCCCTCGGCATCGGCGGCGAGCTGATCCCCAGAGAAGCCATCCGCCTTCGCCGCGCAGAGCAGATCAGCGAGTTGGCCCGAAGGTTTCTCCAAATTGTGCGGGATGCGCGCAAACTCCTGGCGTCGGGAAAAGAGCTGGTCGCGCGCCACTGAAACAGAAGAAACCGATCGCGGCAGAAGAGCTGGCTCCCAGCTTGCTCTTAACCTTCAAAAGATTCCTCCGGCTCCGGCAGCCTGTCGCCGTCACGGGCGATCCAAACATACAACGTGGGCAGCAACACCAGGCTCATCGCCAGCGCCGCTACCAGTCCTCCCACGATCACAATCGCAAAGGGCCGCTGCGAATCCGAGCCGATCGCGTGCGACATTGCGGCCGGCACCAATCCGAATGTTGCCACGAGCATCGTCATCATGATCGGCCGGAGCCTCAGCACGGCGCCTTCGATCGCCGAGTCTTCAATCGAGTGACCTCGTGCGCGCAGCTGGTTGATGTACTCCACCATAATGACTCCCGTTTGCACGGAAACGCCAAAGAGCGCCAGGAAACCAACTCCCGACGATACGCTGAAATGTGTGCCCGTGATCAGCAGCGCCAGCAGGCCCCCAATGGGAGCGAGGGAAACAACCCCAAGAATCAGAAGTGCCCATTTCACTGCGCGGAACATGCCGTACAGGATAATGAAAATCACCAGCACCGTGATGGGCAGGATGAACAGAAGCCGCCGCGATGATCTTTTCTGGCTTTCATATTCTCCCGCCCAATCCAGGTGATAGCCCGGCGGCAATTTCACCCGTGCGCCGATCTTTTTCATTGCCTCTTCCACCGTGCTCCCCAGGTCGCGTCCGCGAACGCTGTATTTGATGGCCACGTATCTCGAATTTGCTTCGCGATAGATCTCCGAAGCCCCGTCGCGCACTTCAATCTTGCACAGTTGCGCAAGCGACACACGTTCTCCCGAAGGAGACAGCAAGCGGATATTTTCAATGGCTTCTTTGGTGTCGCGATACGGCGCCTGATAACGAACCACCAGGTCGTAGCGTTGCTCGCCGCGCAGCACTTGGCTCACGGCCTTTCCTCCTACGGGCGTCTCCACCGCATCCTGTACATCCGCGACGCTTATCCCATAGCGCGCAGCTCGCTGGCGATCGACGGTTATGTTGAGATTGGGCTGGCCCAGCACGCGGAACAATCCCAGATCCTCAATTCCCCGAATGTGCCGCATTATATCGACGACTTCATCTCCCTTTTCTTCAAGGACCTTGAGGTCGTCTCCATACATCTTGATGGCGAGTTCGCCCTTGACGCCGCTGACCGCTTCCTCCATGTTGTCCTCAATCGGTTGGGAGAAGTTCCACAGCACGCCCGGACTTTTGCTGAGTTCGCGGTCCATCGCCCCGATGAGCTTGTCCTTATCCTCGCCAAAAATGGGCCGCCAATGCTCTTTGGGCTTCAGGTCCACAAAATATTCTGTGTTGAAGAAGCCCGTAGTGTCCGTCCCGTCATCCGGTCTGCCAACCTGCGAAACGACCTGGTTTACTTCGGGGAATGACGCAAGAATCAAACGCGACTCGTCCATCACCCGAGTGCCCTCTGTTGGACCCGTACTGGGCGCCAGCGTTCCGCGTGCCCAGATGGCGCCCTCGTCCAGATGCGGGAGGAACTCCGAGCCAATCACTCCGCTGACCGTCAGGGCAATCGCAGCCGCAAGCGCCAGCGCGCCGGCGCCGACCGTTGCGTGGCGATGCTGGATCACCCATCGAACCATCGCTCGATATCGCTCCGTCAAGTACTGCATAACGGGGTTGCGCCATTCGCGGACGCCGTCCCTGAACTGGAAACTTGCCAGCACCGGCGCGATGAGGAGCGAGAAGACCAAAGCTCCGAGCAGCGCAAAAGACACCGTCCAGGCCATCGGTTTGAACAACCGTCCTTCGACGCTCTGCAGCGTGAAAATCGGCAGGTACGCGGTGATGATGATCGCTCGCGCGTAGAACACCGGCCGGATCACCTCGGTGACCGCGTCGCGAATGCGCTGCATGGCTGTTTTTCCGGCGTTCGCGGGAAGACTGAAATGCCGGACGATGTTTTCGATGATGACGATGGAGCCGTCCACGACCATGCCGAAATCGAGCGCTCCCAGCGAAAGCAGGTTTGCGGGGATCTTGTTCAGGTCGAGACAAATCGCGGCAAACAAGAGCGAGAACGGAATCGTCAAAGCTACGATAATCGCACCGCGAATATTGCCCAGAAAAAGAAACAGAATCACGGAAACCAGTAAGATTCCCGCCGTCAGGTTGTGCAGCACCGTGTGGGTCGTGAGCTGAACAAGATTGCTCCGGTCTAGGAAGGGGGCAATCTTCACACCGGGAGGAAGAATGTGGCCGTTCAACTCATTGACCTTTTCATGGATGGCCCGGAGCGTTTCGTCTGCGTTTGCGCCTTTGCGCAGCAGCACGATCCCTTCGACCACGTCCCCGTTGTCCAGCACGCTTCCGTCGGCGCGATGAAGCGCCCTTCCAATTTGTCCAAGGCGGATTTTGGGCCCCTGCGTCACACCGGCGATTTCTTTTACCAGCAGCGGTGTTCCGTTCTGCGTCTTGAGCACGGTGCGCTCGATGTCTTGCACGCTACTGTAAAGGCCGATGGCGCGAACGTTAATCTGCTGCAATCCCGCCTCGACAAAACTCCCTCCCGCATTGACATTATTGTTGGCGAGTTGCTGCTCGACCTGGATGATGTTTAGCCCATAAGCCACCAGCTTGTTCGGGTCCACCCGCACCTGGTACTCGCGGGTAGCGCCCCCGAAACTCACCACATCCACTACGTTTGGAACGGACTTGAACTGTTTCTCGAGCACCCAGTCTTCAAGCGCCTTCAGCTCCATCAAGTCATACTGCGGATTCGTGCTCTTGAGCGTGTACCAGTAGATTTGACCAACGGGGCTCCAGTCCGTTCCCATCTGCGGCTGAAGATTTTGTGGCAGAATGACCTGAGACAACCTTTCGAGAACTTTTTGCCGGTTCCAGTCGTTGCTGGACTCGTCATCAAAGATCAGCATCAAGCTCGACAATCCAAAGAGCGAAACAGAACGCAGGTGCACGAGATGCGGTATCCCGTTCATCTGAATTTCGATCGGAATCGTGACCTGTTGTTCGACCTCTTCCGCCGCGCGCCCCGGCCACTGCGTGATGATCTGCACGTAATTATTGGCCACGTCCGGATACGCTTCGACAGGAAGATTGTGAAAAGCGACTGCGCCCCAGATCAAAAGGAGAACTCCCGCCGTCAGGATAATGAAGCGGCTGTTCAGCGCAAAATCAACAAGGGCACGTATCATCTACTGCTCCGAGGCATTCTCCAGTTCGAGGGCGTTTGACACGACTTGCTGGCCGGGCCCAATTCCGGAAAGAATCTCCTGCATGTTGTTCGCGAGTCTGGTGCCGCCGGCAACTTCGACACGCCGGAATTGGCTTTTTCCCGCTGGCAGGAAGACCCAGTCGCGGTCATGCAAATGCAAAACCGCGCTCGCCGGTACCGCGGCATGCACTTCCGGCGTCCGGCCGTAGAAGGTGGCGGTCACAAACATTCCTACGCGCATGAATCCCTCTGGGTTTCGGACTTCCAGTCGTACTTTTGCCGTGCGAATGCTCGGATCGAGAATCGCCCCGATATTGCCGATGCGCCCTTTCAGAACCTTGTCGGGATAGGCGTTCAAGTGGATGTCCGCAAATTCGCCCAGACGCACGTTGCGCAAATCGTTTTCGTAGACATCGCAGACAATCCAGACGTAAGAAAGATCAGATATGGTAAAGGGATTCGGTCCGGAGAGGGCCTGGACCCCTCCCGCGTTCGTGACTTGTTGATCGGTGATGGTGCCCGATACGGGGGCCACCACATCGACAATTCCACCCGGATGGTCTTTGTCAACGCCGAGGACCCGCAAACGGTCTGCCTTGGCGTTTAGGTCGGCTTTGGCATCCTGTTCAGCGGCCTCCGCAACCTCGAAGTCTTTCTGGGCGATCGCGCCCTTGTCGAGTAGGATCTTCGCACGTTCCGCTTGCCTCTGCGCCAGCCTGTCATCATTGACTGCCTTCAGGTAATCCGAAAATGCTCCGGAGATGTCGCTGCTTTGCACGCGCATCAAGAGCTGGCCTTTCTTTACTTGATCACCCAGCCGCGCGCGGATTTCCACGACGCGGCCGGAGGCCAGCGAGATGACCGGCACGTTGCGTGACACGTCGGGATTCACCACTCCGGTTACCGTCAACGTCGTTACAGACTTGTGTTCCATGGCGGTCGCAAGCGGAAACCTGTCTGGATGATCCACTTTCACAACGTTGAGATCGGGCTCATGCTCCACCACTGGAGCCGGCGGCGCTTCCGCCTTGGGATCCGCCTTCCCTGGTCCGCACGAAATCGGGAGAAGGCCGCAGCAAATAAACGAGGCTGCTTGCAGGAGACCGTGCAACCCTCTTCGGTTCATGGCGCCACCTCCCGGCCTACCGCCAGGTTTAGTTGACTGGCCGCCGTCAGGTAAGAGCCGATTAGGGTCAGGTAACTCCGTTCGACGCTCCGGTAGTCATTCAGGGCGTTCAAGAAATCCAGCAGCGAAGCGCCACCACGCTGATAGGAGAAAGTGATCGTGTCTCGCACGCGGACCGCTTGCAGCAAATACCTCGCCTTGTACGGCCGCAGCAGAATCAGGTTGCTATTTAGCGTCGCGTAAGCGGAGTCCACATCGCTGAAGACCAGCGCTCGCGTCGCATCCAGCAGCCTTTGGCTGCGGCTAATGTCTAATTGCGTGCGTAACTTTTCACCCTGGTTGCGGTCGAAGATGCGCAATGGGATGCCGACGCTGAGCCCGGCGGTGTTAATCCCAAAGGGATTATTGTTCGATGAGTTGTGCGTATACCACGCGCTCAAGGTCGGATCGGTTGAGCCGTTCGCAACCGCGAGCTTGTGGTCGGTCTTCGCTTTGTCCACTGCCCGCAGCGCTGCCTGAAGATCCGGGCGCGTATCCAACGCTATGCTGTGGAATTCATCGAGGGGCTGCAGTTGGTCGGCAAAATCGAACGGCCCGGTCACGTCAAATTGTTCAACCGCAGTCCGGTCGTTTAAGAGCATCAGGAGCTGAATCTTTGCCGTCCGCAGATTCACTTCTGCTGTTTGCGCGTCGGACTCGTACTGGACGCGCTGCAATTCCAGCCGGTCCAGATCGATCTGCGCGATGTCGCCGGCCTTGTATCGCTCCCTTCCAACGTCCAGCACGTGGTCGTAATAGGTCAGGTTCTCATTCGCCAGTTTCAATACCGCCTTAGCTTGCAGTGTTTGCACGAAGGCCCCGCGCAGGCTAAACAGAAGGTTCCTCTCCAAATCAGCTAGTCCCGACCTTGCGATGCCCGTGGTCTTTTGAGCGCTCTCCAGGCGCAATTCCCGCTTGTGCCGCCGTTCGTGCAGATAGCTAATGCCAGGCGTTTCAAAAGTGCCAGCGAACGGCCGCCAGACATCTTTTCTAGGAGCGATCTGGGTGCCATCCGCCGTCAAGTTGAAATTCGGGTTGGGGCGCAGATGCGCAGTGATCTCTTGTGCTTTGAACTCATCAATACCCAATTTTCCCGCGAGCAAAGTGGGATTATTTTGTTCAAAGCGCTGCCGCACTTGCTCCCAGGTCAAAGGTTCCGGCGTTTGCGCCTCCACGCAACCGGGGAACAACGCAAGGGCCGCGCAGAATTTCCAGAAGTGTTTCTTCATGGTTCCAACTCCACAAAAAAGTAACGCGCAGTGGCCTTCGTTTCTTCGCGCAAGCGGACGAATGTTTTATGTCCTCCGGCGAGAACTGCACCAATAGAAAATAGCATCGAGACAAGGGCACCCAGCTTCATTGACCTTCTCCACGAACACCTTTTGTCAAAGGGAGGCGCGCTGGTTCAGGCGAGCGAGGCAGGCGGCGCTCGCCCGCAGAGCCGATCGCAATCGACCGCAGCAGCATACAAGACTTGTGGAGACTCCACGAGCCTTCTCGCGGCCGGCAAAGCAGGAACAACACAAACGAGGGCGGAGAACAGCAGAAAAACAAGAGGAACGACCGGACCAGGAACTGCTGGTGAGGAAGCATCCATCCCGGACAGAATGCGCGACGACTTGCTTTCCTCCACCAAGATTTCCTGGTCGTGCAAGTCGTCTGTCATGGAGATGACGAAAAACAGGATGACGAGGGTGCAGCCCATCGCGATGATCTTCCGCCAATGGTTCGGCGGCCGATCGGAAAGCGCTTCGGCGCGGGACAAGCTGCCGCACAGCAGCTTAAGTCCTACGATCGCCACGCACAGCCAAACGAGATTGAGCGCCAGTTCCATCGTCTTCAAACCATAGTATGCAACTCACCATGCGGCTGCAACAAACATTCCCTCCAGCGGCGGCGCTAATCCGGCATGGGCTCGGACGCCGGGCTGGAAGAAGGCGAAGGCGCGGGCGGCGTCGAGACTGGGGGCGGGGGCGGCTTGGTGAATCGCGATTCGCTGATTTCCGGATCGAGTTCGATTTTGTCGATGAGGATTTTCTGGTTGATCTCCTCGGCGGAGGCGCCGGAATCGATTTCAAACGCAAATTGCAAGCCGCCAACATCGTGATAATCGCGAAAAAAGGATTCGACGGGCGCCTCTTCGTCCTTGAACTTGCGCTTGCCTTCCCATTTCAGCAGAAGGAAAGTTTCGCTGTCGAAAAGAGAAAGGCGGACGTCGTCGTTGTTGGTGGTGAGCTTCAGGCGGTAGGGCTCTTTGCCTTCGGCTTTGTCCTTGCCGACAAGCGCGATCTGGTTGCCTTTGGCGTTGTAGTCCACCAGGGGCCCGTCGAAATCGGATTCCTCGGAAATGTTTTTCAGCTCCTCCTCGAACATGGGCTCAGGAGTGTTCTTTCCTACGAAAGGACTGTTGGCCCAGCCGGCGGATTTTCCGTCGTACACGCGGACCATGG
>Ga0137391_10005149_pt1 | contig 10048 bp, 16 predicted proteins | sample 15con2h24BmetaG_FD_101399 | JGI IMG/M metagenome (GOLD analysis project Ga0137391, IMG submission 101399) | Vadose zone soil microbial communities from Angelo Coast Range Reserve, California, USA - 15con2h2.4B metaG | ecosystem: Environmental > Terrestrial > Soil > Vadose zone > Saprolite...
CGAGCTCGGCTCCGAGCGTCGTGATCTTGCCGGGGCCGAACGCGATTCGTTCGAGCCGTGTGAAGGTGAACTCGAAGTTCGTCGCATTGACACCGACGGTTTTGGTAGCAGCCGCATTGAAGGTCGTGGTCATGGCTCTCTCTCTCTCTCTCTCTCTCTCTCTCTCTCTCTCTGTTCATCCCGAGGATCAAGCCAGCGACATCTGGTCGAGGTCGTCATAGGAGATCGATCTCTCCATACAGATGAACGCTCTGCGACCACGAAACGCCGCGAAACTCTCTTCCAGCAGCTCGACCAGGGACGCGTATGGCGTCGCGTCGATGTCGGCAGGGTATTGCTTGAGCCAGATACGGGCGTCAGAGCCGCGATGAGCTTGGGAACCGCTCGTCATGTCGCACCTGTCGTTCTAATCGTAAGCGAAATATGACGATCATCATGCTACGAGCTTATTTCCGAAATGAACCTTTGCATTACAATTGTAATATGCAGAGATTTGATCGCCGCTGGGCCGGCAAGGTGATCGAATAGCTCGGCCGATTGCTGCGGTGCATGAGTCCGATGTTGGCACGAACCGGACCTCCCGCGATGTCCGCAGTTTGGTCGCTATCGGGGGGAAAGCGGACATGGCGGTTACGAGCGCCGACTTCCGAGTTTGATGCTGTGGACGGCTCCTCCGCCGGCACATCGGTGCCATGGATGTGGGCGCTGTTAAGGCTCCCACGATTCAGAGGAGTGAGCCATGCAGATGATAACGACAATCGGTTTAGACATCGCCAAGTCGGTTTTCCAGGTTCATGGCGTTGACGCTGGCGGCCAGGTGATTGTTCGCCGGCAATTGAAGCGTCGCTATGTCCTGACGTTCTTCCAGAAGCTGTCGCCGTGTCTGGTCGGTATCGAAGCCTGCGCCTCGGCGCATCACTGGTCACGCGAGCTGCAGGCACTGGGTCACACCGTGCGGTTGATCCCGCCGGCCTATGTGAAGCCCTACGTCAAGCGGCAGAAGAACGATGCGGCTGACGCGGAGGCCATTTGCGAGGCAGTCACCAGGGCTAACATGCGGTTTGTACCAACCAAGACCCCCGAGCAGCAGAGCGGCCTGGTGCTCCACCGCACCCGCCATCTGTTCATCCGTCAGCAGACCGCAGTAATCAATGCAATCCGGGCCCATCTTGCCGAGTTCGGGATCGTTGCGCCGGTCGGGCGTCACGGTGTCGAGGAGCTGCTCAATGTCGTCGCCGATCCGAACGACAAGCGAGTTCCGGACATAGCTCGTGCGTGTCTCTCGGCACTCGGGGCTCAATTGCGAAGGATCAAGGAGCAGATTCTCGAGTTCGACCGGCTGATCAGGGCATGGCACCGATCCAACGAGATGAGCATGCGGCTCGAGGAAGCCCCCGGCGTCGGTCCGGTGCTGGCCACTGCTTTGGTCGCTGCCGTTGCTGATCCAAAGTCCTTCCGATCAGGGCGCAACTTCTCGGCCTGGATCGGTATTGTGCCGAAACAGTACTCGAGTGGAGGCAAGAACAGGCTCGGCAATATCAGCAAACAAGGTGACCGCTATCTGCGCGGCCTGTTTGTGGCCGGCGCGCTTTCTGTCATCCGTTACGCCAAGATCCATGGCACCAAACATCGGCCCTGGCTCACGGCCTTGCTGGCGAGGCGGCCGACCAAGGTTGCGGCCATCGCGCTCGCCAACAAGATCGCACGAATGGTCTGGGCCATGATGGCTAGGGGTGAGCGATACAAGGAACCTGTCGCGCTTGCGCGGTAACCGAGATCGCGCCGGACAACCGGCGTGATGTGAATGTTGGGAGGGCGAACAGCACGTAATGCAGAGCCGGTCGATCCGGCGATCAGGACAACCCACTTGGGTCGAAGCATTGTCAAATGCGGGAGTTTGATCGGGACCTGATCCGCGGAGGGCATTATGGCCAGCGGTCATGTGAACCGCATTTGAAGGCCGGACACATGGCTGCACCGACCAATGCTGCAAAACGTGAAGAAAGTCCTTGCCAACCCGGAGCCGTCCACACATGACCCTTTCGGGACATCGCGCCTTTGACAGACGGTTGCTATTCTCGCTACTGGACTTGCATCATCCGAGGTCTTTTTCAGTGGAATAGTGGCCGCAAATGATCAAATCTAATGAGGCCGACACACCTCGGCTTACCGACGCCGACCGCACGGCGCATTTGGATTTCATCGCTCCTCTCGGTGAGAAGCCGATCTGGAACGATGTTGATAACAAGATCGGAGACATCATCACGCGATTTCCAGGACCAATCACCCTCATCCCCACTACTATAAATTCCTGGATTTTGATTTTGCTCGGTGGGGTCATGACCGCAGGGAGCATCTTCACAATTTTTATTTGCCTTTCCGATCCCTCGCCTGCGGCCAGCATTGGAGTAGCAATTGGAAAATTGGGAACGGCCTTTTTTGGCGCAGGTATCGTTATCGGCATAGCTTGTCTTCGGCCTGGCGCGATCTCGTTGAAACTCGACGAAGCAGGCTTCGAAGTCACCCATCCCTTTCGCAAACGAGCATACCGTTGGAGCGACGTGAGTGATTTCGGGGTGTCTTCCGGCTACAGGAGGTCGGGACACGTGATTTTTAAGGAGGCAAAACCAAGTCTCACCATTTCAGAACGGATCAGAGCAGCACTGCAAGCGGGAAGAAATGGAGATTTACCGGATACGTATGGGTTCGCAGGCAACGATTTGGCGCACCTGATGACCGTTTGGCAAAATTTGGCGACGAAACGAAAGGCTTGACTCAAATTTCGTTAGAGGCGTCGTCGCCCCCGTGTCCGCTGTTGGCACGAAGCTGCCAATCTGGAATGTCCGCAGTTCGGCCGCTAACGGGGGTAGACCGGACATGACGCGGACAGTCCATTTCGGTAGCGATTGACCCCAAGCCGACATCCGGTGCGACGAGCGTAGCATCGCCATGCTTTTAGAGCTCGTCGCCCACACCTATTTTTTGCACATCTGTTTGGACCGGACGTCGAACCTGGCTACAGGCCTATCCATCTGCCAAAGCTCCACATCGTGACTGTCGACGAGCCGCCTGGCGGATTTGATGGCGGACTCATCATCAATACAATCGAATTGAACCACGCCAATGGATCGGTCGTGTAGCCCAACGATATATGCACGATAGACCGGCATCTTAACCTCCAAGTAGCGCGGAATGCTTCATTGGCGAATTTGCAAAATCTCCACGCGCCGGACGACGCGAACCAGCCAACTGCGCGATCAGGGCGCCGGGCCGTTCGTCGGAAGCGCGCCACGGTCGGCGAATGCTTGCCCAGAAGATGAACGGGGGAGCGTATGAATTCGAGGGGAACCGCCTTGTCCTTTTCTAAAAACGGAATAGTGCCCGCCCGACCGCAGATATCCCTCCGAAGCAGGGCGTAACTTGTGGCGAACGCCATGCTCATAGCGACCTTATGCGGCTCATATAAAACCGAGGTTGCAGCGCTCTCGAAATTAAATCTCGCCCGGAAGATATTAGCCCATGTGAGTCAAGCAATCTCGCATGACACGCCGTCAGCAGATCTACAAACGGAGTGATCGACAGCACGGAAGCCTTGCCGCTTCGCAAACGATCGATCTCCACAAAGCCCCGGTCCGCGCCTGACGGGCGAGAACGAACGAAAACAGGTGATGTTATGTCTTCCCCTCAGGTCACCACTGGCGACAGAATTATTGATCCGATGATCGCACTCGCGGGCTGCTCAACGCGCCAGCGCATCGTGGTAGCCGGCTCGAAGAGCATGGAATTGATGCTGGAGTTGCACCGGCGCGGATATTTGCTGGCGGCAGCGGCGGGCAATTGCGGCCGTCCAACCGGACAGTACGACGTTGCGCTTGTGGATTGGCGGCGACGCACGCTTCACGCGCTTGAGCCGACGATGGACTGGCTGGTGAATTTCCTCAGCCCTTGCGCTGTGCTGGTGGTTTGGGTTGACGCACAGAAACCAGCAGCGAACGAAAGCCTTCGCGCCTCGGTGGCGAAACGCGGCTTCGTTATCGTGCACGGCACCGTGCATGAGTGCGGTTGCGCGCTTTTGGCGCGACGATCGCAGGCCTATCCGGTCCAAAAGGCGGCGTAGCGCGCCGTCAGGTGATCGGAATAGCTGAACAACACGGGTAACGTAGCAGCGATAGCGATCACCAGTTGAAGCGAAGCTTGGATGGCAGCATTCGTTTTCACTTGCCCAAATACAAATCTGAATATTCAGCATTGTCTCGACGACGACGACGATGTTCCGGACAACGAATATGAAGTGGTCAAATGCGCAGCCTGCGGCAAGCTGCACTTCATCAATCGCAAGACCGGCGACCTGTTGGGCCCCGAGGAAAAGAAAGAGTAATCTCCGAAATACCTGAGCGCGAGAAGCTAGCAGCGCGTAGGGCTCGGCTGCGGTGCTTCAGTTTTTTGAAAGCGCGACTGATCTACTCATCTGACCCAGCGAGATCGTATTTGTCGTAGGCCACCGGCTGCCTCCGTCCCTCCATCTGGGCCGGAACCTGCGCGATATTGTGCCCAAGCACGACGATATCGTGTTTATTGTCATCGACATTCCGAACATGTTCGCGCAGCAGCGCCTCGACCTTGAAGCCAAGGCTCTCAAACAGCACAAGTTCGTCCTTGCCGGGGGTCTGATGTCCTACGGAGCGCATGTAACGAACGTGTTCCGTCTAGTTGGGGCACATTCTCAAGGGCGAGAAAGCTGCCGACTTGCCGGTACCGCAGATTCCGCGAATCGAATTGGCTATCAACCTCAAGACTGCAAAGGCGCTTGGACTTGATATTCCGACAGCACTCCTCGGAACGCGCCGACGAGGTGATCGAATAGCGCGGCTTCCGATATTGGCAGATACTGTTGCAAAAGTCGAAAATCGGACGACACCGAAAATCTCGCGAAAGTTGATTTTTTATACGTCTCTACCACTGCAACGCTCATTAGCGCCGCTACGCAGGTCCGTGGTAAATTTTGGGTGAAACGATGTGGTCCCTCACGTTGCCGCGCGAGAAACGCATCAGCGGTCCTAGAAATTTTCGCTCGTCAGCCAAAGAAGACTTTTTCAACAATATCGGCACCAAACGGACATCCAGCAATGTCCGTGGTCAGGTCGCTAACGGTGGGAAAGCGGACATGACGATTCCGCAGTCCGACTTCCGAAATTGACCCGGAACGGCCATTGACCCCAGCCGCACTGTCCCGGAGGCCGTGTTGACCAGCGGTCTAACGGCAATCGCGGGAAGGGATACATCACGCGGTGCCGCGGGCTCTATAGCGATTTGGCTTCTGCGCGTGGGGCAGCCGAAGGGTTGAGCAGCATTGGTCGATCCGAACGATATGCGAGCGCGGTGTTGCCGATGACCCACATGACCGCAAACTTGGGTCGAGTGCACCATCAGCTTTCACGATAAGTCCGACTGCAGACCTCAAGAACTGTTGTACTCGCCCGCAAGAAGGCAAGGTAATTGCAGCGGGAAATTAAAAAGCCAAGATTGATCAGTTCAAGCGCAGCTTCCCATGAACTCTCTCTCGGCGCGGATCTCGCTCGCGCGCCCCCATGAATGACCAACGGTCGGAAGCCGCGGCCGCGCTGCCGCTGCTCTGCTCCCGGCTGGATGCCTTTCGAGCAATGAATCAATAATAGACGTGGTTTTGACATATCAATTTCCAGACTTGTGGTCGACGAGACGGCGGTCGTTATGCCTCATCCGGTAAATTCGGGTTCAGGCCAGCTCCGCGACCGCGCCTTCTTTGGAGAGAGTGTGGCCTGCACTCTCAAGGGCCGTGAGCTCCATCGAGTTCCGGGAGCAACACGACACTCTCCTGATCATTGGGGTCAGTGCGCGCAATGACCGCGAGGCAGCTCTCCGAAGCGCTCAGATTGTAGGGCAGATGAGGCATATTGGCGGGGATGTATAGAAACTCCCCGGCTCGTGCGATGAGATGTTGTTCAAGTCTCTCACCATACCACATGCCGGATTCGCCGCTCAGGACATAGATGGCAGTTTCGTGGCCGTCGTGCTTATGCGCATTGGCCCGTCCGTCCGGCGGGAATCTTACGATCTGCAAATGGATTCTCCGCGCTCCTACGGACTGCGCAGAGATACCGGGCGTATACAAGTGTCCCTGCTTTCCGCTGACTTCTGCCCCCGCGCCAACGACTCGGCAGGTCGGCGTAGCGTCATCAATCGCGATGTTAGGCATTACGTGCTCCCTCAGCTCAGTCATCGTCATCTTCCGGCTTCTCTTGATCCGCGGCCATGGCTGCGGAACAACAATCTAAATTGGAGCACGTTACGGATGAGTGGCATTTTTGAATTACGTGGTTACGTCGGTAACCTGCGTTTGGCCAAGATGGGGCGACAAGGTGATCGATGAGATCGGCCGATGTCCGGTTGTGGCACGTTTGAGACATGCCGAATGACCCCGAGGATGTCTGCTAATCGAAGAAGATCGCAAGTGAGCGGAGCGCGGTCAAAGTGACGCGATTATTCGGCTTGGCTGTAATTAGCCCACCAATCTTGCCAAATGTTCTACATTCGCCGCGCGGGTTCGATACGCCCTAGCGCACGGCGGAACCTGCGCTCATGCGTTTTGAGCGATGGTGCGGCTTCGGGCAGGTCCCCTCAGACGGGGTGCATTTTGTGCCGGTGTTGTCAGATGTCGTCGCCGGAGTTTGGTTCTTTAGCGCGGCGCTTGTTGGTCCCATCGCCCTAACTTGAACGCAGCGCCGTTCTCAGAATCGAACGCCGACGCTAGTTGTGGAATTGCGATTCCGATTGCGACTGCGCCAATTTCCATCAGTCGCAGCACGTGGCGGCCCATGATGTTCATGATGTGAGTCCTGCAAAAATGGCTGTGGCGAAGCGAACTGTAGTTTTTCGCGGACGCAGGTCAAACACAGTGTTGGTATCCTACGGTAAATTTATCTCGATCTCCTCCTCCACCGGCAATGGATGTGGGCGCTGTCAAGGCTCCCACGATTCAGAGGAGCTAACGCAGGCCGCGCGATCCAAATAATCCCTCTCGCCATGGCTCACGTCAAAACCTCCGGACACTTACTAGGGTTAGAACTCATTAATTTTTCTGCACTGACAATACGATCCTGATTCGTTTTTGGAAGGGATTGGGATCGTGCGCAGGAAGTTATTTTGGCTGAGCGATGAGCAATGGGTTGGGATCGAACCTCACCTGCCGACGGACGTACGAGGGGTCGAGCGGGCGGACGATCGCCGCGTCATCAGCGGCATCGTGCACGTGCTCAAAAGCGGCTGTCGCTGGTGCGATTGTCCACCCGAGTATGGCCCACCGACGACGATCTATAACCGTTTCGTGCGTTGGGCGCGGCGCGGCATCTGGGAGAATTTGTTCCGCGAACTTGCCGGGAACGGGCGATCCGCAGACACGCAGATGATCGACTCTACGCACGTCAAAGCGCACCGCTCGGCGGCAGGCGGAAAAGGGGGGAGCAGAAGCAGGCTGTTGGCCGTTCGCGCGGAGGGCGTAACACGAAGATACACGCACTCGCAGATGCTAAAGGGCGCCTCATCGCTCTCCTGTTGACTGGAGGCGAAGCACACGACTGCCCGGTTGCGGAGCGACTGATCCGCAGAGTGAAGCCGGCCAAACGCATGCTCGGCGACAAAGCCTATGACAGCACCGAATTGCGCGAGGAACTGAACGAGCGCGGAACCAAGCCCGTCATCCCTAACCGCAGCAACAGAAAGCAGCCGTTCAGCTTCAGCAAGCGTCTCTACAAGCTGCGCTGGCGCATCGAGAGTGCCTTCAACAGATTAAAGGACTTCCGACGCATCGCAACGCGCTACGACCGGCTGGCGCGAAACTATCTCGCCTCTGTCTGTCTCGCCGCCGCTCTTGTATGGTGGATTTAATGAGTCCCGACCCTAGTTACCTATAACGTTGCCGTAACAACCCATCTCGAAAACATATGTGCAAACGTGGCACCTTACAGATAGGTGATAAGGCCAGTGACCTTCCGGTATTTCAGCCGACCAAGTTCGAACTGGTTATCAATCTCAAGAGGGCTAAGGCGCTTGGCCTGGAAATCTCGCCCACGCTACTAGCCCAAGCAGATGAGGTGATCGAATGAGGCGACGAGCGCTTAATCCATTGGAGGTAGCTATGCGGCATTTTCGATGGGTTGTCTTGGCCGTGATCGCGCTGCCGCTAATGGAGTTCGCGTCCGCGCAGGAAGCCGGCGGTCGCTGCCGACCAATTAGCGGACGAATTGGCAATGATCCAGGGTGTTGGATCATTGTAAGCCAGCCAGTTGGAAAACTCACGAAACCGCAGACGTTCTGGTACCTAGACGCCTATCCCACCCGCGCCCTTGCGGAAGCGGCAAAGGGGGCGCACGGGGCCGTTGTCGAGTCTCTGGGAAAACAATGGTTGCTCAGCATAGAAGATGTGGGATGGCGCGCTCCAGCGGGCGCGGAGCGCATTGCAGAGATAGGACCGCTTCCGGTTAAAGCAGGTGAGGCGTACACAGCGCAGTACATGGAAGCGGTTTTTAATCCCGGCATGACCGCGCACGCCCACGTGCACTCAGGTCCGGAGGCTTGGTATACGCTGACCGGAGAAACCTGCCTAGAGACGCCCGACGGCGTACAAATCGGCCGGGCCGGTGCTCAATATGTGATCGTTCCGGGTGGTCCGCCGATGCACTTGACGGCTACAGGCAAGAAGCAGCGTCAGGCGCTAGTCCTCATCCTTCATGACTCGACTAAACCTGCAACGACATTGGTCAGCGACTGGACCCCAAAGGGTTTGTGCAAGAACTAAATGGGTATTGACCTAATAATTCCGACTTCCGCTGTTGGGCACTTTTCAGACATGGCGTTCTCGCCAAGCGATGTCTGCTTCTCGGGGTAGACCGCACGTCAATCAAGGCCGCGCTGAGGTCCGAGTTGGGACCCAACTCGGACATTGGCGCAAAGGACTGATTGACGTCGATTAGCGACGCCATACCAATAACGATCAAGTGTATCCGCGTGACGCCGCGCCGCGCCCCGGCCGGGAGAGGGCGTTTTACCGAGGGATTCCTGCGGGTTCTCCGGTCGATGGGGTCCCGCGTGGCGCCGCCTCGTTGCGAAATGTTTCAACGGTAATAATGGCGACGAGGAAAAGCCACGGAAAACCTCCAAATGCTCCTAACGCCGGATGAGGCGTCGCGTTTGGTTTAGGCTTTTTTCGGCTCTTGCCGCAGCATGGTGCTTTTCTCGTGGTATCGGCACAACCTATCGGTCTTTCGCAACGGGAGTTGCAGCCACCCAATTGCGGCGGCGAACACATCGTTCCCGAGGGCTTTTCGAGGAGCATCCGGCCCTCTGCCGCTGTCGCCGACCTCGTCGAGGCGATCTGGGATTGGGACATTCCGGACGGCGATGCGGCGACGGGCCTTACGATCAAGATACCGCCGAGCACCGCGCCATATTTCGTCGTTCAATACCGCACGCTGACGCATTGCAGATGGCAACGCGGCGCCGACAGCCATGATCACAAGAACTACGGCCACGTGTTGACCCAGACCCAGAGCGGGACCTTTGCGGTCCGTCCTCGTGGTCCGCTTGGTGTCATCACCGCACGGCTCACGCCCGAGGGCGCCGCCAGGTTGGCGCGGGCGTCCATGCATGAGCTCATCAACGTCAAGATCGGATTGCGCAACATTTTCAGGGATCACGATATCGCCCTGCTGGAGGAAAGGGTGATGGAGTCCGGCAGCAGCAGCGAACGAATCGCACGCGTCGAAAGCTTTCTTCTTCAGAATTTCCGTGGGGATCGCGAGGAGTCGGTTTTTTCCCGCGCTTCCTCGTCGCTGCGCCGCAATCCGGGCCTGCGCATGCGAAAGCTCGCATCGCTATTGGACATCAGTCCGCGCCACCTGACGCGCGGCTTCCGCGCAACATTCGGGACCAGCCCTAAACAATATGCGCGACTGGCGCGGATCGAAAAGGTCATCGCTGCGCGGAAGAGCGGCCTTGGCTGGGCGGAGGTCGC
>Ga0137391_10005153_pt1 | contig 10043 bp, 5 predicted proteins | sample 15con2h24BmetaG_FD_101399 | JGI IMG/M metagenome (GOLD analysis project Ga0137391, IMG submission 101399) | Vadose zone soil microbial communities from Angelo Coast Range Reserve, California, USA - 15con2h2.4B metaG | ecosystem: Environmental > Terrestrial > Soil > Vadose zone > Saprolite...
CAGCGAGAAGCGCTTTCGCGCTCTCGTAGAAAAAAGCATGGACGCCATCGCCCTCTTGGACTCGCAAGGCACGATCATTTACGCCAGCCCCTCCACTTATGCGGTCTTGGGTTATACCCCGGAGGAATTTTTCGGCCGCAAGGTGATGGAGGATATTCATCCCGACGATTTGCCCCGCGCGAAAAGTCAATTCGAGGCGATTCAAAGTGGAGCGGACAAATCATTCACCACGGAGCTTCGGTTCCCACACAAGGATGGCTCCTGGCGATACATCGAGGCCATCGCCATTAACCGATTGGACGATCCGGCGGTTCAGGCCGTGGTGGCCAATTATCGCGATGTGACCGAGCGCCGCGCCGCCGAGGCAGCCCTACGGGAAAGCGAAGAACGATTTCGCCAACTGGTGGAAAATTCCACTGATCTCATTTGCGAAACCGACGCCGAGACTCGTTTCACTTATCTGAGTCCGAATTATCGGGATGTGTTGGGTTACGAATCCGCCGAGCTTTTGGGACGACGGGTCTTCGACCTGGTTCATCCCGACGATTATTCGACGGTCTTGGCCGATCTCAGCCAGGTCGGCTCTTCCGTCACGGTTTATCGGTTCCGCCATAAGAGTGGGCAATGGCGCTGGTTCGAGAGCACCGGCAAATCCTACCAGCGGGCCACGGGCGAAATTCGAGTCGTCATCTTCTCCCGCGATATCAGCAATCGCAAGCGCTCTGAGGAGGAGTTGGCTCGGGAACGCGATCTTTTGCGCATCCTGATGGATAGTGTTCCCCACTTGATTTACTTCAAGGACGATCAAACTCGCTACACGCGGGTCAACAATGCGCAAATGACGAATCTTGGGCTTCGCCGGGCCGAGGAAGCCGTCGGCCGAACCGATCAAGATTTCTATCCATCGGAATTGGCGAATGAGTTTCAAGCCGACGAAATCAAGATTCTGGGCTCGGGAGTTGCCTTGGTTGATAAATTAGAAAGGCAAACCGGCGTGGACGCCACCGAGCGCTGGCTTTGTTCGACGAAGGTTCCCATCATCGAAAAAGGGGGGCGGATCAGCGGCATAATCGGCATCTCGCGGGACATCACCGAACAAAAAAAATCCGAAGAGGCTCTCCGGGCCAGCGAAGCAAAATACCGCACCCTGATCGAGAACCTGGAGCAGAACATTTTTCTCAAGGACCGGCACATGCGCTTTGTCGCCGTCAACCGGATGTTTTGTCGCCAGGTGGGCTTGCCCGAAGCCGAGATTCTTGGCAAAACCGATTTCGATTTTTATCCCGCTCATTTGGCGGAGAAATACCGGGCCGACGATCGTCTGATCTTGGCCGAAGGCAAGCGTTTGGAGCTCGAAGAACAGAACTTCACCGATGGACAACTCCGCACCGTCCGAGTGATCAAAACCCCGGTCAAGGACGATCAAGGAAGGATCGCCGGGGTGCTGGGGATATTCTGGGATGTCACGGAACAACGGGCGTTGGAATCGCAGCTCCGCCATGCCCAGAAAATGGAAGCCGTGGGCCAGCTGGCCGGAGGCGTGGCCCATGATTTTAACAACCTGCTGACCGTCATCCTGGGAAATGTATCCTTAGTGCAAGCCGGGCTGGCGGCCGGTGATCCCCATGAGGAACTGCTTTCGCTCACGGAGAAGGCGGCCCTCCGAGCTGCCGAGTTGACGAGCAAGCTCCTCGGTTTTTCGCGGCGCACCACACTCCGTTTAGAATCGACGAACCTGATCGCGGCCGTCGAGGAAACCGTGGCGCTCCTGCGGCGAACCTTCGATCCCCGCATTAATCTAATCACCCAGATATCACCGGAGCCGGGCCAAGTTCGCGCGGACCTGGGTCAGATCAACCAGGTCCTCATGAATCTCTGCCTCAATGCTCGGGACGCCATGCCAAACGGCGGACGACTATCTTTGCAACTCGAAAACGCGACTTTGACTGAAGAGGCGGCTCGAACGCACTTGGATGCCAGGCCCGGGGAATTCGTACGGCTGCGGATCCGCGACACGGGGGAGGGAATTCCACCCGAGGTCTTGCCCCACATCTTTGAGCCATTTTTCACCACGAAAGGTCCAGGTCGAGGAACCGGACTGGGCCTCGCTATGGTCTTCGGCATAATCAAGCAGCATCAAGGCTGGATTGAATGCGCCAGTCAACGAAGCGAAGGGACTTGCTTTGACATTTACTTGCCCCGCTATGTGGCTCAGCCCGAACCCAGCCCAATTCCTCCTTTGCATACCGCCCCACAGCCCGGTTCCGAGACGGTGCTTCTCGTCGACGATGAGGCGATGATTCGCAATCTCGGCCGCACGACTCTGGAGCGCTATGGCTACCACGTTTTGGTGGCCGAGGATGGATTGGAAGCCTTGGAGGTCTATCGAATCAACAAAGATCGAATCAATCTAATCGTCCTGGATCTCACCATGCCCCGCATGTCCGGAAAGGACGTGGTCGAGAAACTAGTCGAAATCAAATCCGACATTCGAATCCTGCTGGCCAGCGGATACTCGGCCGAACAGGTGATCGACGGGTACGGCGATCGAATCGTCGGCTTCATCGGAAAGCCATTTCGACCGGATGATTTGGCCCGGCAAGTTCGAGCGGCCCTGGACAAGCCATGTCCGCCTTCTACCGGTATATCCGATATCCCCGATACTCAATTCGAGACCGCAAAAGGCCGGGAGCCGACGTGAGTTTCGAATTTCGATTTTCGGTGTGGTTAGCTAAGATAGTCCAAACGAATCTGATTCAAGGGAGTCGAGCATCACTTCATCCATGTCCAATTCGAATTCAAGTCAATTAGAAGCGGCGGGCGAATTAGTGGATACGCTGCCTCATGTTCCCCGAAGGCCGATCGTCTTAGTAGTGGATGACGAAGCCCGGATTCGCGCCTGGCTGGGAGTGGCTTTACCTCAGAACGGATTTCAAGTGAAGTTGGCAGCCGGGGGCCAGGAAGCCGTCGAGATTTACCGAGCCCATAACAATATCGCATTGGTGCTCTTGGATGTCCTCATGCCCGGAATGGACGGACCCCGGACCCTGCAATCCCTGCAGGCGATTAACCCCAAAATCTGCTGCTGCTTCCTGAACGAGCGAAATGTCTACAGCCCCGCGGAATTACTGGCCCTGGGAGCCGCTCGTGTTTTCATTAAGATGCCGCAGCTTCCCGAGCTCATCCAATCCCTTTGGATGTTGGTAGCCAATGTCGATGAGGCCGAGCTCGCGCTCCAAATTACTCCGGGTCCCTTGCCGGAATTTCGAGGCGAGGAGCGGCGCGCCTGCCTTCGCTATTTATGCCAGTTGGACGGCACCTGCCAACCAATCGGCTATCCGACCACCGGCGAATCGTGGCTAGGAAAACTCCGCGACATTTCCGCCACCGGCGTTAAAGTCTTAGTAAATCGACGATTTGAAATCGGCACGTTGCTGGTGCTGGAGCTGCCGCGCCCCGGTTGGGATGCCAGTCGCATGTTGCTGTGTCGCGTGGTCCGCGTCACCAAAGAGTCGCTGGGCCGCGATTGGGAAGTCGGCTGCAGCCTGGATCGCGAGTTGAGCGACGACGAAGTGCAATCGTACTTGGAGTTCCCCTAATTCCGGATCATCACTTTCCGCCGCGCCATCGGATGGTATTATCTCTTCAGGACCGCTAACGCACTTTCTTCTAAAGAGGTGGCCGATTATGCTCTCCAAATGGGCCGCGCGATGCCGTGCTGCTGGCTTAGAAACACTTGCTTTCGTGGGGGTTCTTTTGACAAGCGCGTCACAGCCAGCCTTTTCCGAGGAGGACAAACCCCAGAAATATTGGGTCTACGTGGGCACTTACACTGGAGGTCCCGCGCACGGCAAAGGCATCTATCGATTTGAGTTGGACGCCGCGACCGGTCAACTGACAAATCGATCCCTCGCTGTGGAAACGAAGAATCCTTCCTTCCTCGCCATTCCTCCGGGGCATCGATTCCTCTACGCGGTGGGAGAACTCGAAAGCTTCCAAGGAAAAAGCAGCGGGGCGATAAGCGCGTTTGCTATCGACTCCAAAACCGGTGACTTGACCTTACTGAATCAGCAACCCTCCGGCGGAGCAGGACCTTGTCATCTCATCGTGGACAAGGAAGGCAAACACGTCTTGGCGGCCAATTATTCGGGTGGCAGCGTTTGCGTGCTTCCCATTGGGGCTGACGGCCGGCTGGGACCTGCCACCGCCTTCCAACAGCATCACGGCTCCAGCATCAATAAAAGTCGGCAGGAGGGACCGCATGCTCATTCCATCAACTTGGATTCCGCCAATCGATTTGCATTCGTGGCCGACTTGGGCTTGGACAAAATCATGATTTACAAATATGACGCCAACAAGGGAACCTTGACGCCCAACGATCCGCCCGCGACGAACATTGCACCCGGATCCGGGCCTCGACATTTCGCGTTTCATCCCAACGGGCGGCAGGCCTATGTCATCAATGAGCTGGCATCCACGATCACGGTCATGGATTATGATTCGGAGCGCGGCATTTTGAATCCAGTCCAGACGATTTCCACTATTCCCAAGGGATATGACGGTGACACCACGACCGCCGAGGTGCAGGTTCATCCTTCAGGCAAGTTTTTGTACGGTTCCAACCGGGGTCATAACAGTATCGCCGTCTTCACCATCGCGGCCAATTCGGGTCGACTAACCGCGGCCGGTTATCAAGCACAGGAGATCAAGATTCCCCGCAATTTTAGTATCGACCCGACTGGCAAGTTTCTTCTGGTCGCCAACCAGGATGCCAACAATATTGTCGTCTTTCGTATTGATCCGAAGACGGGTGAGCTGACACCGACGGGAAATAAAGTCGAGGCGCCGGCGCCTGTATGTATCAAAATGCTGGCAGCCTCGCCGTAGAGATATGTAGACTAGGTGGAGTTTTCAGTACACACCGGCCAGGTTTACTTCCTGCGGATTTGGTTTACGTTTCGCGCCCGGAGAACACTTGCAGCATCCTGCGGGCGCGAAATGTAAACCGATTCGCAAGTTTGAGGAGCATGAACATGCCCGAGCCTAGACTTCACGCGAAACACATCGAAATGAATTGCAATGATTTACCGAAAATCGGGCGGCGCTCATTCTTGACGGCGGCAGCCGCTGCCACGATTACCACCGCCGCAACTCAAGCCCAAACCCGGGACTTTGGCAAGAACGCACCGCCGGTCCGGTATCCCGACGCCGATATCGTGGCTCTCGACAAGCGTTTTGCAAAATACAAAATCGGCAATACGCCGATCCAGCGGATTTACCAGGGAACTTTATGGGCGGAGGGGCCGGCCTGGAGCGGGGCCGGGCGCTACTTAGTTTGGAGCGATATCCCCAATGACCGTCAACTTCGCTGGCTCGAAGAAGATGGTCATGTAAGTGTTTTTCGAAAGCCCGCGGGTTACAGCAATGGCAACACTTTTGATTACGAGGGGCGGGAGCTGAGTTGCGAGCACGACAACCGCCGCGTCGTTCGTTACGAACACACCGGCAAGGTGACGGTGCTAGCCGACAAATGGGAGGGGAAACCGCTGAACGCTCCCAATGACATCGTCGTGCACCCGGACGGGGGTATATGGTTTTCTGATCCGGGCTACGGCATCGTGGGAAACTATGAAGGTCATAAGGCTGACCTTCTCCTGAAGGAGGCCGTGTACCGCATCGATCCCAAGAGCGGCAAAATGGAAAAGGTTCTGGACGAGATGTTCAAGCCCAATGGCCTTTGTTTTTCTCCCGATTACAAAAAGTTGTATATCGCGGACACCGGGGCGTCCCATTATGAAAAAGCCCCCCGGAACATCATGATCTATGAGGTCGTCGATGCAACCAAACTCGCCAAGGGTCGAGAATATGTCAGCATGGAGCTTGGGGGCAAGGCCGGCTTCGCCGATGGAATTCGCGCCGACGTGGATGGGAATATTTGGGTCGGCGCCGGCTGGGTCGGCGCCGGCTACGACGGAGTTCACGTCTTTTCTCCCGACGGCGTTCGCATCGGGCAAATCCTCCTGCCCGAGATTTGCAGCAATGTTTGCTTTGGCGGCACCAAGCGCAATCGGCTGTTCATGACCGGCAGCCAATCTCTATACGCCGTTTACGTGGAAACCCAAGGGGCGCATATTTCTTAAATGGTCGGTCACCCTCGCCATCCTTCCAGGAGCTTCCCGATAACTTGCAGCGCTTGGTCCAGTACTTCCGGTTTGGGCATGGGGAGTTTCACAAATGATCGTCCCGTTCGTTCATCTTTGCCAATGAAGGTGGAAGCAAAACCTGCTGGGGCGGCCGTTCCCTCGGAGCCATTTGCCGACTGCGACCGAGAAGCCACGGCCAGTTGTTCCAATAGGACCAAGCCCTGTTGCAACAACCCTGCCAGCGGAGTTGGGGGTTCTAGAGCGGCCACGGGGACGACCGTCGGAGTTTCGACTTCTATATCGGCGGGCGCGGAATCGGCCTCGGGTTCTCCCCTGGGAGTCGTGTCCTCGACCGTTGATTCTGGAATCGCCCCGCTGGCTTTCTCGACTGTTTCCAGGAAGCGCGTGAGCCGGCTGCCTCCTAAGAAGACCTCTTTCTCTCCTCCGTCCAAAACCCCGGCAAACAAAGATCTCTTGAACTTGATCACCGACAACATGCCCTCTTCGATGGTCCCTTGGGCCACAAAATTCACAACGCGGACCGGCTGCTTTTGGCCGAGTCGATGAACGCGGCCGATGCGTTGCTCCAGCACGGCTGGATTCCAGGGCAGGTCCATATTGACCACCATGTTGGCATGTTGCAGATTCAGACCGACACCGCCGGCATCCGTGGCCAAAAATGCCCGGCAGCGCTCGTTCTCTCGAAATCGATCCACGAGCGACTTGCGCTGCTGGTCGGGAACGCCGCCGTGGAACAAGACGTGCCGCCAGTCTTGATCCTTGATCCGCCGAACTAAAAGCTCGTGCATGCGCAGCCACTGACTGAAAATCACGACTTTTGAATCGGGTTGCTCGAACACTTCCTCGAGCAAGGTCGTCAACTCGTCGGCTTTAGTGCCAAAATCGGTTTTGTGGTCAAGCAGGTACGTGCTGTCACAAGACATACGCATGTTCTGGAGCGCGATCATGAGCCGGCGCTGATCCGCCTCGGAAAGGAAGTGGTAGCGCTTCCACTTGGCCACGATCCGGGCAACAATGTCGCGATTTTCCTCATGCATCTGAGATTGTTGCGGCGTCATCGGCACAAAGAAGTTCTTGTCGAGGCGCTCGGGAAGTTGATTCAGCACCTGGCTCTTTTGCCGGCGAAGGAGAATGGGGGACAAAGTCTTGCCGATTCGATCCAAATCCCGGTAGCCGACTACCCGCCCATGATCGTCCTTGATTTGATGATCGTGGAGCAACCGGTAGGTCGGACCCAGCTTGTATTGATCCACGAACTGCACGATGGAGACCAGCTCCTCCAACCGATTCTCCAAGGGAGTGCCGGTGAGCACGATGGCATAGGGAGAGCTGATCTTCTTGACGGTGCGGGCGGCTCGGGTGTTCCAGTTTTTGATCCGCTGCGCCTCGTCGAGAATCACTAAGTCCGGCGACCAACTTTGGATTAGGTCCAGGTCGCGATGGACCGTGTCATAATTGGTGATCTTGAAGAAGCTTGGTTCGGCGAACTGTTGTTGGCGGCGAGGTCGCAGGCCGCAGATCACCTGCGTCGGGCGGCCGATGAATTTTTCGATTTCTCGTTCCCATTGATGCTTAAGCGAGGTCGGACAAATGATCAAAGCCCGCTCGACTCCAAGCAAGTGGGCCATAATTTCGGCGGCGGCAATGGCCTGAACGGTCTTGCCCAGGCCCATCTCGTCGCCGATCAAGCACCGCCCGGCCTTGGCGGCGAAAAGCGCGCCTTCGCGCTGATAGTCGTAGAGCGAAACACGCAGGAGTTTTTTGAAACTCGGGCTGCGAATCCCTTGAGGAAAGGCCTCGGCGATTCGATTTGTGCGTTGCTCGGCATCTCGCACCTCCGCCACGAAGGCGAGCGCGTCTTCATAACAGCGCAGCTCATGCTCGAATCGCCCCGCGTCGGCGAGGAAGCGGTCGAAGTGGGCAAACGCCTTTGGATTCAACGCGCCTTCGGAATCGAAATGGCGGGCGGCCAAGCGGGCTAGCTCCACCGGACACTCCCGGCCCGGCCGAAAGCGCACCTCCCGCCGGGCGCCGTATTGCAGATAGACCTCGCTATACGGAGGCTGAAAGCCCGCCCGCAAAGCCCGGCCGCCGCCGCGTTGTCGTTCCAGGGCGCCCAGAGTGAATTCGATGTGCTTGCATGTCCCCAGGGCGTTGGTGGTGAAGTCGAGGCACGAACAAAAATTCTCCCCGAGCTGAATGCCGCGAATTGCCACCCGATAAGTATTCTTGCTTTCCGGATTGGTGACATGAAACTCGGAAAAGACTGGATGGGCCCCGACGTTCTTCAAAAGAAACTGCTGCCCTCGTCCGAACTGCCGGCGCAGCTCGCGCTGCCAGACTTCCAGTTCCATCTTGTCTGGCTTCTTGAGCCGGGAAAGTTTTGCCTGCTTTTCTGAACCGGGTTGTTTCTCTCTTTTCCGTTCTTCCTTTGCAAAAACCACCGTGCCCGACTCCCGAGCCATTTCATACCTCCGTGAAAGAATCCTTTCGAGGGCGTCGCCGCTCTCCTTGCTTGGCATTGTAGGCGAGGAGAAGGGAAAAAACCCCCGGAAAATCAATTTTCTTGAGAGATTGGCACCACCGGCGCGGCATAATTGGATTCAGGCTTTAAGAAGGGATATATTGTTTAGAATAGAACCAATCACCTTATTTATTTTGTGAAATGTGAACCAATGTCCGATTCCTTTCCGTCGTTATCCACGGATCAAGTCGCCGCCTTTGTCGAGTTGTCACGCCAGGGCAGCTTGCGGCGCGCGGCGGGCATCTTGCATATTACCGAGCAGGGGGTGCGGAATCGCCTCTTGGCTCTGGAGCAACGGCTCGGCGTCGAGCTTTATCAAAAACGCCGGGGGGTTCGCCGCCACCAGCCGCTCACCAGCGAGGGCCAGCTCTTCCTGCCCCACGCGCTGGCTTTTCTGGAGCGGGCCCAGCATCTGGCGGAGCTTTTCAGTGAACCCTCGGGACCGCACGAAATCCACGTCGCTGCCACTCAATACTTGATCCTCTACGTGCTGATTGACGCCGTTCGCCGATTTCACAAAGCCTTCGAAAAGATTCATGTTCGACTCAGCAACAAGACCGAAGAGGAAATCGAGGAATCTTTGCTCCAGGATCCGGAGCTGGCTTTCGGCGTGGCCGCGCCTTATGAATCCTCGCCGGAATTGCAGTATCTCCACCTGTTTTCCATGAATTGGAGCTTGATCACTCCGGCTCGCCACTCGCTTATTCGAAAGCCGACATTGGAGCTTAGCGATCTAGCTCAAGTTCCGCTGATTCTTTTTGAGCGAGGCTCCACGGGCCGGCAGCATGTAATGGACGCCTTTCACGGCCAAGGATTGTCGCCCCAGGTAGACATGGAAACGACCAACACCGAAATCATCGTTCGCATGGTCGAGGCAGGCCTGGGCATGAGCGTTGTCCCGCTCATGCCGAGTGGCGTGGTGACTCGCAGCCATCGAGTGGGTGTTCGCTCCTTGGGAGATCAGATTCGGCCGATTCACTCCGGCATTCTCATTCGCCGCGGTGAAAAACTTCGGCCGCCGGTGCAGGCGTTTATTGATTTCTTGGCTCCTGTGAAGCAATTATCCGAGAACTCACCTTACCAGTTGTCGTGAGCCAAGTTTACGTTTCGCGCCCGCAGGATGCTGCAGCGGTTCTCCGGGCGCGAAACGTAAACCAATTGCGCGAAAGGTAAACCTCGACAGTGGTTTTCGTAGACAACATCCACCGTACGCGCCGTCTTTATCACGACTGCCCAAAAGTATCCCAGAATCCCCCCGGACGCGTAACAGGAGCGGGAGGCGGAGCGGCCTTCTTCTCACACCAACGCCGCCACATCCAACGATAAGCTTCCTCAATCTTCCGAGCGAAGGCGGC
>Ga0137391_10005154_pt1 | contig 10041 bp, 7 predicted proteins | sample 15con2h24BmetaG_FD_101399 | JGI IMG/M metagenome (GOLD analysis project Ga0137391, IMG submission 101399) | Vadose zone soil microbial communities from Angelo Coast Range Reserve, California, USA - 15con2h2.4B metaG | ecosystem: Environmental > Terrestrial > Soil > Vadose zone > Saprolite...
AAAGCGTTCGTGACCACATTCATTTTACAATCTTCCACCTCGGCGCTGTTTCGGCTCGGAGCACACCGGAAATTTGCCGTATCAGTTAACGAAACTGTAGTACCTCACTAGTACTAAGTGTCTCATTGACCCAGTCTCTATGAGTTATCTCCGACTAGGCCCGGGCGTCAGTCGGGCGGGGAATGGCACTGCCGCCCCGGATTTACCGAGGCTGGCTATGTCTTCGAAATCTGAACCCATCTCTGAGCAAGTGCCGCGAGCTTCTGCCCATGACGCACCTTGGGGCAGACAAAATCTCCTGCAAATCCTCTTTGTTCATCGTTCCGCAGCAGATGTTGAGCGCTGCTTGCATGAGCTCAGGAAGGTGCGATTCACGGTCAGCTCGGATGTAATTTTGACTCTCGAACAGTTCGCCGAACGACTCCGTTCGCAGCTCTTTGAACTTATTTTGGCCGAGTACCCGAACCCCGACTGGCAAGAAACGCAGCTACTGGATCTCCTACACGAAATGAAGAGGGACATCCCGGTCATCTTTTTGGTCCGCGACTTGAAACGCGAAATCGTTGCGGAGTTCATTCTGAAAGGTGCTGCCGACTGTATTGAAGTGGAGAGCATTGGGCATTTACCTGTAGCCGTTCATCGGGCTCTCGCTGAGAAATCGTTGCGCGATCAACGCGATCGCGCCGAAAAGGAATTACGACGGTCGGAAGCACGCTACCGCGCGCTGGCAGGAAATCTAAGCTACGGAATCTGCCGCTGCAGTCTCGATGGCAGATTTCTGGAAGTGAACGAAGCGATGATAAGGATGCTCGGCTATGGGTCAAAAGAGGAACTCTTGGCCCTAGAACTTGCGCGCGACATTATTCAAGACCCTGACCGACGGGCAAAATTGCTTGGTCAAACGGGCGCGGTAGCTCTCGTCGATCCCATCGAAATAGAATGGAAACGCAAGGACCATGCGACCCTGAAGGTCCGGCTCAGCGGACGAGAAGTCCTCAGCGAACATGGGGAACTTGAAGCCTACGAGGTCATCGCTGAAGACATCACCAAGCAACGGGAGCTGGAGGATCGCCTGCGTCGGCTGGCGGCAAGCGATTCTCTGACCGGTCTAGCCAACTACCGCCACCTTGTGGATGTGCTCAATTCGGAAATCAAGCGCAGTAAGCGCACGAACCGAGAGTTTGCTATGTTGTTTTTTGATCTGGACGGGCTGAAACGAATCAACGACCGCCACGGACATATGATAGGAAGCCAAGCGCTTTGCCGGCTGGCCGATGTTTTGTGCTCCTGTTGTCGGGACCTCGATACTCCCGCGCGCTTCGGCGGCGACGAGTTCGCTGTTGTCTTACCGGAGACTGACGCAGAGGAGGCCCACCTAGTTGCACAACGTATCTGCGAAAGCGTTGCAAATGACGGCAAAGGCCCAAAGCTTTCCGTCAGCTTCGGAGTCGCTGTCTATCCCCAAAACGGCGAGACGATCGAGAGACTCTTGAGCCAGGCAGATTCGGCACTTTACTCGATGAAGGGACAAAGAATTGTGGCTGTAGAGTCCAGGCAAACCGCCAGTGGGCAGTAAACTTGCTTCGTTAATACGGCGTGCCTTCACTGCCTCCACAGTCGGCCAAAACGATTCTGTCACGCTTATTAGCCCAACTCGAGGTGACATGCTGGCGCCTCGCATCTCCATAGCTGCTCGCATAATACAGCAATGCCTTCACAGCATCAGGTACGCCGCATCTCGATCAAGCGTTAGCGACGCGGTTAAACAACGAAATCTTCTTTTCCTGCCGGACTCAGCGAATCTCCTTCCTGTTCCAAATGGAACAGAATGGCCTCGGTCTCCAGGTCATCATGGATGCATGTCTAAGAAAAAGGCTAGAAAAGACTACGGCAAAGCAACACTCGCCAGTGTCAAGAAGGAAATGGGAAAGCCGCGTGTGGCCAAATCTGCAAGGAAAAAGCACGCGAACCTCGCCTTGACAGCTGTACTGAGAGAAGCAAGAAAATCGTCTAGTCGCGAAGCGGCTGAAAGTTATTTCGAGGGCAGATTATTCCAGGAGTAGCAATACCCTATTGGCGGAATCGTTAGCCGGATTATTTACTCTCATTATAATATAACAAACGGAGGAATATCTTGCTTGGAGTCGCAAAATCTCGCTAAAATATGTGTTAAGCGGTGATTTTATGCAGGAAATCGTGAGTTCAACCAAAGCCAAATCCAAAATAAAACTCAAGGAAAAGCGCGCTTTCAATGTCCAAGCTTTTCTCGATTCCGCGGGGGTGTCGCGAAAAATTGTGGAATACCGAAGATCACAGAAGATCTACACTCAAGGTGATCCTGCTACGAGCGTGATGTACATTCAAAATGGTGGCGTAAAGCTCTCCGTCGTCAGTGAGGTCGGCAAAGAGGCTGTCGTGGGGATACTAGGGTCCGGCGACTTTTTTGGTGAGGGGTGCCTGGCAGGTCAGCCTATTTGTATGGGGACGGCCACTGCGATTACACCCACGGCCATATTGGTCATCGAAAAAAACGAAATGATGCGCGTGCTCCACGCTGAACATGCTCTCTCCGACCGCTTCATGTCGTACATTCTTTCGCGGAACATCCGAATCGAGGAAGATTTGATCGATCAACTTTTTAACTCCAGCGAGAAACGGCTGGCTCGGACTCTTTTGCTGCTCGCTCGCTACGGCAAGGAATCCCAACCGCAAAAGATGCTTCCCAAAGTATCTCAGGAGATGCTGGCGGAAATGATTGGCACAACGCGCACACGGGTCAATTTTTTCATGAACAAATTCAGGAAACTCGGCTTCATTCATTACAATGGTGGACTTCAGGTTCACAATTCCCTCCTAAGTGTTGTCCTGCACGAGTAACCACCAACTTTCGCGCGGAGCAACCTCATGCGCGGCCGATTAGCAACGGCTTCCTTCTAACGGCGAACTCGGAAGGATTTCACATAAACGGTGAAGGGGCAGTAGTAGAGGCATCTCCGGCCAGCCCGAGGTCATACTCTGAAAATCTTCCTCATGGGCCATACCCTCCGCTATGGCCCAAGCGCTCCGCCTATGGCGTCGCAGGCCGACGCTTCGGGAGTGGCCCATGAGGCGCAAGGCATGCTTTAATAAGCTAACTGTCGGCGAGAGAACCTGCACGAAAACCTATTCCACTTAACATATAGGTAAGACATAGCTGAATTTTCTCCTTTTTCTTGCCCCATTTTCTTGGGGCACACAGAAGCGAGTGGCTTCTGCTTCCAAAGCGAGCGGCTGCTTTATGGGAGGGACCCATCGGGTTAAGGGAGGAACCGGGAAAGCAGAAGACGCGAAGCTGCCGGACCCAGGAATTAGCCCGAAGCAGTGCCCGAGAAAATGAGTGGCAGAAAAAGGGTGGCGTACTGGACTCAGCAACGATCGATGTGAGGAGCACGATCACGTCGGCAATCACGGTGGAAAAAGACGGGTCAAACGTCAGATGCCATCGCAAGGCCCTCACACAAATCGGGTGATATTCTCGTTGCGAGGGGCCCGTGACAGTCAGTGTCGCGTCGCAATGTAGCAGGCGTTGTCGTCAGCGGCAATCGGTGATCGATGGCATAATGCACTGGCAAGACCAGCCACCGATGAACGCCGCCGTACTGCACACGCTGGGGAAACGTCCGTTTCCTCTGCCGGCCGACAGGACCGGCACACCAAAAGTACTGATGTCATCTGTTCTTTCATCACAGATGAAGTCTAGTTGGGCAGAGTTAAACTCTCTATCCGGATTGTGCGCTCGAATTTTTGGCGGGCAGTTTCGCTATCTTCGCAATCCTGGGAGACCCCTTCTTCGCTCTTGCGGAAGACGGCGAGTTGAAAGTGCCGGACCTTGAATGCCGCCGCCAGCGACACGTCGCCCCTGCTGAGCAAAATGCAGCACAAGGCGCTCGCCGTTCTAGTCTCAGCGTCAGGTAAGCGCTCCGCATCGGTTCAGCGTTTGGGATGTCCGCCGCCATCACTCAGTGTCGCCAATTGAAATGCGGGCGTGCAGGATTGCGTTGTTCCACTCCGGATTGACGCGGCTCTGCTCGGGCGACTGCCCGTGCGTCATCATCATGCCAACTTCCATCCGACCATCTGCCCACGGGAATCATGAATACGTCGATTGGTTCCGGAGCGTCACTGAACTGTGGATTCAGCCTCACCGGTGATTTCGCCAGATCGGCACCCCACGCCTTACCTTCCAGGTCCGTAGGTTACTTCTGCCCAGTGCTAACTGCTGACGGAAAGCTGGATTGCGCGCCGAAATAACACTCAATGGATTGCAACTTTCCGTTCTTGATTCGGAGATACTCCACGTTCCGGAACGATTTACCGTCCTTGGTGTGGCAAAGATACTTCACAAAAGCATCCTCCGCGCCAGTGGTGATTCGCTCCAGGTCAAAATGTCCAATGAAATCGATCTGTGTTTCCCAGCATCGCGTTTTGAAAGTGCTCTTGCTGATGTGGTCGTCGCCGGCCGCGCTTGTAAAGGTGAAGTTATCGGCGAGCAGGCTATCCACTGGGCCCCAGTCTTTCTTCTCCCAGGCTGCGTACCACTTCCGGGTTAGCTCCTCGTTCGTTAAGTTCTGCCCTCCCAATGCGCTGGCACTTGCCGGTCCCGGCAGGCTCACGGCACCAACCAGTGCGCAGGCTCCCGTTGCGAGCAGATTCCTGCGCGACACTGCGATGCTTGTCATTGTTCGCTCTCCTTTTCATGATGTAGCTTGAAGCGCTTCGCCCGATTCGCGATGCTGACTGTCCGCTCACATTGGTTCGCATTGCTAATCCGGCTTGACTGGGTCGGGCGTTCCATCCGACCACCAGCCCGCGGGAACCATGAATTCGTCGATCGGTTCCGGATTGCCCCTGAAGTGTGGATCCAGCATCACGGGAGAAAGGGGCAGATCTACACCCCAAACGGCACTGTCCATGACTGGAGTGTAAAACATCAGGTGAGCCATCCAGTTGGGGTGAGCGCCATCGTTTAGGTGCTGTTCTTTCGACATCATGAAGGACATGGCTCCAGGCTCCAGGGGCGGCATCCCGTGCTTTACCCATGCCTTCATGCCCTCGAAGATCTGAGCTTTGGATTGACCGGCCAATACCATCTCCGTTCTTTTAATCGAAATTGGCAGGATGGAGCGGGCAGCCGGCGGATTGAGGCAGACCGGCCCTCGACCTTTAGGGTTCCAAAACGTGTCAGCACCTTCGCCCTCGAATTGGCCCATCCAATTTCGGTCCACGAGGCATACGAAACCATTCTTGCCTTTGACTGCGGTTTCATAGCCATGCCGTCCAAGGACGAGGACGTCGGCATCGCGTGAGATGGCCTCCGGGGCCGCGCTCCGCGCCAGGGCAATCTCGGCGTTGCGATCCATTAAGTACTGCTCAAGCGGAGCCATGCTTGGATACGGTTCTTTGGCCTGCTGCGCTTGCGCTTGCCGCAACTCGCCGAGCCCGATAACCAGCGCAAAAGCTCCCAATGCGATCATGGCGACTATTTTTTGGCCCATTTGGTTCATTGATTCCTCCTGAGGAACTGAAAGACCAATACATATAAATGGGGCACTGGAAATCACCGATGTACGGTTGCTTTCGTGCGTCGCTGGAAAAAGCAAAAGACGTCCCAAGATCGGGGCGCCTTCTGCGAATCTGCCGCTTCATCGAGAAGCGAAAGGGTTGGGTCTAGAAGAAAATCTTCAAAGAAAGTTGCAGCGCTCGAGCTTCGCTCGGGAACACCGCACTAAAGTTGTTGAAGATGCCGCGTTGCGGTTCAAGGGCGTTGCGCGCCGAACCGGTAACGCCCTGGGCAGTCACCGCGTTGGTCGCTCCACCAAGCGCACCGGGGCCAGCACCCGCGGCGCAGCATGGAATAAATTGTGGATGATTCAACAAGTTGAAGGCCTGCACTCCGAACTCAACTTTGTACCGCTCGGTGATCGCGAAGCGCTTGATCGCCGTGGCGTCGAAGTTGTTCGTTGGGGGAGTGAGAATGGTATTGCGGCCGGTATTCGCCAATGCGCCATAGTAGGCCTGAATATATTTTGCACTTGGGTTGGTTGCGGCGTAACCCACAACATTGTCTGCAATGTTCAAGACGTTAGCCAAAGTGCAATCCGCGGGCGCCACGGCGCTAGTGCAAAGTGGCACGACGCCGCTTCCTGTAACTCCGACACCCGAAGGGTTGGTAATGGTGCGGTCGCCAGCAGAATCGCCGTTAAGATTGGCATCGAAGCCACTTTGTGCGGTTGCCCACTCTCCGGTCTGATATGTATAGATCGGGGCAATTTCCCAATTGCCGAAAACGTTCCTGGTAAACGCGTTTCCATTTTTGAAAAACGGTTCGTCGTATACCAGCGCCAGAGTAAAGCGATGACGATGATCCAGAGCTGAGTTGGACCGGTCAGCAGACAAGTTCTCAAAGTCTTGCTGGCGGCGCGGCGTCAGGTCTGTGGTGTGGAAGTCTGCAGTGCTGTTATCAATTAAGTGGCTGTAGGTATAAGCGCCAACAAACTGCAGTCCGTGGCTCATACGGCGCGTGACCTGCAACGCCATGCCGTGATAAGTCGAGGATCCGGCTGGGATGAACGCCGTAAGGGCATTTTGATTGAAACCAGCAGCATCATAAAGTGGCACTATTCCATCACTGCTATTTAGAATTGTGCCCAGGTTTACTGTCGAAGCGTCCAAGGCGGCCTGTGATGGCACATTTCCGACGTAGGTGGGCAGGTGCAAAGCAGGAGTCGTCTGAGCCGCAAGGTTGACAATCGATTGCACATCGAGATGAATTCCTCGAGTGCCGATGTAGCGCACTTCAACCGTGTAATCGTTCCAGAAGCTGTGCTGCACACCCAAAGTCCAATCCATGGACTTCGGATCCTTCACGTTTGGCGGATAGTACGTCGTCGTAGCTGCCCGGGCATCAGCCGGGGTAGCAAATGTTGTGACCCCTCCTGTTCCCGGTGGCAAGCCGCCGTTAGCGAGAAAATTCGGAATATTTGCCGTAAGGGACGGGGTGTTCTCCGTAACGCTCAACTCCGGTGGCAGAGACAAAATACCGATGTTGTCGTAGTGCACGTCATACGCGATGCCGAAACCGCCGCGGATTGAAGTCTTGCCGCTGGTGCCGGGTGAATACGCGAATCCCACACGGGGTCCCCAGTCATTCTTGGGAGCGCGGGGCTCGTCAAATTCGGCGACGCCAGGGACGGAGGCGATGCTGTTCAGGCTTTGCGAGCGAATACCGAACGGCGTGGTGGTGTATTCGTAACGCATGCCGAAGTTCAATGTAAGATTTTGCCTGATTCTCCAGTTGTCGTTCACGAACCAATAGACAGCGGATTGATCGCCATAATAGGTGGATTGGCCTACGCTTCTCTGAGCGAGGAAATCAGGGCTCAGGTCGTCCAGATATTGCTGCAAAGTAGTGTATTCGTAGTCGCCCCGCGCTCGTTGGGTGAACGACTGAGGAGAGATGTACTTGCGACCCTCAATACCCAGTTTCACAGTATGTTTATTGTGGGTCCAGGAAACGTTGTCCGCCATCTGATAGGTATTAATGATGGTGAACTGCGGAGCGTTCTGATCCGGGCCAATATTCAGGCCGTTGAAGCTGTTGAGAACGATGTTGGGGAAGCTATCCAAACCCGGGAACGAAAAGTTCCCAGCTGGCGTTTTATTATCAAAGCGATTATAGCCAAGCCGGAACTCATTCTGCGTGTTGGGGTTAAACGTGTGGTATTCATTAACGGTCAAAAGATGAAATTTAGTCGGCGCATTTAGATAAAAGGCAGGCAAAAATGCAGTCGTGTCAATTCCCACGGAGCGGTTATACACATAGCGCCCGTGCAGCTGGTCTTTTGGGGATATGTCGTAATCAATACTGCCCAACGCCGCCCAGTTGTTAAGGTAGTTGGGACCGGAAAAGCTAAGAATCCCTTCTGGCACCGACGCAGTCGCGCCGGTGTTGCTGGTTACGGTTTCTACACCTTGGGCAGCGGCGTTAGGACCGCACGTTCCGCTCGTGTCTACGGAGCCAGCCGGCGCCACGTACTTTTGCAAAATGGCTAGGTTGGTCGCTGAAATCCCCGGCAAAGCCGCCAAGGCACTATAACCAACGGATGTCGGCGCACAGACGGGGGACCCAAGCACGGCCGCCGCTCCGATGGGGTTATATTCCAAAGCGCCAAAGAAGAAGAGTTTGTTCTTGATGATAGGTCCGCCAAACACTCCACCCATGCGGTTGTTGTCATAGCGCGGATTTGACGTGAGGCCGTTGTTGATGACGGATTGGTCGATGGCGTTAAAATTTCTGTTCTCAGAGTAGATGTAGGCATCGCCATGAAACGAATTCGTGCCGCTCTTGATGATGGTGTTGAATTGGCCACCGGACGAATGTCCGAAGTCAGGAGCGAACTGGTTTTGCAGAACTGAGAATTCCGCCACTGCATCGTTCGGAATCGTGACCAACGGGCCGGTCACGGCTTTGTCATTGTTGTCCACACCCTCGATGGTGAAATTGTTATTTCTGGGACGCTGGCCACCGATGCTCGGACCGGTGCCTGCGCCGATTCCGCCGCCGGTGGCGACGCCAGCGCTCAAGAGCGAAAGATTCAGAACGCCGCCTGTAACTGACGACACAGGCAGGTCCGCCGCGAGCTTCTGGTCAAAAGTGCTGGTAATTTGCGCCGTCGTGGTGTCCAAGGCTGGTGCAGCACCTGAGACCTCAATAGACATGGCAGCGCCCTTAATTTCCAGAGTGATTTGCAACGTGCTGGTCTTATTCAACTCAAGCTGGAAATTGTTAATTGTAGTGGTAGCGAAGTCGGAAGAGGAAGCGGTCACGCTGTAGGTACCCACCGGTAAATTATTGAAGCGATATTCACCGCTTTCATTTGCCCGAGTGTTGTACTTAACTCCGGTTTCGGAGTTAACCGCTTCTACCGTCGCGCCCGGTACCCCCGCACCCGTCTTATCTAGGACGGTTCCGACGAGGTCGGCGCTGATTACTTGAGCGCTCACGGCCACAACGATTGTCAGACTGAGGGCCAAGATGGCCATACACGAGAACACAAAAAATCTGCGAAAATCTTGATTCACTGAAGCCTCCATTAATTTATGTACTAATGATCCGCGCAGGAACTAAATACACGCCCCGGGTGATACTCAGAGCGGTTATTGGAGCAAGTCGAGTTCCCAACATGAGAAGCTATTGGGAAGCTTACTTTTCAATGATTTACGTGAGCTGTTTTCTGGGGCTTTATGAGTTTGTGGAGGTGAGCTAGTCAGCCGCCAACCCCGTATCTTGGAGGCTTGCATCATATTCTCGGAAATCCGTCACGCTAGTTTGTGAAGACACACCAAAAAACAGCCGCATGTCGACGAATTCCAGATTTTGTAGATCCTTGCGATGCACAAACTCGGTGTCGCGGAAATTAAGAATCACTCTCATTGGAGGGCACGCTCAGCGTCAAATTCAGGTCGAACTGGACGCGGAACGATCTAACCTTGGTGGTTTTTGTGTAAGAGAAAAGAGCCGGCGAGTCCTGGACGCTGCGTCCACGACGATCGGGAGCCAGTGGCCCTCTTTGTGTCTGGTTATCTCGCTGTGAAACTGGCGCGGCGCTAGTCTGCGACGAAAGTGTCAGCGCCAATCCAGAACTTTGCCAGGGATTTCAGATTGCTCTTGTAAGTGCGTGAGACTGTGTATTCTCTGCCCCCTTTGATGCGAAGCACGTACTCTCCCGTGGTCCAAGGCTGAATTTCCTCAACGAAGGAACTGTTCACCAGCACGGAGCGGTGTATTCTTATAAATCCGTAAGGTTTTAGCTTTTCTGCCATCGTGGAAATCGATTCTCGGAGTAGGTACGATCCTGAAGCCCGCTGTAACAATACGTAATTGCCTTGAGCTTCGATAATCACCACGTCGGCCGGATCGACAAAAAGGATCCTTCCTTTCGTCTTGATGGCGATTTTCGCTGACTTCGACAACAGTTCTTCCAGTTGAGGCAGTATTTTCAC
>Ga0137391_10005161_pt1 | contig 10038 bp, 11 predicted proteins | sample 15con2h24BmetaG_FD_101399 | JGI IMG/M metagenome (GOLD analysis project Ga0137391, IMG submission 101399) | Vadose zone soil microbial communities from Angelo Coast Range Reserve, California, USA - 15con2h2.4B metaG | ecosystem: Environmental > Terrestrial > Soil > Vadose zone > Saprolite...
CGCCGACGCCATCCAGCACATGGGCGACCGCCTCCGCCAGATCGTGGGCGAGGTGATCGGCGAGTCGGACCGGATCGCCGGGGCGGCCGGGGACCTGTCGGCGGTGAGCGAGCAGCTCGCCGCCTCCTCGAGCGAGGTGTCGACGGCCATGGTGGAGATCGCGGGCGGTGCGGACCAGCAACGCGCCGCCCTCACTTCCATGGGCTCCGGTCTCGACGTGCTGCGTACGGCGACCGGTGACATGGCGGACGCGGCGGAGCGCGCGGCAAAGCTGGGAGAGGAGATTCGGACGGTGGCCGATCGGCACCGGGGCGACGTCGCCGCCGCCGGGAGCGTGCTACTCAACGTGCGGGAGGTGGTGCAGACCACCTCGAAGCAGATCAGCCAGCTCGGCGAGCTGAGCGCGTCGATCGACGACTTCGTGGAGCTCATCAAGCGCATCTCGTCGCAGACCAACCTGCTGGCCCTGAACGCGGCAATCGAGGCCGCGCGGGCGGGCGAGCACGGGCGCGGCTTCGCGGTGGTCGCCGAAGAGGTGCGCCAACTCGCGGACGAATCGGCGCGGGCGGCGGATGAAGTCACCCGCACCACGGGCTCGATCCGGGAGCAGATGGAGGACGTCACCGCCACCATGGCGGCGGGCCAGGCGAAGGTCCGGGGCATCGAGTCGGTCGCGGAAGGCGCGGCGCGCGGCCTCGCCGAGATCGCCACGGCAGTGGAGCTGGTGGAACAGGCCGCCGCGCGCGTCCGGGTGACCGCCCAGTCCAACCGCGAAACGACCACGCAGCTGCAGGGACAGGCGCAGCAGGTGGCGACGCGCGCCACGGCGCACGCGGCCGGGGCGGAGCAGGCCACCGCCGCCGCCCAACAGCAGGGCGCATCGACCCAAGAGATGGCGGCGGCCGCCAGCAGCCTGCTGGAGGCCGCCGAGAGGCTGCGGGCCCTGGTAAGAGGATTTCGGGTCTAGGTCGCCCGGCGGGTTACGGCCCGACGCCAACGCCACTCGGCGCCACCAGCAAGCCGGGCAACAGACTGATGCGCGTGAGCGCTGTCGTCAGAGTGGGAAGCGACAAGACCTGACCCGATGGCCCGGGACCTATCGCGGTGAACCACACACGGGCCAGAGTCTGCGACCCACCCTTCCCGAGTGTATCCGTCCCGTTGAAGCGCAGGATACCACCCGCCGCGGTGTCCGGGACGATCACCGGAGCGGCAAACGTCCCCGCCTGCGTACTATCGTACCGCAACACGCGGGGATTCCAGGCGAACCTGGCGTCGTAAGCGCCGAGCAGCTCGACCGGCACGGCCTTGAGGTCGACCAGGATGTCGATAGCAACAGGCTGGCCGAGCTTTGCGGCGCCGAAGCTGCGCCCCCCGACGAGCGCGAGCGCGATCGCATTGCCCGGCAGCGTGACCGCGTCGCCTACCATCACGACCAGCGAGTCCGCCACGCCAGGCCCAGCGGTCGCCGCTACGAGCGCACTGCCCCGCGCTACCCCCGTGACGAGCCCCGTGCTCGACACCGTCGCCACATTCGGCGCGCCGCTCGTCCAGGTCGCGAGTGAGGGCGACAGCTGCTTCCCGGCGATGTCGGTGACGACGGCGCTGAGCTGCGCCGCGTTCCCCGGGCTGAGAGTGGTGAGTGTCAGGTACCCAGGGTTGACCAGAAGCGCCGCCGGCGCGGTGAGTGGCGCGACGGTGAGTCGCAGGGTGTCCGCCGCGCCGCGAATCGCCGCCTCGACCCGTGCCGCTCTCCCTGTGGGGCTCAGAAGAGCGGTCACCGTTCTATCCGGCGCCACAAGGACGAGCCCCGGAGTGAGATTGGTCAACGCCACGGGCACGCGCGTCACGGGGGTCTGGGCCGAATCCACGCTGATCCGCAGCACGAACGAGCCGCCGGTCGCGAGCGTGGAATCTTGCGGCGCGACGGTCACAATGCAGCCCGATCCGATCCGGCACGGTCCGATATAGCTCACTGGCACCGGCACGGGCGGGTTGGCGCCACCGCCACTCACGACCACGGTGTCGACGCCGGCGTACAGAACAGCGCCATCGCTCGAGCGGATGCCCTGGAGCGTCACCTGGAACGGCTGCGCTCTCCCGATGACGACGACCGGCGCCGTGAGCGTCGCGTCGCCCGCCGCATCGACCGGAACGGTCGTATCGACGACCGCCCCGGGGAGCCGGGTGGGTACGCCGACGCTCGAAATGGGCACGACGACCGCGTGCAGTTGGTCGAGATCGTCCAGCAGGACTGTTCCGGAGCCGATGCCGATCAGGGGCACGATCGACAGCCTCGGCCCACCGAGCTCAGACCCCGCCCACTCGGCGCACGCGACCATGCCGCTCGTGAGCGCGAACACGAGCCACGGGAGGACGCGGTGAATCATCGCGCCCACTCGAGCAGCACGACGGCGCGCGGCCCGACGAGCGACACGGACCGGCCGTTGTCCGCCACCCTCCCGAACGCCGTCTGACCCTGGACGAGGAGCGTCACGGCGCCGCTCGCGCGGTAGCGTACATCCACACCGGGCCGTACCAGCCAGCCGAGCAACACCAGGCTGCCGGTCGCGGGCCCGGCGAGCTCATGACGGAACTCCACATTCGGAGCGAGGCTCAGCACCGGAGACAGGGGCCGCTCGAGCCGCGCGCCCAGCGCCAGCACGTTGCCGCGCGGCACCTGGACGACCGTCGAGTCGTAGCCGTGAGGACGGAGCCGGTACCGGTCGTAGGCGTAGAGGGAGAGGCTGCCGCGGCCCGCGGGGAGGCTCAGCGCCGAATAGAGCAGGAAGCGAGGGCCGCTGGCGCTGCGCGAGCCCGCGCTCAGCGTGTCGGCGCCGCTCGTCGCATACATCGCGGCGCCGCGGAAATACCCGCGACCACCCACCGGTCCCTCCGCGCCGAGCCGCACGCGACCCTCGCCGCCAGGCTCGAGAGCGCCGCCCCCCGCTACGGGTGTGTAGCGACGGTAGCGTCGGTAACTCCCTCCGACGCCGGCCGCCCAGCGCTCACCCAACTTGAAGGCGGTGGCGAAGCCACCCGTCACGCCGCCGCCCGTGCCGAAGCTCCGAGTCGTAAAACCGAGCACTTCGGTCGCGAGGGCGCTGAGTAGCGGCACGGACGCTGTGTCCACGGTGCTCTTTCCGGTCGGCAGCGTACCTGTCACGGAGCCGATCAAACGGCCCGACACCGCGGCCCAGCTCAGCCGGACATCGGTGTCGGTCGCGCCCGAGATGGCCAAGGTCCCACTGGTCGTCGCGGCGGCGGCGTGCGCGTACCCGCTCGACAGATCCACGGTGAGGCTCGGGCCCAGCCGGTGCGACAGGCTGACCGGAATGGTCCACTCGACGACGTGATCGAAGGCGTAGCTCGAGCCGAAGTAGTAGCCCTCGAACACGACCCCGGTGCGCGCCGTGGTGCCCACGCCGTCCTTCGGCCCCTGCGCGGCGAGGGGCGCCGCCGCGCACAGGCACAACAGGACCAACCTCACGGCGGCCGCTTGAAGATGATGGTGATCCCGTTCACCACCGACACGATGGACGGCAGGCCGAGCGATTCCGGAGTCAGGTGACGGTCGATCGTGGAGCTGCCCGTCGGTAGCCTGATCTCGGCGATCGCGTCGCCGATCGCGGGCACGACGTCGCGCGCTCCGACGGAGAGCAGACCGCCCGCGCCGCCGAGGTCCGCCGGCTCGACGACACCCGTCGCGCCTTCGACCGCGTCGACTGCGCGGACTACGTCGAAAATCTCCCCGCCCGTGGCCGGCTCGACCGCCCGCGCCGCGGTTGCCGCCTGCTGCCCATCGCGGGCGGCCTGGAAGCTCCGGTCGGCCTGCGCGGCGCTGCGGAAGTGGCGCGCCGCCGAGCCGTAGTCGCCCCGATCCATCGCCTCGAGGCCCCGGCTGTACGCGAGGAATGCGGCGAGGCTCTTCGGGCCTTGACGCAGGATCTGCTCGCGCTCGGCTTGCGTGAGCTCCAACCCGAGCTGCGCGGCGAGATCGAGCACGACCTGCTTTTCGAGGTCGAGCAGCTTAGCGAACGGCCCGGTCACCTGGCTCACCGGTCGCACGACGCCGGTACCCGTCACCACCGTGGCCGAGAGCTGCACCGGCCCGCGGCGGGGAATCGTCGCCGTCCCCTGTACCATGCGCTCCGCCCGCAGCAGCCGTCCCACGCGCGCCGCCGTCGCCGGATCCGCCCGCTCGGTGTGACCGAGCTTGAGCTCGTCCAAGAGCATGCCGATCTGCAGACGCTCGAGCAGGCGCAGCGTCCGGAGATACGCCAGATCGGTGGTGATGAGCTCCGCAAGACCGCGCGACAGGGGCTGCACGCTGGAATCCCCCGCGATCAACAGCGGCAGTACCGCCACGGTGGCGGGCTGGGGCGGCTGCAGGGCGAGCTCTGCCTCACGCGCCAGCGCCTGCCGCGCAGTCCGCTTCCGCGGCGGCGCGGAGCGCGAGCTGCGCCTTGGCGCGCACTGCGGCCACGCCGCGGGCGTTGGGGTGCCGCGCCGCAAAATCATTGTAGGTGGCGACCGCCTCGTCGTAGCGACCCGCTTGCTCCTGACACCCGCCGATCACGAGAGGCCCCAGCACATTGTCCGGCTCGTTCTCGAGCGCCGTACGTGCCGCGACAGTCGCGCTGTCGCAGCGCCCAGCGGCAGCGAGCGTCGCTGCGAGCCGAAAGGGCGTGACTGGAGCGGGCTGTGGTACGCGAGCGCAGGCGACAGCCGCGCCCAGCAGAAGAGGCAGGAACTGCAGCTTCACCGACGCGACTTCTTCTTCCCGGGCTTTTTCTTGATCAGGGCCTTGGGCCGCGCGGGGTGGACCGACTTCGTCTTCGATTTGAGGGGGCCGTCGACGTCCGCGAGCACTCGATCGCCCTCTTCCGGGCCGATCAAGCCGCGACGCACCGCGTAGCGCACCAATTCCTCGGCATCGTCGAAGGTGAACTCGCCCACGCCGGCAGCGGCGCGGATCGCCTTGACCAAGGCGTCCGCCACGGGGCTGCGCAGCACACTCGCGATTCCAGGGAGGGCTTCGAGCAGCGAAGAAATCTGCGACCCGCCGAGCTCAGCTGGGGGCATCGAACACGCTGCTCCGGCCTAAAGGTCGCGCCAAGCTACATCGGCCCTACCAGACCGTCAAGGATTTTTGACCAATTTCGGGCGGAACTAGCGCTGCGGAGCGCGATTACGACGTTGACGCAGCGCCTGGGCGAGCCCCCCGGGCGCGCGGCGCGAGATGGTGAGGTCGGAGTGGGACAGGAGCTCGCCCAGCACGGTGCGGGTACGCGAGTCGAGCGGCATTTCGAACCGCAGGTCGAGCTGGTATTCCGCGTGATCGGGGCCCTGCCCGGTAAGCGTGAAGCCCTGGGGCTCCGGTCGGGCGGCGTCGACCTCGATCTCGGCGAGCGGCTCGTATTGGGGGCGGTCCATTTGGTCACCTCCGCGGGCAACCTCCGGGCTCCGTGAGAGATACGCCTCCTCCCAGGGGTGTCAAGGAGGCCCATCTTCCACGGGTGGCTACATTTCCTGCCTGGAGGTGCGATCAGCCGTGGGACGACGCGGAATCAAGGAATATCGGGCGCCCGAGGCGCTGGCGCTGATTGCGGCGGACCGCGAGCACGTGCCGCTGGTCTGCCCCTCCTGCAGCACGCGGTCGATCGTGCGCGCCCCCCGGCGCCGGGGCGGCCGAGCGGCGCCGCTCGCGCCGGAGCGCGTGACGCTGACGTGTCAAAGCTGCGGTCGTCACGCGTCCTACATCGAGCGCGGGCCCACCGCGCCGCGGGACGAGACGATGGACCCGCACACCATCAGACTGTAGCATCCCCGTTCCACGACGGGAGAAGGAGAGCGGCACCGAGCGTGGCTGGCGACGCGATACAAATGATGGGCACGATCAGCGAAGTGCTTCCCAACACGACCTTCCGTGTGAAGCTCGAGAACGGGCACGAGGTGCTGGCGTACGTCAGCGGCAAGATGCGCAAGAACTACATCCGGATCCTGCAGGGGGATCGAGTCGCGGTGGACCTTTCGCCGTACGACCTGACGCGAGGGCGGATTACCTACCGGTACAAGTAAAAACGTCACGGAAAGACGTCGCGGAAAGGCGTCGCGGGAAAACGTAAGAGGCCGGGATCGCTCCCGGCCTCTTGACGTTACTGTGAAGCAGTCGCCTAGAAGAACAGCATGAATCCGCCGGAAAGGTCGATCTGCTTCGGCCGGCCGGCGCCGGTGCTGCCCTCTTGCGTGCCCTCGAACACTAGCTTCAGCGACTTGGTCCACTGGTGGTAGACGCCGGCCGTGTACGAATAGACGTTCGACACAACGGCATCCCTGAACTTCAGCCGGCTGAAGCCCCAGCTCGCACCCACGTTGGTCTTGGGGCCGACCTTGTACAGGAGCTGGGCGTAACCGCCGTCCGACTTGCTGAGTGTGTCGGTATTAACTATCTCGCCACCCGAGAACAGGAGCCCGGTGCCCAAGCCCTTCCCGAGGTAGCCGGTCACGACGACCGACAGGTCAGACAGACCGGCCTTGATGCCGGCGGTGCCGCCGAACGAGCTCACCGTGTTGCCACCCGACGGGGCGTTGGAGGTCGACTGCCACAGACCGCCCACCCAGAGCATGTAATTGTTCTTGCCGGACTTCTGGTTGTAGCTAAACTCTGCTTCGACGCGTGGGATCTTCGTGAACCCGTAGGCCGGCGCCAGAGCGGAGCCGGCACCGATCACGACACTGGGCTGGAAAGCGCCGATGCTTAGCTGCGCCTGCCCTGGTTTCGTGCTGTAGGTGATCTGCGATACGAAGTTCGGGTAGATGTACCCGTACGCGATGCGACCCAGCGTCGTGCCCTTGGCTTGCCCAGCACCGATCCCCACCGCACCCACGCCGAATAGGGTCATGTCTTGCAGGATGTTCTGCCGACCGAACAGACCCAGCTCACGGCCAGCGAGGATCTGCGACCCGTCCTTGAGGCCGATTGTCAGGTACACCTGGCGCATGTCGATCTGCGCGCCGGCTTGAACGCCATTGGGAAACGCGCCGAACTGGTCGTGCGTGGCCCCGTTGTTGATTTGCGGAGCGAACCCGAAGTGCACGCCGAGATTCAGGCCGGCCTCTTTGCCGCTGGCGGAGAACGTAGCGAACGCGGGGAGTAGTCCAGTCCGGACGCTCGAGTTCGCTGGGCCACTATTGTTGACCTTCGAGAACACCCAGAAGGCGTTCACGTTCCCGGAGAACGAGAACGACCATCCGTTGGACATCTGCATCGTCAGGCCTTGCGCGCCGGCCGTCGCGGAGACGCCCAGCGCCAAGCCCAACAACAACAGCGTGAGACGCTTCATACGAGATTCCCTCCTTGGGAGTTTTACTGCCGCCATCCTACCGCTCGTGCCCTCGAGGCGCTGATGCGACTGCCCGCGCCAGGTACAGCCGAGTGGGAAGGTCTCCCACCAGTACTCGTCTGGCTTCTCACCTACAATTGTGTGTGAACAAACAGGGGAAAGCGGAGCCCACCTCCTTGCGAGCGAGTCCATCGGCACTCCGCGCTCCCGCGAGGCTAAGGTTTCCCCGCAGGAGTGGCCGCCAACGACGGCCTGTGAACTGAGCCCGAAACCTCGAGACGAACCCACATGCCGGCCGCCCCGTGGCCCGGAACCCCGCAAAATATTAGGTAGGACCCCCCCCTATCCGCAATAAAGCGCAGGTCATCCGTCTGTTCCGAGATGAGCCCCTGCTCCAGCCGCAGCGTGAATGCCCGGGCAAAAGCGGGCGCAACTGGCCCTGTAGGAAGGGGATGGGCGTCCGCGATGATCTCGGCGGAATGCGGCAGCATGCCGTCGTGATTCCGGAAGTGCATCAGCACCGTCCACCCCACCGGCACCGTCAGGGTGAGGCCCCCGTCCCGGAAACCGTTGAAGTTGAGCGCGCCGTTGAGGCCGGTGAGCCCCGCCACCAGCTGGAAGGTAGCCGTCTTGGTTGCGCTATCGACCTGCAACCACGACGGATCGACGGCCGGAGCGGGCGCGGCCGCGTCGCCCTGTGCGCGCACCACGACCGGCGACGCAGCGCCCACCGCCACAGCAATGATAAATGCGCCCGACAACGACTTCACCGTGGCGAAGCTACCACGCCCTCCCGCGAGGCGGAAGAGCTTGAAGGGGCCGCCGCGCATTGTGGCGCATGAGCGACACGCGTGATACGTAGGCGCCTCAGGTTTGCCGTGCCATCCTCGGAGGGCTCCTGACGGTGTCTGGCATCCTCCTTGCGAGAACCGAAACTGCAGCCCGTTTGGGCCGCCGGTGGAGAGCCAGCTGCGAGACAGCGCTCCAGTCCGAGAGAGTGGGCGCAGCGTACGAGGATGGCCTTGCATGTACCCCAAGTCCAGCGTCACGCGTTTCAGCCGCTTCGTTGAGTGGTTCCTGGCTCTGGGGCTGTACTGGTTGGTGCGCCGCGCGATGTTCGTGCTGCTCCTGGCCGGCGCAGGGTGCCTCCACTCCCACAAGGCAGCGCTCGCGCGCGTCCCGCTTGTTGCGGCAGGGGAGCGGCCGCTCGCCCAGCGATTGGCTGGTGCGGATCTCGTAGTCACTGCCACACTCGCCAAGACCGAGCGCGATTGGCGTTACGAAGAGCCCTGCGGCATCTTGCGCCACCTCGTGTACGGTTGTGCCGACATCCCTAAGGCGTACCAGGCGACGTTGCGCCGGGGCAACGAGACGTGGCCGGTCTTCTACTTCAAGCTCGGCGACCTGCCGCACCCCGCTGTGGGCGACTCGGCGGTGTGGCTCCTCCGCCAGGGGGCGGTATATCATCTGCTGGAGTGCGCGCAGCGGCGCGGTATGACGTCCGCGTACTGCAGCTACGACGTGGCGTACGTGGTTGAGTCCGACGACGACGTCCTTCCGGCCACTACTTGGCAAGAGGTGAGCGCGCTGCTCCACACTCTCGGACAGCCTTCCGTAGAGAACCGTTAAACGCAAAGAGCCGGCGCACGATGACTATCACCGTGCGCCGGCTGCCCGCTCTCTACATGCCTGCCTTTGGCAGTCCGAAGACGAACAGCGAGTTGCCCAGCGGATAGCTGATCTGGAAGTTGCCACCCGCCGCGACGGCGATGAACTGCTCGCCGTCGAGCTCGAACACCGCGGGCGCCGCGTTCACGCCGGCGCCGCAGTAGAACTTCCACAGTACGGCGCCCGTCTTGGCATCGTAGGCTTTGAACCAGCCGTTGCCTTCGCCGGTGAACATCAGGCCGCCCGCCGTGGCGGTCGCGCCGCCCATCATCGGCAGCTCGGTCTTTTGCTGCCAGGCGACCTTGCCGGTGTTGAGGTCGATCGCGCTGACCAGGCCGTACTCGCCGGAGTACCCGCCCTTCTCGTCCGGAACCCGGATGAACGCGCTACCGAGCCACAACCGGCCCTTCTCCCACGGGGCGTAGTGGACTTTGTAGTGCATCGGCTGATGCAGGGCGACCGTGTAGGCGTAGGCCAGGTCCGGGTGCACGGCGATGGGGGACCACTCCTCGCCGCCATTGGCGCCCGGGAGCATGAACACGCCTTCGGCGGTGGGCTGCGTATACATGTTCTGCTGCGGCACGAACGCCTGCGAGCGGCGGATCAGCTTGCCGGTTGCGGCGTCCAGCACATAGACGAAACCGGTCTTTCCGGCCTCCACGACCGCCTTCTTGCCGCCCACCATCGCGATCACCGGCGGGCTCACGGCGTCCAGATCCCACACGTCGTGCGGGACTTCCTGGTAGCCCCATTTGAACTTCCCGTTGGTCGCGTCGATCGCCACGACGCTCTCGGTCCAAAGGTTGTCGCCCGGGCGGATCGAGCCGTCCAAATCGGGGGACGGGTTGCCGATCGTCACGTACAGCGTCTTCGTGGCGGCATCGTAGGCCGGGGTCATCCACATCGAGCCACCGCCGGTCTTCCAGGCGTCGGCGTACTTGGCGGAGTCGGCCTTTTCCTTGGCGATGTCGCGCTTCAGATCGTCGCCCTCCCACGTGGTCTTCGACCACTTGCCCCACCAGCC
>Ga0137391_10005162_pt1 | contig 10037 bp, 11 predicted proteins | sample 15con2h24BmetaG_FD_101399 | JGI IMG/M metagenome (GOLD analysis project Ga0137391, IMG submission 101399) | Vadose zone soil microbial communities from Angelo Coast Range Reserve, California, USA - 15con2h2.4B metaG | ecosystem: Environmental > Terrestrial > Soil > Vadose zone > Saprolite...
GGTACATCGCCAATCAGAAAGCGAGCGGCGTAATTCACGATCTCCTCCTTTTGATCCTTAATTCCCAGGAATGGATCTTCCTGCCTACACCAAGTTGGATCGGCTCCTTGTTCTCGCGCGATCGGCGTATGTGCGCGACCGCGGCCACTACGAGGGCTGCGCCGACCATGGTTGCTAGAATCAACAGCATCGCCATTGATTTCTCCTTCCCATTGCTCCCATGCGCTGAATGTCAATTTCCGTCCTCGGAGTCGGGATGGTGCTGCTTCTGAAGACGATTCCAGCCTCGTTTGAAAAGAGCGACCTTTTGGAGCTCACGTTCGGCCCTGAGCCAATCATCAAGCTCATCGCCTGGGAGGCCGTTACGCTCAAGATAGATTTCATAGGCGCGGCGCCTGATTTCTTCCTGAGTTGGTTCGTGGTTTGCAGAAGTATCCTCTGCGTTAGGCCGAATGGGACTTGCGTCATGCTCCAAAGTCACATTTCTCTTGCCTTTCAATTTCATGCCCGAGTCCTCTCCTTTCGCGGTTGAATTCCTCTCGATCTCAGCAGACCCCTGACAACTCCGCGCCACGGATCCCGGCCGGGGTAAGTCGGGACCCGTGGCCAAAATGACGGTACCGTTGGTTCAGAAGCGAAAGACGATACCGGCGGAGGGCTCGGCTGAATGCGTGGTCGCACCGGAGTGTAGCGAGGCCAGATCAAAATCTGGACGGCCGTACACAAAACCGCGGTATTCGGCGCGAAGTGCGAAGTGGATGCTAAGGTCATAGTCCGCGCCAACGCCATACACGAACGCTGCCCTGGACTGGCTCTGCGCTCCGGAAACAAATCCGCCCGCGTTACCCGTAGGATCAAACACGAGGGCGCCGGCGCCCGCGAGAAAATAGGGATGGACTCTGAAAACGCGGCGAGGAACTGTCACGACGAGCGCGCCCGTAGCCTGGTGCACATTCGCTTGAACGTTGAATGGGCCAGAGGAAGTGACATTTTGTTGTGTGTTCCGGGCGTAGCCGTAACTTGCATCAGCCGCTAGCCACCGATTGAAGTGATATCGATAGCTCAGGAGAAAGCCACCGGCGTCCGTGGCATGCTGGTTGATTCCATTTCCGCTCGAATCCTTCGTAAAGAATCCTGTTCCTTGGGCGCTAATTTCCTGCCAGTGTCCTTCCTGGGCCATCGCTCCCGAAGCGGTCACTAGGATTCCAAGAATTGCTGCCACAACAAGCTTCCGAATCATGTTTTTCTTTCTCCCTTGCTGGATTTCGTTGCCTAACCACAAAACCAATTCGACCAAACAGACTTTGGCCGACAACCCGCTCTCCCGACGGAATCGTGTCGTTACGAACTCGATTCAGTGACGATGCCTCGGGCCGATAATGCCGTCCGGGCCTGTGAAACACAGGAATCCCAAAATCGCCAATACACCGACAAACAGAAACGTCATCATGAGGGCCTCCCTTCGTCCCCGCTTTAACCACACGCATTGCAGCCGACCTTATCTTGGGAGACATGTGTGGTGTTACCGATCGTGTGTGAAGCCTCCCTTCCGGACGCCCAAGCTGATTCGACATAGCGCTTCACTCTCGCGCGCAATTTCCTTCGCCCTTGAAACACTCGAGCCTTTACCGCGCCACCGGAAAGTCCCATGATTCGAGCGGTCTCTTCCGTCGATCGCTCGTCAAGCTCGCGCAACTGGATTGCCCTCCGTGTTCCGTGCGGCAGCTCATTCAAAGCAGAGAACAGAATTCGTTGCCGCTCCCGCTGTGAATAGCTATCTTCGGGATTCGGACCTGAATCAGGGATCTCCAGCGCGAATTGTGCTTCCTCGCCCTCGGTGGAATCGTTGATCAACACTTCACGCAGCCCACGACCCTTCCGCAGGAAGATGAGAGCTTCGTTGATGGCGATACGCGTTAGCCAGGTGGAAAAGGAAGATTTCCCTTTGAATTGGTGCAGGTGGACGAATGCTTTTTGCAAGCTCTGCTGCACGACATCTTCGGCGTCTTCTCGCGTTCGGGTCATGCGCCGCGCCGCAAAGAAAATCCTTCGCGCGTGGCGTTCGACCAGAATTTCAAACGCTTGACGATTCTCGTTCTTCGCGGCCGCGACGAGAGTCATGTCTCCTTGGTCGGAAAGGCTGTAGGCACAAGCAATCGCAGCTTCTTGTTTACCGACGTCGTCTATGAATTCCGGCGACACAGTTAGGTCCCTTCGTGGTTTCATCTTTCACACCTCTGTTGAAGCAAATACTTGATGTAGATACCGCTAGCGATGAATTGCACGCCCTCTTTTGACATGGTTCGCAAGAGCCTCTCACCCTTCTCATCGATAAACGTGACGTCATTGAGATCGACAATGCACTTCAGTTTGTTGTCGCTTCGATGGGTCTTTTTCCAGCACCTTCTCAGTTCGCTAACCCACAACCCGACTAAGCGGCCATGCAGAGTCCATTTCTCTTCTGCTGATGTTTCGGTCCTGGTGATCTTCAACACGTCAACCTCTCTTGTTTGACGAATTGACTCGTTCGGCTGCCGACAACGGCGGCGCAGTGCTCAGCGCTATTTGCTGCGCTGAGGGACTATTTTGTTGGCGCCTCACACTCGGTTCCCGGCTGGCGTGCCGGTGCCTTCCGCATGCGGACTTCGGTGCCGCCGCGTTCAAAAGAAACCTCGTCCATCACGGACTTCATCACCCAGATGCCACGCCCGTGGTCGGCGAAGATATTCTCGGCAGCCGTGGGATCGGGCACCGCGTTCGGGTCAAATCCTTGTCCTTGGTCCTTGACGACGACGGAAACGCCCTTTCCCAATTCAAAACAGCAAACAACTTGAACCAACTTTTCGCGGTCCATATGGTTGCCGTGAACCACTGCGTTGTTTAGGGCCTCCATAAGTGCGAGTTGAACGGAGGGTTCCTCACCGCAAACGCAATGGGATCCCTCGATCAATCGCATCAAATGGTTCACCAGCGGGGAGATGGCTTTGATTTCACTCGGCATCCAGGCCTCAATCTCGAAGAAAGGACCAGCATGTCTCCCGGCAAACTTCGGTCGCAAATCAAATGGTCCGTACGCGGTTTGAATTCGAGCCATGGCAAACGCCTCATGCTCCTTTAGATCACGGTGCCAAGCGCGGCACTGCCATATTCGCGGTAGCTCCCCGTTTTGTGGCACACAACAACACTCACCGAGCCCGTGTGCCCGCGGTTGGGGCTGCGAACGACGCGCTCGCTTCGCGTTCTGTCCAAGACTTCCTGCTCCAACACTGTGCCGGAGCAGGAAGCAAGATAGAAATACCAATCGCAGGACACTAAAAGTTGAACTTCATCGCGAACTGTATGATCCGGGGACGGTTAGCCGTTGCCAAAATGGCGCTCGATCCGTTTGCGATGTTGACTAGCCCTAAATTGCCAGTGGCTGATCCAAAGCCGCCGGATTGCGGACCCGAGAATACCGGGTGGTTGAAGGCGTTGAAGAATTCGGCGCGGAAGTCCATCGAAGTGGCTTCGGTGATCTTTGTCCTCTTAGTGATGGATAGATCCCAGTTCTGTTGGAACGGGCCGCGGAACGTATTGCGCCCAACGTTCCCTATGGCCGCGCCGGCGGATGCGGAATTTGGCGCGCCGTTGATCTGGCAGGGCACTAGAACATTCTGGTTATTCACGCAGTTGCCGCCAGGCGTGAAAGCGTTCAGATTAAGGAAAGAACCGAGGCGACTCTCGACACCCCCAGAAGGGACCGCCGACGCCAGCGTGGCACCCGGCGCAAGAGTCGCAAAATTGGTCCCGTTAATCCCCTCAAGATCCTGGAGCGTAAAAGTTGAGCCATCAGAGACTGTGATTGGCGACCCGGACTGGAAAATGGTTACTCCATTGACGGCCCAGCCGTTCACCAACCTGCTCGGCCCGCGGCCGTGGAATAGCCTCGCAATCGGTAAATCATAGTTGTAGCTGATAACAAAGCGGTGCCTGCGGTCAAAATCCGAAACCGCGCGCTGACCGCTCGGGTTCAAGAGGTCGCCAAATTGCGTCAAGCCATTCAGCTCATCACCGAAGACCGATCCCGAGCCATTGTCAATGGATTTCGAATACGTGTAGGCGGCCTGGAAATAAAGGCCACCGCTGAACCGGTGGCTTAAAGTGGACTGCAACCCGTGGTACGTCGAGCTGCCGTCCTGGAACGCGAAGAATCCGCGGGAATTCGCAAGTCCCAGGAATTGCGACGGAACCCGAGCGTCGAGGTTTGCTGCAGTACTCCCCGTGATGGCGATGGTTCCGTCTGAGTTCTTGGTTACAAACGGCGTGCCCGCGGGCACGTTCAGGTTTCCAGCAATGGAAGGCGGAAGGATGCAGGGCGCGGCAATTGTGCAGATCCGGCCCGGATTTCCGGGCCGGCCGGTTCCCAGCAGGTGCGAACCGCGGGTGCCTACATATCCCACTTCCAGCAACCATCCCTTCCCAAGATCGCGCTGGATGTTAAAGTTCCATTGTTGGGCGTACGGCGGGCGGAAACTCCGAATGGGGAAGAAGAAGTTGCCCGAGAGCGGCCCTCCGCTTGCGCTCTGGAAAATGGGCGCACCCGTGGTTCCGTTAAAGCCAATGAGCGCGGGTACCACCTGATCAGTCGAAAGTGGAAATGCGGAATTTGGCAAGATGCTCGGGAACGGATTTGCCGGCGTCACGGAGAATTTCTGCGCGCTGATGGCTTCGGAGAAGGGCAAGCCGCCAGCGGTCTGCAGAAGCGAGTGGTTCGAGACGCGCTGATAGTAGATGCCGTATCCGGAGCGAATTACGGTCTTCTGATTACCGAATACGTCCCAGGCGTAGCCGACCCGGGGCGCGAAATTTCCCGCGCTGAAGCAAGTTGTCAGCGTGCAACTCGAAACTCCAGGCGTGCCGACGTTCGCGGCTCCTGAGGGGTGAATGATGCTGATCGGTCCTGGCTGCCCGTCTTCGAGACCCCGGAAGTTCGAAAGAAAATTATTGAGTTCATGAGCGGTGCTCATTCCTTCCCAACGCAATCCAAGGTTCAGCGTGAAGCGCGGCTTAATTTTCCAGTCGTCCTGGATGTAGGCGGAAAAATCCAAGGCCCGGAAGTGAAAACTTGAGAAACCGGCTTCCGCCTGCGTGGTATCCACGCGGCCCAATAGGAAGTTCTGGAAACCGCTCAGCGCCGGGGGATTCGGAAAACCTGGTGATGCATCTCCTGCCGCCGTGTTGCTGAAAGTGACGCTGCCGCGCTGCGCAAAGTTGTTGAACCGATTGAGTTGGTATCGGCTGACATCCATTCCGAAACGGAGCAAGTGTTTTCCCTTCGTGATAGAAAGGTCGTCTGCTCCGTAAAACGTATTAAACGCCCCGCCTCGGTTGTCATTGACGCCCGTCCCTATGACCAGAGGAAGACCACCAGTGATAATCAATTGATACGCAGCGGGGAACTGCGCAGAGTTGCCACGGGTGGCTCCAATGTCCGCGAGTGTAATCGGCTCGGAAGGGTCTTGAGCGAAAAAGAACCGGCTGAATCCGAAACGGGCATCATTTACGACGTTGCCGGAGAGGACGCGTGTCCAACCCAGTTTTAGAAAGCGGTTTGAGCCCGGCAGCCCTTTCGCAAACGGAAGGCTATTCACGTTGTTCGCGCCTGTCCCGAAGGGTTGCGAAGCATTGTTGTCTGAGAAAAACCACCGCGCGGTCAGCTTATCCTTTTCCGTTAGTTGTTTGTCGACCGTGATGGTGTACTGATCATCTTGGAACGCTCCCACGCTGCTTGCCGTCACGTTGCCGATGTTGGGATTGTTTAAGGTCGGGGCCACGGTTGGAATACAAAACTTTCCGTCATTGAATAGCGGGCACCTCGACGCTGGCAAATTTAAGTAGGCCAGGGCGACAGGATTAATTTGCGAACCCGAGAAGCCCGCCGGAAGAAACCTCGCCGCCAAAGTGGCCGCGTCACGAGTCGCCGGCAGAACCGGAATCTGCGAGTTCAGCACCGTTCCTGCGGAGATCCCAGACGTTTCTCGCGTTCCTTGATAATTCACAAAGAAAAAAAAGTCCTTTGTTTTCGGAACGGGTCCGCCGAACGAACCGCCGTACTGATTCTGGCGCAGAACCGGCCGAGGGACCTGCGGCGTTGCCGCGTTGAAGAAGAAATCGTTCGCATTCAGGGCGTTGTTGCGGAAGAATTCGTAGGCGTCTCCGTGATAATGAGCTGTGCCGCTCTTCAGATTTACCTGGACGTTGCCTCCGCCGTTGCGGCCCGACGACGCATCATAGAGCGACGTTTGCGTCTTGAACTCCTGGATGGTATCGGGGTTGGGCAGCGGCACGTTGTCCAAGATGGGAAGGTTTACGTCGTTCGCGTTGATGCCTTCCAACTGGAAATTGTTGTTAGTGGGACGCTGTCCGTTGACGTTAATCGTCACCTGTCCCCGGCCAAGCGCCGCGGAGTCGAAGAGCTCGGTGTTAGCGCCGGCGGAAAGGGTGAGAAGCGTCAGGAAATTCCGCGTGGAAAGCGGAAGCGTGCTGGCCGTCTCGGCGCCAATCGTCTCACCGGTGGTTGCGGAGGTGAGTTCCACGGGCAGGACCACTTCGTGTACGGTAACGGTTTCCGTTAATTTGCCGACAGCAAGAGTCGCAATCACGCTCGCTGTTTCCGTCACTTGAACAAGAACCTTTTCAACAAGAAATCTCGAAAACCCCGTTGCCGTGACTTCGACACTGTAAGTGCCCGGCGGCAGGCTGGGAACATTAAACGTTCCCGCGCTAGTACTTACGACTTCGCGTTCCTTCTCACCAGTGGCCACGTTGGTCACCAAAATAGTTGCCCCAGCAATTGCGCCGCCTCTCTGGTCTAATACTGTTCCTGTGATCGCTCCCGTTGCTCCAGCTTGTGCCCGCAGGCCAGTCGGTATAAGAAGCGCGATTGACAACACACCGAGGAAAACTGCCATCCACTTTTTCATCGTGCTCATTCCCCCATTTTTGACTTTGCGATAAGCAACACTTCGTCCCGCTAAGCACGAACCGGCTCTCTTTGCGGCACTCGATCAACTCTGTCTCAGAATCTAGAATCTTCAGGTGGTGCGAAAAATCGTCGCTGGCGTAACACCGCGCAAGCTCGCCAGATCTCCGTATCATTACCTTGCCCAACGTCCGGGGCCCGTCGCTCCCGTCAATTTCTCGACGCCGCTGAGGTTTTGGCGGTCACTTCATTTTTGCCTCTGTCGTTCCCGTTGTTGAAAGCGAGCCAAAATGGTTCATGGGCCAATACGCGAACGACGCTCGTCCATAAATAAGCCGGCTGGCAACCGGGCCGAAAACGCGTGAATCGTTCGACCTGCTGCGGTTATCGCCCATGACAAAATAGCTGTCGCTGGGCACACGCATAGGACCAAAGTCACTCAGATCTTCGTATTCTGATGGGACGTAAGGTTCAGTAAGCGGATCCCCATTGACGTAGAGCATGCCGTGCCGGATCTCGACGGTCTCGCCCGGCAAAGCAACAATGCGCTTGATGAAAGACTTTGTGTGGTCCAGGGGATACCAGAAGACTACTACGTCACCGCGCTCGATCCGCTCAAAGTGGTACACAAACTTATTGATGAAGATCCGTTCCTGATGGCATCTGCCTTGTTCATCGCTTGTCACCGACAGCGCTGCGATCAACTGGATTACTGGTCATTCCCTTCGGTCAACTCGGCAGAAGACGCCGTCAAATAACCAAACAACCCGCCGGAGGCATGGTTCGGTCCGGCTGTGAAGTACAGCTCTGCGGCTGGCGCGCCTGCCGCATCATTATTAGCCGGGCTGACATTTCCGGGGCTGAGTGCCCAGAGGCCATTAATCGCTAGCGGCTTCCCGCTGGCATCTTGCAGCAGTCCGTCAAATTTTCCGGTAGCCAGGTCGTAAGCGGCGATAAATCCGCTCGATTGGGTTTCCCCGCCACCCGCGAACTGCCCGATGAGCAGGTCGTGGCTGAAACGTCCGAAATCGAGCGGCGCCAGAGCCACGCCCCATGGAGCATTCAACCAATCACCATGTTCGAGACGCCGCAAGAGCCGGCCAGTGGAGCTGTAGATGTCCACGAAGCCCAGGCCTGGGCCGTCGGTTTCAAAGCGCGCACCTTCCATGTGGAGCGCATAGGTGACGACAATGTCGTTGCCGATGGCTTGCACGTTGAAAGGAACATAGTCGCGCGGCAGTTTCCCATCCACAAAAGAATTTTCCGAGGAGCGGTCATCGTCATCGCCTTGATCCCTATCGGAGTGGTCTATGGGCAGTTTTACGGGCTGAAATGCGTTGTCATAGACGTCGACGCGGCCCTTGCTGAAATTAGCTGCGTACAGGTACGACTTGCCGTTGATAAAGGCGCTAGTTAGTCCCTTGTAGCTAGATCCATCAGTGGTTTTGACTACGGTCACAGCAAGCGTCGCAGCCACAGCTGGATTCCATCCAGCAATCGTCCCATCATTCGTGGAGAAGAGGAATAAGGCTGGTTTTCCTGGAGCCAGCAAGAAATCGGTTTGACTGCCGTTAGCGATCGTGCCGGTGGGTGTGCCCGTTGGCGTGTTCTTGTTAGTCGGGTCGGCCGGCGGAATGGTGACGATCAGAGATTGCTTGTCTCCTGCGCCCTTGTATAACGTGCTCAAGCCCGTCGCGTTGTCTGAGATCCACCACGCGCTGACGGACATGCGGGATATACCCCAGGGATTAATCAACTGCGGATCGGTGACAGGAGCGACTCCAGCCTCGCTGGAAACAAGATTGGTTTGGGTGTAGTGCTGCCCAAAGCAAGCGGCTCCCATAATCAGAGCCACGACTCCACTGACGGTGAACCGTACCGACATCTTCATCTGCAAGTCTCCTTTGTGAATTTGGAACCGGTTCTTTAACTGGGGTTATCGGGATCGAAAACTACATGAAACATCTTTTACGTAAGCGACCACCCCAACGCCGTCAGTCTTGCTCACCGAGATCGTCGGAGTGGTCGTGGTTGTCCTCATCGTCCGGAGTGCTCGCCGCGATCCTTTTCGCCGGCCAGAGTAAAGGCATACACTTTGTTGTTTCCGATTCCAGGTGGGATATTTCTATAACCAGATCCCCAATAGAGGACGCTGTCCACAATCGATGGCCCATCGATTACTGAGCCTCCGCTCGCGAAGTTCCAGAGGATCTTTCCGCTTGTGGTGTCCAGCGCGTACATCTGACCTGAATTGGAGCCCGCATACATGACGCCGTTTGCAACGCTCACCGAGCCGGTATCGGTGGCCCCTGTAGTGGGATCCGCCGTCTGCCAAAGGATCTTTCCTGTGGCAACATCCAGAGCGCTCCACGAACCCCAGGTTATTTGCTGTCCTGAGGGTACCAATGTGTAGGGCAGATGGTTACGATTCCCGATAGCGACATAAATCCGCCGACCGTCGGTTGCCGTACCCCACTCGATGCCGCCGAGCGAACTGCCGGGCCCGACCGGCGTGCTCCAAACGATGTTGCCGTTATCTAGATTGAGTGCCCAATAGATGCCGCTCTTCTGGCCAAAGCCAACAATATTACCCACGAGATTGGGGCCTGCCCCTCCAAGATCAAAGTCTTGGCTGGTCGGAACCGGACAATTCGGGTTTGTCCCGGTCGGGAGAAAGCACGCAAGGTTCCAGGTGTCGAAGCCTTGCAGTCTCTTGGCCCACTTGATCTGTCCAGTCTTCAAATCCAACGCAAGGGCCGTGTCGAAGAAATCGTCAGCCGCAGCGCAGTTCGCGGTCGGAGTCGCGTTCTGGCAAGCTTCCACACTCGCGGGCGCGGTGTAGTTGTTTCCGGTACCGACAAAGAGCGTACCGCGGTGGGGATCAATCGCCGGCGGTTGCCAAACCGCACCTCCGCTGTATCCGCCGGGCTTTCCCCCATTGTCAGGCATGTCGAAAGTCTTCCAGAGCATCGCACCGGTTTTCACGTCGAGCGCGACAACACTCCCACGAAAGCTGCAGCACGGATATGTGGGATCAGTTGCCAGACCTTCTTCGCTCGAAGAGACTCCAACATAA
>Ga0137391_10005164_pt1 | contig 10035 bp, 9 predicted proteins | sample 15con2h24BmetaG_FD_101399 | JGI IMG/M metagenome (GOLD analysis project Ga0137391, IMG submission 101399) | Vadose zone soil microbial communities from Angelo Coast Range Reserve, California, USA - 15con2h2.4B metaG | ecosystem: Environmental > Terrestrial > Soil > Vadose zone > Saprolite...
GCCACGACCTGCCGTATTCTGGCTGAATAGTGAACTCTATGGAGTGCAGCCACCGGGCGGGGGCCTGCGTTGTGTGGTACACTACAACTCCAGGTATTACAGCCCTAGATAACTATGCAACCTTCGTTCAGGCGTATGAATTTCCAGCAGGTCCCGAACATTCAACCCGAAGGCCAAGCCTTAGTGGTCTGGTTCCCCCCAAAGACTGTCTTGTGCCATATGTCGGGTGCTGTTCTACCGAATGCAAGAAAGGAACTGGCATACGCAGTCATTTCTCCCGCATTCGATCTATTGCCCCTTCTTGCGTTGCCTATGGTGGGGTGATCGTCACGACAATCTGGAATGGCGCCAGGAAATGAAACTCAGAAAACAGCGGTCAAGGTCTTGAGCAACAACAGTACCAAATATACGAGTTGGACCTGCTCCGAGTCGTGAAGTTGGCCGTCGATCCAGTCGGTGACAGGGCTCGCATTCTCAGCGGTCGAAAGTCAAGTCGAAGGACCGGACAAGGTCAAGATATTGGGAAGATCGGTGGGGTCACGAACAAAAGATTAAACACGATCCAGGATACGTGTGAGTTTGTGTGCCTTTGCGCTCCCCCTCGTCCTTCCACTTATTTTTCGTCTAGTTACTGTACAGTTATAGAATCGGGTCTTCAAGGGGCCCGGGCCTTGGTTCGGTAAAAAAACTGGCATATATACAACCTCCAGAATGTAAGAATACAGGCTTCCAAGTTCACACTGTGGTAGTCAAATCATTGAGCTATATTGCGATTCGTGTATATACGAACGAGGACATCTGATAAAGAGAATGGATAAATTCAATATGCCAGTGGGGCCTGAAGCGCTCGGAAAGAGGGGGTTTAGAAAAGCCCTGTCCAACGGACACCCGGCGTCACACCCTTGCCATGGTGACCAGACAGGCGCCAGATGTCAGCCAATCGTACAGGCCGACAGTAAGGCAATTTTCCCAGTAATCACCGAATCGTCCGAGGGACACAATATAACGGCGAAGGGCGAAGAGGGAATATTGTATTTATACCGGGCCGGTGGTCCGTGTAAGTTCATGTTCACCGGCCAACCCCCACGGCATACGCCTACCGAAGCCACATTGAATGGGTATGACTGCTCACATCTCTACGGTTGTGGACTTAGAAAGTTAAGCTTTGTAGGCGACCGCCTCTCTGACTGCAGCTGGTTGTCCTGGCTTCGCCCCCAACTGGCACGCCGCACGCTTCCTCAATAGCGCGCTAACGCACCAACAGCTACGCAACGCCCCAGGGCGTGCGACGATGGGCGCACTTGCATTCATGTTTACATCATTCTCACATGCTAAAATACTTTATCTCTGCGCTATACCCACAGAAGTAAAGGTACGGCGTGACCCTTCAAGCTTCAACGGTCGACAGGTGATCTGGGCCGTGACTCAGATTACCCCTGTGTCAGGTCTGACAGAGAACACGCCACAGATAGTTTTTCACACATACAAACCGCAATCTTATTCTTACTTCTGCCCACTGGTAATTGAGCTGAAAGAGATCCAGGGTACTACAGCGCCATTTCTAACGCTTCTGAGTTTATCCCGGTTTGTTTACTAGTGTTGATAGTCACTTGATAGTGGATGTTCAAGTTGCGAAGAAGGATTTGCATGTTTAGTGTATAACTGATCGGTGAGTTTTCTTTTGTTAATGATCGTTACATCCACGTCAATTAAAAACACGCAACGTGCGTCGTGCGAACTTCCCGGAACGTGGTTTGCAGCGGTTATTTGAGTTCCCGGACTATCCAATTGACGCCGTCATCGGGAACTCCACATGCATCGACACGTTATCACACGGTTCAAGTTGCTCATCTCCGCCACTTCCCATGCGGACAGGTGCCGTACTAGGCACCCTCGGGCACATACTTGCTAATTCAAGTGTACTTAACGACTTAACTGATCGCTGAAACGGTGACGCCGCACAGTATTGCCATGTAATGGTAATGATCCATTAGAGTAAGTCACATGGATCGGCCTCTTTTGCCGACATTGTACAGGAAGGCGCTCTGTCTGGCTTTAGCCCGAGAATGGGATTACTTGACCCTGGTTATGACCCTTAGTGGAACCTCCCCCCCTCTTCACAAAAATAGAAGCGCAATACGCATATGATATCACGGTGGTCAGAAGGATAATAGCGAACCCCATTTGGCAGAAGCCGCATGTCCTCGCTGTTGTGAACGCGCCAAAATAGAAAAATCAACAGACAATTCAAATTTCAACAAAACATTGGTAAAGGCACCAAATACCTTTGGCTGGAAGCCCGGGAAGTAGAACTTGTCAAAACTTCAATAATACTGTGTTACTATTAGTTAGATACAGTGCGTGTTTCAAAAGGCTCCGTTTCTTTATCTCCACGATCATTATTACTAAATTCTGATAGGGACAGAACCACGTTTGCACAACGAGGCGCCCAGATTGTGCTCCGCAGCGAGATGGCCTATGCAGAATGAACAGCTGTACTGACATAGCCTGCGAGTACAACTACCCTTTGCAACTGCGATTGCACGGCCTCTGGTGTGAATACATATGATAGTGGCCAGCTCGACAATTGAGATTGGACTTTCATCCAGTCTTTTGCCATTCCCACCAAGACCGTCCGTAGTCCTACCGGGCGCTAGATGACAACACGCGATTTCCCGCACATTTCCTATCAAGGAACCCGCCCAATCATTCTCAGGCTGGCCATGCCTTGTTGGGCTTGCCCATTCTCGTCATCTCATGTCAAATACCTGGACACGATGCAAGGCAGCTACTGCGCCGCTTCGCCCAGGGCTAAATCCACCTTGCCAATAGAGTATTCCCGTGACTCGCCTGAGGTATGAGTTTGCCCATTGTTTTAGTCGCCTTTAAATTTGGTTGACCTACGTCTTTATTATCGGCTACCAGCTACAACATTCTACCTTCCAGCCGACCCCCAATGAATTACCCCTTTCCCATGTACCTGGAACAAAACGTCCTCAGTATTGATGGGGACTCGGGACCAGGCTCGGCCCAGGTAAGAAAATTTGATGCACTTCGTGTATACTGGCACCCCTGACACGTCCCCTCCCCGTCTCTACCTTCAAGCCGCAACCCCTCACTTGCTCCGCATGTGGGAAGTCAAATAGTCGCCAACAAGAACTGGACAGACACTATCAGTCCTTCCACCTCCCGTGTTGGATTTTTTGTCCGTACATGGGTTGCAAATGGAGGGGGGATCGCATCGACCAGTTTCAGAAGCACTTGAAATCACAGAAGTGCGGCCAAAAACCTGCTGAAGAGCAGGAATATCATATATACGACGGGAAGATGGTCATAGATTTGATCAAGTACTCACAAGACACCGAGTTTCTGTTGACTGCCCAGAATTTTGCAGTTGACCTGGTCAGGAAGAGGGCGTTGGAGCTGGGGAAGCAGGAGTGGTTGGATGATCCGTGGGGCCGTTCGGACAAGCAAGCCCGCCGCGACCGACGTTTCGAGTCGCGCAGATGAACAAATTGGGCCTGTGGGAATTGTTTTGACCTCTCGGACTCCACCACTCTGCCACATGCTAAATCCACCTTTTAAGTTCGATCTACCTCATGTGAGAAGTCGGCGTCTAAGAGTACCACTAGGCCATTATCCCGTTCGATTCAACCCCCCTCCCCTTTTTTTACAAGAAAATAATTCTTGCCTTCGGCATAGTGTCAACGACTAACAGTTGACGCGCCCTTGCGTTCTACCATTTCGAGGGTTGAAGGATCCCAGTTCTCGCGATAGGAAAGGGACATGTTGTTACAAACATAAGCTTTGAAACAGATCCATTAATTAGTTGTCAGGATACCGCTGGCATATGACATCACCTAGACGGTCAAAAATAGAAGAAGAGTCCAGTCGTATATTCTAGGCCTTCAATTGAAGAATCTGTCAAAGTCGAAACCGAGGTAGAAGCCGAACGGACCGTTACGCTACGCCCCTGGTCTGTCCGAGAGTGAAGCACGAGTGAAGTGCCAAGCAACCTTGAACCCAGCTCTGTGCAATGAAAACCGAACAGGGGCAACATATAATAGAACCAGGAAGAGAGGGCACCCAGCTGGGAAGACGGCGAAGAAAGGGCCGGTTTGATGAGATCCGCCGGCGCAAATCACCCATTGGCACGAGGCCCAAGTTGAACGCCAGCACTTCCACGGCTGCTTGATTGAAATCACTCCCACCTAGTTGAAGCACCGCGTGCTCGCGAATCCCTCCCAAGGGTAAAGGTGAATGACACCCCATTTCCGCTGGCAGTGTCTAGCTCGAAAGCTCTCGGGTTCCTTCGCCAACCCTCTGTCATCGTCGTCAAGCGCTCTCAGTAGTGCCCCCCTTGTATTATCCCTCCCCTTTCTCTCCTAATGTCTCCCTCGTTCCCCCGTCTCCCAAATACAGTGAAAGCACACCCTATCCTAGCTCTCCTATACTCGCTCCCTACGTCGTATATCGATTGCATGAGGAGATGACAGACTCCAATTCCTTCCTGTGACTGAACAGGGGCAGCGACCAAGTACGTCCGTCATCGATTTCGTTGTCGCAGCACTGAGGGTCAGGGCATTTTTCCAGTCGTAGTAGTGGTCTAGGAAATGTAGTGGGGTTGAAGGAACGATCATGACATGAGCAGGCCCACGAAATGAGGATGTCCGACTCGTCACGGTAACGTCCAAGAGATGAGCCATCGGCGATGAATTCTTCGATTCGAGAGGGCCAAAAGGCTAGCCAGCCGACGTAGAACATTACGCGGAAATGCCAACTATTCTCCGTACGCCTCGACGCCTTGCACGTCACGTCGCCCTTGATGTTGCCTCCACGTCTCTCGAGAAGGTAGGTCTTCCGGTGATCGCCTGGCAACATTGTTGTTACCAGACAAGTTCGGGCCCCACGCCAAGAGATAGGATGGCCTCTCGCGGTCTGAAATGCAAGCTCATGGACTGTGCTATACACTAAGCTACAAGACAGCGACTCGGAGTGGATCGTGACAGCCGTACGTGGGGAGGCCAAAATCGGACTCAGGCCGTACTCGGCTCGGACGCAGGTACGCTCTGTCCTGGGTACTCTACGGGAAGGGAAGCCCGAAGGCTGACCGTCTTTAAACACAGCTTTGGTGATTGAAGACAGTGTCCAGACGGATATACGCTGGAAGAAGTCAAACCACGTCAGAAACGAGCGCCCGCGCTCCAGTGCCGCCTTCCGCAGTGGCAGGAATGGCAGATCGTACGAGATCGTGATCGGCCTCATCTGTCGATGAATGTTGATCTGAGTGTCGAAGGTCCTCTCGACGCCGAGAATCTTGCCTGACACGCCAGGCCAAAATACGCAGAGCATCATGATGGTGCGGCCGCCGGTGGATTGTCGTATGGGCAGAATGGCCAACTTACAGTAAGAACAGAAATAATAACAAACCTCGGCGCAATCTCACTTCTCTTTTCTTGGTCTCCTCGCTCCACACTCGATCGGTTATTCGCAGAACGTAGTACTACGTGACTACGCCATACCGCTCTCGAGAGATGGGGTTCCCTAATTTAGGATCTTTCACAAAAGCGATGCACAAGTTGGCGCGTACGTACATAGTGAGATTATGGGAGCCTGGGCTGACCCCTTGTAGGCATTTCAGTGAAGGCAGGATCAAGTGTAGAAGGCGATGGAAACAAATGGAGAGACGTGGCTTGTGCTGGCTTGGAAGTCACACGGAAGGATGTTGAAAGCCCATGACAATGACGTTTATATGACAAATACGCTAGTATACCAGCTAAAATAAAAAGAATGAATCATTCTGTACAATACTGAGACACTACAAGCGTATGAGTACACAATTGCGTCGCATCAAGGGTGCGGCCGGTGCGGCGTTGAGTATGGCTCTCCATCTCTACCTTGCACAAGCACCGTTCATTCTCGTTGACGCCAGCAACTCAATTTTCTTCGGAATCTGCAGAGACTCGGACCCTTGGGTGTGAGTGTCCGTGAGCTCTAGGGGACATCGATTGATACGCCAAATTGGCGCGGACTGTGCATCCCGCCTGCCAGTGTGTCGATGCTTCTTCGAACAGATTGTGGTCGTCCAATATTCAGCCTTTCAAGATCTTCCCTACAAAATCAGTAACATTCTAAAGCAACAGTTGAGTTGAGGAGCTAGCTACCTGGGCTATAATAATCTTCATACAAATCGAGCCTTTTCTCGTTCCGCCTGATGAACCTTGTTTCATAGCTAATTTTGAGTCCGGACGTGCAGAACTTGAAAGGCGTGTCAAGCCTGATTACGTCGGCTCGAGAGTTGAACTGCCACCGTTTGCTGGAGTATCGCTAGAGAGAGGAAAAGGTAACGCAAAGGTCCCACCGTGATTATCGAATACGAGTTTTCCGGGTTCGCGTGACCATCGAGGTACGTTTTCATGCGGAGCGCCGGAATTGCCTTTCTGGCTTACGCGTAAATCCGCCCGCCAGCGCAGCCAGATTTGGTCACCCCGAAAGTCAGCTGCAGGTTCTCAGATCAGAGAACGAACATACCTCCACGCGCAAGAAAAACTCATGGCCATTCGTGGGTAATTTAAGGACATCGTCTTGGGAAGTGTTCGGGTGAGTTGAGCCTGTTAAATTTAGAAAACGCAAACCCCTAATTTCGGCGTCTTCGTACGAATCAAACATCGTAACATCGAAATGTAAAAGCCCGAGGCCCGAGACCTGAAGTTCAGTGCAATACTACCGTGACGTTAGCAGCCCAACACCCTTGGCTCATGGTTCTGTGGCACCGCAGTATGCGTCGAGGTGTGGCGTATGTGTGAGACGTTTGTCCCTTCAGGATGGAAGGAGACATTACCAAAGCTCCGCATGGTTTCCATCCATCTGTTATGAGAAGAGACTAGCTGACTTCTGGTGTTCTTTCTCTCATAGATAGGGGACCTGGATTATCGGGCAAGAGCTGTGTCCTATTCGATCTTGCTATCGGCGGCGTGCGCGAACCTGGTTCTCGCAGAAACTGTCTGGTCCAGTTACAGTCTTGATATCTATAAGTAAGGGGTGGTGCTAATTCCACTCAGGCTGGCTTCGAAGCTGCTCGCGGCGCCCAACGTTACTCTGAGTCTCTAGTGAAGACAAATTAACCAGACCCATTTGAGCTTACTCTGAGTCATGTTCACAAATTGCGTACCATGACTGCATAAGATTAACATTACTAACGTCTCCTCCAGATTGGGATTGAGATTATCTGTTACGACTGCCGACCAAGTCGCTGTTTTGCTATGCATCCCAGGAACCGTCGAAAGATCCATGATAATTTTGGCAATAGGTGAGGACTCGATGTCAACGAATGACCCTGTTGATAGTATGTCGATCAGTCGTGGCTTTCACCCTCCATCTCAGCGTACACTGCGATGTAAGGGTAGAGGAAGTGATAACGCGATAACGGACAATGCCTCCTCGAGTTTGCCCCTACGCCACTATCATTTCCCCTCAGAGGGCCGTCGCAGTACGGGGACAACAAGTCATGTCCCACTCGAATTCGGAAGGCGCCAATGCGCCGCACCATTGGGTGCCACTGGCAGTGCTGACTCATGCAGTGTGCCAGGTTCTTGGCAGGACGCAGCGTAAGTCTTCCATGCGTGTTGTCCGAGAGCGAGTAGAGATGGGGCCGAAGGGAGGATGGGACCGGGGGTCTCTTACGGGATAAAACCATCTGGGAACGATGGTGGTCCCAAGAGGTTCGAGTATCTTGGTCTTGGATTCGTATGTGGCCCAGCAAAAAACATAGTTTTTGCGATCAAAGAACTTGTCGACCGTTGTTCTTAGGTGCAGATAAAGTAGAGCACAACCGTGACGCGGACGAACTTCACTCGGGTGACAGGGAGTCATTTTTCGGGGCGCGAAACGCCAGTGTGGAAACGGACATGATGGGACATCCGCCGGACCAGGGGTGGGAGGCGACAGCGTCTAGTCCGAACACTGGCACCCATCCACGTTTCCCTTTCCCCGTTTCTGTTCCCAACCCCAACCCCCATCCCCATCCCTCCGCCCCTCTTCAGATCTCACCGTCCGCTCCTCTTGCATTGTTAAGACTGTGTACGCAGTCGTTTTCGTTCATCTTCCACCCCTTCACCTGGTCCTCGCTTTTTCCCTAATACCGGAAGACCTCGACGCCTCGTCAATCGGTAGTGTGGCTCATCCCGAGTTCAATTTTTTCTCTATTCTAATGACCAATTTCCAGGTTATGTGGGCATCAACATTGTCACTAGTCTGACCACAGAAACCGGCCATGGACACTGGTGCGTTTCTCGTGGCAGGATCTGTCGTATGCTGACCGAACGTGAAGTCTATGGAAGGGCAGGCACTGCGTGCGCGACTGCGTTACCCCAGGTATTACGGCCCTCAGACCCCTAGCAGCCTTTCGTTCATGTGCCTAAATTTTCCGTAGGTCCCGAACTTTCAACTCGAAGGGCGAAGGCTTAGTGGTCTGCTCCCCACCAATGTTTGTCCTGTGCCAGTCCAATCTGTAGGGTGCCGTTTTAAAAGGCAAGAGAGGAAGTGGCGTACTATGCGGCCGTTCCTCCTGCATTCGATCTATTGCCTGCTCCTTCCTGCGTTGTCCGTGGAGGGACGATCCATTACGCAATCTGAAAAGGCACTGGAAAATGACACACAAACTACGGTCAAGGTCCCGAGCAGCAGCAGTTGCGAAATATACGACCCGGACCTGCTCGTGAGCTTGGTCATCTGTGATCAGTTGTCTATCAAAGCGGTGGCAGGGCCCACAATGGGAGATTCAGCAGTCGAAAGTCAAGTCGAAGGACTGGACAACTTGAAAATTGGTTTGGGATATGGGAAGGCTGAGAATGATGGGGCTGCAAACAGAACTTTGAACACAGTACCAGAATATGCGTGAGTTCGTGTGCCTTTCAACTCCTTTTTTCTCCAGTTACTGTGCAGTTATAGGATCGGGTCTCACTTGGGTGAAAAAAAATCCGCCCCAACTGACACAAACGTATTTTTTGTACGGGAAACACCTGTTTATAGTTTGTTCTGCGTCAAAAATATGAACATATACGTGTATCTAACGCCTGATAAATTAACAGTAAAGAAGAGAGAATGGATAAATTCAACATGCCGGTGGGGCCTGACGTGGTTGGAGAGCCTGAGGGGGATCAGAGAAGTTCTGTGGAAGGGACCCCCAGCATCACACCCTTGCTATGGTGACCCGACAGATGCCAGATCACGGCTAGTCGTACAGGCAACATTGAGATAAAATTACCTTGTTTACAAGGTCAATGGGGTTCCTGGAATTGTGGCTGGATGTCTCATTATTTCACGTCGTGGTAAGAATATACTGTTTTTATCAAATTTGTTTTAGTCCCAATACAAACTCTGTTTACAAGGTCTCATCTTGGCCTCCAGAGCATGTAATAGATGACATAGCGCTCCCCAGACGTGAAGTATGTGTGCCTGTGAACTGCTGCCAGTAGTATCATGCAAACAACTTGGAGGAGTGCTGTGCTTGTTGCATTTATCTATGCGCCGTGGTAAGAACATACTGTTTTCATTAATAGAATTTAAGCTCCGCTACAACCTTGTTTACAATAATTTCTTCGACCCACGGCATACATGACATCACCCCTAGCAGACAATAAAAAGCAAGATGGAGGCCAGCAGCAGCCGGGCGAGCTGTTACGCCGCAACCTTGTTCGTCAGCAGGGAGAGTGAGGCCAGTGAAACTAGCGAGCGAACCCGACTTTTTTTGCGCCAAGGTCCGAGACGAAGAAGCAACAAAATACCAGAACAGCTGATGGGACTGAATCGGAAAACGGCTGGGTTAAAGTCCGGTTCGTCACGGTGAGGTTCAGGTTCGTTGGCGCAAATCACTCACAAACGCAAGCGCAGCACGCTTGACTGGAATCATTCACTTCCAGATGGAGGGCTCGCACAGTCGCACATTTACAAGGCCACGAGGATCCCTGCTGAAGGAAGTAAAGATGGATGACTCTCGTCTCAACCCTCAAAAGCCTTCAGGTTCCTTTGCCACCC
>Ga0137391_10005165_pt1 | contig 10035 bp, 6 predicted proteins | sample 15con2h24BmetaG_FD_101399 | JGI IMG/M metagenome (GOLD analysis project Ga0137391, IMG submission 101399) | Vadose zone soil microbial communities from Angelo Coast Range Reserve, California, USA - 15con2h2.4B metaG | ecosystem: Environmental > Terrestrial > Soil > Vadose zone > Saprolite...
CCGGCCGGCCTCTTACCACCCCGGGAAGCTGTCAACCGTGGACACGAAGCAGGTGTCCAGGTTGACAGCTTCTCTTTTTTGTTTTTGAAGAGATGCGTATATGCTAGCCAAACTGGGCGGGTGACCTTCCCGGTTGGGAAAGTTCGCGATGAAGCAAAATTGAACCACTCGGAAGGCCCTGGAGGTTCAAGCTTGTGTACTTAGAGGACAAAACGGGAATCTCGGCCAAGGTCTCTTTTTTAGGCTTTCGGGTGCTGACTTGCCTCGCTCTCTTGACCGTGCCTGCTTTCGCGCAAGCTCCCGCGAGCTCGTCACCCGCTGCTTCCTCCCATCCTGCTGAGAAAGCCACTCTTATCGAGCGGAGCATTGATCTTGCGTCGAAAGGACGCTGTGAAGAAGCACTTCCGCTTCTGAAGAAGTTGGCGCCAGGCGTCAAGGAAAAGCAGGTGAAATACCGCGCGCTGATGGCCACGGTGCGCTGCGCTATGAACCGTGGGGAAAACCAGACAACGGCGATCGCCCTTTTCGATCTAAAGCGCGATTACCCGAAGGACCCCGAAGTCTTGTACATGACCTCGCAATTCTTCCTTGGCATCGCGGAAAGCGCCTCTCAGGAGCTTGCGGCGGTTGCCCCAAACTCGTACCAGACCCGTGAACTGGAAGCCGAGACCTTGGAATCACAAGGGAAGTGGAAGGAAGCCGCGGAGATCTATAGGAAAATTCTGGAAGAGCATCCGAAGCTTCGAGGTATTCACTACCGGCTGGGCCGCGCCGCTCTTTCACAGCCGGAATTCCCCAGCGCGGACGAAGATGCTCGAAAGGAATTCGAGCAAGAACTCGCTATCGATCCGGTGAATGCTGCCGCGGAATTCTGGCTGGGAGAAATTGCGCGGCGCGAAGGCCAATGGGAGGACGCTATTGCGCATTTCGCCTCGGCGGCGAAACTGGATTCAAACTTCGGGGACGCGCTTCTATCTTTAGGCACGTCCTTGAACTCCGCGAAGCGGTTCGATGAGGCTATCCCCCCGCTCGAACAATACGTGAAAAGGGCCCCTGAAGCTCTCGCCGGTCATTATCAGCTAGGTATCGCCTATGCGCGAACGGGCCGCAAGGAAGATTCGGCTCGCGAGATAGCCCTCCACCAAAAGTTGCTTGAAAAAAGCCAGGCCGCGGCCAATGCAAGGACCAATGCAACGCCGCACTAAAAATCCAGCTTTTCTTCGCAGAGGGTCAGAGGGAATGGAAATAGGCGCTGGATTGAATATGCGCCGGTTGCGGCCGGTGAGATTGACCGCAGGATTGGCGCTGCTCGCATGGATGCTGAATCCAGGGAGCTTGACTAGCGCGCCGCAGAACAAGAGAGACTCCTTCGATAAGCTGGCCGAAAGGGCTAAGAAGGCCAGCGAAGAGAACCGTCTTGAAGAGGCGACCTCCCTGTACCGCAAGGCCCTGGCGTTTCGACCGCGATGGGCGGAGGGTTGGTGGTCGCTGGGGACACTACAATACGACCAGAACCAGTACGCCGACGCTGCGCGCGCTTTCGAGAAGCTGATTGTGCTGCAACGGGAAAACGGCACGGCGCACGCGATGCTGGGGTTATGCCAGTTCGAGATGGGCAAGGACGAGACGGCTCTCAAGAACTTGCTGGCTGCGGAACGATTGAGGGTCTTGAAGGACGAGCAGCTACGTAATGTTGCGCGATATCACTTGGGAGTGTTACAGCTCCGCGCAAGAAGGTTCGGCGATGCAAATGAAACACTGGGACAACTGGCGAAGGAGGGCGTCAGGACCAGGGAACTGACTAACGCTCTTGGACTCGCCGCACTCTTGGTGAAGCCTCAAGAAGCTCCCCCGGAAGGCACCGCCGGGGCCAGCGTGATTGAGCGCGCAGGAGAGGCTGAGGCCCTGGTGGCGGCTAAAAACTTTGAGCAGGCGAAACTGAGGTACGCCCAACTGGCGAGCGAATTCCCGGATTATCCGAATATGCATTTTGCCTGCGGAAGAATGCTGCTGGCAGCAATGGAGCCTGACGAAGCCGTCGTGGAGTTTCTGCGTGAATTGGCCCGTGATCCACAAAATGTGAATTCGCTTCTGGAAATTGCCGCGGTGCGCTACAAGCTCGATTCCGCGGATGGCGTCAAATACGCCGAGCAAGCGGTAAATCAGGCGCCAAAGCGGCCCTTCGGGCACTACCTGCTGGGTCTCCTCTACCTGGACACCCAGAACTTCAACGGGGCAATTTCCGAATTGGAAATTGCAAGAAGCTCCTTGACCACTGTCCCGGAGGTCTATATGGCTCTTGGCAACGCCTATGCACGCGCCGGAAAAAAGGCGGAAGCGGCCCGCGCACGGGCGGACTTCATGCGGTTGAGCGCGAAGCGCAATCAAGAGCCGGACGTTTCCGATTACGACGAACATCCGCGCGGACTAACTCAGGAAAAGCTAGGTGCAAGGCCGGAGAAGAATCCTCCAAACTAGCTCAGAGAGTACGATTTCTTGCTCGATACAGCGATCAAGCGTGGTTTACTCAGGCGGGATGAAAGCCGACTTTCTGCATCGCGCTAGTTGCTTCCGGATTTTTCATGAACGTCTTCCACACGAAGCCTGTGCGATGGTTTTCCGCCATCAGCATGGTGATACCGAGGTCCAAGCCAAGCACGTCAGCGTCATACCATCCGGTGAGAGGGTCAAAAGCATCCACAAAACTGTACTTGGCCCACGCCTTATTTCTGTAGCGACCCCGAGTATTGCGCAAAACGCGGACGCAATCGTCAAACACGAAGGCCAGCGAGCCGCCTGCGGCGCAGGGCACAATACTGCCGTCGATGGGGCCCTGCGGTGGCGGACCGCCCCACGCCGTGTATCCGTTGACGTAGTCGGACGCGCTGATTCCCCAGAGATTTTCACTGTAGTCCGGATAGCGGTCGCGCAAGGACAAGCAGAAAAGTTTGTGAGCCTTAGTGGCCTTCACGGAATTCTCGAAATAATCCGCATAGGCATCGCGTTTGTTGCGGAAATCAAACCATGCCTGTGAATATTGATGCGTGAAGAGAGGGTCATTCCCGGAAATATATTCGATGCCTTGGTACTTGATTGTGGGGCGAGTCCAGTGGTTCCATGCGTCGGGAGACACGGGATGCGTGGGGGAGCCGATGGCGAGTAGGTAGATCATCATCAGCTCGCAGTAGTGCTCCCAGCGGGCGTCCAGAAAACCCGATTCGGGATGCCAGCCCATCGAAAAAGTTTTGCCGCCATTCAGCATCCATGGCCAATCCACGCGTTCGTATATTTTCGTGGCAAGGTCTTTGATCTCCTGGTCCTCAAAATATTGCCGCACCGTTAGCACGCCGCAATACAGAAGAGAAGAGTCAATCGAGGAAAGCTCGCACTTCTCCCAGCGCTGCCCGGTATCCATGTGAAGGAAGTGATAGAAGAAACCGTGCTCGTGGGGCAAATCATTGGCCAGAAATCTCAGCGTTTTGCGCACTCTTTCGAGAATCTCGGGGTGCTTCCCGTATTCACGTTGATCGCCGATGCACAGGCTGGTCAAGCCAAATCCCGTGGCGGCGATGCTGGACATTTTCTTCGAATCGTTGCCATTGGCCAGGGCACGGTCTTTTACCTGGCCGGTGTTCGGACTGGCTTCGTTCCAAAAGAAATCAAAAGTGGCGCGCTGAATTTCTTCGAGAAGCTGTTCATCTGTCCCCTCATAAGGTGCACCATTGGGCTCGACAAAGGTTTGCCGTCCGCGCTTTCCGCAGCCGACGATTGTCGTCAGAGGAGAGGCCAGCAAACTCATCCCGCAAATCCTCAGCGCTTCTCTTCGGCTAAAGAGACGCTCGCCCGTCATTTCAGACTCCTTAGTTCGTGATTTGGAGTATCGCTTCGGAGCCGCGACTCGAGTCCGGACTCACCCACAGAGTGACACGCGCAGGTTCGACACTGAATCTGTTTTGCTCGTTCCAAAAAGCGAAGGCTTCAGCTCCCAGCGCGAACGTCACTTTTCTCGTCTCACCTGGAGCAAGCAAAATCCGCTGGAACCCGCTCAGCGCCCGAACTGGTTGCGCAATGTTTGTTCCACGCAACTGCACGTAAAGCTGGACCGTTTCTTCTCCCGCCCGTGTTCCAATGTTCTTGATCTCGGCGCTGACAGTCATGGCCTTGCCCGCGGTTCGTGCGCCGCCGTGGAGTTCGTCGTTCAGCGCCTTTGCACTCAGTTGCGTCTTATCCATCTGGAGATTCCCGTAACGATATTCCGTGTACGACAACCCATATCCGAAGGGGAACTGCGGGCTGTTTTGCTCATCGATGTACCGCGAGGTGTATTTCTCATCACCATTTTTTGGTGGATGAGTCAGGTCAGTCGCACCTGCGGGACGACCGGTGCTCAACGCGTTGTAGTACAAGGGTTCCTGCCCGACGCTCCGCGGCCAGCTCACCACCAGCTTCCCGCTGGGATTCGTCTCGCCAAAAATAGTGCGTACGAGGGCCGGCCCGGCTTGCACGCCTGGAAACCACGCAGCCAGCACAGCGGGCACATGTTCAAATGCCCATGGAAGTGTCAGCGGCCGCCCGCTGAACAACAGCAGAACGACTGGCTTCCCCGTGGCCGTGATTTTCTCCAGAAGTTGTTGTTGCCGCCCCGGCAGGCCGAGATAAGCTCGCGACGCCGCCTCACCAGTCATCTCGGGAGCATTTTCTCCCAAAGCCAAGATCACGACATCGGATCGTTCTGCTGTCTTCAGGGCCTCGGTTAGTTGCTCTTCCGATCCGCCGATGATCTCGCTCCCCTTTGCGTAACGAACCCGGTCTGCGCCAACCCGTTGCGTGAGAGCCGTTCGGAGGGTGACGACATCTTCGGGCCGACCTTGCGCGGACGAGGACCCCGGCATGTCGTAGATATCATCGGCCAGCGGCCCTATCAGCGCAATCGTTCCCGCCTTGTTGGAGAGCGGCAAAACTGGCGCCCCGCCCGAAAAGCTTGCATTCTTCAGCAATACCAAGGATCGCTCAGCAACAGTGCGTGCCAAGGAAAGACTCTCCGGCTGAAGCATCGCAGCTGCTTCTCGTGTCTCATCCGCATAGGGATGTTCAAAGAGGCCCAGAGCAAACTTTACGCGCAATACGCGTCGAACGGCCTCGTCAACATCCATCTCCGGCACTTCTCTCGAACGCACGAGTTGCGCCAGGTTTTCATGGTAAAGACTGCTGACCATATCCATGTCAACGCCTGCCAGAAAAGCCTTGCGCGCCGCCGTCGAGCCGTCGTTGGCGACGCCATGGGCGACCAGCTCGGCGACGGCTGTATAATCGCTATCAACGAGTCCTTGAAATCCCCACTCCTTTCGCAGAATTTGTTTCAACGTGAAAGGATTTGCGGAGGACGGAACTCCGTTGAGCGAATTGAACGCACTCATGAGGGTAGCCGCGCCCGCATCGACGGCTGCGTGAAACGGTGGCAAGTAAAACTGCCGCAAAGTGCGCTCGGAAAGTTCCACAGCATTATAATCGCGACCGCCTTCCGCGGCGCCGTAACCCACATAATGTTTCGCGCACGCCGCGATGCTGTCGGTGGCATCCAGCCGCGCGCCTTGGTAACCGCGAACATACGCGCGAGCCAATGCCGCGCCGAGATAAGGATCTTCACCGGAGCCTTCGGATATTCTTCCCCACCGCGCATCTCTCGCGATGTCGACCATCGGTGAAAACGTCCAGCGGATACCACTCGCGGAGGCTTCCCGCGCGGCAACGCGCGCCGTTCGTTCAATCAATTCTGGGTCCCAACTGGATGCCATACCCAGCGGGATGGGAAACTCCGTTCGAAACCCGTGAATAACGTCCAATCCAAATAGAAGTGGAATGTGCAGACGCGATTGCTCCACTGCGATCCGCTGGTATGCATTAATGTCGTGCGCGGTCGTAATGTTGAACAGCGCTCCTACTTCTCCCTTTCGGATCATGTCGTCATAATCCGTGCGACCTGTTCCCGGCCCAGTCGGCTGTCCGGCCGAGTACTGCACCAATTGTCCGACTTTTTCGTCCAGGGTCATTTTTTGCAGCAGTGCTTCAAGTTTTCTCTCAGAGTTTGCATCGGTGAGCTGGGAAGGAATAGCGGCGGGACTGCGTATTGCGGCGGGAGATGGAATTTGCGCCGGGAGCGGTTGACAGCACATCAAAGAACAGGCCACAACCGTGGAACGAAGCATCATGGTGGTCACGATCTAGGCACTCCAGAGTTTCTAGTGGGACCAACACCAACCGATTTCGAAAGTCTTGGATCCCAAGCGGTCGAGCCGGCCGAGACAGAGGTCAGACGCGCCTGCTCTCGTTACTGCAGTAACTATCCCCGAAATAATTAAACCCTTTTTCCAGGCAATGACCTTCATGCGGATCAACGGACATCTCTTGGGCTATCCGACCTCGACTTCGGATTCAGAATGCTAAACCGATTTAGGTCGCATTTCAAGGGGATTGCGGCCCGCTTGGCGCTTGTCCCGGCGCGGCCCGTATGCGAGACTACTAAACAAGACACCCCTATGCCTCGTCCTAAATCCACGCCCACATCTAAGGCGCGAAAACCTGCAAGGGAAAGCGTCAGTTTGAAATTTCTCGCAGAGCATCTGGGACTCTCGAAGACAGCCGTGTCTTTGGTGATTAACCGGGTTCCCGCTGCTAAGTCTATTCCCCAGCGGACGCAAGACTTGATCCGTGCGGCCGCCCGAGAACTAAACTACAGGCCGAACCACCTTGCTAGATCTCTTCGGCAGCAGCGAAGCTTCACAATCGGCGTGCTTGTACCGGAAATCAGCGAAGGCTACGCGGCATTGGTCTTGTCCGGAATTGAAGATCATCTGCTCCAGGAGGCCTATTTCTACTTCGTGGTCAGCCACCGTCATCGAAATGAGCTCATCGAAGAGTATCCCCTGCTGTTACAGCAACGCGCGGTGGAAGGCCTGATAGCAGTGGATACTGCTCTTTCTGAAGGTGTGCAGGTCCCTCTCGTAGCGGTCTCCGGCCACCGGGATGTGCCCGGCGTCACAAACATCGTTCTCAACCACGTGCGCGGTGCAACGCTTGCTCTGGAACATCTTACGAAGCTCGGTCACCAACAGATGGCCTTTATCAAAGGGCAGGAATTCAGCTCCGATACCGTTGTGCGCTGGGATTCGGTACGCAAGGTTGCTGCAGAACTTGGCATCGAGATCAAAGATCGATTAGTGGCGCAACTTGAAGGCGAATCGTCTTCATCCGAACTCGGATACCAGGTCACCCAGAAACTCCTTGCCTCGGGCGAGCCATTCACGGCTCTGTTTGCCTTCAACGACATCTCCGCGATCGGCGCCATTCAGGCTTTGCGTGAAGCAGGCCGGCGCATACCTGAGGACGTTTCCGTCGTCGGCTTCGACAACATTCAAAGCGCCGCGTTTCAGAACCCCGGCCTTACAACCGTCAAGCAGCCGCTGCGGCAGATGGGTGTCCTTGCTGCCGAGACTGTTTTGCAACGCATTAACGCTCCGATGCAGCAGCCCTACCCCAAAGAGATCATCGTCGAACCTGAATTCATAGTTCGGGGGAGCACGGGGCCCGCAGCGCGGTGCGATGCGGAGAAGTGACACGATTGGGATGAGCTTGATGACCGCTCGACAAGATCCACGGGACAGCCCAGGGCCAAGCCTCCAACCTCTGTTTCCACATTCCTCTTGACATTCTTCATTAGCAGCCCTATATGTAGACAGTGGACCTGTAGCTATTCTAGGTGTTAGCCATGCCTACTGAAAAAAACGATCTTCACCGCGGTACGCTCGATATGCTCATTCTCAAAATCGTTGCCGCTGGACCTCTCCATGGCTACGCCATCGCGCAGCGTCTCCAGCAAGTCTCCAAACATGATTTTCAGGTGCCCCAGGGTTCGCTCTACCGCGCGCTCCATCGTCTCGAGGAGCGCGAATGGCTTGACGCCGAGTGGAAAGACACTAGCACTGGCCGCGAAGCCAAGTTTTATACGCTGACCAAGATCGGCCGCAAACAGCTTGAGGCCGAAGTCCTCGGCTGGGAACGGCTTTCGGACGCAGTCTCTTTGATTCTGCGGACTGCTGACTAAGGAAGGGCCATGCGCTGGTTACGCCGCATCGGTCACAAACCGCTCGTCGAAAGACGGCTCGACTGTGAGCTGCAATTCCATCTCGAGCAGCAAGTCGCCGACTACATCAGCTCCGGTATATCGCCCGCCGAAGCCCGCCGCCGCGCCAACCTGGAATTCGGAGGCGTCGAGCGCTTCAAAGAAGAGTGCCGCGAAGCCCGCTGGGAAAACCATCTTGAGCTCTTGTTCCATGATTTTCAGTTCGCCTTCCGCGGCCTTCGCAAGAATCCTCGCTTCACGGTCGTCGCGATTCTTGCTTTGGCGCTCGGCATCGGCGCTTCTACCGCGATGTTTAGCGTCATCTATAACGCCCTTGTCGCTCCCTTTCCCTACACGGATCAGGGACGCCTGATCACCCTCCGTGTCTACGACCTCGATCAGCGGGGGGGCGGCGAGGGCTTCCGTGGCCTTCTCAGCTATCCCGAGTTGCGCGACTACATGGAGCAGAACCGCGTCTTCGACGGATTCATCGCCAACTGCGAGATCGATGTGGTCTACGACTCCGGCGAGAACAACAGCTACCTAGCCGCCAACTATGTCACGCCCGGTACCTTCGAGCTCTTCGGTGTCGCTCCGCTTCTCGGTCGCGGGCTCCAACCCGGCGACTACCAGCCTGGGGCTCCGCCCGTTTTCGTCCTCCGCTACGCGACATGGACCAATCAGTTCGGGGCCGATCCGGGCGTTGTCGGCAAAACATTCCTGCTGAATGGCATTCGCCGCACACTCGTCGGCGTAATGCCTCTGCGTTTTGCCTGGGGAGGAGCCAATCTCTGGATGCCGCGCGATACCGCCGTCGTCAACGTGATGCGCGGCGCCTTTCCCCAGTATTGGGGCGTCGTCGCCCATCTCAAGCCCGGCGTCTCCCTTCAGGAAGCTGAAGCCGACATCAACATCATCGGGGCGCGGATCGCCCCGTCGTACCGCGAGGATTATCCGACGCATTTCCGCGTCGGCGTCGAATCCTTCGTGCATGCCGTCGTCGGCGAAGGATTTCGCAGGACACTCTTTGTCTTGTTTGCCGCCGTCGGCCTCCTGCTGTTGATCGGCTGCGCCAACGTCGCAAGCCTCTTGCTTGCTCGCGCCACCACGCGTGGAAGGGAATTCGCCGTTCGCGCCGCTTTGGGTGCCAGCCGCGCCCGGCTTGTCCGCCAGCTCCTCCTGGAAAGCTTGCTGCTCGCTCTCGGCGGAGCCGTCGCCGGTGTTCTATTCGCCTGGGGCGGCATCCTCGCGCTCGCTGCCGCAATGCCCCCCTTTACAGTTCCCTCCGAAACCGTCATCGAAATGAACGGCTGGGTCCTTCTCTTCGGCATCGGCCTTGCCTTCGCCACCGTCCTCATCTTTGGGCTTTTCCCGGCCTGGCAGGCCTCCCGCGTTGACGTTCAGGACGCTTTGCGCGGCGCAGCCAAGGGGCTCGGGGGTACGGCCGTCAAATCCCGGTTGCGCAATGCCGTCATCGTCCTCGAAGTCGCCTTGTCCATAATTCTCCTTTTCACAGCGGGCCTGTTCATGCGCAGTTTTGTTGCGATTCAGAACGTTCCGCTCGGCTGGCAGCCGGACCACCTCCTCATAGGCCGCATCCCTCTTCCTTCCCAACGTTACAAAACCGGACCGCAGCTCGTTTCCTTGTTTCAGCCCTTGATGCGCAACTTGAAATCAACGCCTGGTATCGAAGCGGCCTCACCCGTGAGCACAACTCCTCCCTACGGAGGATTCGGAGGCAACATCGAAATCCCCGGCAAGACTCACACTGGCGAATGGGAGTCGCTCATTCAACTCGTGGGAGAGGACTATTTCTCTGTCGTCCGTCATCCACTTATCTCAGGCCGTTCGTTTACAGAAGGGGAGGTGATCGGCGCGAGAAAGATCGTCGTCATCAATCAAACGTTTCAGCGCCG
>Ga0137391_10005175_pt1 | contig 10028 bp, 8 predicted proteins | sample 15con2h24BmetaG_FD_101399 | JGI IMG/M metagenome (GOLD analysis project Ga0137391, IMG submission 101399) | Vadose zone soil microbial communities from Angelo Coast Range Reserve, California, USA - 15con2h2.4B metaG | ecosystem: Environmental > Terrestrial > Soil > Vadose zone > Saprolite...
CAGATGCGGACTGGAACATCATTCCCTCTCCCATGATGGCGGACTGGCCGCGGGTGCTGCTGACGACGGTGACGTTTGAGGAAGACGGCGATCGGACCAAGATGCGCCTGACTTGGGTACCACATGAGGCGAGCGCGGCTGAGATCGCCTGTTTTGCCGCCGCGATGGGCGGCATGGGCAAGGGCTGGGACGCTGGCATGAAGCTCCTCGCAGATCTGCTGGCTGAATTGCAGGCATGAGCTGATTGCCGGACGTTTGTGGGAATTTTATCGCGAAACCGACGTGCGTTAGCGATATGCAAATTTTTCCGTTTGCGTAAACCGCGGCCCCACCAAAAAAATGCTTGCATTCAAGGCTAACGGCTTGGAATGTCTCAGATGTTGTCTTAGCAATGAGGGTCGACAATTTGTCCAAGTATTGTTTTGCCATTCTTTACCTCTTTCCGGTCCGCTACTGCCCCAACTCGATCTTCACTGGCATGGTGGCGGGTGGCAGGCAGACCTCGTCGTTGCAGGCCTGAACCCGCAGGTCGCCAACAACCGGCCTGCCGCGAACGACGGAGCCTCTGGGCGCGGTGACGTTGAGAGTGACCAGACCCTCGTAAACCCTGAGGCCCTCGGGAGCAAACTTCGGCCTGATTACGGTCGCATCCGGATACGTAACACGCAGACCGGGGACACCTTGAATCGACAGCCGTGTGGGGATCAAGTAGTCGAAACTCGCCGGGTTGGCGTTGACGTGGTAACCCTTGTCGACGACGAGCGTGACGGTGAGGTCATCGTGATCGAGGGCACTTCGCGCCGCGCCGCGGGCGTGTACATGGCTGGCCGTGCTGGGCACCGCCGGCGGGCCACTCCCGGCCACGCGCGTCCGCTGCTGCACCTCATCGGATTGCGGTAGCGGATACCGGTTAACGGCCACGACCGTACTCGCCCACCCTTGAGGGTCGTCCCGGAGTGTGCTGCCGAGACTCGACAACGCACGCCGCACCACGTTTGCATACGTCGCCTGCCCCGTGATGGCGCTTAGTCGTGCGAATAGCTCCACCGCGCCGGAAGTGCCGGAGGGCATGGTGTTGTCCCCGTCGTCCTTGGGTTCAATCAAGAGATCGGTTGTCGCGCGCGTGGTGGCGAACGTACCGTCTCGGAAGAAACGGACTTGTAGCGCCGTGGCCAGCTGTATTGATCGGTCACGCCACACGGTCTCGCGAGTGGCATCGGCAAGGCCGAGGAAGGCGATGCCTAACAGCGCATAATCATCCAGATAGCCCTGATCCTGTGCACGATCGCGAAAAATCTCGTGTTTCAGTTCCCCGGTGTCGGCATGATAGGCGTCTTTCCAGAGCCGCTCAGCGGTCTGTTGGGCGAGCCTGAGGTACGCCGGCTGCTGCAATATCTCGGCGCCGCGCACCAGCGCGTCGATCGCTAGCGCGTTCCAGGCGACGATGATCTTATCGTCGCGGTTCGGCTGGGGCCGGCGCTCGCGCGCGGCGAGCAGTCGAGCGCGGGCGGGAGCCAGAGTCGCTAACGCCGAGGCAATGTCGGTCGCGCCGGCGCGGCGCAGGGTGTCAGCGATCGGCATTCGCACGCGTAAAACGCCACCGTCGCTGCCCTCGCCCCTGCCTTTCGGCACAGGCGTCAACGCGTAGACCTGAAAAAACGCGACTGCTTCGCTCGTGCTGAGAAGCGACTCGATTTCTTGGCGGGTCCATAGATAGCTGATGCCCTCACGCCCGTCCACCTCCGCGTCCTGGGCGGAGTAGAACCCGCCTTGTGGTGCTGCCATCTGCCGCGCGAGATACCGGGCGATGTCGTTCGCGACTTGACCGTAGAGCGGAGAGCCGGTCAGGCGATACGCATCGGCGTACAGTTTGAGCAACTGCGCGTTGTCGTACAGCATTTTCTCGAAGTGGGGAACGGACCAGGTGGGCTTGGTGCTGTAGCGATGAAAACCACCGCCGAGTTGATCGTGAATGCCGCCAAGCGCCATGGCATCGAGCGCGCCGATCAGGGCATGGCGTGCCTTACCGTTGCGGCTGGACCGATAGTCCACCATCAATAGCGTCAGGATCGGTTCACGCGGAAATTTCTGCCACTCGTTTCCAATCCCCCCGTTGATCCCGTCGACCTCGCGAAGTATTTCGTCGCGAGCGTGGCTCAAAAGAGCCGCCGGATCGAGCGACGCCCCGGACACGACCGCTGCGCGCGGCCGCTGCTCCCGCATGGCCGAATAAACCTTGTCAGCCTGCTGCAGTACGTCCGGCCGGTGGTCGGCCCACGCCTCGTGCAGTGTCCGCAGCACCGTGGGAAATCCCGGCCGCCCGGAGCTGTCGTCATTCGCGGGGAAATAGCTGCCGGCGTAGAACGGCTTCAGATCGGGGGTGAGAAAGACATTGTTGGGCCAACCGCCGTTGCCGGTCATAAGCTCCCTGGCCAGCATGTAGACACTGTCGAGATCTGGGCGCTGTTCGCGGTCGACTTTGATATTGATGAACCACTGGTTCATCAGCTTGGCGATCTCCGGATTTGAATAGATCGTGCGCTCGGCGACGTGGCACCAGTAGCAGGTGCTGTAACCGATCGAGACGAAGATCGGCTTGTTCTCCTGCTTGGCCCTAGCGAGTGCCTCCGGGCCCCACGGGTACCAGTCCACGGGGTTATGCGCGTGCAGCAGCAAATAGGGGTCGTTGGAATCGATCAGACGGTTCGTGAAGGCGTTCGCTGCCTGCTGCGTCTGGGCGCCTGACGCAGCGAGTGCCGCGGTGAGCGGGAGGCTTGCAAACAGGAGACTCCCGAGAAACAGCAGTAGAGCACCCCGGCGCATGGCATTGCTCCTGGCAAACTGTTTAGCGCTTCGCCTCATCATCGGATGATACGCCACCGCTGCGTCGGTACCGAACGCGCGTACCTCCCGCTGATGCTGCATCACTCGCCAGCTGATGGGAATAACGTCCTGCTCGTCATGCGAACCATGATCGCGGCCGTTACGAGCAGCGTGCAGAACAGTGCGCTGGCCCATACGCCTAGCCGTGAAAATACGGTCGGCGCGGAGGCTGTGGGAAGCGCAATATCAATGACGCCCGTTGTGTGCTGCGGTACGGATGCGCCTGCGTCGATCACCGCCGAGATGCCGTTTGGAGTTGCGCGGAGCCATAAAACAGTCCGCCTAGGCACCCTGACCGATTGGGGAGGCGATTGACCTCTAATTCTTTTGGGCCGGCGCGAATCCGTTTCGCCCCTCCGTTCCTCTTAGTCTACGTATCCGGATCATTAACTGTGCGGGATCGAGGAGTGAGGGTGATGCTATGCGCCAGAAATGTGCCGACGGTAGAACGCGTGATCCGGGTCATGATGGGACTGGCCCTGTTAGGTGGCGCTCTGGCCTGGATCGGACCGACGATGGGTGGCTGGGTCGTGGGCGCCATGGGCATGATGGCGACCCTCAGTGGATTGGTCGGATAGTGCCCGATGTGCGCCATGGCCGGTCGGAAGTTGGAGTCCAAGCACTAGAATCGTCGCTTCGCGTCCTTAAGCAAGGGTTCAAGTCATGCAGCAAGAGGGCCTCATCCTGGCGGCGCAGTCAGGCGATACGGTCGCGCTGAACCGGCTGCTGTTGGTTTGCCGGACCGACGCGCGACGGTACGCCCGTCGGCATTGTGCCGCGAGCGACGTGGACGACGCGGTCCAAGAAGCCTTGCTGATCCTGTCGCGGAAGGTGAAGGGTCTCAAGGCCGCGGCCGCGTTTTCAGGCTGGCTCCTTACGATCGTGCGCCGTGAATGCCAGCGCCTTTCACGCAAGATATTTGGCCAGGGTGTGTCTATCGAGGACTTGGCGGATGCGCAACTGGCGACCCGATCCGACGAGGGTCTGCACCTTGACTTGATTGCCGCGCTCGAGTCCCTTCCCGCCCATTACCTGGAGGTGATCCTGCTGCGCGATTTTGCCGAACTCACGATCTTGGAAATGGCCCAGAAACTGGGCATGCAGGTGCCGGCCGTCAAAAGCCGACTCCATCGCGCACGCGAGCTTGTGCGCGAGTATATGATCGGACCGATTTCTCAAACGTCGAAACACGATTAATTCCCCAACAATTCTTTAGTCAATCACCAGGAGACATGTATGAATTCGCGTTATTCATGCGTTGCGATTGCCGTTCTGACCCGCCAAAATGTGCTCCGAAAAACTAACTTGGGTACCTTTGGACTCCCACGCCGCCCTGGTCGAGGGCCCCAGCCCCGGTGTGTGGGGCGGCATTCCAGCGTTGTCGATGGTATTCGCGCTCACGCAAATGACGTGGGGGTTGCCGCTGCTCTATCGCTTGGTCTTCGGTGTCCGGCGCTGTGATGAGCCTGGCGATCAAAGTCAGCTGAGAATCCCTTGTCCTCAAGAATGCGACTGTTTGTGGTGCTTTTAGGATATGGCCTGCTACGAATCGCGGGTGCGGCGAGCGGCGTCTTGGTCGGTCTACATGTGGCTGACCTCGCCAATCACCGCGCTCGAGTGGGGGTGGCGTTGGTGGGGACTCTGGGCGCGGTTTCGTATGCCGCAGAACTGATTGGTGCCTTACCGCTTGGGGTAGCTGCCGACTACATATCCCGTCGAGTCCTAATGACTGGCGGTGCCCTGCTCGGGGCGGTGGCAACACAACTATTTGCCATGAGTGGGAATGTCTATATATTTTTCCTCAGTAGAGCGTTGGAGGGGATGGCGGCGGCCGCCATTGCTCCGGCACTTCTTGCCCATCTCACCGATATCACCGCAGGGGCTCGCCCCCTGCGCGCTCGAGTGATGAGCTATTTCGAGCTATCCCTGCTCGGGGGGCTGGGACTAGGTGGTCTACTTGCTGGACAGTTGTGGGATCGACTTCAGAGCACAGCTTTCTCGATCGTCGCGGTGGTTTATTTGGTGGCGATGCTGTGCTTGCTGGTCGGAGCTGTCGACAGTAGCCACCGATCCGTCGATAAATGGGATGGATTTGGTGCTGCAATCCGCGATCAGAACATTCGCCATATCGCTCCGCTTATGCTGTGCGTCAGCGCCATCGTGGGCCTGTGGTTGGGCCCCACGCTGCCCTTTTTGTTGACGCATAGATCCGTCGCTCACCAATATATTCCCGGTCTGTATACCCACAATCCCAGCGCCGTTGGCTGGCTGCTGCTCGGATATTCGCTCGTCTTTGCTGCCGGCCTCGTAGGTTGGTCTCGTTTGCTACCGCGAATGTCGGCGCACCGCGCGATGTCTGTGGCGCTTCTCGCCATGCTAGCGGTGAGTGTAGGACTTGGATTACTGAATTATTCATCTGCCTATTCAACATTGGCACGCTGGGTGATTGGCGCCGCTACTGCGGCACTGATCATGATCGAGAGCGGATTCACGCCGGCGGCGCTGGTATGGCTCACTGGCGCACTCGCACCACAAACGGGTCGCGGCGCCGCCATGGGTGCTTATTCGGTGCTGCTGGGTATCGGCGCAATGGCGGGCTCGTTGCTCGCGGCAGCCCTTGCTCCACGCTTCGCGGTGGACGGACTTATTTTTGCTACGCTTGCGATGGCCATTGTGGGGCTCTTGCTTCTTCGTGGCTTGACAGCTGGCTCCGCTGGGCTTCCGAGGGATTCAAATGCCGAAACCGTTGTATGACTTGACGATCATTGGTGCGGGGGCGGGCGGCCTGATCGCCGCCGGATTCGCCGTTCAGCTCGGAGCCAAGGTCGCTCTGGTTGAGAATCACCGCATTGGCGGAGATTGTACCTGGACGGGTTGCGTGCCGAGCAAGGCCTTGTTGAAAGTGGCCAAGATCGCGCATCACGTTCGCTCGTCGGCACAGTACGGCATCCTCGCCGCAGCACCCGTCACAGACATGGCCAAGGTCTGCGACTACGTCGATGCGGCCATTGAGCAGATTTACAAACCCACGGCACCGGAGGCCCTGCAGCAAAAAGGCATGCACGTCTATCTGGGGCCGACACGATTCGTCGATGGTTCCACCCTCGTCACGGGCGAGCAGACGGTGCGCTCGAAGCATTTCTTGATTGTCACGGGCGCGCGGCCCTCGATCCCAGGAATCAGCGGTCTGGATCAGGTGCCCTACTTGACTTACGAACAGATCTTCGAAAACCGTCGACTACCGCAATCTCTGGTCGTCATAGGGGCCGGCCCGATTGGAGCGGAAGTCTCCCAGGCTTATCAACGCCTCGGCTGCCAGGTGACTCTCATCGGCGAGCGTCTGCTCCCCAAAGAAGACGCCGAGGCGCGCCAATCACTACGGACGGTGTTCGAACGCGAGGGTATCCGGCTGCTCTCGCAGCGAGCCGTGTCCGTACGCAATGAGGGTAATTCGATTCTGGTATCGACGGCTTCGGGCGAAGCGCGCGGGGAGATGCTCTTCGTCGCCACCGGCCGTAAGCCGAATGTGACCGATCTAGAACTGGACAAGGCCGGCGTGCAGTACAGCACTCGAGGCATTCAGGTTGATGGCCGCCTGCGAACAACGGCCCGCAACATTTATGCCGCCGGCGATGTGGTGGGTGCACAGCAGTTCTCTCACTATGCGGGGTGGCAAGCCTTTCAAGCGGTACGCAATATTCTGCTGCCCGGCAGCGGCGCCGGTGCGAGCGACCTCGTTCCTCGAGTCACTTTCACCGATCCCGAAGTGGCGCACGTGGGCCCGACCGAGGAGCAGGCCCTCGCCCGCATGGGTAAAGAGATTGGCGTCCACCGCTTTGACCTCAGTCGCGTGGATCGTGCGGTGTGCGACAACGATCGTGTCGGCTTCATTAAAGTCCTTGCCAAACCCGATGGAACCCTTGTGGCCTGTACGATCGTGGCCGAGCGCGCCGGCGAGACTATCAACGAGGCCGTGGTGGCCATCAAACACGGTCTAAAACTCAAAAACCTCGCCGGCGCTATCCATGCCTACCCGACCTACTCGACCGGGCTGCAGCTTCTGGCGATCGACGTGTCCGTGCAAACACTGATGTCGGGAACGTCCGGGAAGATTGTCCATTGGCTGTCCGCGTTGGTTCGATAGCGCCACACCACAGGAGTGTCCTTAAGATGAGCACTTTAGAGTCAGAAGCAATCCACGAGGCAGCGGTTAGCGCGTCGCGGGAAAAGGTCGATGCGGACTATGTCTTCTATGAGTTAACCCGCAGTATTTGTCCGCAATGTCGACGCGTGATCGACGCGCACATCCTCTTGCGTGACAACAAAGTCTACATGCGCAAGCGCTGCCCCCAGTGCGGGCCTTTCGAAGCGCTTGTCTACGCCGATGCTCAGGCCTATACCACCTTCAGTCGCTACAACAAACCGGGTACGATTCCGCTGGCCTATGGCTCTGTGATCCATGACGGCTGCCCGCACGACTGCGGACTCTGCCCGGATCATCAGCAACACGCTTGTCTGGGTATCATTGAAGTCAACAGTGTGTGCAATATGGATTGCCCGCTATGTTTTGCCGACGCGAGGCCGGGCTTCAATCTCAGCCTGCCGGAAGTGGAACAAATGCTCGATGACTTTGTTCGCACGGAAGGAACCCCGGAAGTGGTTCAGTTCTCTGGCGGGGAACCGACGCTTCACCCTCAGATCATCGAGTTTGTCGCGGCCGCCAAGGCCAGGGGTATTCGCCTAGTGATGATCAATACCAACGGCAAGCGCATTGCGCGCGATGATCGATTTCTTGAGCGGCTCGCCGCAGTGAAGCCCACACTTTATTTTCAATTCGACGGTTTTGACTCTGAAACGTACCGCATTCTGCGCGGCGAGCCCAATATTTTGGAAGAGAAACTACTCGCACTGGACCGGCTCGCAAAAGTTGGTGTCGATGTCACCCTGGTGCCGGCCATTGAGCGTGGTGTCAACGAACACGAAGTGGGTGGAATTATCGACTTCGCCATCAAGCACCCGGCTGTCCGTGGGATCAACTTCCAGCCTGCCTTCCATGCGGGCCGCCATGTCGTACATGATCCGCTGACCCGCATGACGATCCCCGATGTGCTTCGCCTCGTTGAGTCGCAGACAGCGGGGCAATTCAAGGTTAGTGACTTCGTTCCCGTGCCTTGTTGTTTCCCCACCTGCAACTCCGTCACCTATGCGTTCATCGATGGCGACACCGTGACGCCGCTGCCGCGCATCGTGAACGTTCATGACTACCTGGATTACATCACCAATCGAGTTCTGCCGGATTTCAGTCATGAAATCCGAGGGGCCCTTGAAGGACTCTGGTCATCATCGTCGGTCCCGGGATCGCAAAAGTCGGCGGCAGACTTGGCGCTGGCCTGTGAGTCCTGCGGTTTGCCTGCAAGCCTGACGGTGGGTGATGTGGCCGGGCACATGATCATGATCATGCTTCAAGACTTCATGGACCCCTGGACGTTCAACCAAAAGAATCTGATGAAATGCTGCAAGGAGTTTCTTCTGCCAGGCGGCAAGCAAATCCCTTTCTGCGCTTACAACACTGTCGGCTACCGGGAGCAGGCCCGAGCTCAACTCGAAGCGATGGAGCCTGAGCGAATTCGAGCTCGCAAGGAACACCGGCCTTTCATTCCCCAGCCAATCACGTTTGATGTCGCCAACCGTCCGCTAAAAGACCACGAGAGTCCCGACCCGGCAGCGCGGCCAAGGTAAAAGATGAATGTTGCCCATGAACGCAAGTTCGACAGCCTCTGGCACCCAGGAAATCAAGCACTGCTGCGCGCAACTGTATGAGAGTGACATCGCCAAGCTTTTACTTGGCGAGTCCTTTCATCCCGGAGGCCTGAAACTGACCGAGCGGCTTGGATCGCTATTGCAGCTCACGGCGAAGAGCCGGGTTCTGGATGTGGCGAGCGGGACTGGCGCCAGTGCGCTGTTTCTGGCCCGACACTTTGGCTGCCAAGTGATCGGGATCGATATTGGCCATCAAAATGTCCTACGGGCCAACGAAGCAGCCATCAGCCAGAATCTTGGAGCACGGGTTCAGTTCCAGCACTCGGATGCCGAGCGGATGGCGTTTGAAGATGCCTCCTTCGACGCGGTAATTTGTGAGTGTGCCTTTTGCACTTTTCCGGACAAGGCTGCAGCGGCCAGTGAGTTCGCGCGCGTGCTCAAGCCTGGCGGCGTTTTAGGGCTCAGCGATCTGACGCGCGCTCCCGTACTGGCCGATCAATTCCAAGGGCTACTGGCCTGGATTGCATGCATTGCGGATGCCCAGGATGCCGAGCGCTACGCAGCTTACCTCTGCGCTGCGGGATTCACATCGATCGATGTCGAAGCCCATAACGAAGCGCTCGTCGAAATGGCCACCCAAATCCGCATGAAATTGCTCGGCGCTGAAATCATGGTGGGTCTCAAGAAGTTGAACCTGCCCGAAGTTGATTTTGCGAAAGCCAAAGAACTGCTGAAAGTTGCGCTGGGAGCGATCCACGACGATCACCTCGGCTACGCGATTATCACTGCCTCGAGACCTGAATTGGGTAGCAAGGTCTCTGTGAACTCACAGGGTGTCACATCCACCGCGATCAACAGGTCGCGACGGTAAACACTATGGAAGCTCTGTTGATCGTCACCGCCCTATTTGTAGGCTTCAGCAACGGTGCCAATGACAACTTCAAGGGCTTTGCAACAGTATGGGGCTCGGACACGCTGACTTATCGGCGAGCTCTCATTCTGGCCACGGTCGCGACACTACTGGGCAGTCTCATGTCGCTCAGTCTGTCGCAGTCACTGATACAGCAGTTTTCAGGTAAGGGATTAGTGCCTGACCGCGTGGCCGCCAATCCAACCTTTATCGTGAGCGTGGCGATGGCAGCGGCCTCTACCGTGTTGGTTGCTACTCGGATGGGTTTGCCCATTTCGACCACCCATGCGCTGATCGGCGGTCTGGTCGGCGCGGGATGGGCTACAGGGAGCGGCATCGTCTACTTTGGGCAATTAACTCATGCATTTGTCCTGCCGCTGTTGGTAAGTCCTATAGTTGCAGGAGTCATCGGATTTGCGGCATATCGCCTGTTACGCTTGCGCAAGAACGAGAACGACTGCGCCTGTATCGCCGC
>Ga0137391_10005187_pt1 | contig 10022 bp, 10 predicted proteins | sample 15con2h24BmetaG_FD_101399 | JGI IMG/M metagenome (GOLD analysis project Ga0137391, IMG submission 101399) | Vadose zone soil microbial communities from Angelo Coast Range Reserve, California, USA - 15con2h2.4B metaG | ecosystem: Environmental > Terrestrial > Soil > Vadose zone > Saprolite...
AATTGGCCGACGAAGCAGAAGAGCTGCGGTTTGCGATTGAGCCGCTCGGTCCGAAGCACGATCGAGCGGTTTTTTCCTGCGGCGTCGAAATCCTGGACGCCTACCTTCACAAACAGGCAGGCCAGGAGCTGAAGAAGCGCGTGGCTGTCCCGTTCGTAATCACGCCGGACGGAACGACCATCGCTGGCTACTACACGCTGTCGCAATACTCGGTACAACTGGACGATATTCCCGTGGAGGTTGCGAGAAAACTGCCGAAATATCCTATGGTGCCGGCGACGCTTCTCGGCCGATTGGCCGTAAGCAGTGCGTTTCGCGGACAAGGGCATGGCGCCACATTGCTGATGGATGCGCTCCATCGGACTCTTCAGCACAGCCGGGAAGTGGCTTCCGCGGGCGTCATCGTCGATGCGAAAGACGCTGCGGCACTCGCGTTTTACAAGAAGTATGGATTTCTCGAACTCCCCCGAATCGAGCGACGGCTCTTCCTGCCGATGGGCACCGTGGTAGAGCTGTTTCGATAAGCCGAGCGCCTGCTGTTAGTGATTATTCCGGATGGGCCGCTCCACCATCGATCCAGATTTTCATCCCGGCGACGCTCGAGCTCGAAGAGTGGCGGAACTGTCCGGCCTTCCCCGGGATTCCAACCCCAGGCGACAAGTCACTTTCTTGCTTGAAGGATAGCCCTTGGGCGTATCCTGGGCCTGGAGAGCCGATTCAAATGTGACGTTCGCAATCGGCAATGGGATCGCTGCAAGAAACAGTAACAATGTTCGAGCCGTTGCGTGAAACAGGGTTCTTTTCTCCTTCTGTTCCACCCTCTTCTGCCCAGTTTGGAAATGCATGTGGGGAGGACTTCCATGCCGACCATAGAAGTTCCCGGACTCTGCTTCTCCTAGTATCAAGCTGCTCTAACAAACGACAAAGAGACTTAGAATCGTCTTCATACCACTCTGGTGGGATAGCCTTGGCAATGGCCCACAGCAGCTGCACTCCGATTTCGGATTCAAGTTTGGCCAACCACGGTTCGAAGGACTCGATTCCTACAACTTGTCGGTAAACGGCATTGCAAGCGTACAGACTCCGTCGCGGCTTATCCGGGAAATTCCATTCGCCACCATTGAAGCAGAAGCCCTGGTCGATCATCCACGCTTGGTAAGGAGTGCCGATGTCTTGGCGACCAAAAATTACTTGCCTACCGTCTGTGTTGCACGTCCATATGTCGAAAACGAGCATGCCGACAAAATCATTTACGTTGCGCGCACTCAACACCTGTTTATCCGGCAGCAAATCGAACAGCGTTAGTTGATGTGGGTCTCCAGGATAACAGGAGCCGAATTGAAGCCCCGGCTGGCAAGGAATCAGACTCCAAATCCCAGTCCAAGGAATCTCAATATGCAGGTCCGGTGTCAGCCGAATCAAATCCGCGGTTACTTCGATGATCGCAACCGACGTTGTGGGGAGTCCCAACAGCGCTGCCAGATTGGTCCCAAGCAGTTCATTGACCAGAACGCGGCGGTGCTGCGGGTTGTTTTGGAATTTCACCACATAATAGTGCCCATCGGAACACCTCATTAGATGCGACTGCGTCCCGCCATGCATGCGCCGGATGTGTTCGACAGCACGCAGCGTTTGGGGAGAGCCAGCAGTAGAACGTGCGTCATAAGTCCGGGCCGGTGCGAACATTGTAGCCGCCTACGTTTGTCCGAATGAAGTACGATTAATTACTCTGAGAGCAGCTAACAGCGGTGATATGCCCAATCATTTAAGCCGTCAATACGCAAGATTGCGGTCCGTGAAAATACGTACTCCCAGAAATGACCCGAAGAGGAAGAAATAGTTTACTTGGAGTGCTTTGCGAACCAACGAGCCACGTCGAGCAGTAATCTTTGGTCACGTGGAGATGCTTTAGCGAGCCATGAGCGAACCATCCCGAGAGCTACGCCATATAGATGACGGTCCCAGTATTCGTTTGCGGATCAACAGAATGCCCCCGGATCAAACAATGTTGTTACGAAGTGCGTAGAGCACGAGTTCTGCGAGCGAGTGAATGCCTAGTCTGACCTTGATCTTGGCTCTATGCGTTTCGACCGTTCTCACACTAATGCCTAAAGCGTGCGCGATCTCTTTGTTGCACTTGCCCTGAGCTAGGTATTGGACGACTTGACGCGCTCTCCGTGGAAGAATGCTCGCGGATGACTCCCTACTTGTCGGGAACTGTCCCGCTTCCACGCTTGGTAAAGGTAACTGATCGTATTGGCCGAGAACCTCCGGGGTGATCTCTTCCAGCAGCGAGCCAGGCAGTCTTGAAATTGCGACCATTTCAGATATGCAAGTATCCAGCAGTTTGCCGTAACCATCGCTTCCCACCGTGTCTATTCTTGAGTTTAGGGATGCCCTCAGCGAGAGCAACTTCCGGCTGAAGCCATAAAGATAGAGTTCAAGCTGTCTTCTCACTGTGAGTTCCGTCACAATCGCACAGACTTGGGTTACGCATCCCTTTACACTCTTTATCGGAAAATAGTTCACCGTCCGATGACAGATTTCCGTCCTCGTGGGCAACGCCGTAGCAAGGTAGAAGCTATCACTCTCCCCTGTTGCGAACGCACGAGCCAGCTTAGGCTCCAAATGGGCAGCAGCAACAGGCCCTAAGACGTCGCGTATCGTTTTGCCGAGATGACTTTCTATTGGAATGCGGTTCATTTCGGCGAGCGCATTATTTATGGCTTGGAATCGAAGCTGATCATCGAGGATACCGAACCCAAGAGGTGAAGAGCTAAAGATAGCAGTCAGCAGTTGTTCGGGATCAGTAAGTAGGGCATTGTGCGGTTTGACTTGTCCTTTGGTTGCAACTCGCGTCACTGCGCTTCTCCGACTTTATCCGTTTAGGCTTCAGGTGACCCGTTGCACTGGTACATTCAATCGCCGTGAATCTGTGTATCGTACTATGAAGAAAGAGTCAAGATAAGTATTGGGTAGGTGTCTTCAATATAGCTTTATTTAGAATCTTAATACTTGACCGTAAATAAATTAATATGTTATAAGAAATAATACAATTTACTAGCAACCGACTTACGACCTGGATTAGAGCAGGGCAGCTCTGAAAAATCTCAAGGGATCGAGAGGAGGGGCTCGCAATGAAACGCTTCTGGTTACTCGCAACGGTGCTCTTGGCGCTTTCCGCTTCCGAACCGGCCGCTGCTGAACAGAGATTCATCGTCCGGTCAACTCTAGGACTTCCCAGCCTCCAACAATTCTGTTTGCTTCACTCTTGCTCGGTCGTTCGTGGTCTGGATGGCACCCTGAATGAACTTTTCTTGGTCACAACTTCAGACCTCATCAACCCGAACCTCTTCCTCGGGACGTTGCGGCTCGTTCCGGGAGTTGTCGATGCCGAACTCGATCAGGTGCTTACCATCGGGAGTGGATTGGCTGCGGTCAAAAACATCCCGGTCGAACTCTCGCAGAATACTCCAATTACCTATTACGGTTCCCAGGTCTGGTATGGCTACGTTAACCAACCGCCAGCGCAGATCGTGCGAGTCACCGATGCACAGCAGGGTTTCAGGGTCAGCGGCAGCGGGATCGTCGCCGACATTGATACTGGCGTCGATCCTAACCATCCCGCTCTCGCAGGCGTCCTCCTTCCTGGCTATGACTTTACGCGGAACCAACCTGGAGGCTCAGAATTACTGGACTGGCCTTACCCTTCACCACCACCTTGTCCCAATTGTCAGCCTGCTGTCGTGAACCAATCGAGTGCAGCCATCTTGGATCAGTCGAGCGCCGCCATACTCGATGGCACTCCCTATGCCGCCTTTGGACATGGCACGATGGTTGTCGGAGTCATACACCTTGTCGCACCAACTGCACAAATCATGCCGCTGAAATCTTTCCACGCCGACGGTGCTGGCTACTTGTCGGACATTCTAAGGGCCGTTTATTACGCCGTGCAAAATCACGCCAACATAATCAACATGAGCTTCGACTTCACTTCGTCTTCACAAGAGATGGCGACGGCTATGGGCTATGCCAACCAAAGTAACGTCATCTGCGTCGCCTCGGCGGGAAATGACGGACAACAAGAAGTTGTGTATCCGGCAGGGATTGCAAACGTCATGGGTGTGGCATCGACATCCGACATCGACACTCGCTCCACGTTCTCCAATTATGGTTCAGACGTTTGGGTGGCGGCTCCTGGAGAAGCTATCGTTTCAACTTATCCCTTCGGCACATACTCCGCTAACTGGGGCACGTCCTTCAGTGCACCATTTGTGTCAGGAGGAGCGGCCCTCGTGCTCAACCTAAGTCCGAGTATCACACCCAGCGGCGCTGCTAATTCGATTGCTCACGCGAAGAGAATTACACCAGACCTAGGAAATGGCCGTCTTGATCTTTACTCGGCGCTCAGTTCCTTGCAGCAATGAGGAGAGCCATTGCCACAACTGAATCCTACGGAGGAATTGATGGGTTGCTCTGAAACGGACGGGCTGTGGAATCTGATGCCGCTGGCGAACGGGGTGGATAGAGGTCATCACCCCCAGGAAGAAACGGTTCGATACATGAAAGCTGCCTTTGCTGCTTCGAATTTGAACCGGAGACGAAAGAAGCAACAACCGGGCAACGTCGTTGACGTGCTCTTCGACAGTTCTTTGCGATCAAATTCTGTCGGCATGCGGTCGGCGGGTAAGCAAACGAGACAGATGCTGTTTCGAGCTGGCCCTTACCACGTAGACGTTCAGATCGAAGAAATTCCAGACTCTGCGCGACTCTCAGTCACAGGACAATTGCTGAATGCGAGCAGTCCCGGCATGGTGGGCCGCGACGCGCAGGTCACGCTCTCAACTCGGCGCGGGAATTTCGTCCACTTGGTAACGAACGAGTTCGGCGAGTTTCGTGGAGAGATCGAAAACTCGGGTGATCTGGAACTTATATTGCCTAGCCGAGGAGGAAAGCCCATCATCATCTCGTTGCGAAATGCGCTTGGTTAGCTCGCAAGGGCATGAAAGGCTGGATTTTTGCGAAGTTTGCCGTCCCTTACCAGCGTAGACAGAAAGTCCTCGGCTGTATGCCCTCGGGCTGGTCAATGGAGCCACCGCACATAAACGAAACTGCAATAGTTTTTGGCAGCAATCTAGGGTGTCGTCCCAGAAATAACTCTCAGAATTTCGCGGCTCGTAACACATTGTAGGGGCGGGGCAAGCCCCGCCCGCGTGGATCGCGAGATTTGTAGCGTATTTGCGGGACATTACACTAGGCGGAATCAGAAATAATAGGCGCGCAGAGTTTTAAGCTAGCGTAGAGCCATCTTCTGAGCCATAAGCAGAATAATCTTGCGATCTTGTTCGTTGGTTTTGCCCAGCAGTCGGCGAAGCTTGCTCAGATACCGCGCATCCTTGCCCGAACTGCCCCAAGCGTTTTCCTCAGACGAACTGCGCTTGAGCAGATCGGGCAACTTAGGCGGCTCTTCGCCTTCGTAGAAGAGTTGATAGAGTGGGACCCCGAAAGCGCGAGCCATCTTCTCCAGCGTTTCGATGGCCGGGACGGTATGGCCATTTTCGACGCGAGAGATATAGCATCGTAGCAGTCCAGTGCGCTTTTCGATGTCGCCTTGGGAGAGTTTCTTTTCCTCACGCAGTTCGCGGAGGCGGTCACCAATAATCATGGCGGGATTATTCCATCGGGCCGTTTAGAATGCAAGTGGGTAAACTAGCGGAACGGTCTATAAACCAGAGCAAGGAATGTACACGGCTTATTGCTGTTTTTCGAGTGCGGCATCTACCGTGGCTGTCGCTCCTGCACCCACTGTCAGGGTTCTCTCCCAAGTTTTGAAGCCCGACTTTTCGAGCCTTATCTTGTGGTCCCCCGCTGCAAGCCGCAGTGACGAGGGGGTGCTGCCCATGAACTTCTCGTCCACTGTGATCTCTGCCCCCTCCGGTGTGGACTTGATATCTACTGTCGAAAGTGCAGCTTCCAAGCCCTTCCCATTTTGCGTTGCTGCGGGATCGGCGGTTGCCTGAACGGTCGTGGCACCTGCTTCAGGACTGACAGCCGTCTGCGCCACAAACTTCTTCGGGTCAAGTGGAATATCGCCGTTGATGTAAGCAGTAACTTCTGTTCCCTTTGGGATCGTGATGTCCTTGCCGTGCATGAAGAGAAAGAGCGGAGCGGCAGGGAAAAAGACAATGGCGGTTCCTATCATCGCACCGGTCATTGCTCCGGTATGACCGCCACCCTTTGCTTCTTTGACGGCTCGCAAAGGTGCCTTCTCTCCGTCTGTGAGACGTACATCGTCTATGTTTACATTGAGCTTGCCGCCGCGAGCCATGCGACGTTTATGCTCTGCCTCTGTGATCGTTGCCAGCGCGATCCCACCACGGGGAACCACGATCACGTCTTTCACTTTAACGTCTTCGAGTACCTCGAAATCCACTCGGTCACCCGTGGTAGCATCCGCCGAAGATAGATTCCTGGTGAGGCGGAGTTTAATCGGAGTGCCATCTTCCAGGCCGAACGCGAGGGGCTGTTTGAGGGACACTGTTTCAGGCTTTTGAGCTGGGTGCTGGTCCTTGCTTTCCTGTGTTGGCTGTGCAGAAGACTGTCCAAGACTCGGATAGACCAATAATGCTGAAAGTAAGAATGAGCAGGCGACTCTCACGGGCTGGTGCCTCCGTCGATAATCGGTGCTGAATTTACCGCCCTAAGTAGAAAGGTGTCAAGGCCTCATGTACCGCATCATAAATGTGAAAGACGTTGACGGCCTTGAAGAATCGGTACATGCTACGCGCACATCCTGTCCCCAATTTCCGCTCGGAGGATAAAGCCATGCTGAAATCAAGGCTCCTCGTTGTCCTCACGCAACTCCTGTTGTCGATTCTTCTCATCAATCAAGTTCCACTCGACATTTTCTCTCCGACCTGTAAAGGTGCCGACCCGTGCCATGCCTGCAAGAACTGCAAGTATTGCAAGCACTGCGCCAAAGAAGGCGGGAAGTGTGGCGTTTGTAAGTAGCTTCTAGGATTTGTTCTGCCGATCAAGGAGCAAAGCAATGAAGTTTCTCCGAACCGCAGCCTTCGTAATTTGCTCGATTCTGGCGTTCGGTTCAGTCGAAGCGCAACATCGAAGCAGTAACCGTCCTACCTACGGCGGCGGAAAGCATAGCAAGTCTCACGGGGGACATTACCAGGGACAGCAAAACTCTCATCACAAGGGTGGGCACTATAAGAACCCGAGAACGAGCAATCAGTATGGGCGTCACAAGCATTGACGCGCTTCCATTGCGTTTCACTGTACCCACCGAAAGCGCAGAGGTGTTTCGTTCTTCAGCTTTTTGACGCGTTCCAAGACCTCTTCGCCAGTCAGGACTCCTTTCTCGGCGAGCAGCTCTAAGATCGCTTCAGTCAAGAACATGTTGTAATACGCCACTTCCTGGATCGTTGTCGTCAACTTGCCGGTCTTCTCGTCCTGCTCCATCGTGGCCTCCTCAGTCCGCTTGACATGACGTACCTATCTGGGTTATGTAGGGCGCAGTAAACACTCCTGTATGTACTTTGTCAAGGAGATCCCGTGAAACCCAGCCACTCGTCTCTTGTTGTCCAACCAAGTCGTTCGTCCCTTTTGGTGTGGATGCTTCTCTGTCTCATCGTGGCGTTGGCGCTCGCCACACTGATCGTCGAACCCGCACTGGCTCAGAAGAAGCTCACCGCAGCCGAAGCGAAGGGTCACGTTGGTGAGACCGCAACTGTTTGCAGAAACGTCGTCAGCGCGCGGTATGCGGCTTCAACAAAAGGGCAGCCGACGTTCCTCAACCTGGACAAGCCATACCCGAATCAAATCTTCACCATCGTGATCTGGGGAAGCAATCGGACCAAGTTTGGCACTCCTGAAGTCGAATACAAGGGGAAGCGAATCTGCGTGACGGGAAAGATCACAGAATACCGAGGTGTTCCTGAAGTCATTGCCAATGATCCCGCGCAGATCACTGTTGAGACGAGCAGATGACTACACTTTCAGGAGGCTGCTCGAATTTCATTCGAGCGACTGGCTCTGGAACCACTTTCGGAATCCAGGGCCGGTTAATTCGCCGTGATCTTCACTCGACTGCTAAATACCTGGTAGTTCGTAAACCGGCCGCGACACCAATAGACCTTCTTGTTGTACTCAGCCTGTGTAGAGATGGTGAGAGGAATGAGCCTAGGAGTCTCATTCGTTCGCTGGAGCCAACCGTAGGTCACCACACCCTGGTAGTCTTTCCACTTGCCGGGAAGTTCGTAATGCTCCGACATGCGTAGGATGTTGGTATCCTCGTCGGTCCAGACTTCGCCGTAACAAGCGACGGTGACAATCTTGTTGACTGCGAAGAATCCAAAGTCGAAGTTGGATTTCCATCTACAAACGCCATCCTCGGGGTCGGCCCGATACTGAAAGACCTTCATCCGCCGCTCGTTGACAACCACGTCGGCGGCTTGACGAATTTTCAACCGGAGTTCTGTTCCTACCATCTGAGGTAGTTCGGACCACTCGCCACCGGGGACCATCACGGTGTTCAAAGGAGGGAAAGGTACATCCTGTAACTCTTTCTTGCCATCGGGATACTTGCGGAATCGTTGGTAGCCGTCCAGGACCCGGACTTCATACGCCGACACAGCATCGGGCACCTTGTTTCCTGATCCCCAGGCGAAAGTCTGCACCGCGATAAAGTTGCGCATGCTATCGGCCAGAAGTTGAGATTTGTTCCGTAGCACCTTGACTTCGGCGGGTTCCTCGGGTCGGTGCTGTAGTACGTCCGCGGGAGACGGTGCGAATTTCGGATAGAGGTCGGCCGAAACTGGGGAGATTCCCTTGGTGGAAGGGAATATGATCTGTGCCAGGAATGGTTGTACCTTGCTCACAAAATCAGCCAAGGACTGAACCGGGACAGCCAGCGCAATCGCCTCACCGTTCCTCGCTATGCCGTCCAGAATGCCCACAATCTGCTGAGTTTTGCTGTCAACGACTATACCGCCGCTTGCGCCGGGGCGAATTGCTTTATGAGCGGACAAGCTGTAGTCAAAGGCCAGGAGGCCTGTTGTCGTCTGGCCCTTGAACGTACCGTGAAATTGTAGGAGGCTGCGGATGGGATTGATGGTCTCTTTAGGATAAGCATAGATGTCTATCTCCTGCCCAACTTGCAGGTCGTCGAGACTGAAAGAAGCGCCGTGATGGTGCGGCACCGAGTGGCGTAGTTCGAAGATGGCAAGGTCCCGACTGAGGGTGTACCGCATGGAACCTACGGAGGGACCGTCGTTCACGGTAGCGCCTTCATCATCCGGCCCGGTAGCAAGGTATCGCTGGATGACTTTTTCTCCCTTGATTTTCCGGGACCGCGCCATCATGGCGACGTGATAATTGGTTCCGATGAAACGACACTCGGGGTCCAGGCAGAAGCCCGTGCCGAACATGCCTTCTATGCCGAGGCCAAGCAACTTCAAATCAGTGATAGGGACGACGGTCCTGTTGAAGTCGTGCGCGTGTACAACCGTGGAAGGGAATACCACTGGCAATGGCTTAGGGAAGACTTCCTGGCCCGGTGCCGAGGGGGCTAGACACGAACATACAATCAAGATCGGAATGACTTTGAGCAAAACCATCAGACATCACCGAGACTCTGACGAGTCAGTTCTGATGTTTTGCATGCGCTTCACCACAGACTGAGCGCTGAGCACAAAGGATTTAGTGAAGTTTGAATCAGTGGCCCAACCAAAACGAAACAGATAAGGAACCCATTGCGGGAAAATGGTGCCGATACGAACTCATGAGCAGCACAGCCTGGAGTCCAGGAGAAGTGAGAGAGTTTTTATATCTGATCGGACCACATGAGAGCGAACGTCTCCATGTGCCGCAAGAACGGGACGCGCTGGCGCATGCTGAATATGCACAACTCACTCGCAGAACAATTCGCGGAGTAAATGAAATGAGCTTAAATATCGATTCGGCCTTGTCGGAGTTGCGCGTAAGTTGCCTGGCACGACGCATCGGGCAGG
>Ga0137391_10005189_pt1 | contig 10020 bp, 11 predicted proteins | sample 15con2h24BmetaG_FD_101399 | JGI IMG/M metagenome (GOLD analysis project Ga0137391, IMG submission 101399) | Vadose zone soil microbial communities from Angelo Coast Range Reserve, California, USA - 15con2h2.4B metaG | ecosystem: Environmental > Terrestrial > Soil > Vadose zone > Saprolite...
AGAGGGGAGGGGGGAAGAAAGGAGAACTTGGCGGGCGACGATCCTGGTTGCCAATGACCCCCAAACACATGTAGCCGCATCCTCGATCAGACGGAGACGGAACAGTGCGAAGACGTGTAGGAAGACATGTGTGAGGACTCATTCTTTTTGCTACAACAACGGATCCGAAGGGGACCCCCAATCTTCGAAGAAAGCGGGGCTAGACCGGGGCCTTTCGTCGTGCAACATCACTGTCGCCTCATGTTTCCCTTGCAATCGCGGGATCGGGATCGGGATTCGGGGATATTGCCCACGTTTCGCTACTGGACGAAAAAGTAGCGCAGTTTTACATGGGAGAACGCCCGCGAGGTTTAATACCGAGTGTCGGCCAGGTAAAGCGCCGCCGCCTTCGTGGTGAGAAGAAGAAGCGCAATGGGCCATCGGCAGGTTAGGGGATAATCCGGATGGGCGCGGTTGCAACGGTTTCCGGCTGGAAACGCGTTGAGGGCGCCGAGTGGGTCGCATAATTGAAGTCCAGAGTCGGTATACATCTTCGGCTTGAGCTTGGAAGGTGCAATTATGGATGCCTAGTTTGGAAGGCGCATGTTTTTTCTCACACCATGAGATCTCGCAGGAGTTCAATAATAGAAGGAGCGCAACATCGATGCAAGAGACATGAAGTAAGACCATAACCCTGAATCAAGGGCAGGATCTGGACTGGCGTTTAAGATTGAAATTGCAGGATTGCAGTGGAGCGCTCGGAACGACTGCGGGGAAACAGGCAGACAGGAGTGGATGAAGAAAGTTTAGACTCGGGCCACACGCCCGGCATCGATGAAAGGGGAAAATCCAGGACTGCTGCGCTCGAGATTCGATTGGAAGCTGAGGTAAGCCGTGGGGGAACCGAGGATCCGGCCGGTCTCGTGAGCTGTGGCGGAAAGGTCCGGAAGAAGGCCCCTCACGGTGGGTGATGGTGGCGCGTCATATGGGGACGTGCCGAGGCTCGGGGACGTGAGCTGACAGCATCTGACCAGGTCTCGGCTCTGGGAGCAGACGACCCATGTGCCAGGGGGTGGTTAAAATCGATCAGAGAAAGGGAAAGCACCATGGGCTAGCGGAGTATCTTTGCAGAGGCAGGGGGAGCGATCAAGTCATGGGTGGGTGGGCCTTTCCTCCCCCTCCCCCACTGGCGAGCCAGTTGGCGCGGAAATAGACCGAGTTTTGAGAAATCGGGTTCTTGCGGGGGAAACTGGTTGTGGCCGCGGCGATGCGACGACGATGGAGGGGAATTGGAATTGGGTAGGTCAACCGCGGGTTAGGCTAGGATGGTGGGCACATGGTGTAGAGTAGACACGACACGACGACACGACACGACACGAACGCAACGGATCTAAAAGAGCGCATCTCGATATACACGCAGAGAGCGAGAGGAGAGGGGAGGTGCGGGGCCGAGCGGACGGCGCAAGAAGCGATAAATGGTTAGAATTAATGGATAACTCAATGGCGGGGATTGAACCCCAGCCGCACGGATTCAAATTGCACAGAACAGGCATTATTTATAATTCCATCGACAGTGTCCGTGTCCCTTTCCCTTCCCTCGTCCCGCCACGACACATTCACCGACGATGCAGGTCCCTTCCTGTACAAATGTTCGCATCAGAAGCACCGCAGACGTGCACAAAATATTTTACGCCGTTTATCTCGGCCTATTGCCAATGATCACCAGACGCCTGGACGCCAAGGAACGCGAAGCATTGTCCTCTGGCTACTGCTATGCATGGGAAGACAGAGGTCCCCATGCAATCACCGGAATCGGCATCGAACGCTTCACAGAGGGCCGCCATTGGTCTGCTTCGCGTGTCCGAGACGTACGTCCTTCATATCTCTTGCATCCCCGCATCCCCTTTCTCACCCTCATCTCAGGAATTCCTATTTTATTATGAGAAGTGGGAGCCTCCTAAGAACAAGAACGGCGAAAGAGCCAGGTTAGTCGCTCCTACTCCTGTGAGATCGAAAATCCGGTTCGATCCAACAGCCATTTTCCAAAGTGACGGACAGCCTCCGCGAGATTGGGACCCATATGTGAAGCAGACCTATTCCGTGTATTTGAACGAAAACGAGAGCAACAAGCGCAAATGGCATCTAAGTGCATCTTTTTTTCTTCCTCGCTTTCCCCAATCCTCATCTTGTATTCTTTAAGCTGCATATTTTACTCAGGCCACCGTCGACAGCCTCGGCACTGTAGACGACATTCCCGTTTTGAAGGATCTCGTCGTGCCCGATGGCCTATTCAAGAGCTCCCGCAGAACGAAAACGAGGTCTTCGAGAGCCAATGCGGCGGGTGCTGCTCCTCCTCCTCTGTCACCTACAGCGAGTTCTGGAGGTAAGGCAGGGAGGCAGATCGCGTCCGTTGCCGGCCCTAGCTCGACCGCGAATCGCCCTCCTCCACAAGCCGCCGCACAATCGGCCGCACCTCCACAAAATCAGGGTTTACCTCCAAATGCGTATTCCCAACATGATCTTTTCACCCCCCAGCCGCCTACGTACTCAGGGCTGCCGACAAACCCGGCTCCACCTCTCGCACAACATGACGCATATACGCGCATATACACCGGAGATTCATACGCTTCGCCACAACCTCCCGAGAGTTATCATGTATCACCGTCCCCTCATATGCAGTCTCCGGTGACATCCTTCGGATACAATTGGCCGGCGCCAATGCCGTCAGTTTCGGACCATACCTGCCAATCCCCGTATTCCTATCCTGTGCTTGTCGCTTCACAAAACGGGGATTCAACATTCCATCATTCTTCCGCTCAATCACAGCTATATGTATATGGATCCGGCTTCCAAACGTCACCAGCGTCGTTATTACACTATCGGACTGTTTCTCCCGCACTTTCACATGCGCCTAGTCAATTCTCAGCATCGTCCCAATCACAGTCGTCCTCTGAGAGCGATTCACCAGCTCCTGGTCCTGTCGGTCTCCGGACCCCGGTGTTTTCCCCGGAACGGCTTTCCGTAGTTCTTCCGACGGATGGAGAAAGCAAGTACGAGGCCGTTTCTCTCCATGGTATTCGTGAGCCCGACGGCACGATTGATTCCATGGCTCTTGCATCGTTGGAATCACTCAAGCGCTATCATCCATATAAGCGGGATCCTTTGGATGACCGAATCATGCAAAGACTATCGCGGCCCGTCTAAGCGGCACTTTTGCGCGTTTCATCCCGGAAGACGCGCCGTATCGTGACACCTTAGGTCGTCCGCATCTGTATGCATATGTCTAGACTAGTGGAGGCTTCCCAGATGTACATAACACATTGGCCTGTGCACGTTGGCCCTTCTTAGCGTAGGACGCCAGCCATCCTATGCGGGGTGCAAAAGATGTTTACTTTATCACATGCAAACACTCGCTAAACCCGAGGACCATATACATAAAACATGGACTCGATGAGCCAAAGATGGAAACGAAGAGTTAGTAAAAATGTGTTGCCTTGGTTCGAGAAGTGAATATTATAAGTAATAATAGTTCATCGTATATGAGAATGCACAGAGAGACCGAGGAAACGCAGAACAGGAAGAATCATTAACCAACTGGGAAACGACACGTGGAGAGCGGTGCAAGAACGATAGAATCAGGTCACCACTCAAATTCACTGAGAAAAACGTCAGAGCCACATCATCTCTACAATCAGGGAGAACAGGCTGACCCTGTACACTTTGCGAAAAGGTAATCCTTGCCGTTGATGTGGATCATACCATCCTTCAGTATGCACTTCCACTTATTTTTCACCCGAGCAACCTGGAATCGAGATCAGATCAGACACCTCAACTATGAGACAACGCCAGATACCTTGTCGTAGGTGCAAAAGACGATGTCACTCACGCCCGGACCCTCATCCGGGTCCTCCTCACCTTCAGAGTCGGAATCATCCAAATCGCTGTTGATGGCTTCGTCGTCGGCGCTAGCAGTGGAGCTTTGCGTAGGGAGCGGTAGAGATGGGTGCGACGAGTGGGGCGCATACTGCTGTGGAGGTGGAGATGACGACTCTGAACTGGAGGACGAGGGTCCATCGACTTGCGGAATCCGCGTTGCCTGGGGTTGCGATTGTGACTGCGGCTGCGCTTGTGGCTGAGACGGCGGTTGCTGCGACGCTTTCGCGGGTTGGGCCGCCGGGGTAGGATGGGTGGCAGGTGCTGGCGTTGCAACTGGGGCTGGAGGCCGACTCGGACCAGCCGGGAAGGTCAATAGCGAATTTGGTGGCGGTCGCAGCGCGGGTATTTGTGGACTGGCCATAGGCGGGACATATTGCCCACTTAAGATATATCGGCTGTCAACGGGTTCCTTTTTGATCAGGTTCGCGCCTGGTTGTACAAATGCGTGGTGGTTAGGGGAGTAATGCTGAGGCATTACGTGCATGGGATGCGGAGGATATTGGGGAGGTGCCTGTGCAGGTGGAGCCTCGAACTCGGCGACGTGGGACGCTATTACTTTGGTCTCCCATTTCTGAAGCGAGATTGGCGCGGTGAGATACGCACTAAAGAATGGTCGAGGTGAGTGAAGCGAGACAACCTACTCTCTGAAGCTCAGCTAGAACGTCCTCGCTGACACCATACTCGTCAAAGTCACTTTTAATCGAGGCGATAACCTCATCTATGACAGAGCGATAGATCCCCGGCTCACCGACAGGGAATGGGTGTTATCCTTGGTACTAGTCAAGCGCAAATGGCATTGACTGGCTCACCACTATTTTATTAGACATTTTCGAACAAGATACCGGCGCTGGATAGGACGGGCACTATGGCGGCGACGTCCGGCTTGATGAGAGGGGGTGAGCAAGGCTTTTATAGATGATGTGTCCCTCAGGAAAGGCCGCTCATTCAAACTCCGCCAAGACTCAGTCACGTTCCCACGCACGGACCACCACACACTACCCCACCTCCCTCGCTCCACACTCCAACTGACGTCGACGACTACTGTGATTGGCATCGGCCCACCCTCGTGCCTTCCTCGGGGCGTTGTATATAAATATGGTTTCAACAAACATACCCAGCTGGACTAGCTCTGACACGTCATTTGTTGTCGTCTAATCGCAGTCAAGGAAATGCCACTGTTCTCTTCCCGCCGTAACAATGCATCGTCCGCATCCGCAGATAAACCCAGGCCGTCGGGGACACCGCCCAGTCGCCGCCGCGGGATACTCTCTCGCAGGTCGCGTTCTCCGGGTCATGCCGAAGACCGTCCTGGCTCAACCCGGTCCCGGTCTCACGATTCGAACGGCAGTGGCAGTTCGCGGTCTAATGCCAATGGGAGCCATGCGGGAAGGGGAAGCAGATTGCGCGGTCTTTTCGGTCGACGCCGCGCTTTGCCCTCCAACCGTCACGGCGTCTTGGCCCATGACCAAACCCTCTTGAGTACCCGTGCCAAAGTCGGAGAAGCCGAGGCTGCTGAGCGAAGCGCTGATGCGGCTTTGTACACTGCTCGCTCGGCCATTCGTGAGGCCAAGGATCATGTTAAGTCGCTGGAGCGTGAAGCGCTTGAAGAGTATGGCCTTTCCTAACCCGCAGAAATACTGATTTATGACTGATTTGACAGGTCAAAGAGGGCAAAGATGAAGCAATCCGAAGCTAAGGATATCCGCAAGAGTATTCGTCGTCTCGGTCGTCATGGCTGAAGTGTGCTGGCTTACAACCCCTCGTAATAAATGTCATTCTCGTATTTGTGTCGCTTGAACAACGCTGTATGAATACCCTATGTCAATATCCTGATGCTACTACAATATTGAATATCCTGCGCGTACTAGAGTAGAGTAGGATGCGTACAGTCGTCATATATGGCAGGGCACGTGCGCACACCAACGTGAGAGCGCCGAAAAGCGTCCACTCGCCTCGGACAGTCACGATGCACACAACACTTGTTCTCCTTAGCTTATTCGGGCTCGTACATTCTGCCCAAATCTACTCTCACCCGCCAATCACCGCCTTTGGATCGTTACCAGATTCCTATGCTAGCGCCCTCGTAGCGCAGCACCTCCACCTTGACCGGTTTGAGCCCTTGCAAGACTTCTACACGGGTGCTCTTGACCAAACCTTTGTTGGGAAAGGTGCTTGTAGTAGTCTTCTCATTGGTATCGACAGCGACGACGTAGAATGTCAGTTGGATCAAAAGAAGGACCACTTTGTGATCTGACGTTCGCATTTTGTAGTCACCCTCCCAGCGGAAGACCTAGGAGCCCCCTTCTCACTTTCGAGCTCAGATCCTGCTTCTACCTTCTCAAGAATATTGAAAACAAGCCTACAGCGCGCGCGCCATGCATTCTCCCATGTATTCGACGTCTCAAATGGCCCGGAAGACACCTACGTCCCGCTCCTGGATATCATGAACGTCTCGCCCGCAACGGAGATCTTCGTCTCTGAGCTCTCCGCACTCGTGGCATTTCTCGAGTCCGACGACCTCTCGCTGGACCGCTTCGGCGCGTTCCGCATAACGGGGCTTCGCATCATCGCGGACGCGTACGGGCGGGAAAGCGAGCAGTATGCCGCGGCCGCAGCATCGCTCGCCGCAGCACTGCGCAGCGCGCTCACCAAGCCACGCCTCAACATGGTGATCCTCGCCTTTCCGGGGACCCGCGCGGGTGTGGAGAGGCGCCAGGATCAGTCTCCCCTCCCGTCGTCGGCGCCGGTTCCGCCTGTTGGCTCGGACGTGCTGTGCTTCACGTCGGAGGAAGCTTGCTCCAACTCGACGAACTCGTGCTCTGGTCACGGCGAGTGTGTGGAGGCGATCAAAGCTGGGCGGACGTGCTTCACTTGTGCGTGTGAAGCCACGAGGGATTCAAACGGCCGGACACAATATTGGGCGGGCGGCAAGTGCGAACGAGAGGACGTGAGCGGGTATGTGCACATGGGTCTGTCTCGGTTAGCTGTTCACTGACTCTTTCCCGGGTGGTCAGACCATTCGTGTTGATCACCGGGACAGTGATCACACTCATCTTGATTGTCGTTGGTGCCATCGCCCTACTTTCTGAGGTAGGGAGTCAGCCTCTCCCCAGTGTATTGACTAGCAGTGCGCCACCTATGTCAGTAAAGGACTAAGTACGACTAGCAATAAAGCCACATCGAGCTCTTGATAGTCCCGGTCTTCTAAAGAATCCAACATTTTCCTGTCACGGAGACGTAGTAGAATGTGGGAATGCACTAGAACACACATCTGATTGAAATCATGATCTTTCCTATCACTTTCCTATCAAAACTCAATTCTATGCAAGACTTGGAAGTCACTGGGTAAATGGTGTAGAGTGTCGACATAATTGACCAATGGAACAGAGCTATGCCAAATTGGATCAAGCATCGGGTGTTGTAGTGCGTAATCTTTACCAATTCCCCTTTCACCGTTTCCCACCGGACCTTGTGTCCATAAGCTCGGCCGTGTTACCCGAAACTTGGTGACATGAGAGCTCCTAAAGCACTTGCATGGAGTCCTTTCGACATCCGGCGTGAATTCAGCAGCTCGCTAAGACCCGGCGTGGACACCGTTGGGCACATCTCCCTCCTTAAAGCTTGTGGTAACGGCATTCCAACTCACGGTGATGCCTCAGCTGAAGTCCGTCCCCCCAGCTTAGCCAGAGGGGCCCACGGTGGGGGGTCTTATTGTCGTTGCGTGGGTCACTCTCCGATCCAGGGGTATCCCGGCTCCAAGTGCGTGTTAACGGCCAGGCAAAGTTGCCATTTCCTTCCACTTGCGCATGACTGGGGTCTCAAACGTGCATTACCCTCTAAGTGATGCGAGGGTGGAGAAGGTGCCAATACTACGCCAGTGACGCAACCATTTCCGTCGATTTGCCATTGCAAAGGAAGTGGCACACGCTCATTTAGGGACACATCGGTAAGGAAATCTTCCAAAACGTCAGCCACATAGACTTTTGGGGGAGAGACGCACCTACACGCAGTTGATAACGCACCACGGTGCGCCACAGGGTGCACATCGCGCCGAGAGTACGCCTGGCCTTATCGTGCCGTCATATGCAGAATGCGTAAGGGGGACGAGGCGAGAACAAACTTAAAGCAAGGATGATGGGTTCCATGTGACGATCGTGAGGAAACGCGCACCTAAGCTAGGTTGATCAAGAGAATGGAAGTGAGACCAATTCTGACACTGGAAGGTGCTCCGACGACGACAGGGCAGTCCCACTAATACTATTCTGAAATCGAATATTCTCAGTACACGTAGCTCGGTTCCCGTCAAAATTGTAACTGCGTTTGCGAACATGCTAGCGGCAGATACCAAGCAGAAAATGACTATAAAGTAAGAGTAGGGTCAGGGGGATTGAAGTGACGGATCAGAATTCGGCGGGTGAATGAAGATATCCTGGCAAAAGTTGCGCGAACGGAGGCCAAGGTGTGGTAGGAACGGAATGCCAATCATTCATCGAGGTTGATCGCGTTGCCGAACCTCGCATACAAGGCAACTTTGAGTGCCTCCATGTCGCGTTCGCATTGGTCAACAGCCCCCGTCAGTTTTGCGATCTCCCCGTCGATCTCAGCTTGATCACTTTCCAAGCGTTTCACGGCGCGGCGATATGGGAGGTGAATGAAGGCCTCGCCAACCTTGTAGCTTTTGATGAAAATCAGACGACGCGAAGCCGTTCTCGTAGATGTGCCCGGACATACAGAACAGGCTGGTCCTCGTCAGCAAGTTCTAGCTCCATTGAAAGATCATCGAGGGCCTCCTTTTCTTGCTGCAAGATCACATCACACCTAAGAACAGCTGGACAAACTCATGAATCACGGCCACACACCTTCAGGTTACTCATTTTCTCAGATAGGGTGCGCACTCGAGTGTTGAGCTTCGAGAATGTGTTGATACGCTGCTGATCCTCTGTATGAGGAACGATTAAAAACGGCCGTGTCGGTAAGGATGACCTCATGTACCCCATGTCACTTCTTTGCCGTCATCGGTTTCCTCCTCCTGTGATAACTGGGATAGGTTGTCAGATATGGAGAGCGAGTCACAGTCCTGAGAAATGTACCATGCGCATGCTGGTTCAAGGCGAAGGCGAAGGCCGCATATATGCGCGTGTACACCAACTTGAAAGGCGGGCCGGATACCACGACCACGACCGCAAAGGCGCGTGTGCATGTCCTCATTTGTCGACGCCGGTTCCTCGCTTGCGCTCGACACGCCGCAGCATCTAACATTAAGATGTCGATGTCCACTCTTTGCATGCCGCGTATCATAGATGTCAGTGAAGTACTCCGGCGCAATTTCACCTTGGATACAGCGAAGAACTGCTTCCTGGTATACTTCTTCGCCAGACGCGCACTAAAACTCTGGAGACACGTCCGAGCGAGGGGGCTTTTCCAATCATTTTCGGACGTCTACGCGTTCATAGCTCAGGTTTTTATATCTTTTATCTTATCTTGTCCTCTATTGTGACACACTTTCCTTCGCTCCAGAGAACCCTTCGGCTCGTCATCGCGCTGCCATCTGTACGGAAGAGAATAGAGACAGAAATGGATGTTGCGAGAGCTGAGATAGAGCGTAAGCTTCTGCCACAGGGCAAAGACGTCGTCCGCCACCTCTCCCTCCCAAGGAAGGGTCAGACTTTGGGATGGATACTCGAAGCGATGGAGCAAATGGACGAGGAGGCACCTTGCCACACAGATTACAGGAAAGGAACGCTATCCGGCGCAGTGTACCGTACGCATACCTCATTTCTCTTCCCATTCCACTCCCACTGAGCACCGATATCCGTAGATGGTGGTGATGACATGGAAAGAGTCCTCGTTGCTGCATTTCAGCGGTACTGCGTCTCCAACCCATTGCACCCAGATGTCTTCCCTGCGATTAGGAAAATGGAGGCCGAGATTGTAGCAATGTGCCTGCGAATGTACAACAATCCCACCGGCGCAGGTGCGACGACATCCGGTGGGACAGAGTCCATTCTCATGTCTGTTAAGACGCACCGTGACTGGGCACGCGCTGTAAAGGGAATTTCCGAGCCGGAAATGTATGCTTTGGACCAGTTTCTTCTCGCATATACG
>Ga0137391_10005191_pt1 | contig 10019 bp, 9 predicted proteins | sample 15con2h24BmetaG_FD_101399 | JGI IMG/M metagenome (GOLD analysis project Ga0137391, IMG submission 101399) | Vadose zone soil microbial communities from Angelo Coast Range Reserve, California, USA - 15con2h2.4B metaG | ecosystem: Environmental > Terrestrial > Soil > Vadose zone > Saprolite...
CGATGGGGCACAAGTATATTGTCAGAGAAGCCAGGTCATCACGTGAACAACGAAAGAAGGCCTCGGCCCTGATCTCCCGAGGCCAGAATCGTTCAACTTACCTCGCTCCTAATTGGGTGACAGTCACGGCTTCGACCAAGTAAGGATGGACGGTGCAGTAGTACTGAAATGTTCCCGGCGACGTGATGGTATAGCTGAACGACTGCCCCTGGTTGAACAGACCGCTGTCTTTCATGCCATTAGTGAAAGTTACCGAATGTGGTACGTTGTTTTGGTTGTTCCAGGTGACGGTGGTGCCGGCCTTCACGCGAATAGAGGCTCCAGTCCATTGGCTCCTTTTCCTTTCTACTCTGAAATCGGGTTTCTTGCCGTTAGACCACAGTCACGATACCGAGCCACGCCAGCCGCAAAGAGAAATGTCATCGCGACCAATCGCAGACGATTCTGGAAGGAACTGGCGAAGTAGGCGGGCAGCATAAACGAGATACAGCAGGGTGCAAACAAGGCAAGCACCCTGCCACGACAGCCGCGATGATCGACCCTCCAAAGAAGATGCTACTATCCATCAGAGACCCTGACTTTCATAAGAAAGTACAATGGTTCTGGCTCATCTCCTGGTCAGAGTTCGTGGCCACTGCCTATGACGATGCTCATGGCGCTTTCATGACGCTTCCTCCTTATACTAGGTCTAGAGCGGGCGAGGCGCCTGAGCTGGAGAGTGGCCCGAAACCCTGTCGGCTGGGCCTTTAAGTGAGGAAATGCCCTCGAGTATCGCACTACTTGTGTGATAACACAGCAGTTAATAAGTGTGGAAGAGATTTCCTTCGAAAGGAGTTTCAGAAATATGAAAAAAGTCCTCTTAATGGGTGGCGGTTCAGCCTTGCTATTACTCTGCCTACTCTTTGGTGCGTTCTTTGCTGACCCGCTGTTCGCATCAGCCCGCAGTGGTCCGACAAATACCGCCCCTACCCCTACGCCCACGGCGACGACGGACCCGTACTGCCAACAATACCAGCAGGACCTTGCAAAGCGTCTTGGCGTTCCGGTTAGCACCCTGCAGAAAGAACAATTGGCTGCAGCGGAAGATATGCTTGCCCGGCTCGTCAAAGACGGCAAGCTGACACAGGATCAGGCCAATCGGATCAGAAGTCGCCTGGAGGCCCACGTGGCATGCATGGGTCACATGCACATGGATATGATGGGGATGCCGATGATGGACATGATCTGGAGTCCCACATGGCATGCACAGGTCACCGGCACGGCTTTTGGGGAAAAGGCATGATGCTGCAATCGCCGTAGCAGGCCACCAACTTCATGCAGTACGTCCACTTTTTTTAATTGACCTGAGACGTTTGAGGCAATTGGCTTTGTATCCAGCGTTGCAACGCATCACCACTCTCAAACGAGACAATGAGCGCATAACGCGGCTCAGGCCCAGGATGCTATGCAGCATGCCATAAGCGTTGGGAGTCGATAACAAGCTGGCGGTTGCGCGGCAGCGAGATGCGCGATTCCGTCGTAGGATCATCCTTGTCCTCGCGCAATATCATATACGAGTTGGGATCATCGGTAAGCTGTAACCATGCGCGCACCACCCACCCTTCGCCCTCAGGATTGAGACGGTTGTTATCATCGAGATGCAAATTGTGAATAGCCTCGGCCTCAGTATTGGGGTTAAGCTCAATAATCCGCACGCGCCCATAATTGGCCCCCACATTTTTAGCCCACTGCACCAGGGTCGGGCATTGGTCGGCATTTTTAGTCCATATACCATCCTTATCGGGCTTGCCGTGATCCCAGAAGCCCGCGCACTCCATTTCACCAAGAGCAGAGGCAATAGGCGCAAAGTTAGTATCACCACCACTTTTCCAGTCCATATACTCAAGGCCCATCCATTCCTCCTGCGGAACAGGCGGCCCGTCGTAATCGCGCAGAATAACAAACCCCTTTTCAGCAAGAGCATCGAGTTTAAGGTGCATTCAGTCACTCCTTATCCAGTAAACATAGGAAAATAGATACCAGGGTATGTTAGAAATAAACGTCATCCCAGGTATCAAATTGATGTCTATTGAAGCCCGGGAGAGGCTCCTTTTGGTAAGTAGCACAATGCATTCTCGCAACCTGTGCCAACATACCATCGCCATTTTACCTTAGGTTCGCTAGTAGGTGTGATATACTGGATCACTGCTCGCCAACCAGGCTATGATGCGGTTGTGATAATTCATCCTATCAGATTTAACGGGGGGATAAGCCGTAAGATGGTTGCCTGCCAACAATTATTTCATACACCCGGGCCAGCGGTCATTTCCTGGTACAGCATCGCATCGGCAGCGCCGTGGCAGGAGGGCTGGTAACCTGGCGCAAAAGGCTGTCAGTTCGATGACACTTTGACGCCGCTGCGCTGGGCATCGTGTTAGGTCAAGCCATTGATCGCCTTAGCTGTCTCGCGGCAGGCCACGCGATGGGTCAGCCGACTGGAGGAACCTGGGGCATTGTCTACCTGCATCCTGGGGCGATGACACCCCAGTTCGGTGTCGCTTACCAACCCGTCTTCTTCTACGAGCAGCTATGAGAGCTGGCCATTTTCGGCGTGCTCTGGATGCTCCGTAAGCTCCTCACGACAGATGGTCATCTCTTCGCACTCTATTTGGGGCTACATACCATTGGCAAGTTTGTCCTGCTCTTCTTCCACATGGAGAAGGTCTGGTTCCCGGGCTCGCAAGAGGCGCAGTTGCTCTTACCTGGACAATCTGGGGACAAAACGCCCGGCCAGCCCTCAAGGCGCAACACTGAGCAGTGTGTAGGGGTGTACGGTGCAGTGGTACTCGAAGATCAAAGTAACGTTCGATTACGCATTACGATCTCCTTCAGTGATTTCTATCGTCATGGATATACACAGCCAACCGCAGGCCATCGATGGCCTGCGGTTGGCGGCTTTTCATTCAGGTTGAGTGCGAACGAGAACGAAACTCGCTTAACGCCCACTTGTGATGGGCTGGTTGCCATACTGCTGACGACGCGCATCGGAGGCTTCCAGCCTCTCGCGCATCTGCTCAAAGGTGGCAGTGTCGATCTCCCCACGGGCGTAGCGCTGCCGCAGTATCTCCATCGCCGAAGGGCCGCTTGTCGGCGGAGCCGCTGTACTCGCTTTCCCATTGAGCCAGCGCAGCACTGCCCAGACAAGCACTACCAGCAGGGCGATCCAGAGAATTCCGCCCAGCGACATGAGAAACATGCTGCCCCAGCCGAAACCATATCCCCACATCATAGGAGTCTCCTCACTTTCATCATCTACCCGGCAGGCCTGTTGCCTACCGGTCACCAGGAAGGTGCTATGCAAACGTTCTTTCCACCTTGAAGTATCGCTTGCTCATATCACATTTCTGTCACACCGCTTGCCCGCAGTATCACAATCAGTTCACGGTATGCTTATTTCCCCAGGGACTGTAGTAATCCCATCCTCTCGGCGTCGTCTCACACCGGGCTACCGTCAGAGCGTCCTTCCCTTCAGGGATGCGGAGGTTGTCAAGACTGTGGCGTCACAATCACCATTCCCATCATGTAGGGATGTTGATCACAATGGTACTCAAATGTTCCCACTGAGGTGAAGGTATAGCTAAACGACTGGCCTTGACTGAGCGAGCCACTTTCCCCCAGGTTTGCGTCACTTTGCGCTGTCACCACATGCGGTAAAACGACGCCATGGACGACGCTATCCTCATTAGTCCAGGCAACGGCTGTGCCTACAACTACCTGAATGGTCGTAGGTTGGTAGGCATTATTGCGCATGAAGACGTGTGTGACACCGGATACTGGAGACACTTGAAGTGCCACACTCCCCGGTTCAGAGGCCCGTTGCATCAGGGCTATGCCAACACCTGTACTTGCTAGTGCCAGGATGCCTACCAGGAATAGACCGACTGTCAATCCTAAGGTTCTATGACGCATCTTGAACCTCCTTCCTTATGGATGGTTGTTCTTGCCAGACTCTCTACTCAGTGCGTGATGACACAGACTGGTCAACACAGTTCCATCCAGGCACTCCATCATCTGCCCCTCTTTCTTATGTGAGAGCGTGATGCATGCATAGGAGCACATACGGTGGGCTACCTACAAAACCGAGTCGACGATCCAGTTCACGGCGCAACTTGCGCTCCGAGAGACGACCATACGAGAACGGTTCGCCATCAATCAAGACGCCCGGCGGGAACAGCAGCCCGCCTTCTACAGCGAGCCGTTGACCTTCGGGTGAACCCATATCGAGCATGGAGACCGAGAGCCAGTACTCGGTCGACAGACGACCCAGAATCTCTTTGGCCTGCTCGCAGAATCCACACTGTTCCTGGGTGAGCAGTAGGATCGCGATGCGCCTATGGTGCTCTCCATCCAGCAGCGCATCGGAAAGCTCTTCACGCTTTTCCATCGAGACCCTCCTTCATATCAGCAAGCAGCGTCGAAATCGGCACATACATGGTGTAGTTGGGAGCGCCCCCGAAGTCGGCGCGCCACTTGATGCGTCCATCAGGGCCGACCACGAGAAAGGTATGGCCGTCGCTTGATTCACCCATCATGCCATACTGATTGGCGTGATACGTTCGGGACACTGCCAGGCTCGGGTCGGAGAGGACCGGCGTGGAGAGACCCTCGTCAGTGACCTTCTGTTTCAAGGCATCCAGCGGGTCAGAAGTGATGCTCACCATGGTATTGATGCCGAGCGCTCGGAACGGCTGCATATTCGATTCAATATCTTTGATTTGTGTCCAGCATGGCTCGCAGGCTATTCCTTCCTGGAAAAACACGAGCACTGTCTTGCCCCGCAGCGTGGCCAGATCAAAGGCACTACCATTCGTCGATGGCAGCCGGATGGCTGGAGCCTGCTCACCTAGACCAGGACTTCCGACCTCGAAGGGATAGTTGCCTGCCTGATTGGGGCTGGCAGAGGATCCGTTTCCGGCATTGAGGAAGTAGATCACTCCGAGCACAAGAATCGCCACCCCGATACACACAGCTGCTTTCATACCCGTTCTGAACTGCGGCTTTTCCCATGAAATTTCCGTTGATGGGATGTCGCCTGTGTCGTTTTCGGCGGCATGCCTTTCTGTTTATACTGCTTCGTGCTCACTGACCTTTTCCTTCATGAGTTCATCGTGTATCGCCTCGCCAGTCAATGGTTGATCGTCGTCCAGAACCTCAGTTTCCCTGTTTGGCGTTGCTCCCACTTGCTTGAGCGCCCGCCAGGAAAGTCCGCCAATGAGGATAAAGAGCACAAGGATTGCTGCCCAGTTGGGAAGCCAGGAGAAAGTGCCCGTCATAACTCGACCAATGTGCTGCAGCCAGACAAAGAACGTCGCCTGCCAGCCTACGGGTGTAGGCATGGCGGTAGAGGTGATGCCCACCCAGATCATCGCTCCTCCCATGAGCAGCAGCAGCAACCCGCTGAACAGAGTGGTTGCGCTGAGCGTGTAGCGAATAGGGCCAAGATGACAGGTGAACGATCGCGGATGAAAGAGTCGACTGGATTTCCAGTCAGCGTACTCCCAGAGTAGTGAGATGAGAAACAGTGGAGCAACCATGCCAAAGACGTAGGCGCTGCCGAGCCCCAAAGCGATCCAGAACGAGGGAGCGACACTGGAGAGGGCAATTATCCCTGCAAGTACCGGGGCGCAGCAGGAACTGGTGATCCCTGAAAAGACCCCAAGCGTGTAGGTCGTCACCACCCCGGCTCTGCCGCCTGTGCGTCGCCCTGGTATGGGGAGGTGAATCTGGCCGCCGAACAACAGATAGACTGCCAGGCCAAGCAACAAGATGCCGCCCACGACGTAGATCGTCGTGCGTTGTGCCGCGAAGAGTTGTCGCAGCAGGGAGGCTCCCAGCGCGATGGGAAGAATAATCGTCCCTACCCCTGCTGCAAAGAGAAACGTCATCGCGACCAATCGCAGACGATTCTGGAAGGAACTGGCGAAGTAGGCGGGCAGCATGAACGAGATGCAGCAGGGCGCAAACAGCGCCAGCGCGCCCGCCACGACTGCCGCAATGACTGATCCTCCAAAGAAGATGCTACTATCCATCAGTGATCCTGACTTTCATTCGAAATAAGCTGGAGAAGCTAGATGTGTCCTCACTTTCATGGGTGTCTGTCTACGATCGCGTCATGGTCTAGCTTCCTGTAGCAAGTGTAGCTCTGTTTGCTGAGGATTAGCTGAGGGCTTGCTGATGGATAGCTGAGATAGAAGCAGGCCTTTGTGTTGCTCAAAGGCTTGAGCTTTGCTCGACACAGCCCAGACGGCACAAGATCGCGGTCAGACTGGCGTAGCAATCAATCTGCTCAAAGCATTTATTCACGAGGTTCATGGCCAAGCCGACAAGCACATTTAGCAGGAGCACGCTCAGCACCTGGTGATGCATGCGTAGCTTGTGATCCAGGCGCGGAGGTGGTTAAACGGCTCCAGCGTCTCATGCTTATCAAGCAACAACAGTGATTCCCGTGCTACGGGTGAGGGTTGACTATGAAAGGTAGCTGCATTCCAGCTCCATAGTGTCCCTGAGTGCCGCAAGCAAACTCAAAGCTCTGCATTGCTGAAGACGAGGCAAAGGTGTAATCAAACGTCCTGGTCTCACCGGGAGCAACACTGTCGTACATGAACAATGATGCATGATGCATCTGATCTATTGACATATGCTCCATGCTCATTCCCATTGGTATCATCACAAATTGATGGGCTACATGTCCCGTATTGCTGACAACAAAGTGGTAAGGCATTCCGGCGGTAAAGGTGGTCAGAGAAGATTGGACTTTGTTGTCAGAGAGAGTAACTTGCACTACCCGAGATCCTGCAGGGGTAGTTTGAGTTTGTTGAGATCCAGAGGAGGCCGTGCTGTTCCCACAGGCAGCCAGAAGTAGCACGAACGGAACTAGGAACAGCCCTAAAACGAGTCGGTATTTCATGATCTATCTCCTAATGAATTCAGTTAGCGAGGCACTTCATAGGTCGCCAATCGCGTGCCATTTGCTCAAGAGTGTCCATATCAAACTCATCTTGAACATGCCGCTGGCAATTCCCATCATAATAGAGGGTCTCCTGGGTATTATTCTGTTCTTATGTGTGGCCGTGACAGTTCCTTCCTGCTGAGCCGCTGGCTCAGCGCCGAGACGGGTACCAGCAGCTACCCTATTCAAATGGCCTTGCCAGGCGACATCAAGATTATGACCGAGAATTGCATCCTTAATTATTGTTCACGCACATCACGTACACATCACAATATCGGTAGTAATATCACGATCGGCTCACAAAACGCCCAATGAGAAAATACTCCCTCAGCTCGACTTTGTACAATTTGGGGAAAAGAACCAGGCATGAAAGCCTCTTGAGGTAAGATAGAAGCTGACCAAAGCCATATCTTGCGGAGGCAGGATGTTCATGCCCCTTCCCGACCCCATTATAGAAGTTTTAGCTGTTTTTCGGCCACTGTTTACTGCACCTACTTGGAGGAAATGATAGTGGCTAAAAAGAGAATGATGTGGTAGAGTAGCAGGGCAACATGTTGAGAGAGGGAGAGTATTATGGTAACGATCACGGTGCATTGTCCCCATTGTCAAAGCGATGCGCTCGTGCGCAACAGTCGAGCACTCAACGGGAAGGGAAGTAGAAATATCGCTGCTGTGCATGAAAGACGGCAAAGTCGAGAGAATCCCACCCCACATGCCTATCCTGAAGAACAAAGCAGCCGCATCCGAGATATCTCTACAGCTGAAAAAAGCGCTCGAACACGTGGAAATGCCAGATGCCCCCTATGAGTAGAGCCCAGAGCAGTACGGCCCCTCCAATAATCAGGTACGTCACTAGATCCAATGCCTGCAGATTGAACAGCATACGCAGTGGTGGGATAGCGAGCACACCGAGAAAACACATGAACAGCCCCAGGATCAGGAGCGAGGGGTGCCAGTTGCCGTACTTTCTTTTCTGTCCTGGTCTGGGACGGTTCGGCGGCTCTACAAAGAGCACCAGGAGCAATCCACAGAGGACGGTGAACACGGTGATGGCTGTTTGCGCCAGCGGCAATGCCCCCTCGCGATAGGGATTTGCTGGCACTGGTAACCGGAGAGAGGCAGGGATCAGTACGGCGAGATAGACGCCAAGAGCGACCAGGCACGTTGTCAAGGATGCAGGCAGGACGAAACGGGCCAGTGAGCGGATCAGGCTCTTACTGGGCACACGTTCAGGGCGTGCCCAGTATGCCAGTGCTAGCGTTGGCACCCCCACCGTGAAGAAGGTGAGCAGAGAGGTCTGCCGGGGCTGGAAGGGAAAGCCGCCGACAAATGCAATGGAGATGAGGAGCAGGGTTACGGACCCAACGCGTGCTAAAAAGAGCTTCAATATATCCTGCATGCCATTGCGGATGCGCTGCCCCTCACGCACAGCTGGTGGTAACGAAGCAAACGAATCATGAAGTAATACCAGGTCGGCTACCCCCTGCGTTGCCTGGCTGCCGCTCTGCAGGGCGATACCCACATTTGCCTGTTTGAGCGAGAGGATATCATTCACGCCATCGCCAATCATCGCCACATAGTGGTTGCGACTGCGCAGCGCCTGGATCACACGCTCCTTTTGCTGCGGCGTGATGCGGCCAAAGACGGTGGTTTCTTCCGCTCTCTGTGCTAGTTGTGCATTGTCCAGCGTATCAAGCTCTGATCCTACCATCGCCTTGATTTCGCTGTCCAGGCCCACTTGTTTTGCCAGCGCAGCGACTGTCTGGGGATGATCGCCGGAGATGATTTTGATCTGGACCCCCAACGCGGCAAATTGCGCCAGCGTTTCGCGAGCCTCAGGGCGCAGGGTATCACGCAAACTGATCGCGCCAAGTGGTCGTAATCCGCCTGGCAAGCAAGCCTCGCCCTCACGTGGTTGGATCTGGACAGGTTCAGGATAGTGGGCAAAGAGCAACACACGCAAACCTTGCCTTGTTTCAGTTTCGATAAAGCTTCCCAGGTCGGCACCAGGAGCCAGGTGGGCCTGAAGCATTTCTGGCGCGCCCAGGACGTAGACCCCTCGCATAGCGGCATCGTCCATCACAAGCGCGCTCCATTTGCGCGTCGAAGAAAAGGGGATCTCTTCTCGAACGTGCAGTCCGCGCAGCGCCTGCTCCGGGCATGCGGTTTCGATTGCTTGACTGGTTGCATTGTGGCTCGATGCGTGAACGATGTAACTTCCAAGCAGAAGGCGTAGCGTCGCTTCTTCGATGCCATATGGATGCAATGCTGCGAGTTCAAGCGCGTTGGCCGTCAGCGTTCCCGTCTTATCGGTACAGAGCATGTCGACATGGCTGAGTGACTCGATTATGTTGAATTTCTGCACCAGGGCACCTTTTCCGGCAAGGCGCACAGCTCCCAGAGCATAGGCGACGCTGATGGAGAGAAACAGGCCATTTGGCACAATGCCAATAATGACCATGGCCATGCGCACCGTTTCGACGATGGGAATAAAGCTGACGATTGAGGCGGCAAGCAGGAGCAGTTCCAGGAAAAGGGCGACGAGCAGCAGCACGCGAATAAGCAGGTTGATTTCGCGTTGCAGTGGGGTATACATCTCGCGGTATGCTCGGGCCCTGGTCGTGAGCCTTCCCGCCACGCTCTGCACCCCCACCTTTTCCGCACGGTAGTACACACTCCCCGTGACACAAAATGTCCCCGAAAAGAGCCTGTCGCTCTCACGCTTAGTCACCAGATCAGATTCACCGGTGAGCAGTGACTCATCGACCTCAACACGCCCATCACCCACCACTGGCCCATCTACCACAATTTGATCGCCTGGATGCACGACGACGAAATCACCTACCACCAGTTCTCCCGGATCAATCTGCTGCTCTCGTCCGTCGCGCAGCACCATTGCCTTGGGGCGGGTAAGCAGAGCGATGCGGTCAAGCGTGTGCTTTGCCCGCGCTTCTTGAATCAGGCTGATGACTATGTTGAATGAGATCACGCCGACAGAGATAAGAGCATCGAGATATTGTCCCAGGAGAAC
>Ga0137391_10005195_pt1 | contig 10012 bp, 9 predicted proteins | sample 15con2h24BmetaG_FD_101399 | JGI IMG/M metagenome (GOLD analysis project Ga0137391, IMG submission 101399) | Vadose zone soil microbial communities from Angelo Coast Range Reserve, California, USA - 15con2h2.4B metaG | ecosystem: Environmental > Terrestrial > Soil > Vadose zone > Saprolite...
CCTAGCGTCCCGAAGAAATACGCTGGATTCACACTAATCGAACTTGTAGTTGCGGTCGCGATTATCCTAGTCCTTACTGCCGTTGCTATCCCAAATGCCATGGCGATGTTGCGGTCCTATCGTCTCGCAGGCAGCGCTCGCGCCATCTCTCACCAACTCTCACTTGCGCGGCTGAGCGCCGCGACCGATTTCACCAATGCCCAGCTTGTGATCGATACGGCCGTGGTCCCGAACACTTACATCGTGCAAGTTTGGGATAAGTCCATCCCGGGCTTTGTGGATGTAGGCGGCACCCAGTTTTTGTCGCAGGGGATATCGTTTGGCTTTGGCGCCGCCACGGTTGCAGCCGGGGGGCAAGCGCCGATGCAGCAAACTCTCCAAGCAGTATTCAACTCGCGGGGTATACCGATCGATGGCGCGGGGGCAGCGAACCCGAATGACGTGATCTACCTGGCCGATGACCTAGGCAACGCCTATGCGGTCGGCGTCACCGTCGGCGGCCACACCCGCGTGTATCAATACATCGCGGGGGGGTGGACACAGCAATGAGCGCTTTCAAACAGAAGTTTCCGCGGAAGCAAATTGTCCGCGCTCGCGAGCGTGGCTCGTCGCTCGTCGAGATGATGATTGCCTCATTGGTCTTGTTGGTGGGGATCGTCCCTCTTGCGGGTGTATTCAGCGTGGCCGTTGCTACAAATTCCGGACGAGGCGACATAGCCACCAGAACAACGCTCAACGCCCAGGACAAGATGGAGCAGCTCCTGGCCCTGAGTTTTCCAGACGGTTCATCAAATACAACGGTGTATCCGACCGCCGCGGCTGGCGGAACCGGCCTTGGCGGTGCTATGGCGGGCAGCGCGACTGTAGGCGGGATCAATCCGGCGGCGCCTGTGGCAGGCTATGTGGACTATCTAACACTTCCGGGAGTACTCCAGACAACCGCGCCGGGAGCCATGTACAGGCGGCAATGGTCCATTTCGACCGACGCCACGGGCAATCTGAAGACCATCACCGTGCTCGTCACCGTGGTGGCTTGGACAGGTCAAGGCTCGCCCCCTTCGACGACACTGGTTTGCATGAAGTCCAATACCTAGGATCAACCATGACCAGAATTCGACATCACGCCGAAAAAGGTTTTTCGCTGCTAGAGCTCATGGTGAGCACTGTACTCATGATGGTGGTCGCGGGCGGGGCTTTTAGGGCGTTGAACTATTACCAGAAAACCTATCAACGCACCGAGATCAGCGCGGACATGCATGACAATTTGCGCAGCGCCATAGACCTGATGACCCAAGAAGTGGGGCAAGCGGGCGCTTTGCCATTCCCCACTGGCGGCCCTACGTTAGCCGCACCAGTAGCTTCGAGCCCTCTCGCTCAACCCGTAGTCCTGCTCAACGCCGCCAATGCCCCTATCTACGTCAATGAAAATCTATTGGTGGATGCCGGGGCAAATCAGGAAACCGTCGTGGTTACCCAAGCAGGCTCCGGCACCTTCAAGGCCGTTTTCGCCCGGAACCACAACCTGGGCGCCCAGGTCAACGCAATCGGAGTCTTTCCCGACGGGATCCGGACTACCGCCAATAGCAACACGCTGAAGCTCTATGGAGACATCAAGGGAGATGGCACGCTCGTTTACGTCGAATATACGTGCAACCCGGCGGTGGATGGCACCGGCACTTTAACCAGATCGGTCACAACCGTAGACACGACCAGCGGCGTGGTGTTGGCGCCAGCGGCGCCGACAGTATTGGTGGACGGTCTCACGAACAATCCCGGCGGTGCCGTCTGCTTTCAGGTGCCCGCAGCTCCGCCAGTTGTGGCTGGCTTCACATTTGTCAATCAAATCGGAGTCACGCTTACCGTTCAGACCGCAGTAAGGGATGCATTGACGGAGAATTTTCTAACCATGACCAAGTCCGCCCTGGACCTCGAACCTCGCAATATCCAGATGGGGCTAAACATGGCGAATGCCGGTGTCGTGGATCGCTTGCAAGCTAAGCCTCTGCAAATTCCTTGACACCCGAGTGCCTCACAGGAGAAACAATGGGTAAAAAAGTTATGAAACCGATCCTTAAGAGAAATCATCCACAAGCAGGGGTAGCCCTGATCATCGCCTTGCTGACTCTATTGATTCTCTCGGTCCTGGCGGCTTCCATCATTTTTGTTACACAAACGGAGACTTGGTCGGCTGCGAACAACCGCTCGATGATTCAAGCCCGGTATGCCGCCGAGGCCGGGGCTCAGAAAACATTGAACTACCTGGCTAACCCTGCCACATACCCCACGCCCGCAAACCTCGGGGTTTTCGACGTACCGACGAAATATCCGCTCCAGTACAATGGCGGCGATGTGATTCTCTCCGCCATGACCGGGGTGAACCCAAACTATCCGGACGCCGCGGTTCAAAACGCGTTCAGCGCCGCCTTGAAGGACGCGTCCGTGCCGGGCGTGGGTGTTCCCGCGAGTTATGAGGTTCAAGCCAGATTGCTGAGCATCCAAGGGCCGGGCGTACAAACATGGGAGATCACTTCTCAGGGCAATGTGCCGAGCATTCGCAACGCTCAGGTACAAGTCGTACTGAAGATTGAAAAGCGCGGCACGCCGCTCTTTGCGTACGGGATTTTCGCAACTGGGAACACTTGCAAGACCATCGACATGTCTTCGAGCTCCTACACAGACAGTTTTGATTCCAGCGCGGGCAGTTACGCGGCAACCCAGTCAGCCACAGGTGGAGACGTGGGTACCAACGGCAACGTGAGCATGAGCGGATCCTCCTATTTTGACGGCACACTTTCCTCTCCCAACGGCGGAACCGGGGCTTGCGCCGCGGGCGCCGAAACAGCTCTTACGAATAGCAGCAATGAAATTGTAAGCACGCCTCCTCCCCTTCCAGTGAAAGGGCTAGTGCCCATCGCGCCGGTCACGTTTCCGCCCGTGCCCCCGCTGAGCCCTATGCCGCCGACGACGGCTATGAACATGTCGGGGAATTGCGGTACCGTTCCCGGCTGTACAAATTTGGGTTCCAAGGACGTTTCCCTTGCACCGGGACAGTACGGCGACCTCAACGCCTCTGGAGGAACCACCGTTCACTTGAGCGCCGGCACCTACAATGTCAACAATCTTGTTCTGAGCGGCAACAGCCCGATTGTTGTGGACTCGGGCCCGGTAATCATAAACGTTGCAGGCGTCTCGGTATCCAAGGCGATTGACCTTAGCGGTGGCAGCGTCACCAATTCGAGCGGAGTGCCCGCGAACTTTCAGATTAACTATGGGGGCTCGGACACGGTCACGCTCTCAGGAGGTTCCGCCAGCTACGGAGTTGTCTACGCGCCTAACGCGCCCACGACCCTAAGCGGCAACTCGGATTGGTACGGAGCAGTGGTCGGTTTGACGCTCACGGACAGCGGTGGGGGTGCCATCCATTACGACCGGGCGTTGCAAAATACGCTGTTTACTGGCGGGCGGTTTTACCCCATTTCGTTCACTTGGAGCAAGTTTTAACCGGCGACCTGGCCAGCCTGAGCAGCGCGATCAGTCATTTTCCCGAATTAGGAGATTAGTGTGGCATTCTTGAACGAAATGAAGGCGCCGGGTTTCGTAACGCCCATGGAGCATCACCGCGTTCAGGGCCGGCTCAATTCGCGAGTTCATGTCGCCATTGAATGGACAGAGGGTGGCCAGCAATTGCGCGCGGAGGGCTATACGGCTGACGTGAGCCCCAAGGGCTGCCTGGCCGTCGTCGCGCAACGCTTCGTCGCAGGGCAGCGCCTGCGTTTGATTAATCTGACCAACCAAAATTCGTGCGAAGCTGTCCTCGTTTGGTGCCGGAACGAAGGCCAAAAGCGTTGGGAACTGGGCCTTGAACTTCAGGAACCCGGCCTCAATTTCTGGGGGCTCGACCTCTAATCGCGTCCATCCTATTCGCAGGTGGATTGAGCCTTAGCGCGGTAAGAAAACATCCCTTTGGCGTTTGGTTTATCAAAGGAGGAGAGGTTTGACTCTGTTCTTCCTATCCCCTCCGCGAAAACCGTTCAACCCGTCTTCGCAGCCGTTCAACCGTCAATTTCACCCATATCCTGCAAATCACTCAGGCAGTTGAACCCACCATGCTATCTCTCAGTATCTAAACCACTTAAAGTAATCCTTGACATACGGTACCAATATGCTATAATGGTTTCATTAAGTCGGCACTGTCCCTCGGTGCCCTCCGAGCCATGCGCCCCCGCCACGCGGTCCCTTCAAAAACCACGCACTACGTGTCTGTGCAATCCCGCCGTCAATTCCCTGCAAACTATTGTGTTTTGCCACCTAACCTGTGTTTTTTGTTTTTTTCGCACATTCTTTGCCAAAAACAACGGGGGGTGGGGGGGAGGGGGGCACCAGTGGCATTCCTAAAGAAGAACTTTAAATCGGTTGGCATCTCTGGGGAAATTAGCTCAAGGCCGTTTCTTCACGGGCCCTGCGGGCATATCCGGCAGGGTTACCGGACACGGCTTGGCCCAACCTTCTTGGGGTCGTATCGGGGCGCTTCAGCCATTCGCGGGGTGAATCTCTTTTTCCTTACTTCCCCTCAGTATCTCGTTACCTCAATCCAACGCCGGAATCGCATTGCGCTCCTGCCGCCGCCGATGCAAGTAGTGCATCGCAATGTTCAGATAAATCTCGCCGCACGTCGTCTCGATGCAAATCACCAGCGCTTCCGTGTCCGCGCTGCCCGCCAGTCCCGTTTCGTCCATGTGAACTTCCGGCGGAAACACTTTGAAGTGAAAACCCTGGTCGTTCAGCAGCGTCACCGAATTTCCGATGACCATGTTCGCCAGCTCGCAAACCGTCTCGCGCACCACTTGCTCGCTGGCCTCCACTTCCGCACCTGCGAGTTGGCTCGCAACCTTGATCGCCACTTCCGGCGACAAGTCGAGAATCACGCGTCCTTCGATGTCGCCTTTGATGGCGATCAGCGCCGCGACACCCTTGCGGCGATACGCGTCTTCGTCCATTTCCAGGTCCACGATTTTCGTCGGCCCCTGCAGCGACTCCGCGAATACCGCATCCGCGGCGTTGATGAACGGCTGGATCAGTTCCATTCTCATGAGCAGTGCTCTCCTGCCAGCGCTACCGGTGAGCCAACGGCGTTGGGATCGTCGCTGAGCACGTACCGGAGAATTTCGTACAGCACTTCCGGCTTTACCGGCTTCTGCACGAAGTGTTTCGCGCCCTTCTGCAGCGCCGCCAGGATATTCTCCTGGTATCCGACGGACGAGACCATGACAATGCGCGCGTTGGCGTGCTGCCGCACGATGCGCTCCACCGCCTCGATCCCTTCCATCTGCGGCATGGTGATGTCCATGAGCACGATGTCCGGACTACTGCGGTTGAATTCCGCGATGGCAGTCAGGCCATCCCCGGCTTCGCCGGCCACTTCGCCGCCGAACATCTCGATCATTTTGATGAGATTTTTGCGCGCGAAGACGGAATCGTCCACCACGAGGTAGCGAACCGGCTGATTATCTTTTCGAAGTAGAGCGGCAAACTGTTTCATGGCCTTCTCCTTATCCCGGCATTCGCTTTCACGAACGCTGGGATGGTACGGGTGTTCTTTCGATCTTTTCGTTCTTGTCGATGTTTTCGTTCTTGTCGTTCTTTTCAAGCTTCTCGTTCTTCTCGACTTTGTCGGGAGCGCCGCGTTGCGCGCCGTAATTGCTCACCAGGTACGCACCGAGTCCATCGAGCGGAATAATCTTGTTGGCAAATCCTTTAAGAATTGCCGCGCGCGGCATGCCGCTGACGACGCAGGTATCCTCGCTCTGCGCGATGGTCATTCCGCCCGCAGCCTTGATCGCGCCGAGCCCTTCCGCCCCGTCATCTCCCATCCCGGTCATCAAAATGCCGACGGCAGTGAGCCCAAACTCCTGCGCCACGGAATGAAATAAAACGTCCGCGGAAGGACGATGTCCGTTCACGGGCGGGCTATCGGAGAGAACCACCATGTCCCCCCGGGGCATCCTTCGAACCATCATGTGGCGATTTCCCGGACAAATCAGAACGCGGCCGGCGAGGAGGAGGTCGCCGGAGCGCGCTTCGTGAACTTCAAGAGCGCAGCATTCATCGAGGCGCTTCGCGAACATTTCCGTAAAACCTTCCGGCATGTGCTGGACGACCAAAATTGTGGAAAGGAAATCCGCTGGAATTTGCGACAAGACAAATTGCAGTGCGTTTGGGCCGCCCGTGGAAATTCCGATCGCAATAACACGGCGCGGAGGAAACGCGGCGTGAGTTCCTTTTTTCGGCGGAGCGGTTTCTTCGATAACGGCGGGCGGAAGTTTGCGGCCAGCGGCGCGCTTGGCAACTTTTATTTTTGCAATCAACTGGTCGGCGATTTGGTCGAGGTGGCCGACGGCGGCGTCTTTTGGTTTGGCGAGAAAATCGACGGCACCGAGCGCGAGACCTTTCAGCGTGGCGTAGCCGCCCTCTTTCGAATGAGTGCTGAAGAGGATAACCGGCAAGGGGGCGCGACGCATGATGAGGCGCAGCGTCTCCATACCGTCCATGCGCGGCATCTCCAGATCGAGGGTCACGACATCGGGCTGCAGCTCTTCAATTTTTTTCAACGCGAACGCGCCATCCATGGCGGTGCCGACAACTTCGATGGAAGACTCGCGCGCAAGGATCGCGGGGATCAGTTTCCGCATGAGAGCGGAATCATCGACGACGAGAACTCGGATGCGATCGCTCATGCGATTGCTCCGAGCGGCGTAGCGCGAGAAAGCCGCGAAAGGACAGCGGGAACATTCAGGATGAGGACAACCGTTCCATCACCCAGAATGGAAGCGCCGCTGACCAAGTCGCTGGAAACGATTTCGGCGGGAAGAGCTTTGATTACCAGCTCTTCTTCCCCGACCAGGCTATCCACGAGGAGGCCAAAACGTTTTTCGACAGCGCCAATGACGATAACGAAATGTTTCTTGCGAACCGGCTGGGTGTCGATGCTGCGCAAACGGCTAAGGTGATCCAGCCGAACGAGAGTAAGAATCTGTTCACGAAGACGCAACACTTCACGCTGATCGACGCGATGAATTTCAGGAGCAGTGATGCGAGTGATTTCCACAACCGAAGAGAGAGGAACCGCAAAAAGACGGCCGCCGACGCGGAAAAGCAAGGTCTGAATACTTGCAAGAGTAAGCGGCGCACGAAGTTGAATCGTTGTGCCGCGACCTCTTTGCGAAGAGATCTGAACGGTACCCTTGAGGCGGTCGAGGACGGTTCGAACGACATCCATGCCGATGCCACGGCCAGAGACTTCCGTGACTTGCGAAGCGGTGCTGAAGCCCGATTCGAAAATAAGATTGAGAGTTTCCTGTTCCGTCAGCCGTTTTGCCTCTTCGGGCTTCAGGATTCCTTTTTCAACGGCGCGCGCGCGCAATTGAGCAGGGTCGATGCCCCGGCCGTCGTCGCGAACTTCAATGACCACCTGGGTGCCCTGGTGATAAGCGTTTAAATAGACCGTGCCACGCGCGGGTTTGCCGGCAGTGAGGCGCTCGTCGGCTGGCTCGATACCATGATCCACCGAGTTGCGGACGAGATGCATAAGCGGTTCCGCAAGAGCATCCAAAATGCCCTTATCGAGATCGGTGTTCTGGCCAGAAAGTTCCAGGGCCACATCCTTGCCACACTGCTTGGCAACGTCGCGTACGACGCGCGGAAAACGACGGAAAAGTTGCTCGACAGGGACCATGCGGATTTTCAAAACGCACTTGTGAAGCTCATCGAGGACGCGGGCCTGGAACGCCATGGCGTCAGCAAGTTTGGCGCGCAAGGGATCGCGGGCGTGCTTCTGGTCAAACTCAGTCAGCGTGCGATTGAGCATGGACTTTCCGATGATCAATTCGCCGACAAGATTCATGACCGCATCGATGCGCGTGGCGTCCACGCGAAGGGTGCTTTCAGCAACCGCGGTTACTGCAGAACCGGAAGTACCGGCATTCGTTCGTGCGTCACCTTCGGCGTTCTCGGGGGCCCCGGCGACACGTTTCGCCGCCTGCGCGTCCAACAGATCAGCGAGTAATTCATGTTCCGCAGTCAGAGCGGCGGCGGCACGTTCGAAACGCACATCGGAAACAATCGAAGGAATCCGACAGCGTTGGAGAAGCCGCTCCTCGGGCTGGGAGCTCGCCAAGGCAGCTTCCACGATTTCCACGGTTGCGGCGGCTAGATTGTCTTCCGGCCTTAAAGCGATGACGGTGCCGCTGCCGTGAAGGACGTTTCGAATGAGCTGGAAAGCGGCCGCGCGCATCGGGCTGGTGGGATCGACACGAAGAGCGACGTTGTAAACGACCTCGCCACGATGCACCGCTTCCGAAATCATGAGCTGTTCGTATTCCGTCCAGGCAAATTGCGCGGGCAATTGAGGAGCCGCAGAGCTGGCGCTCTTCGCGGCTTCAGGCTCGTCCAGCAATTTTCGAATCATGGCTTGGAGCACATCCACAGCGGGTGGCTCCTTGCGACGCTGGTAGGAAGTGAGCATGGCGCCAAAACTATCGGCGGCGGTCAGAACGATCTCGGCCAGCTCCGGGCCACGAGCTTGCGCGACTTGCGGCGTCAGCACGTCTTCCAATTCGTGGGCGAGCTCACTGAGCTTGTGAAAACCGCAGGCGGCGGAATCGCCTTTCAAGGTGTGGACGGCGCGGCGAATCCTGCGAATGACTTCTTCATCCGAGGGATGAGCCTCGAGCTCGAGCCCCGCTTCATTGAGGGACTGGAGGATCTCGCTGGCGCTTTCAAAGAAGAGAGCGCGCAACTCGCCGCCACGATCCTCGGGAGGACGACTCACGAATTGACCTCGTTGCGCTGGTAAGCGGTGCCGTTGTTCTCGTGAACCATGCGGAATTTCTGAGTCAGGCCGAACAAACTTTCCGCATGCCCGACGAAGAGGTATCCGCTGGGATTCAAGCAGTGCCAAAACTTTTCAATCAAGCGTTTTTGCTCCGCTTCGTCGAAATAGATCATCACGTTGCGGCAGAGGATAATGTCGTTGCGGCGAGGCAAGAACTCGGTTTTCAAGTTGTGAAAGTCGAACTGCACAAGTTCCTTCAGTTGCGATTTGACCTTGTACTTATCACCGACTTTTTCGAAATAGCGGAGCCGGCAGGTGTAATCCACGGGTTCCATCTGTTGCTCGGTGTAGAGGCCTTCCTGGCCGGTGCGAAGACTGGCGTAGCTGATGTCCGAAGCAACGATTTCCACTTTCCAGGGAGGAGGAATGAGCGGCTTCGGCGAGGGCATGTCGAACGGCAATGGATTGCGCAGATAGTAGTAGGCGAGCGCATCGCAGATCAAAATGGCGACAGTGAAAGGCTCCTGACCGGCGGAGCAACCCGCACTCCAGACGCGAAGGGAATAATCGCGGCGCTCCTGTTTGCGGCGCAGAATATCCTCAAGGACGGATTTTTGGAGGAGATCAAGCTGCGGGCGATTGCGAAAGAAACTCGTTTCGTTGACGGTCAGATTCTCAAGCAGGAGAGCCAGCTCGGCGCGGCCTTCCCTGCTGGTGAGCAAGCGGTAATAAGCATAGAAAGAGTCGAGTTGACAAGCTTTCAGACGGCGCTGCAAACGGTCTTTGAGGAAATGTGAGCGGCGCTCATCGAAGAACATGCCACATTCCTGATAGACCAACGTCTGGAGGAGCTTCAGCTCTGCTTCGGTGAGCTGGACCTGGGCGGTAATCGTTCCCATGGTGTTTTCGTGAAGCGGACCGCAGTCCGGTTGCCTTAGTTACAAGCCGGAAAAAGCATTACGTTGCGGCAGGGACGGGTTCCGCGGCCTCCTCGAGTCGTTTGAATTCCGGGCGATGCAAGAGTTTCGAGATGTCCAGCAGAATAATGAGACGCCCGTTCAGCTTACCGACACCAGTGACGTATCCGGATTCGCCCTCCGCAAAGACACTGCCCGGCGCTTCGATCTCGGAGGGCGGAATCTTCAGCACTTCCGAAGCGGCGTTGACGATGAGGCCGATCAA
>Ga0137391_10005199_pt1 | contig 10007 bp, 10 predicted proteins | sample 15con2h24BmetaG_FD_101399 | JGI IMG/M metagenome (GOLD analysis project Ga0137391, IMG submission 101399) | Vadose zone soil microbial communities from Angelo Coast Range Reserve, California, USA - 15con2h2.4B metaG | ecosystem: Environmental > Terrestrial > Soil > Vadose zone > Saprolite...
CCATCCCCGCGATGCCCTCGGCGGCTGCGAACCGATCGCGCGATGCCTGCAAATTCCTGACGAAATCGCGATAGAACTCCGTCTTTGCATGCCGATTAAACCCAATCGAATTGTAAAGATCGGCCAGCCGCTTTAGCGGCATCAATTGCCATAAATAGCGCACCAGCGCGTAAGGACAACCGGAGTCCACACGGAAATAGGCACGGGTGAATGAAAAAAGAATCGCCAGATCACTCTCACCCAGGAGGACGGCATCGAGGGTGATGCCGCGTTCGTTTTCGTGCCTGAGGCAGAGCGCCAAAGGCAGCTTCACGCCGTTGTCGCATTTTTCAATCGCGCGTCCGACAAAGTAGGCTCCTCGACCTCGGTAAAACACGCTGCCGATAATCTCCAGACTCAGGGTTCGAGGTGGCGCCGTTGAATCGCTGCTGGCGGAGGACCGAATCGGAAAGGCACCTTCGACCCGCTGCGCGGCCACTCTGACGGCATGGCGAAGATTATCCGAACATTTTTCTGGAAAACCACCGGCCGCGGGGTCGGTCAAAGCGGCGTAGAGCAGTTCGGACAACGGAGCGTCGGAATGAAAACGGCGTACATCAACCGGCGACGTAGTAGGTGGGGCGTCAAAATCGCTATCCACGAATTCGATTGCCTGATCGACGCCAGCGGTGGCAAACACGCGACGGGTCAACGAGTTGAAGAAGCTTTCCCCAATCTCCCACTGCGCGCTCCGCGCGATGAGCGAAGAATAGACGGCTTTGATGGCCGTCCAAACATTGCGATCGTTAAGACGCGGGCCCATCAACAACTCAACCTCGGCGGTGAGGTTGCTCAACACATTGGTATACAGATGCAGCCGCTCAGTTGCGTCCGCGTAGCTCTTCCGCCAGTCGCGGGCGATAAAGCGCTCGCGTGCACGTTGCGTGATCGCCCGGAAGCGGGCCTCGTAATCGAGAAACGCCCGGTGCGCCGCTTGTGCGCAAAGCGATGCCAGCCGGCTATCAGTCAGAGTCGCTGATTCAGCCGAAACCACGCCGTTGCTCATGACCCGCAGGCTTTAATAAAACTTTTCCAGTTCCGTCGACTCGCCCAGGGCAGTCGTTGAGCTTCGGCCACCGGCGACGACCTGCACGATATCGTCGAAATAGCCGGTGCTCACTTCAGATCGTCGCGCCCGAGTTCAGCGCATTGATGATCATCTTGCGATCGGTTGGTCCCGTGATCTCTACCCGCCGATCCCGAATATCGGCGGGGGATCGCCGCGCATTTCCAATCGCCCTCGCGAATCTCCTTGGTCCCGGATAAAAAACTCAGCGCCTCGCCGCGATCCAATGCTGCGCGGCGTTCCTGCCGCCGTTGAAGACATTCGCCACGCTGGCGGGAGAACGTACGCTGAAGCTTCGCGACAAACTCGATGGCATCAGTAGTGAGGATTTCGGCAAATGCAGCACTCATCTCACCAAGCACTTCAACGCCTTTTGAACAATTCCAATGAGATGACTTGGTCATGATTATGCGGTTCGTTGGGCGAGGTGCGCCTCGGCACGGGCTGACTCGAGACGCAAAGTCTAATCAGTGGGGCGAAGTGATCGCGTATAGTTTTCAACATAGCATAGATTCGTGGCGACTGTCACATCCGCGCGTGTTGGCCATTTTCAGTGCTTTTTTGGGAACGAGCGCCCGAAGCCGAACGTGAATCACTACGCGAAAACGCTCGAACAAAAGATCAAGAAGGAAGATCGTCGATCCGAACGCAACGACGAGTCGATTTCAACGATACAAACGCAAGCAGGCCGCGCCGGGATTGAACGTCACAAGTCGTGCCTTCGGAGTCGGTCGGCGTATGCCGATTGCGTTAAAGTACGTGGATTGAAGGTGGCATCGGCATTCCGCCGGTGGATTCGCGCGCTAGAAACGCGTGCTACGACTAGGGAAAAAGGTTGTAGCGCAAAATCGCGTAGATCGCGTAGAGGCCGTCCTTCCAGCCGACTTTTTTCCCTTCGTTATAAGTCCGGCCGTTGTAGGAAATGCCTACTTCGTAAATGCGGGCCTTTGCTCTCGCCAATTTCGCCATCACCTCCGGTTCAAATCCAAAGCGATTTTCCCGAAGATCGAGACTCTTCACCAGCGGCGCGCGGAACGTTTTGTAGCAGGTCTCAAGATCGGTCAGGTTCAGATTCGTAAACATGTTCGAGAGGAGCGTCAAAAATCTGTTCCCGACCATGTGCCAAAAATAAAGCACTCGATGCGGGTGGCCTCCCATAAAACGCGAACCCAAAACCGCATCAGCCTTTCCCGATAAAATTGGCTCGAGCAGGGCCGGGTAATCCGCCGGATTGTATTCAAGATCGGCATCCTGCACGAGGATAATGTCGCCCGTTGCGGCCGCAAAACCGGCGCGAAGCGCTGCGCCCTTCCCCCGATTACGAGGCTGATAAATGATTCGATCTACGACTGAGGAAACATTTTCCTTTAACACAGCGGTCGTTCCGTCCGTTGAGCCATCATCGACGACGATGATCTCGATATCGTCCACGGGCGCCGCACGCACTGTCCCGACGATCTGCTCGATCGTTCCTCGTTCGTTAAAGCAGGGAATGACCACAGAAACTTTCATGAGCGCGCGCTTTAGGGAAATTTGAGCCCAGAGTGGATTGTCGATCTTGCATGCGGCAAGAAGGAATTTTTGCACCGTTGCAGGAATCGAACCTGCAACCCAGTGATTAAGAGTTTCTTCTCATGTCAGCTAGGCCGGAGTTACTGGCTATCGGGCAGCCGATACAAACGACCCGGATATTGGTAAACAAAGACCTTGCGTCCCGGAAATCGTTTCAGAAGCGCATCTCGCTGGGGCTGGTCGCACAAAGTGAAGTACAAGCTGCTGGCCGACGACATCACAGGCGGATTCCGAGTTAGATCGCCGGCGTTCCAGGCGGGGTAAGTCCCGGTTCTGAGCAAAACTATCTTCTTCCCATCTCCGGCTTGCCGCACTGTTCGCTCAAGGTCTCGCTGCCAGTAGCTGGTATAGGCCTCTTTCGTCGCGAAGGATACGCTCCCGACGATCTGGAGAACGATAGCAAACTTCCACAGGCGGCGGAGGCCAGGTGCACAATCGCGACAGATCCACCCGTAGAGATCGACGACAGCGAGGACCAGGAATGGAAAGTAGGCTAGGAGGTAGCGCGGACCGGGACCACCCGCAGCGGCCGGATAGAAGAAGTACACCCCTATGTTCATCAAGAATAAAGCGAGGTACATCTTGACCTTGGGTGAAGCGTGGTAGCGCCTCCAGAGCACGACCGGCAGGAGGGCAGGCGGGAAAACCCAAAGAAGATTTCCCAGTCGCACACCGGTCGTTGGGAGTCCAATCCATGAGACTATAAGATGGTCGGCAATGGTGCCGGGTGAATTGTTCACTGTTGTAGGCGTCTGGAGCGGATCGCCTGTGAGAAGGGTATCGTACAGCAGGTTGCCACTGGCCAGAAGCCCAAACCCAACTCCGAAGAATGTCAGTTGGGCGAACATCTTCCGTCGCACTAGGCCGACTCCGATCCAGGCGGCCAGCGGAACGCAGTCGATGTAACGGATCATGGACGAATAGCCAAGAAGAGCTCCGGCGCCGAAAAGCAGCAATCGTGAACATCCAGGGCGCTGCTGCTGCGCAGCGTCGTAGGAAACGAAGGCGGTAAACACAAATAGCGCGGTCGCGATGTGAGCACGAAGCGAGGCCGCGTAGTAACAGAAGAAAAGACAAAGGATCAGCAAGATCCCAGCGACTTTCACCAGGTTCTTCCCCATCTGCTGCTCCACATATCGCAGAATGAGAAATACAAGGACGGCACCAAGTACCGGATCAATGAGCCACGGGACTCCGAGCCGCGCACCAAGTGCAAGGAAAGCAGGCCAGCCCGGCGGATACTTTGAAAACCGACGTCCGTGATCGTCTGCCATGCAACCTGTCGCGACGCAGTCGTTCAGGGGATTGGCCTCATCGTAGAGAGGATCCTCCGCGTACATTTTTCCTGACGCGAAGAGCTTCGCTTGGTAAAGGTAGGAGTAGTCGTCGCCAGACGGGGGGAACCGCTGCATCAAGACGAAGGCAATAAGCAACGCCTCGAGCAACAGAATTAAGGAAAACAGCAATTTTCGCTTTGTCGCCATGAACGCGGGCTCACTCTGATGGCGCCGCCTGAACAATCGCATAGGGTGGAGCGAACCACTTGATCTCGAATTTGGCGAGCATAAGTGCCTAGGTCGCGATTGCTCTTGCCGGTTTCGCAGGGGTGTATTGGTAGGCGAGGCGCACTGTCAGCTAAACTGCCAGTCCGGCTCGGACTCTTGTCCTAAAATCGCCAGCGACTCAGGTAACCTGTGTAAAGCCGATGGATCATCGTGCCGCCTGAGGAGTTGAAGCCACAGTCGCATGCATTTTCGCTGCTATTTAAAACATGGTTATCTTCACTGTCATCGACTGTGATCGGATTCACCGTCTCGGTAGCGTCCACTGTATCGGAGTTTTTCGCTCTCGACGAGAAGCCAGCCCTACTGACGTGCAACTCTCGCAGCCACATCATCCCCCTAACCGCTGCTAAAATTCAACTTCGTCATCTTGGATCAAACGTTTTATCCTTTTTCACAATAAGAAGCCCCTTCGAGAGATGGGTGAAGAAGAGGGCCGCGCTGTTAGAAATCGCAACTGAATTACTCCCGCCAACGCGCGTAGCGTAAGTGCGCGGGCCTGTGGCCGAGTCGCTCGCGCCGCTCAGCGATTTTGTTCGCCAGCCATTTGCACCATTCAAGGAATTTTGGATTTTCCGTGCGCCTGCGCTCGCGTTCGCTCCAGGCCTTCGCGCGTGGCCAAAACATCAGGGTTACGCCGCCGATTAAGTCATCGACTGTTTCCAGATCGACGTTTCGCCGAAAAACCATGTAGCCGATCGTTTCCAACCGGACGCCAAATTCAAAAAGGGCACGTTTCCACTTCCGCGCCAGCGCGCTCGATGTCGGAAGGTTGCGTATTTCCTGGCAGTTTGCCAATGAGGTCGAGAGCACGAGTCCAACCTGTACTTTGTGCCGTTTGAATCAGCGTGATTGCGACTTGATCTCTTCGCTTCACGTTACCTTGTCGGACCTGCAGCGCGGTGAAAATAAGAGCAGCGACGATGGCGATGGTGGAGATCAGATTCAGCACTGAAGCAAGGTCGACGTGCATCATGGGATAACCTTCGTTGGCGAGCGAATTGTAAGCACAGCCGTTTCGCCGCTCAATATCCCGGCTGTGATTGCGCGATTAAATCAATCCCCGCTTGCGAAAGTCGCCAATGTTTCCACCGGCCGAGCGTTCGATCATGTCGATGGTAAATTTAAGGAGGCAAACTTCCCAGGCATCGTCTACGCCTTGAATGATAGCGCTGAGCGGTTCCTGCAGGTCTTCCACTTGCGATTTGGTGCGCGCAACGACTGCGTCGATGGGATCATGAAACATGCTCTCGGTCACATCGGTCTTGCGAAATTGAAAACCGTAACGAAGCACGGCCGTGTTACGTGCGTGTTCGCGCAGCTGATCGACATAACGCTGCGCTTTTTCGCCAAATCCTTCGAGCAACAACCGGCTGAAATGCTCCGGCGTGAGAATTTGCGGCCGGTCGGCATGAATTCTCCCATTGCGCACGCGCACTTCATTCGCGCGGTCCATTAATTCCGAGATCAAATAAAAATGAAAACTGGTGCCGCCGAAGGTGGCGATCTTCTGTTCGGGGGCGAGAATCACCTGCGTGTTTTCGATCGCGTAATCGAAATTCTCCTTATTCATTGTCGATCGTAACAATATAAGACGTGCGCGAGCGCGCTTCAATCGAGAGCGGACGCCGCGAAAGCGCCTGCGGCAACTTCGCGCACGCGCGCTGACCGCCATCGCATGACGGCTTCGCCGGTGAAAATGACGAGGGCGATCCAGATCAAAACGAAGGTGATGAGATAACCGCGCGTGAACGGTTCATGATAGAGGAATACACCGAGGAAGAAGGAGCCCGTGGGAGAGAGATATTGCAGAAAACCGATAGTCGTTAGGCGAAGATGACGTGCGGCAAAGCCGAACCAGAAAAGCGGCACGGCCGTGACAATTCCGGTGCTCGCCAACAAGATCGACAACAACCAACCGCCCCGATCGAAAATCAGCGTGCCGTTCGCTTTTAGGAGAAATAAGTATCCAATCGCGATTGGGACGAGTAAGGCGGTTTCGAGAAACAATCCTGGGATGGCCGCCGTGCCGGATTTTTTTCGCAACAATCCGTAGAGACCAAAAGTCGTGCACAGGGCTACGGCAATCCATGGAAAATATCCGTAGCCGAAAGTGAGATAGAGCACGGCGATGGTAGCGAGCGCGACGGACGCCAATTGCAGGCGCGTGAGTCGTTCGCGTAAAAACACGGCGCCGAAAAAGACGTTAACCAGCGGCAACATGAAATAACCGAGACTGGTTTCGATAATGCGGCCGATGTTTACGGCATAAATGAAAAAGAACCAATTCACTGCGACGGCTGCGCCGCTACTCAGGCAGTAAAGCGTGGCACGCCGCGACTGCAGGGTCTTCTTCACTTCCGGCCAGCGCCGGCGCCAGCTCAACAGTCCGATCAAAAAGGCACTGGTCCAGACGAAGCGATGCGCGAGAATTTCGGAAGCGGGAACATCTTTGAGCAGCTTCCAATAAACGGGGATCAATCCCCAGGTCGTGAACGCGGCGATGCCGGCGATGAGCGCGCTAGTTTCGTGCGATTTCACTCGGGGGTAGCGCAACATCGACATGTTGCGCTCTCTATTTCACGCAACGCGAGCGCGAGCAAGGTGGAACGCGATCTCCGAGCGCGTTGCTAAATAAGTGCGGCTCCGCCGCTTGATCTTGGCATCGCCCTCGGAGAGGCCGATCCACCATCAATTTCCCGCACGCGGATACAGGCGGCGAAGTGATTTCCTCCCCAGTCTTCCAGCGGCGGAATTTGCGCTTTGCACGCCTCAATCATGAATGGGCAGCGCGGATGAAACCGGCACCCAACCGGCGGATTCATCGGCGAAGGCGGATCGCCCGGCAGGAGAAAGCGCTGTCGTGCGCGTTTGCGCGTTGGATCGAGGACCGGCACCGCGCTGATGAGCGCTTTCGTGTAGGGATGCAGCGGTTTCTCCAAAACCGCGCGGGCCTCGCCGAGCTCAAAAAATTTTCTGAAATACATCACCGCGATACGGTCGGAAATGTGTTTCACAACCGAGAGATCGTGCGAGATGAAAATCAGTGTCAGATTCATTTCCCGCCGGAGTTGCGCGAGGAGGTTGATGACCTGCGCCTGGATCGACACGTCGAGAGCGGAGACCGGTTCATCGGCGATGATCAACTTTGGTTCGACAGCTAGCGCCCGCGCGATCGCGATTCGCTGTCGCTGACCGCCGGAAAATTCGTGCGGATATTTTTTCACGTCGCGCCCGTGCAAACCGACCTTTGACATGAGAGCAGCGATTCGCGCTGGCAATTCGCGGCGCGGAATTTTTCTGTGGATGCAGATTGCCTCGGCCAGTGTGTCAAAGACGGTCATGCGCGGATTGAGCGACGCATATGGGTCCTGAAAGATCATTTGAAAATCGGTGCGCGCGCGACGCAGCGATTGTCGATCCAAACGATTGAGATTTCGCCCTTCGAGAATCACCGTGCCGCTGGTCTGCGCGATTAATTGCAAGATGGTGCGGCCAAGCGTCGATTTGCCACAACCCGATTCGCCAACGAGCCCGAGGACTTCACCGCGCTGGATCGATAATTGCACGCCATCGACCGCACGCACGTTTCCGAGGGTTCGTTTGAAAATGAATCCCGTTTCAATCGGAAAATAAGTTGCGAGGTTGTCGAGCTCGAGAAACGCAGTCGCCACGTTGCTAGCGCGTCTCCGTTTCCGGTTTGGGCGACGTGCTCGCTACGTTGGGAAATAGCGAGAGAAATTTGCCGTAACCTTCGACCTCCATTTTTTCGAGCGGAATGAATTGCAAAGCGGCCGAATTGACAGCATAACGCCGTCCAGTCGGCGATGTTGGATCGGCAAATACGTGGCCGAGATGCGAATTGCTTTTGGTTGCGCGGACCTCCGTTCGTTGCATGCCGAAAGTCGAATCGCTTTGTTCAAGTACGCGGTCGGGCGAAATCGGTTTCGTAAAAGTCGGTCGACCCGTGCCGGCGTCAAATTTGTCGGAGGAACTAAAAAGCGGATCGCGGGTAATGACATCGACGTAAATGCCGGCCCGTTGATTGTCCCAATACTCATTGCTAAAGGCAGTCTCGGTTCCATTTTCACGCGTGACATGATACTGGTCTGGTTTGAGCGTCGAGCGCAGAACGGAGTTGCTAGGAACCGGTTTCAAGTAATTGAAGGTGCCGGCTTTCTTTAGCTCGGCCTGCTTGTTGCCGTAGAAAAGAACTGCGGCGACTACCGCAGCCGCGGCAAGCAACCCAAGCCACAGCGTCAGATGTGACGAACGTTTTGAAGGATGATGGATTCTCTGCATGGACAAAATCTTTACAGACAATTCATTTGATTGCGGCTCACCTGAGCGAGTCAGGCCTCGGCAGATCGAATCCCCTTAATAAAAGAATACGCAAGCAGAGCATGGGTCGGTCGGGCAGTTCTGCCGCAGAGAACCTTCCGATGAAGCGCTACTTCTTTTTCTCGAAGAGCGCGACGTATTCGCCGTAACCCTCCTCCTTTAATTTCTCGACGGGAATGAACCGGAGGGCGGCCGAGTTAATACAGTAACGTTGGCCTGCAGGCGCTGGTCCATCCGGGAAGACATGACCGAGATGCGACTCGCTCTTGGTGGAACGAACTTCCGTGCGTTCCATGCCGAGTGTACGGTCGGATTTCTCCATGACGCTCTTTTTCGCGATCGGTTTGGTGAAACTAGGCCAGCCCGTGCCGCTGTCGAACTTGTCGAGCGAGCTAAAGAGCGGTTCGCCGCTCACCACATCGACATAAATGCCGGCGTGATGATTGTCCCAATACTTATTCTGAAACGGCGGCTCCGTGCCGCAGTGCTGCGTCACATAAAATTGCTCGGGCGTGAGTTTCTTTTTTAATTCCTCAGAGGCCGGTTTCGAAATGCTTTGATTGTGAGGTGATGGACTTGTCATAGGTGTGGCTTGTTTGCTGGGTTGATCCTGCTTCTGTGCGCGGGCCCGATTCAAAAATACGAGAAGACCGCATAGCACGACGAAAACGAAGGCACAAAAGACGAGCATCGCGCGGGAAGATCTTTGCGGCCGGGATGGCAATTGTATCATGGCAAAAAATACCTCCTTTAGCTTATCGCAACAACAGAATTTGCGGGTTCAAGTTCGATCTCGCCCAGTTGCACGCGTAAGCAGGCAGACGAACGAGAAGGCGCAACTTTTTCAACGCGATTTTTGATGTAACGCATTGTTCCCTCGTAAATTCGCAACGCGGCGCGACTGGGCAACCGTGAATCGGCTTTGAGAGATCGGGCGGCAAGCCGGGAATTGTGTGAAGCATTTCGCCTTTTGCGTGAAGCGAGGGAATCGAGCGTTGCAACGTCTGATTGTGTGGATGTTTTGGCCATTTTAGGATGTCGAATGTCGTTCTTGATTCGACAACGCGACCCGCATAGATGATCAAAACACGATTGCAAAATTCGGAAACGACCCCGATGAGCAACTGCTGTCAATCGGCCAGGGGCGCGTGATTCAGGGACCGGCCTCGACGGCCAATGAAGCTATTTGTCTGATTAGATCACGTGGAAGACCTCGCGTTCATCGGATGTAGTTGGACAACTTGACGGGCACACGTCCGGCACAATTGCCGGATGCACGAATGGCTCGGGCGCGAATTTCGCTGGAACCCATCTCATAAATAAGGAACGGGTGCGTTGCTAGAGATTTGGCGCTGCGGCAAGGCGCGAGGAGGGAGAATATCCTTTATGGATCTGTGAGCGACGAGCAACGCCGCTGCAGCGCCAAA
>Ga0137391_10005202_pt1 | contig 10004 bp, 10 predicted proteins | sample 15con2h24BmetaG_FD_101399 | JGI IMG/M metagenome (GOLD analysis project Ga0137391, IMG submission 101399) | Vadose zone soil microbial communities from Angelo Coast Range Reserve, California, USA - 15con2h2.4B metaG | ecosystem: Environmental > Terrestrial > Soil > Vadose zone > Saprolite...
AAGGCAATGCTGGCGAAACTCAGTGCGCAGAACCGATTCGCGCTGGCCTTTCGCACTCACAATATGAAAACCGAAGCCGGTCGGAAGAAGAAGATCGAGGCTTTCGTCGCGATGCTCAAGCGCGGCGAGACCATCTACCCGCAAAGCAAGAAATGAGCTTTGCGAACGGCCCGCTATCGCCGGCGACGGCGTCGCCGGCGACTTGTCCGCCGCGGCTCGACCGGCGCCTTTGAAGGAAGATTATCGCCATGCGTAGTTGTGAAGTCGCCATCATCGGCTTGGGCTTGATGGGAAGCTCGGCGCTCCATTCGCTGGTGCGCCGGGGCGCCGACGTGTTGGGGTTCGACCCCATGAGCATGGGCGAAGCTCGCGGCTCCTCGCACGGATCGTGCCGCGTCTACCGACGCTTCAACTTCGAGAGCGAAGCCTATACCGACCTGAGTGACCAAGCCTTCAGCGGCTGGCGCACGCTGGAATCCATCACGGGGCGGATAATCTTGAAGCCTAGCGCCGTGCTCGAAGCGGGGCCTCCCGGATCGAAGACGGTCGCCGCGTCCCGCGCCGCCGCAGCTCGAAAGGGCCCGATCACCGGTCCGACCTCTGGCGCCGAGGCCAATTCGGCCTTTCCTGCCTTTCGCCTGCCGGAGGACTGGGACGTCGTGGTCCAGGAAAGCGGCGGGATCCTGATGGCCGAGGCGGCGATGCTTGCCTTCCGCGAAGGGGCCGAGGACCGTATCGTCCGCGCCGCGGCGCGGATGCAGCCGACGCCGGCCGGCATCCGAATTGCGACTTCGGACCAAGAGGTGATGGCCAGGCAGGTCATCGTAGCTGCTGGCCCGTGGATTTCCGGCTTCGTCCCGGGCCTCGCCCGGCACCTCAAGGTCACGCGCCAAGCGGTCGGCTGGTTCAGGCCGGCCAAACCCGAAACCGTCCGTTATGGCGAGTTCCCCATCTTCCTGGTCGAGCGCGCGCGCGGCCTGGTCTACGGCTTTCCCGACTTCGAGGGCCGCGGCGTCAAGGCCGCGCAGCACGACCAGGGTCCCGAGGTCGGCCCCGATGAATGGGGACCGCCGGCCACCGACGAAGAGTTGAAAACGGTATCGGCAACTCTAACCGAACTGTTGCCCGGCGCCGCCGGACCCATCCTCGAGCGCGATATCTGCCTCTATACAAATACGCTGAAAGCCGACATGCGCGCCGACGATGGCAACGAGTTCATCATCGACCGGCTGCCCGAGGATCCGAGGATCATCGTTGCTTCGCCCTGTTCGGGTCACGGTGCCAAGTTCGCGAGCGCCATCGGCGCGATGGTGGCGGACTTGGCGCTCGACCCACAGCGCACGCCGCCCGACGCCTTCCGGCTTGACAGGTTCTCCGGGTTCGCGTCGGAGGGGCCCGGCTGTTCTCGTTAGCGGGCGCGGCTGGGAGTCAGGAGTTCGAATCTCTTCGGGCGCGCCAGTTGCAAATCTACGCCGGAGCACGGCGTGGACCGCTGAAGGCTTCGGTTCTGCCCTGCCGTTCGACGGTCAGGCGATTTCCGGCAGGTAGTGCAGGACGAGCAAGTCCGACCGCGGGCAGGGCGCGATCGCGTAGGCGCTACCTTGGTCGTCGCTGAACTCCACGAGCAACGTTTTTTCATCAAGCTGCTCGACGACAGTGCCGACCTGCCCGCGTGCAAGCTGCTGCGCAGGAAGGTCCGCCAGCAATGCCACCACGTCCAAAACGGACGGCCTTTCGTTCTTTGCGTCCTTCTTCGCCTTCATCACAGCACCCAGCAGGTGACGAACCTCGGCACGCTCTCGCCGGTTCGCACGATCCAGATCATTCTTACCACAGCACTCTTTCCTTGTCGCCTGAGGTTCGCATCGAGGCGCCAAAGTGTCCCCCAAGCGTCCTCCCCATCCTGGACGGCTTCGGCGGAACGTGCGGCCTCGAGCAGAGCGTCGCGCAACCAAGATGCATCGCTCCGCTGAAGATCGAGGGCTTCGCGGAATACCCGGGCCTTATGCCGACCTCGCGGATGCGAGGGGTTCAAACAATAGTCCTCGATCTTACGTATATCGAGGATTGCCTGATCGCCGCGTGGCAGACGCTTCGTCATCGCCGCAGATTGGCTTCGCATCCGGTGGAGCGCAAGCCCATCGGCAGTCGTGCCCTGAGAAGGGCGGCGAATACTTGGCTTTCAAGACGCGCTTTCGGCTAAGCGATCATAGCGCCACGGCGTAGCAATAGTGCCCATCTTCATCGGCCGCGGCGCGCCACTTACGCTACAGCAAAGGCCTCGCTGGCGTGTGCGGCTTCAAGCAGGATTCTCGCAACCACGCCGCGTCGCTGTCGCCCCCAACCAAAAATATCGAAAACAACCCCATGCAAAGTAGCAGGCGGGCGCCGGCAAGGACGCTATGGGAGGTAATACTTGACACGTCGGGCAAATCAACGGCACTCCTTCATCATCGCACAATCCGTCAAACGCCCGTGGGCCCGCAATGGCGCGCCGTTCGGTGTGTTTGGGCGAAAATCCCTACCCACGATTGAAGTTGCAATGGCTCGAAGTTGCAATGGCTCGCCGCAGCGCGTGATCGCCTGCGTGTTGCCGAGCCGCCGCGCTTCCGACGCGCGTGCCTCGCGAATGACCTGAAAGAGACATCGGACTTAGGCGCGTTATGGGAGCGGCAGGAACTGTCGACACAGTTCTGTCGTCTTTCATCGCTTAGTTCCATTTGCCGAAATGGGGGGGCTGCTTTGTTGCCTGGGAAGTATTTTGCTGATGCCTTGACGCTGTGTTGACCCCGACCTGCTCCGTCCTTCTAGACCTCGACGGCACTTTGATTGATTCGCAGCCCGGGATTTTAGCAAGCTGCCTGGCCGCGCTACGCGCCCTTGGACATGAACCGGATGAGACCCTCGATATAAAGCGCGCCATCGGGCCGCCGCTCGAAGACATCATGCAGGTTTTGCTGCAACCATACGGGGACGACAGAATAGGTGAAGCAGTGGCGGCTTATCGCCAGCACTATGGTGAAAGCGGCCTTCTCGGGAGCGAGCCTTATCCGGGAATTCGCAGTTCTCTTAGCGAGATGCAGCAGGCCGGATTGCGAATCTACCTGGCAACCTCGAAGCGGGAGACTTTCGCGAGCCGCATTTTGGACCATCTGGAGTTTGCAACATATTTCGATGGCATCCACGGCTCAGTGCCGGGCGGTGCGCTTGACCATAAGCCTGAACTGCTCGCCCATATTTTGTCGGAACACAATATCTCGCCCTCCCACAGTCTGATGGTAGGGGACCGCCGATATGACATTTCCGGAGCGCACGCGGTCAGAATGCGCGGTCTTGGCGTGCTGTGGGGTTATGGTACCCGAGACGAGCTTGAGACTGCCGGTGCAGATCAACTGGTGGAATCCACCGTCGATCTCGCTCGGACAGTTCTTTCGATGGTCACGAAACAATAGTGCCCATCTTCATCGGCCGCGGCGCGCCACTCTACGATATCATGCGAGATTGTTTTCGGCAGGAACCCGTCTGCCACATCAAGCCGCCGAGAGCCGAATGTGCATTTAGGTGTGGATTCGCCGATTTCGCCAAGGCTGCGACACAGATCGCCACTAGTGTTGACCGCTCTACCGTTGTTTGATTCGCAGAGGCAGCACCATGAGCCGAGCCCAGCCAAAATCCGCGCCGACGGATGAGCATGCGAGACGTATCGCGCGAGCGATCGCCAAGGGTCGTCCGCCCCCGTTCGACGCCGCCCTCGATCGGTATTGCGAAAGCTCCCCGCGCGAAATCTTTACCGCCTTCGCGGGCGCGGCTCGCCACATGCCTCCGGGCGGCGAGGATGAGCCGCTTGCTATTGGTTATCTGTTTCTGCTGCAGCGGCTGCTAGAGCATCTACGTTACCGCACAGATCAAGGCTATGCGGACGCGGCCAAGCTGATCGCGGATTTTCAGGCCGACGTCGTCGCGCAAGTCGAGGCTGGCAACGTCGACGGGCGCATGCTCAGCTTCGTGGGAGGAGCCCTGCACCAGTCCAAAATCCCTGCGTCGCCGGAGCTTGCCGCGGCATCGGCAAAACAGCTCGATGATATGAACGAGGACGGGCCGCTTCCGGCCGACGTCCACGCCGCTCTCGCCGGCATCCTGGAAGCCTGCGACGGCGATCCGTTCATGACGGTCGGCGCGCTGACCGAAAGCGGTCATTCGATGCCGGAGGAAGCCCGCGGCGCAATGGCCTGCGCCTTGGCGCTCGCGGGTAGCGCCGAAACGCGCGGCGCCGCGGTTCTGTTCCTGCTCGATTCAGCTTCGGCTGTGCGCCGCGCTGTCGCCGGAGCACTTGCGCAGGTCGCCGCCTCGCTGACGCCGACCGAGGTTCGGCGGCTGATTGCGATGCGCAACTGGCGCCCCGAGAACGAGCGGGCCGAAGTCGACGCGATCATCCGCAAGGCGCGTGCGGCCGGGATCGATTGCGCGCCATGGGAGGCGGGCAGCACAGAGGCAATCGTCGCTACCGCCATCGACGGTGCCACAGCGCAAGCGTTCCTGCTGATATCGCCGGTTGGACGGAAAAAGCGGATCTCATCGCTCCTGATCAAAGGCGGGATCGCGGATGCCTGGAGCGCCGAGCCGGAATCGCGCCGCCAGATCGAGATGCACCTCGCTGCCGCGGGGATGGAAACCCCTACGCTTGCCGTATCCCGTTCGTATCTCGACCGCACCGTGGCGGACCGACTGGCGCTCGGCATCGAGAAGGGAGACGCACCGCCGTTCGGCCTGCTCCAGGTCGCCGAGGCGATCGGCGGTGCCGATTGGCAGCCCGCGCGCATGGCCTTCGGTGAAACGCTCGCCGGACTGATCGCCGAGGTCCCCAAAGCGATGTGCGAGCCTGCCGCGCTCGCATTGGTGCTGCGGAACAGTAATAAACTTGCCGAGCTTGAGGCGGTCGCACAATGCTGGTTCGAGGACGACCCGCAGGTGAGGCAAGCGGTGCAGCAGGCACGCGGCCGCGATCGGGCCAAGCTTGCGATCTTTCTTTTGCAGAGTGTCATCGCTCGGCGCCGTGACAGATGGGCTGAGATGCTCTTGCGTACCGCTCTATGGATGCGCGAGGCGCCCGAGGCGGCCAATCTATGCTGGCGCGAGCTCGCGATCGTCGCAAAAGCGCTCGCCGACGGACGGGATATGACCGAGATCGGGTTGATGCGCGATATCGCATCGCGGACGATCGCGGCGCTTGGGAACGCGGGGCGGCCGAGCCGCGCGGCTTACCCCGACCGGACGTAGTGCGAAGTCGCAGACTGTCGCAGACCGGAAGCCCGGAGCGCGCAGCAGGCGTCCGCATCATAGCGCCACGGCGAACGAATAGTGCCCATCTTCATCGGCCGCGGCGTGCCCGCACGCCGCCCGACGCCTTCCGGCTTGACAGGTTCTCCGGGTTCGCGTCGGAGGGGCCCGACTGTTCTCGTTAGCGGGCGCGGCTCGGAGTCAGGAGTTCGAATCTCTTGGGGCGCGCCATTTCACGATTGGGCACGATTTCGTTCCTTACTACGGCGAATGCCGTATCAAGCGCCGAGCGCCATGCGTGGAGCAGCAATCGATTCTCGAATAGATGTCGGGCGCTACCGCTGCATGTCCCTTGTATGCGCCGCCCCTCAGTAATGCCTCGCCACAAACAGGTCACCGCTGAAATTGACATGCATGCCGAGGTGTTGCCGGCCCTTGGTCAGCGACTGGACCTCGTTCTCCATCGCGTCGATCAGCGCTGAAAGCTTGACGATGCCCTGCGAGTCGGCCGCTCCGGCGAGCGCGTCCAGGAAGGCTTGAGCGAGAGCGCCATGCTTCCATTCCGGAAGCTCTTCCGACAACTCGTTCTTTTTCGACGAAGTCAGGACGCTGACGTTTTCGAGGTCCATGGCATCCCGGAGGACCTTGGCGTCAGGGTCGGTCGCCCAACCTTGGGCACCGACCGCGCCGGAATGGCAAGCGTCGAGCAACAGCAGAACCTTCCCATATTTGGCGAGCGCCTGCACTTTTTTAGCAAATTCGCTCGCCGAGACCGCGCTCTTGATGCTCTTGTTCCGTGATCCCGTGTCGAAGTCGTATGGGATGATGTAGAACTGCCCGTCGATCATCTCGCCGTGGCTCGAAACCAGAATAACGGCGACGTCCTGACCCGGATCGCCTTTAGCCACACTTTGCGCCATGGCGTCGAGCGCGTCGAGAATGGCCGCGCCGTCGGCCTTGCTGTTGGGCAGATATGTCAAGCTGACGTCGGCGTAGAGACTCGCCTTGCCGGGAGCGCCTTTCTGACTGTCGAGAAGCGCGGTCGCGACGTCGTGTGCGTCCTCGGCGGCATAATCTAGGTGCAGGTCGCCCGCCTTGTCGCCGAACGTATCGATGCCGATCGCTAGGACATGCAGTACCGCGCCCGGCGGCTTGGTGCTGGCGGTTTTGACCTGAACATCAAATCTCGCCTTCGTAATTTCGTCGATGCCGATCGCCCGCGCGGTCTCGAGCTGATCCAGGACGAGAGGTAACGTATTCGGCCGATGTAGCCTGGCGATGGCGGAAACGGGAAGCGACGTCGCAGCCTTGTCGGGGCCGTGATTTACTATCCACTTTAGCACCTCACCGGCATCCGGCGTCGCCTCGTAGAAGCCTTCGGGAGTCCAGAGCACCCAGTCCCATTTGGCCGGATCGCTTTTGTTTCGGAGGACCTGCAAGGCAAGGATTTCGTGTCCGTCGACGGCGCGATGCCAGCGAAGTGTTCCGTCGCCGTAGGCCGCAACGACGATCCGCCCATCTTCACTTGCGTTCACTGAGCGAACTTCGCCTCGACCAAAGTAGGACCATATCACTGTTCCTGCGTCGTCGAACGCCCTGAGCGCCCAGTGCGAGCCGAGGAAGAAGCGCTTCGCGTCCGTAGCGATCGCGAGGCTGCGCGACATCTCCTTTCCGATCGAAAGCACGCGGCCGTTCAGCGTCGGGTCGTTTTCGTCCTCCCAGTGAAGAATCGTCAAGCCTTCGCGAAGCGGCGCGACCGTGATCCCGTCATCGATGGGCGAGCTAGATAACGTCAGCGACCTCGCGTCAAACCTCAGGACGGGCCCCCCCGATCGGGCAGCGCTGAAATCAACGACTTTGCCATCCCGGGAAACGCGCACGCTGTCGGCCGGACCAATTACGGGCAGGACGGGCGAAGTAACGGTCCATACCACTTCGCCCCGCGCGTCCAAGAGACAGAGGGAAGGCATTAACGAGGCAGTGAGGACTCGCCCATCCGGCAGGGTGTCGACGCCGATTATCCCACTACTTATGCACTGGGGCATTATGCGGCGTTCGTCGCCAATTCCGGCCCCATCCCACGCGAAGAGAACTCTCCTCCCTTGGGCGTCGGTCACGGCGCCGCCGGCAAACAGGGTTCGACCATCGCGGGACCACGCAACCTTGGTGAAACCGAAAAAGGATCCATGAACGTCTACGGGGCGGTGTCCACCCACGCGTTCAAGCGTGCTTCCGTCCAGGATATCGACCGCGGTCTCCCAGTAGCCGACGGCCAGCCGGGTGCCGTCCGGACTGAAAGCTATTTCGTCGGGGCGAGTTCCGCTCATTGCCCTGACCGGCTCGCCGACGCGGTGAAAGTTCGGACGTTGGTTGGCGGGATCATAACGGTACAAACGTATCAAGCCATCCCTGCTCGATGTTGCGAGGCGCCCGTCGCGCGCGAACGATGCCCCATAGCTGCTCGTTCCATATTGATCCTCGCGGAAGATCTCGCTCCAATGTTTGTCGCGGTCGAAGACTCGCAGTCCTTGTCTATCGCCATACAAGACGGCAAGGAAGCGGCCGTCCGGAGAAAATTGCAGGCGATCGGTATCAGCTGGAACGTCGCCGCCAATGCGCTGAATGAGGTTTCCAGATTCGCGATCGAATAGGTAGACTGGGCTGTCACCACTAGCTCTCTCAGTTCTTCCACCCACCGCGAGTGTCGCTCCGTCCGGACTTATCGCCACCTTAGACGCGCTGCCTACCCTCCCAGGGCCGCTCGGAATCCAGATCGTGCGCAAGGGCTTACCATCGGCAAGCGACCAGATTCGTACCGTACGATCGCGGCTGCCTGTGACCACGAAGTGGCCAGCGGCATCGACGGCTTGCGACGTAATCAGGGCCGAGTGTATGCCGGGATCGACGGCGAGCACCGGGCGATCGTAGAGATCCGTTCCGTCCTTCGATCCCTGATCCTGCGCCAGCACACTCGCGGAGACCAAGACGGCCAGGGCCGAAAGAGCGACGGCTATTGCGCGTGGATGTCTCCGAACGTGGGCCATTTCGCTGCCTCCAATTGGGCCTTCGTCGTCTCAAGTTCGAGTTTTTCCTTTTCGACATGGCGCGTCCAAAGCGCGCCGACGCCGTCGGAGATCGCCTTCATCAACGGTTCGACCGAGCTTTTGGCAACCTCTTCCCACACACCTTTCGTGTTGGGAGTGATCGTCTTGACGGCGGAGTCGCAGATCTCTTTCAGGCCCTTTCCAGACGTCTCAAGGCTGGTTCGAACCGTCGGCAGGCGATCGGGATCACCGCCTTCAACGAGGGCCGTGGTCAGCCCGGCGATGACCCCGTCCATCTCTCCTTCCGCCATCCCATAGGTCAGCCGCGCGCTCGCGAGAGTAGCTTTTTCCCCGCCGGACTTGAGTACCTCGACACAAGTTGTTGCTTGCGTCCGAGCCTTGGCGAGTAAGGCGATGACTTCTGGCCAACCGAGCGGGGCCTTCTGCGCGAAACCAATCGCTAGAGGGACAACGGAGGCCAAAGCAAAGACAGCAATTTTTTTCATGGCGGAACATCCTATGGTAGCACTTCGGTGCAAGGATATACCACAAAAAGACGCTGGTGGACCATCACGTCGATCCGGAGATGGATCGAACGGTCGCTATCGAAGGGTAACCGGACCAGCCCGCGGATCGGAAAGACAGCCACCGTGAGGCGTAGCACGTGATCGTAGGCAGTCGCAGATTAAACTATTGGAGCGCTCAGCGGGCTGCAGCCTCATAGCGCCACAGCGAAGCAGTAGTGCCCATCTTCATCGGCCGTGGCGCGCCACTTCGGTACGCTATCACCGCCAAATGCCGCCGTTCTCGCTCGGTGAGCCGTTTCCATGGCGGCTCATTCTTCAGATTGCGCGTCTATGTGCCGGCTTGGCTCCATGCGCTCGTGGAGGACCCTGACTATCTCCACCAGCCCCGACTTGAGGACTCGGTAGAATAGGACGTGAACAGGTTTTCTCACCTTTGTCACGGTATCGTCGGCGCGTGCATTTCGAAGGTGAAAGCTCCGAATGCCGCGGGACAACTCGGCCCGGTCCCGCGTCGCAGGACCGTCCGGTTCAGCCGCGACTTTGCGCATCCCGGCCGCGAGCACCGCCGTGTAACGGCGCCTGCCTTCGGTTCCCCACTGCTCGGCGCTTACGGCGAGGATTTGAGCGAGGTCGGCTCGCGCCAACAGCGAGAGGCGAAAACGCGCCATTCGGTTAGTTAGCGGGCGCGCTTGTCGGGCGGAGTTGTCAAACCTTCGAGATAGCCCTCGAGCTCCGCACCATCCACTTCGACAAAATCTCCCCGATCAAGCGCATCGACGCCGGCCTTGATCTGTGCGCGCAGTGCTTTCAGTTTCAGCTTATCCTCTCGCCGCCGTTGCTGGAGCACGCGCAGCGCGTCGCGGACCGCTTCGCTCGCATTCTGGTACTCGCCTTCCTTCACCACTCGTTCGACGAACGCATCCTGCTCGTCCGTCAAGCTGATGTTGCGAGTCGGCATGTCCGCTTTCTCCTTCAATGCCTGAATAGACTAGCAGCTATGGCAAAGTTTGCCAACGACGACTTTCCCCCGCATACGGGCAATCGAAGGGGTCGATGGCAAGCGGGGCGTGGGTTCAGAGGCCGCAGCGAAGAAACGAAGGCAATCGATTGGAGTTGCATTGGCTCGTGAAGTTGCAATGGCTCGCCGCAGCGAGTG
>Ga0137391_10005204_pt1 | contig 10002 bp, 9 predicted proteins | sample 15con2h24BmetaG_FD_101399 | JGI IMG/M metagenome (GOLD analysis project Ga0137391, IMG submission 101399) | Vadose zone soil microbial communities from Angelo Coast Range Reserve, California, USA - 15con2h2.4B metaG | ecosystem: Environmental > Terrestrial > Soil > Vadose zone > Saprolite...
GAGTTCAGCTCGGCGGCATGAAACGACCATGCGTCCTGACTATCCGGATCGCCCGCGAAGCGGCCGAGACGTCGGGCGCAGTCGAAGAACCCGGGCGCCGGCAGGCCGCCACGCATCTTGCTGATGGCGAGCGCCGCGATGAACGGGCGGTCCGCTGCCGCGTCCTCCTCCATCAGGCGCTCCAGGGCTTCCGTCACCTGATGGATGGAACGGGGTGGCACGATCTGAAGAGCCTTCGCCAGCTCCTGGTAGGTAATGGGAATTTGGCGCTTCGCGAAGTTCTTGAGGAATGCGCGTACCCTTGCATGCGTTGGCAACCGATTGTCCTCTCCCAAAGTTCGGCATTGTCACGATCGGGCATGTCACCCGCTCGCGCTGACGATCCTGATCGGCCCAGATTGCTCCACGACGATCTGAGCGCCCTTAGCATCTCTGGCCCGCACCCCGTAGCAGCCCGTCTCGTCGTCGGCCCAGATGATGCCTCAAGCCGACTTCACAGCAAGGAGCAGCCGTTCACCTGCCCCCTGACTTCGTATATGCCCGCGGTATCGCGTTACTTTGGCTTCGTTTGCCGACGCTTAGGTACCAGGACCTGCACGACCCCAGTCTCCGGGTGGTGGAAGATCTTGACCGCCTTGTGCTTGTACCCCAACCCCCGAAAGTACAGGCGATCCGCCATTTTCGCGTCCGCATGCACGCCCCCACGCGCGATGGCGTGGTCAAACTCGTTTTCAGGACCGCCTCGGGCCTTTCACCGGCCTCACCTTCAGCTTTTATACGGCATCTCGATCCGCCCGAAGCGTCTCTCAGGCGCGACCGAACTGTGCCGAGCGGAATGCGCTCGAGAGTGGCCACCTCGGTGTAGCTGAGACCGCGATACGTGATCAGCGCGAGAACCCGGCGCTGGCCGGCGTCAAGCCGCGCGATCGCGGCGCGCATATCACGGACGGCGAGACCCATCATCGGGTCGTCGGCGCCGACGGTCTCATCATTAGCCCCTACCGTATAATTGAAAGGCCGAGCGGCCGAGCGGCGTACGTCGTCGGCGCACTGGTGATACAGGATGGTGAAGAGCCAAGCCTGAAGATTGGTGCCCGACTGGAAGAGACGCCGCTTGGCCCAGGCCCGCTCTGCGGTCGCTTGGACGAGATCGTCGGCAGCGTCTCGATCGCTGCGGGTGCGGGTTAGAACCAGCGCGTAGCGCCGCAGGTTCGGGAGATATTCCTCGAGATCGCGGTCTGTGAACACGCGCCGCCCCGCCTCAGCGCGCCGCCAAAGCACGTCTCAAAACCCTCTCCGTAAGAATTGCCGCTAGAGTTGGCCCCAAATCCAACGATGAGTCTGCGGAGAGGACGAGGGCGAGCCGATGGAAACTTCCGACGCAGGGGACGGGGAGCCTTTGAACGCTCAGCCGATCGCCGCGCTTTTGGACGGAATGCCGGTCGAAAATCACGCTCATCTGCGCGGAAGGCTCATCGTCGACGATCCCGAGGGTTTTGCGGATTTTACGCCGGCAAATGCACGCGAGCACGGGACAAGCATGGCCTCGCTCATCCTTCACGGCGATCTGGACGAGCATGCCCCGCCACTCAACCGACCCCTGGTCGTCCGTCCGGTCATGACCTACGACGCCGCAAATCGGGCCGAGAAAACGCCCCCGGACCGCTTACCCCTCGATGTGATTTATCAGGCGGTGCGGCGAATATTAGAAGGCGATGCGGGCGCGAGCGCCTCGGCGCCGTCGGTTGTCGTGATCAACCTGTCACTAGGCGATCTGAACCAGCCATTTTCTGGCCGGCTCAGTCCTTGGGCGCGCCTTCTCGACTGGTTGTCATTTCGGTACCGCGTGCTGTTCCTGGTGAGCGCTGGGAACACCCGCGGCTGGTTGCCGGTGCGCAGCTACCTAAACACCCGAGGTAGGAGCCGGATGCGGGAAACCCGCTCGTCCGGATCTGTGCGGGGGGCGTCCGGTGACGGACGTCCCTACCGCGAATCGAACTGAGCCTTCTGATGCCCCGACCGCGAGCGACCCCTATCGGGAGACGGCGAAAGCGGCTCTGATACATGTTCCGGGGCATGTCAAGATCGGCTCCATTGATGACGCTAACCGCGCGCGGATGTCGAAAGCGATCAAGCGATGACGATGACAGAAGTGCATCTGAACCTTGCCTATCGCTGGTTCTGCCGGCTCGGCCTGGGGGGCGACGTGCCCGATCACTCAACCTTCTCGAAGAACCGTCATGGCCGCTTCCGCGACAGCGATCTGCTGCGCGAGCTGTTCGAGGCGACAGTGCGACGCTGCATCGCTGAAGGGCTTGTCGGCGGCGACGGCTTCGCGGCCGACGCCAGCCTGATCAAGGCGGACGCGAACAAGCAGCGTTCGGCGCAAGGGTCAGACGAGGTCGACTGGGAGGAGATGGCGGCGACCCGCCGCTCGGTCAGGGAGTATCTCGACACGCTGGACGAGGCTGCCTGGGGCGCGGCCAGCGAGGTGAGGCCGAAGTTCATCTCGAAGTCAGACCCTGCCGCGCAATGGACCGGAGCGCTCAAGGGGCATGCCTTCTTCGCCTACGCCGCCAACTACCTGATCGACCTCGACCACGCCGTCATTGTCGACGTCGAGGCGAGCCGCGCGATCCGGCAGGCGGAGGTCGGCGCGGCGCGCACCATGATCGATCGGACCCAGGATCGCTTCGGCCTCTATCCCGAACGGTTGGCCGCCGACACCGCCTACGGCTCCGCCGAGATGCTCGGCTGGCTGGTGCATGAGCAAGGGATCGAGCCGCACATCCCGGTCTTCGACAAATCCCAGCATACCGACGGCACCTTCTCGCGCGACGAGTTTGCCTATGACCACAAGCGCGACTGCTATGTCTGCCCTGACGGGAAGGAGCTCAAGCAGCGCCAAAAAATCTATCGAGTGCCGCGCCCTTTTGTCGATGAGAACGGCATGATGCGCTATCGCGCCAGCAAGCTGGATTGCGAGAGCTGTTCGCTGAAGCCGCAGTGCTGCCCGAACGCGCCGGCCCGTAAGGTTCTGCGCTCCATTCACGAAGGCGCCCGCGATATGGCGCGCGACATCGCGGCCACCGAGGCTTATCTCACCTCAAGGCGCGAACGGAAGAAGGTCGAGATGCTGTTCGCCCACCTGAAGCGCATCCTGAAGCTCGATCGGCTGCGATTACGCGGGCCGAACGGCGCACGCGACGAGTTCCACCTTGCAGCCACCGCCCAAAACCTCAGGAAACTCGCCAAGCTGATCCCGATGCCAGAACCAACTTCGGCATGAGGAGCGCAGCCTCCGCGCGACACCCCCGATTATCGAAACGGCGCCGGATTCGCCGCAGACTTTTTCAACGAAATCCGCCGTTTCCGGCCATTCGAATGCCGATCGTCATCAGGCTGGAACCGATCCCAAAGCGGTCTCGAGCAGGTACCTGAGCTCAGCCGCACACTTGGCGGCCGCCGCGCCGGCGACGCTGGCGCGCCGCCCATTGCGCATGACGCCGAAAGCCGTCCGTCGGCAAAGATAAAGGTGCGGGATTGCATCCGACTGTTTAAAGCTCAATAAGTATCAGTCGAGCCATGCCATTCCATTCGATTCCACCTCCAGTCTGTGATGGTTTGTGGGCGATAACGAGGAACCGCTAGGATCGATCCATTGTCTCTAAAACAAGGAGTTCAGAACATTAAGTCAGTCGTAGGTTCTACCAAACTTCATCTCCTCTAATATCCCGGAAGCTGGCCACTCGTGCAGTAGACTCGGCCACCAAAAGCCCGCAGAAATAATTGAGCGTCCGAGATTTCGTATCGTAGTTTTGCCACCAAATGCATATATTATTGGCAGTATTGCGGAGAAGTCTAAGAAACACTCGGCTCGTGTGTTCATTGCTAACACGCGGACAGTCTCAATCCATTGATGGGAAGAAAAATTGGTGATTTGCCCCATACTGAGCAGCAGTGAGACCGCCGCCGCCAGGGCGCTAGTGCGCGACTCGGGATCATGAACGCTGCGCGCGGCGTTGAACGCCTCGCCGAGCACACTGGGCTGTGCTTCCGCTGGCAGCCGCGGTGCCACCTCCGCCAGCGCCTGGGCGCGCGACGCTGCATCATCGATGCCGCGCGCGGCGCTTAACGCCTCGCCGAGCACACTTGGCTGCGCCTCCGCCGGCAGCCGCGGTGCCACCTCCGCCAGCGCCGGGGCGCGCCATCGTGCATCATCGATGCCGCGCGCGAGCACCAACGCTTCCTCTGGCGGCAGGAGCGGTGCCAACTTCGCCAGCGCTTCGCCACGCCACCCGAGATTACCGATGTCGGTCGCGGCGCTTAACGCCTCGCCGAGGACTTGCGCCTCCGCCGGCAGCCGCGGTGCCACCTCGGCCAGCGCCCGGGCGCGCCACTGTACATCATCGATGCTGCGCGCGAGCACCAACGCTTCCTCCGCCGGTAGCCGCGGTGCCACCTCCGCCAGCGCCTGGGCGCGCCACTGTGCATCATCGATGCCGCGCGCGGTGCTTACCGCCTCGCCGAGTACACTTGGCTGCGCATCCGCCGGTAACTGCGGTGCTACCTCCGCCAGCGCCCGGGCGCGCCACCGTGCATCATCGATGCCGTGCGCGGCGCTTAGCGCCTCGCCGAGCGCATTTTTCTGCGCCTCCGCCGGCAGCCGTGGTGCCATCTCCGCCAGCGCCCAGGCGCGATCCCTGGCATCATCGATGCCGTGCGCGGCGCTTACCGCCTCGTCGAGCACCCCCGGCTGCGCCTCTGCCGGTAGCAGCGGTGCTACCGCCGCCAACGCCCGGGCGCGCCACAGCGCATCATCGATGCTGCGCGCGAGCACCAACGCTTCCTCTAGCGGCAACCATGGTGCTACCGCCGCCAGCGCGTAGGCGCGCGGACCGGCATCATGAACGCCGCGCGCGGCGCTTAACGCCTCGCCAAGCACACTTGGCTGCGCCTCCGCCGGTAACCGCGGTGCCACCTCCGCTAGCGCCCGAGCGCGCCATTCTGCGTCATTGATGCTGCGCGCGAGCACCACCGCTTCCTCTGGCGGTAGCCGTGGTGCCACCTCCGCCAGCGCCTGGGCGTGCCACAGCACATGATCGATGCCGCGCACGAGCACCAACGCTTCCTCTGGCGGCAGCCGAGGCGCCAACCCCGCCAGCGTCCGGCCGCGCCACCATGCTCCATATGCTCCGTCGATGCCGCGCGCGGTGCTTACCGCCTCGCCGAGCACCCTTGGCTGCGCCTCCGCTGGCAACCGCGGTGCCAACTCCGCCAGCGCCCAGGCGCGATTGCTGGCATCACCGATGCCGCGCGCGGCGCTTAACGCCTCGCCGAGCGCATTTGGCTGCGCCTCCGCCGGTAACCGCGGTGCCACCTCCGCTAGCGCCCGAGCGCGCCATTCTGCGTCATTGATGCTGCGCGCAGCGCTTAACGCCTCGCCAAGCACACTTGGCTGCGCGTCCGCCGGTAACCGCGGTGCCAACTCCGCCAGCGTCGGGGCGCGCGACCCTGCATCATCGATGCCGCGCGCGGCGCTTAACGCCTCGCCGAGCACCACTAACTGCACCCCCGCCGGTAACCGCGGTGCCACCTCCGCTAGCGCCCGAGCGCGCCATTCTGCGTCATTGATGCTGCGCGCGAGCACCAACGCTTCCTCTGCCGGCAGCAGCGGTGCGACCGCCGCCAGCGCCCCGTCGCGCCGCCATGCATTATCGATGCTGCGCGCGAGCACCAACGCTTCCTCTGGCGGCAGCCGCGGTGCCAACTTCGCCAGCGCCTCGTCGCGCACCCCTGCATCATCGATGCCGCGCGCGGCGCTTACCGCCTCGCCGAGCACACTTGGCTGCGCGTCCGCCGGCAGCCGCGGTGCCACCTTCGCCAGCGCCCAGGCGCGCACGTTTGCCTCATCGATGCCGCGCGCGGCGCTTACCGCCTCGCCGAGCACACTTGGCTGCGCCTGTGGCGGCATCTCGCCTGCCAACGCATCCAAGGCTAAAAACCTAGAACGGGCGTCGGGATGCTGTCGTGCCAAGGTCAATGCTGTCGGGAATGCAATCAGTCTGTATCTAACTGCCCCCGCTAACACTTCAATGGGCATTCCATTAGACACGCTGTTGAGCGACGCCATGATAAGGGCGCAGTGAAGCTGTAGTGCAATTTCCTGGGCCCTATTGCCGTCAGTCGCGGCGGCGGCGACGGTGCGATCCGCGTAGCTCCAGACTCGACTAACATCCGCTATAAAACCTGACGTCTGGCCCAGACGCTCGCGAGCCCAATACCAACCGCAATGCCCGTCCGCGCTCTCCTCCCATAGGAGACTTTGAAGCTCAATCTCCCCGTTGGCCTGCTCGAAGTGTTGGACGAGATGATCATGGATATAGCCGTCCTCCGGCAAAGTATGCCACAGGCCATTGCTTGTCTTAGCACGATAGCGTTCAAGCAATTGCTGCGAGGCTTCTTGCAAAGTTATGCCGAGACCGGATATATTTGTCTCTCGCGCCGGAATTATCGGTGCGGAGAGTATTTCACGGGCCAAATCATGCATGAGGCCGTGCATCCGGTAGAGGTCACCCTCCGACTTCAGAATTCCAACGTCGCTTAAGCTACTAAGATATCCAGAAGTATTTTCTTCGCTAATTGTCCAAAGTGTAACGGCCATTCTCGCGCTTATGTTTGAGTGTCCAACAATCACACCTAGCCAGGCGAATAATTTGCGACTAAAATTATCGAGAGATCGGACTGACAATAAAAGTGATGCGCGGATGCTGCTCTGTTTTTTGCGTTCTTTGTTCTCCTCATTGTGTTGGGACGATTCAAGTACATTGAAACTTTCCTTATCTAGGATTCCGAGATTCGCAATTTCGGTACTAAGATCAGACAGCAGAGTGTCCCATGACCGCCTCTGCTTGATCTGCAGCGCGGCTAACTCGAGCGCCAGCGGATTGCCACCCACGCTTTCGTGTAGCTTTTCCAAGAGCGGCTGTTCAGATGCTTCTAGGCTGCGCATCAGCATATAAGTGACTAATTCTGTTGCTTGATCGACGCTCATATCATCAAGTGGAAAATCTGCGGCTTTGAGGTCACGAGCGAGCCCGGAAAGCCGTGTTGTTAGAAGGAAATGACAATCGGGGGACGGTACTATTAGGCTTTCTGCCACGTTGGTGCTGTTCCCGGGCCAGACATCGTCGATGACGAATAGGACTGCTCGATCCTTTAAAAAGGCTGCGAGATCTGAAAGCGCAGCTTGTAATGTCGGCCGGGCTTGGGAGTCGGATTCGAGTTTGCTTAGCCAGTCGTTGAGGATGCCGAGTACGTCGATTGGTTCATTGCCGAGCGTGACCCAGATTCGGCCATCGCGAAAGTGCCGATCGACCTCAAGCTGCCAAACCAACCATCGGGCGATTGTCGTCTTACCACTTCCACCGAGCCCGTGAATGACGCTCACATTTGAGCGACCTGGCGGGGCCTTGGCACTTAAAAGGCGGGCAAGAATCGGATGGGTCTGTTCCGGTCGGTCGACATAATCTATTGGTGCCTGCACGTTCGGGACCGGAACGCGGACCTGTGGTGTCTGCCCGAGTACAATGACGTTGCCCGAACCAGGATTGTTGATATTAAAGATTGGGGAGTTCGGGCCAATCGTGAGGCCGCGTTGAAATAACCAGGAAAATACTTTCATCTACCGCGTTCGTTAGTAACCGGCGAGCGTTTTCCCCTTGTCTGCCCGACCTGGCGCCCGCTGCTGCCCTTCGTCCTATCAATATTATGCACTTCCGAGTTGTCGCCTGCGGTACGCGCGATCTGCGCGCCCGGGCGGTTGCCCATCACCCAACCGATTATTCCCAACGCTCCGATTCCGAAAGCGCCGATCGCAATTGTTACCAGCAACCAGCCGCGTAGTGGTTCCGCCAGGGTTGTCGATTGCTCAATGACGGGGCGCAGCAGCAACACCACAACGCCGAGTGCGATGCCACCAATCCCAGCGACCTTCCCAAGGCTGGCGAGTTTTGCGAATTCCACCCCGCCCCTCCTTCTTGTCGTGAGCGATTATGCCCGCCTTGCGGCTGCGATCAAAGGATTGTGTCTCTATGCGGTAATCCTGAGGTTTCTGCGAGATCGCACGCACGATCGCGGCCTCCGGCACAGCCGAATGCGATCTCGTTGAAACCGGATTGAACTGAGCCGAGGCATTGACTCGAGCGAGTCGGCAAGAGCAGGCTCAGTGCACGCCGCGCGGATCGCCGCAAAACACGCGCCTTCGGTAGGTAATATCTCATCTGTATCGAAGCCGTGGCGCATAACCTGCAGCCAGCGGCTCGTCGCATCAGGGGCAAGAAGAGCCGCGCCGAGGAGGTTGCGCCAGCTCGCGTATGCTTCTAGCGGGATACCGCGTTCTGTCGCCCGCGCTGCCCCAAGGTAAACAGCGAGCCTCAGCAGGTAGACGGCATCGTCTGACAGCGTCTTGCCAGTGTCGCGCGCGACCCCATCGGCAAGACCACTAAGGTCCCGTTCGGATACCACATCCATTCTGGGAGTGTGACAAACTCTCCACTAAGCGTCGACATCAACTTCATCCAGTTCGTGAGGCCACCCGCGAAGTGCCTACCGGCTCGATTTTCCGCGGCATCGCCATGCGGCATGACGTTTTCTCGGCACCACTGATCGGTGGCAGCTCAAATCGTCTCGCCGGCTGTCGACCTATTTCACCGGCTGACAGTTGATCCAGGCCGCCACACCGGCCGAGCGCCCGGGGGTCGTGGCCTTCATTTTTTCGGAATTCGGAACTCCACCGGCGCGCCAGCCGCCGGCAATATGGTCGTGCATGACCAGGACGCGGTATGCCGCCGGGTCGTCTTTCAGCAGGAGAAGGACCTCCGGCTTCATCCCTTGACCTTCGACGGGGATTTCGAGCATGCAAGCCGGGGCCTGGTTTTCCCGCCAATGGAATATCCGGCCGCTGCCAATCGCATGCGACGCAAATGGCCGTGACGCCGTTTCCCGGCGAGCACGTCGAATTCGATGTCGACGACCCTCGCGCCGTGGAGCGCAAGCCGGGCTAGGGATGGCTTGCCAGAAGGCCGTCTGACGATAGCGCTCGACGTGAAGGGGCTTAGAGCGGACCAGGAGCCGCTTACCGCTTCACCGAAAATCCTTGGTGAGAAAGAACCGACTGGTACCCGTCGGGTCGCAAGGGATTTCGCCAAAAACGCGCCATCCCAAGCGCTGATAAAAGCCCGGCGCCTGGAAGTTGATTGTGTAAAGCACACCCGCCCGGCAGCCCCGCCGCCGTGCTTCTTCCTCTGCCAGAGCCATCATGCGCGTGCCGAGATCCTGGCCGCGGAGAGCTTCCGGCAGATACACGAGGTCGATGAACATCAATCCGAGGGACGTTTTGCCACTGATCCCACCGACGACTTTTCCGCTCTCGGGATCCCGGACGATGACATGCAGCGGCATCCGGTCCGCATAACCTACAATGGCATCATTGAACGCGTTCAACCCATCCCCAACGACTTCGTCAACGTTGGGCTCTGGCGCGCTAGACACGGTCAGTACAGGATCCATAGCGCTGCCTCGCCAAGCTGCCGCCGCCAAATTAAACCACGATCCGCTCGCCTGTCATCTGGGCGGCCCCGGCAAGCCGCAGCATTGGCGCAGTCACGAAGGTAGGCTTCTCTATCGCGGCCCGGGTCAAGCCTCGGCCTGATTGCTTCATGCCGTCACCATTTTGCGCTTCGGCTAACAATGCCACACGGGGCTCTGGCTTCTCTTCGAGGTCGGCGCCAGGCCGCCTCATGATGGGATGAGAAGGGTGGGGAGGTACAATCTAAGGGACGGCCTTGCCGCTGATCAGCGGCAGGATCAACCGACCTTGCGAACTCACCCCACCCGTCGTCCCCGTGAGGACATTTTTCTGCCGGAGCAGACCGCGTTATCCCCTTGCCTACAGTTTCTCCGTCGCCGGTTCAGGCAACCGCAGGAACGGCGGCGCTGTCC
>Ga0137391_10005212_pt1 | contig 9998 bp, 11 predicted proteins | sample 15con2h24BmetaG_FD_101399 | JGI IMG/M metagenome (GOLD analysis project Ga0137391, IMG submission 101399) | Vadose zone soil microbial communities from Angelo Coast Range Reserve, California, USA - 15con2h2.4B metaG | ecosystem: Environmental > Terrestrial > Soil > Vadose zone > Saprolite...
AATGTCTTGTTCACATCCTGCTATCGATAAGGCCGCCTTCGGTTCATTAGTCCGCTTCCCACCCTCCCGCGTTCTATCACGACCGTGTTACGATGCGTCCCAAGCGATCTGAATCCAACTTATAAGCCGGATCAGCATACATCCGCGTCCCTCAAACGGAGGACGGACTTGTCTCTGCCCCGAGACATTCTCGTCCTCCGTGTCCGACCGGGTTCTTGGCGCAGTCGAAATGATCTGTCTGCACAATGTCCGTGATGTTACGCGGCCGGTGCGCGACGACGTTGCGTCAGCAGTTCGATCTGGCGAGAAACGCTTTTGGAAACGCTGTGTCATCAAAATGGCCGGTTACGCGGCTGTCACATCAACGTGTCAATGGGGTGTGGCGATCACCCGAATCAGGCGCACGATAATTGACGTCGTTGCCCGAATGGATACACACCCTGAAAGTCATTGCGCTGCAGAAGACGTTTGGCGGCAGCGCCCGACTGAGGGGTTTGGGCGTCGTCGTCAGCGTTGTCATCGCCGGGCTCGCCATATTCGCGCTGACCCATGCACTCAAGAACGTCGATTACGACGAGGTGTTTGGGGCTGTTCAACGCACAAACGCCGGTACGGTAGGGCTGGCCCTGATGCTTGTTGCGACCTCATACGGCAGTTTGACTCTTTACGACCTGCTGGCGCTGCGTACCATGGGGCGCACCGATGTGCCGTATCGGATCGCAGCTCTCGCGAGCTTTACGAGTTATCCGATTGCACACGGTATAGGCGCAGTGGCGCTGATCGCGCCGGTGATCCGCTATCGAATCTATTCCTACCATCGGCTCGGTGTTTTCGACGTAGCGAATATCAGCTTTCTGACCGGCCTCACATTCTGGTTGGGCAACTTGACAGCACTGGGGCTTAGCCTGCTTGGCGCGCCCGATGCCATCAGCCTGATCGATTTTCTGCCGGCGCCGGTCAATCGCTGGCTGGCAGTAGCGCTGCTTCTCGGGGTGTTTGCATTCCTGCTCTGGACCTGGCGCCAGCCCAGACGTATCGGAACCCGCCGCTGGCCGGTAAGGCTTCCCTCAGGGCCCGTCGTGTTGCTGCAGATCGTGATCGGAATTGTCGATCTTGGCGCTGCGGCGCTCGCAATGTATGTGCTGATTCCCGCCGGGCTGAATATCGGGATCTTCAGCGTGATCGCGGTCTTCATCGCCGCGACATTGCTGGGTTTCGCAAGCCATACCCCGGCAGGAATCGGCGTCTTCGACGCCACGATACTGATTGGACTTGGCGGCGAAGGCAGGGAATCGCTGATCGCGGCTCTGCTGATATTCCGGGTCTTGTATCACTTCCTTCCCTTTGTGATCGCGCTTGGCTTGTTCGGCGGTCTGGAGGGGTGGAGGAGTATGTACGCGAAGCGCTAGCGCGGGATGACTTTTCTTCGAATCGTCATCCCGCGCTATCTTTTTGTTTGAGCATGATCTCCGGGCAAACGCTTCGCGTTTGTCCCGAGGGAAAACCGGTACCCACCCATCGGGTCGTGGCCCGAGGGGGAGCCGCTCCCACCCGCACACGCCTACTTTGCATGGGGTTGTTTTCGATATTTTTGCTCGCGGCATGCTTTTCCGGATCATGCTCTTAGCGCGTAAGCCGTTCTGAGCATCTCACACCGACGAATTGAGCTTGAGTCCAATCATCCCCGCCACGATCAGCGTCAGGCAAAGAATTCGAACCGGATCGGTCGGCTCGCTGTAGATCAACATTCCGACGATGATGCTGCCGACGGCTCCAATCCCGGTCCACACGGCATACGCCGTGCCGAATGGCAGCGACTTGAGGGCGAGCGCCATCAGCCCGAAGCTTAACGCGATCGCGACCAGGGTTGCGGCGGTCGGCCAAAACCTTGTGAGCCCATCGGAATACTTCAGGCCGAATGCCCAGGCGATCTCTAGCAACCCCGCGGCAAACAATGCGAGCCACGCGCTCACGGTGTCGCGGGCTCCGGCGGAAGCGTCAGCACGGCGTATTGAGCATAGCCACGGAACGGGCGTTCGAACTTCAGATTGGCGCCGGATGCGTCAGCCATGGCCGACAGCACGCTCTCGAGATCGTCGGGCGGCATCACATCGAACATCGCAAGCCAGCGCCGTAACAGCGCGCGGGCTATTTCAGGCAATCGTTCCTGGTTTCCGAAATCGACAATGTGCAGACGACCGCCGGGCTTGAGGTGGCTTGCAGCCTCTTCAAGAACCCGGCGCCAGTCCGGGATCATCGACAGGCTGTAGGAAATCGTCACGTGATCAAAGGACCGCACGCCAAACAGCGTCTGCGGGTCAAACCCCGTTCCATCGCCGTACGCGGTGCGAATTCGGTCCGTCAAACCGCGCCGCGAAATGGCTGTCATCGCAGACGTCAGCATTTCAGTCGAAACATCGATGCCGAAAAATCGCGCAGCCGGATGTAGCTGGGCGGCCAACACAAGGTTTCGGCCGGTTCCGCAGCCAATTTCCAGCACGCTTGCCCCCGCGTTGGGCCGCAGGCCGGTGATCAGCCGGTCTCGACCGAGAAGGTAGTAGCGCCGCGTTCCGTCATAGATGTGGCGCTGCCGGCGATACATCCGGTTCATGCGGTCGGTCGCTTCGACCGGCCACGAGGCATCTGCGCCGATCTCGGAAGGATATGCACGCATCCATGCACCTCTTAATCGCGTGTGTCGTCTTTTCCTTCTGATGTTCGCGCGACAGGGGTGTGACAGGTGGGCGCGGTTCCGCGAATGGCCGCGAAATAACGCGTATTCCGCCGTCTTCGCTTCTGCCCGCTGTCGCAAAACTGCAGCGCGCGCGCGATAGCGTCGTCAGATTGTTGATTCGGAGGATGGATGAACACGCAGCTTATCGCGGACGCAGTCCGCAACAGCAGGGGTCACCACGAAGCGACCGTCTGGGACAGGCTTTTCGCGTTCTGGTTTCGCCGACTGGTGTACACCCAGATTTGGGAGGATCCGGAAGCTGACCTCGCAGCGCTGCGATTGCCGCTGGGATCGACGATCGTCACCATCTCATCCGGGGGATGCAACGCGCTGTCCTATCTGACGGCGAGGCCGGCACAGGTTTACGCCATCGACCTCAATGAGGCGCACCTTTCGCTGCTCAAGCTCAAGCTCGCGGGCCTGCGCGCTTTCTCAAGATACGCCGATTTCTGGCAGTTTTTGGCCAAGGTGCCTCGCCCGCTAACTCCGAGCTTTATCACCGGCGGCTGCGGCCGATGCTCGACGCCGATGCGCGCGCTTACTGGGACAAGCGCAACGTGATCGGACGCCCGCGGCACGCCTATTTCACCGACGGGTTCTACCGCCACGGCGTGCTCGGGCGCTTTATCGGCCTTGCCCATTTGCTGGCGAAATGCACCCGGATTGATCTTGAGGCGTTGCTGAACGGGAAAAAAGACGCTCCCGAACGCATTGAGGCGCTGGATCGTCTGCATCGCCTGTTTCATTCGCCGTTGGCTCGTTTGATAACCGGCACCCCCGCTCTGCTGTTCAGCCTCGGTATTCCGCCCCAGCAGCGCGCCTTGCTGGGAGCGGGCGCGCCGCTTAACGAAGTGCTTCATGAGCGGTTGTTGCGCCTGATCGACGGTCACCCCAACGAGACCAATTATTTTGCGTGGCAGGCGCTGCATCGCAGTTACCCTGGTCCCGGCGACCGCTGTCTGCCACCTTACTTGCAGAGCGGCCAGTTTGAACGCATGCGCAACGGCGCGGGATTGATCATTCCGGTCCACGCCAATCTTCGGCTGTTCCTGGAAAGCCTGCCGGCACGCGAGGTCGATGCCGTGGTGCTGCTGGACTCGCAGGACTGGATGGCGCCGGAAGAGATCCGCGCGCTTTGGAATGCGATCGATCGCACCGGCAGCGACAACGTCCGCGTGATCTTTCGCACCGCCGGCGCGGAGTCTCCGCTGGAAACCGCGGAGCTTGCGCCCCTCCTGCGCATCTGGCGTCGTGACGAGGAACGAAGCGCTATTGGCTTCGAGCGGGACCGGTCGGGAATTTACGGTGGGTTCCACTGCTACGTACGGTGCTGATTGGGTCGGAACATCGTGGTCGCCGGCTCCGGCATTAGTGACCTCTGCCGGCATAGATTTGATAGAATGTGATGACGATTTCGAACGCGATCAGCAAAACGATAATGATTTCGAGGCGCAGCGATCGGCGCGTGTCGATGATGTCAGCCAGCGTATTGGCCGTTTCCGACACTACGGCGAGCTTTCGGCTGAGCGTATCGACGCGCTCTTTGAGTTCGTATTCGTCTTCAAGCCGGGCGTAGAGCCGCTCCAGGTCGGGACGATCCCATAATGCATCGGGCTTTTCTGCGATTGCGACCCGGCCGGATACTCTGTGCTGGACCAGCAGGGCACTCCCGATCAACTGCAAAACCCCCTTGCGGTCTCTTCGGGTCCTGCCGTGATCTGCCAGCTCTTTTGCAAATGGCTCGATGATCTCGAACACTTTTTCAACTTCGCGTTCGTCATGGGCAAGCACGACGCTCTTGGCCAGGACATCGGCGATGACGAGAAGCTTTTCCGGCAACATATCCCGCAACTGAATCGGCCCTCCCGCCTGAACCTGATCCTCGGTCTCGCTGGCGAGTGCAACGATGGCGGTTTCCTCCTCGACGCGCGCGAGTTTGCCGCCAATCCGGGGCTTCAGCTTTTCCAAAAAGCCGATTTCATCTTCCGGCGAAAGCCCGATCAGTACCGCGACGCCATAGCGAAAAAGAACCGCGATGCCGGTCTTGCCAACCCGAATCGCGAGCGGGACTGCTGAAAGGGCCTCACCTTCAAAACCGATCGTACTGATCCGGTCACCGACATGCAGGGCGTGCGCGGCAACCCGTGTCCCCGTTTCGGCGGAAATTAATTCGGGTTTGGTCATCGCGCCGTCTCCTCAGGTAACACTCGGACGTCAGTAGCCGAGAATCCTTCGGTCGTCGGTATCCGCCGGGCCGAGGACTCAATGAGTTGAATTTGCCAGAGAAGCCGAATGACCATCGAGCGGGCGGGAGATACGTCCGAATGCGATGCTAGTGGAGACGCCGAGCAAACTCCAGAACAGCAGGCTGGTGAGCGTCACCACCACGACGAACCTGTGCGACAACGCGGCCGGAACCTCGCTGTGGGATTCCGGCGCGAGAGGCGCGCCAATCAGATGCGGCAGCGCGATCAGACCAAGGCCGAGAACCGCGGCCCATGCTGCGGGGCGGAAAGCCAGCAGGCAAAGCCCCGCGGCCGTTGCAGCAGCCGTGGCGATCCACCAAATTTGCCGCGCTGTCAGTTCGGCCACCGGCATGCCGGGCAATTCTGGCGGCAGACCAAGGCCGGGCGCCGCAGTAAACGCCACAAAGCCGCCGAGCCCCCACAGCAGGCCTTCCCGCCACATCACCGGCCGGCCCCGGATCGCATAGATCCCGGTGAGCAGCAACGCGAAACCGATCGCAGTCAGGATATTGGCCGCGACCGTGAAGGCGTTGCGCTGAAACCCATCTTCGGGCTCCCATTCGCTGTCATTGCTACCGGGATTATCGTGATGATGGGCGGCGCCAGCGTGCTCATGTGCAGCCGGCGGAGCCTCGGCGGCAGCCTTGCGTTCGTAAACTTCGCTCTTCTGGATCAGCGGCACCGTTCCGAGGAATTGCGCCACTGAAATCACCGCGCCGACGATGAGCCCCGCAAGCGCGGCCGAAAACACGATAGATCTGAAAACCGGCATCTGTCGTCAGTGACAGGGAAACGCATTGGCGTGGCGGACATCGTGAGCGGCGTTATGAACCGCGCTGATGTGCGAGAAGCCGACCACGCCGACAACGAAAAGGCCAAGGGCCATCGCCAGTACGGCTTGAACGACGACGCTTGAATCGGCGGCGATGGCGGGGAGATGGGCGGTCTGGGACTGTTGCATGTCGATCCTCGTCGAAGACCGTCATTTTAGCCGAGAACGACAGCCCGCGCGACCCTAATTTTTCAATTGCCGGGTGACATCTCGGCTGGTGAGATGAAAGTTCGCCGTGTCCGCGACGCTCGCACGAAGCACCTTTGCGCGGGCCGCCGCTTGAAATGCCTTCTGGTGTGTCATGAAGAAGTCCACGCATTGTTGCGGCGATGGCGCCGCCCGCAACAGCGTCCGGAACGCGCGACGGTGCACCATGCAGATGCCGCTGTGATCCGCCGGCTGGAATGCCAGCGCATCGATATCGTCACGCCATTTCGGCGTTTTGCTTGATGGCATCAGTCGATCATCTGCATGGACGGCGACAGCTTGTCGGGGCTTGCTGTCTAGCAGGGATGGCGCCCCAAAGTGGATTCAGGTTCAACGGTGCAATAGCGGACGGTTGGCAGGGAAGCTGAGATTCGGTCCGCATGAGGGTCCTTTTTGTGGGGTTATCAGACCTAACGGTCGCCAACAGGTGTCCGTAGCGGGTGAAGATGTCGTACTTTTGTAGCTCGTGATCTGTCGCCTTCGTTGTGGAGCTGCGGCGGAGCCGGAAGGCGTGGACGGTTCCGCCGAGGTGGTCATGCCACGGATACTGCGGCCGGGTTAGCCCTGCTTGTCGGTTTCTTTGTTCGACTTGAAGCCCGTTTCTCCGCCCCGACCCGCGTTATCTCGACGGCGGCGCGCGCAGGAGCGGTCAAGGACGCGCGCTTGCGCGCCCGCAAGGGCTTGTCCTTGACGGCTCTGAGCACGCTGCCAGGCTGAGGCGCGTCGGGGCTGATCTGCTGTCCGTTGGCGGCAAACCTTGCCAATCGGTGCGGGCCAAGGAACACGCTGACGGTGCCATCGGGATACGCGTGCACCCGCACCAGGGCCTTGACGAAGTGAGGCCTGAGCCGGCTCTGCGGCAATTGCAGCCGCCGGCCGCTCCATGCGATGGTATTGTCGTTGGCAACGGTTCGCTCTTCGATCACGCACAGCGCCTCGCGCCAGGCTTCGTGCCGGTCGGCAACGAACGCCGTGCCTTCCTGCTCGGCTTTGATCGCAAACGCCGCGTTATGCTCGGCGATATAATGCGCCTTCAGCCACGCATTGGCAGCCTCCACCGTCCTGATCCCGGCGAGCCGCAGATCCTTCGGCAGCCGGCCCTGCAGCGTGCCGAACATCCGCTCGGAGCGCCCGCGCGCCTGCGGCGAATAGGCCGCGATATGCTCGATCCCGAGATGCGATAAGGCCCGTCCCACCTGGGTTTGTTGCGTCTTCGAGACCTTATCGCCAGCCTTCGGGGTATAGAAGTAATGGCTGCCGCGATCGGTGTAGAGCGCGCAGAACAGACCATGCTCGCCGATCACCTCGCCCAACGCCTGGAACGTCGATGCCGTCCCTTCTTCCTCGACCAGCAACATCGAGTAGATCTCGCTCGTCGCATCGTCCAGCGTGACGATCAGGTCCATCGCCGGCAGACCTTCGATCCAGGGGTGGCGCGATCCGTCCTGGTGCAGCAGCATCCCCGGAAGCGGCCGGCGTGGACGCTTCTTGCGGTGCGCCGAACGCTTCGGCGCTTTCCGCACCAAACCCGCCGCATGCAAGGCCAGCTTCGTCACCGTGTAGCCGAGCACATAGCCATGCCGCTTTTGCAGCTGCTCGTGAAAGTGCTTCACCGTGAAGTCCGCGTACTTGTCCCGGAACAGCCCGAGCATCCGCTCCAGTTCTTCCTCCGGCGCCCGCCGCGGCGATCGTCGGCCCATACGCAGGTCGACCAGCCCGTCATCGCCCTCCGCCTCAAAGCGTTCCGCCCAACGGCGTTCACGAAGGCACTCGACATTGCGGAGAGCCTTGGCCATACGGAGTACCAGCTGCGCGCTCTCCGGGGCCTCTACTCCTATCACAACGCGAGCGGTCGATATCGTGCTGCGCTGCCGTTCGCGCAAAAGTTCTATGCTCTAACGGCAGCCGGATCGGCGGCGAAAGATCGGTTGTTCGGCGAGCGCATGATGGGAGTGGCCAGGCATTTTCTTGGAGACCAGAGCACTGCGCGTCGCCATCTCGAGCTAGTACTGACCCAGTTTGCGGCCGGTGATCGTGGATCGGACGGCATGCGCTCGCAGACAGACTCCCATGTCATTCGCTTCCACACTGACTTGCGCGTATCGGCGCGCATGTACCTTGCACGTGTGCTGTGGCTGCAGGGATTGCCGGATCAGGCGGTGCGCACCGCTAAAATGAGCATTGAAGAGGCTCGGGCGACCGGTCACGCCTTGTCGTTGTGTTCTGCCCTCGCCTTGGCGGCATGCCCGATCGCGCTGTGGATAGGAGACCTTCCCATGGCGGCGAATTATGCGCGTGAGCTGCTTGATCATTCGAGAAGGCATTTCTTGCCTCTCTGGAACGCGTATGGCTCTTTGTTTCATCGCATTGTCGCCATCAGAAGTGGCGATCTCGACGGAGGTGTGCCAGTGCCGCACGTCGCGCTCAGCGAGCTCGCCGGACCAAACGTCACGTTTCGGTTCTTGACCGGCCTGATCGAACTGGCCGAAGCCCTGACCCATGCCGGGCGCATCGCCGATGGACTCGCGGTCGTCGAAGCAGGGATGGAACAGTCTGAGGTGGGCTGGCTCACGCCCGAATTGCTACGCCTCAAAGGCGAGGTCCTGCTATTGCAGAGGACCTCCGCAGGCGCGGAAACGGCGGAGAACCTCTTCCGGCAGGCGCTGGACGGAGCGCGCCGGCAAGAGATGTTGTCTTGGGAGTTGCGCGCCGCCACGAGCTTCGCACGCCTGCTGCGTCATCAGGGTCGCCCCGCCGATGCGATCGCTTGCCTCCAGCCGGTATACAATCGCTTTACGGAGGGATTGGGAACCGCCGATCTGATCGCGGCCAAACAGATTCTAGATCAAGCGAGCGATCCCGGGAACATCCGGTGAAAATGCGCATCTGTGAGGCCCAGCTGATCGTCGCCTCGAAGATGCGCCATCCGATCAGGTGTCGACCGGCAGGGGCGCTCAGCGCACCACCCTGACAACGTCACACGGCGTGATCGAGTTGGCGTCCCTCGGCGATCGACATTCGATTAAGCCGTCGCGCATGGTCGGGTGAACCACGCAGCCAAACCAGGTTGGCCAAAACGGCGAGAGCATCGAGGCGCGCGCAAGCGATATCACGCGCGCAGACCCCGGGCCTTGTCAACACGCAGTGAAGCTAAGCCCAGGTACTATTCGATACAGACGACAGAACCGACGAATGAGTAGGCCGCTCCGACAAAGTCTGTCCTCACGATTCAACATTGTCGGACTGTCTGACCCATTTCCTGCCCTGTTAACGGCTTGTGTTTCAGTTATTTGTCATTCGGGCAACCGTCTGTTCAAGCTTTCGCTCTGCCCGATAATTTCGCCACCCTTCGCCCGGTTTGCCGCGCCCGAACACTCGTCTGTTCGAGGATTCGCTTCGCCAAAATGAGATCGGGTGTTGTGAGACCTTCGGTAAATCGACGGTAAATGGATCCAATGAGATCATGAGCTCGCTGGATTTGACCCCAATCAATCCAGAGCCGCGCGAGTTCCAGTCCTGCCCGCAACTCGAACGAAAGCGCAGATTGTTGCCCTGCCAGCGCCATCGCCTTCTCGAAATACTCCGGAGCCAAATTATTCTGCCGGGTTTCGCCGCACACAAAGGTCAAGCCTTTTGCCAAAAAGAGCGCAGGAAGGTGAAGAGGCCTCTTCAAGTTAAGCTGCGTTGCGATTGAACGGTCGATGAGAGCCAACGCTTCCGCGCGTTCGTTTTGTCTTGCCAGACTCACCGCTAATTCGGCGACGAAATCTGTTACTAGCATTTCGTATCGCAGAACCCGTAGCTTCTCCAAACTATCTTGCAGATGACGGATGCCATCCATTGTACGGCCGACGCGAATCAAATGCCGTCCCCTGAGTCCCACAGCGACTGCGCGAAATGGCTCCAACGAATACTTCTCCGCGGTGAGCTCAAGCTCGGAGAGGTCCCGCTCGACCTTTCCCAAATGGCCGATCCAGAA
>Ga0137391_10005214_pt1 | contig 9995 bp, 7 predicted proteins | sample 15con2h24BmetaG_FD_101399 | JGI IMG/M metagenome (GOLD analysis project Ga0137391, IMG submission 101399) | Vadose zone soil microbial communities from Angelo Coast Range Reserve, California, USA - 15con2h2.4B metaG | ecosystem: Environmental > Terrestrial > Soil > Vadose zone > Saprolite...
ACTTTTATTCACCACAAGTCAGGCCATCGCACTCAAGTGCATAGCTGGGCGATCCCTTTGCGCGACAAACACGGCTCAATCATCGGCATCATCCAGACTTTTGAAGGCGAATTTGCTCTGGGTGGTTCCGGCCCAAATGACCGCGACATGAGAGAGCGCGGCTGCCTCGACGACACCACCGGCTTGCCCAATGAGGCCATGATGCAGGCCCACCTGCGGGAACTGCTGGGAACCTTCGGCGAGCTTCAAATTTCCTTTGCCGTCATCTGTCTCGAAATTCCCGATCTCAGCCAATTCCGCGCCAAGTACGGGCAGGTGGCTGCCAGATCCATCTTGCAGGTGATGGCTCGGACCTTGAGAAATACAGTATGGCCCACCGACTTTGTCGGCCGCTGGAGTGCCGATCGATTCCTGGTGATCTTGAGCGGCTGTCGTGAGGACGCCCTGCAAATGGTTAGCCAGCGCATTCTAAATATGGCGGCCAGCGCCACCATTCAGTGGTGGGGAGAGCAATTGTCGCTGGAGGTATTGATTGGGGGCACGATCGCGATCGCCGGCGATGGAGCGGAATCGCTCCTTCAACGCGTGCAGCAAGCGCTCCATGAAAATCAGGTCGTTCTGCGGGATCGCCCTGCTCTGGTTGCCGCGGTCTCGTCGTCAAAGAACTCAACGAGCTAATGCATGTTCGCGATTATCGGCATTGTCGTGGTTTTCGGCTGTGTAGTGGCCGGCTATCTGATGGAGCACGGCAATCTTCGTGTCCTCATTCAGCCCGCGGAACTCGTCACCATCGGCGGCGCGGCCATCGGTACCGTCCTTATCGCCAATCCTCTCCACATCCTTAAACAAATTGCCGGCGGGATTGGCGGCGTTTTCGCTGGCTCCAAATACACCCGGCAGGCTTACATCGATTCCCTCAAAATGATGTACGACTTGCTGAACAAGGCCCGTAAAGACGGGCTGATGGCCCTCGAAGGTGATGTGGAAGAGCCGGACAAGAGTCAGCTGTTCGCCAAAGGCCCAGCCGTTTTCAAAAACCATCACGTCCGTGACTTTGTCTGTGATTCCCTGCGTATGGCGATTACTGGAGTGGATGCCTTCGATCTGGACCAGATGCTCGACCTCGATCTCGAGGTTCATCACCACAGCGCCGGGCTGCCTACTGCCGCCCTCACCAGCGTGGCCGATTCCTTGCCCGGTCTGGGCATTGTGGCCGCGGTACTGGGCATCGTGATTACCATGAGCGCGATGGGAGGTCCGCCGGAAGAAATTGGCAAGAAGGTGGCAGCTGCGCTGGTAGGCACGTTCCTGGGCATCTTGCTGTGCTACGGCCTGGTCGGCCCCATCGCCTCCAATATGACCAAGATCGCCGACGATGAGCATGCCTACCTATACGTCCTGCGCGTCTTGCTTGTGTCGTTTCTAAAGGGCACGGCGCCCATCATGGCGGTGGAAGTGGCACGCCGCGCGGTGCCGGGCCACGTGCGCCCATCTTTCAAGGAAGTGGAGGCAGCGTGCCGTAACCGTGCCGGCACCGAAGACCCAGCGGCCGCGCCGGAAGCCGCAGCGGCAGCCGAAGCGGCTCCCCAATAAGCCTTCCACGCGCCAGAGAATCCCATGGACAAAGCTCGCCCCATCATCATCCTCAAAAAGAAAGGCGGCCACGGCGGTCATCATGGCGGCGCGTGGAAGGTTGCCTACGCCGATTTCGTAACCGCCATGATGTCGCTCTTTATCGTCCTCTGGCTGATGAGCGCCAGTAAGCCCGTTCAGGAGGCCGTTGGAGGCTATTTCAGAGATCCCAGCGGCACAGCCGACAAAAAGGGATCCGCTGTAGCTGGCGCCGGCGAGAATTTTCTCCTCACCAAAGACAACATGCCCAAGCTTAAGGACCAGCTCGAGCAAAAGATTCGGGAAATGAACGATTTCGAGAGACTCAAGAACCACATCGAGATGACCGTCACCAACGAAGGCTTGCGCATCGAACTCATGGAATCCGCTTCCGGAACCTTCTTCGATAGCGGTAGTCCTAAACTGAACGCTGACGGCCATGAGTTGCTGATCGCCCTGGCTCAGGAATTGAGCGAACTGCCGAACAAGCTTTCCATCGAGGGACACACCGACTCCAAGCCCTATGCCACATCCGGCAATTACAGCAATTGGGAGCTTTCCACCGACCGCGCCAACGCCGCCCGCCGCCTGATGCAAGCCAGCGGCATCAAGGCAGATCAAATCGTTCAGGTCCGCGGATTTGCCGATCAGCGGCTGCGCAAACTCGACAATCCACTCGACTCCTCCAACCGCCGCGTCTCGCTCATCGTGCAATACATCATCAAGAACGCTGACCAGGACGACGCGAAACCCTCTGCCGGAAGCGAAGAAAAGAAGCCCGGGAAGAAGAATTCACCGAGCGCCACCGAGAGTTCCGGTAAGAAAGAGTGATTCTCCGCTCTCCTTGAAATAAGTTTACAATTTACTCCCTGCTGACTCTCGAACCTGCCTGTATAATCCCCGGTTTGATCTTTACCTCAGGAGCTCTAATGATGAAATCCCTCGCTCGCCTGGCCTCCCTTCTGATTGCAATGTCTTCCGTCTGTTTGTGGTCCCAGGAAAAAGTAGACCTCGAAACCATGGGCCGCATCCGCTATGAGGGTTTCCGTGACTCCAAAGTGATGGAGCTCGCCTCCGGTCTGATGGATTCCATCGGCGAGCGCCTCACCGCCTCCCCCAACATGAAGCGCGCCAATGAGTGGACTCGCGACCAACTCACAGCAATGGGCCTCTCCAACGCGCACCTCGAGCCCTGGGGACCGTTCGGCCGCGGTTGGGCCAGTCAATACGTCAACGTTCGCATGACCTCGCCCGATGTAGTCACGCTTCTCGCCTATCCAAAGGCTTGGACTCCGGGCACCAATGGCGTCATTCAAGGCAAATGCATTCGCGCCACCATCGAGGACAAAAAAGACTTCGACAAATACAAAGGCAAGCTCGCCGGCATGATCGTGATTCTCGGCGCCGACGCCGACGTTAAGCCGATCACCGAAGCCCCATACAAACGCCTCAGCGACGACGATCTCGCCAAGCTAGGCGATTACCAGATTCCCCCCGACCATCCCCCCTTTCGCTTCGCCGATTTTCTAAAGCGCCAGCAGTTCATTAAGGACCTAAACCAATTCTTCGCCGACGAAAACGTGCTGGCCGTCATCGACCACAGCCGCGGCACCTCTGGTGGCGGTACCGTCTTCGTTCAGTCCGGCGGATCCTACAAGCCGGGCGAAACCGCCACCATTCCGCAGCTCACCATGGCCTCGGAGCACTGGACCCGCATCGCGCGCCTGTTGCAGCAGAAGAAAGATGTCTCGCTGGAACTCAACGTCGCCAACACTTTCTACGACGACGATCCTATGCAATACGACACCCTCGCCGAAATTTCCGGCGGCGACCGGAAGGACGAAGTCGTAATGCTGGGCGCCCACCTGGACTCTTGGCACGCCGGCACCGGAGCCACCGACAACGGCGCCGGCACCATCGTTATGATGGAAGCGGTTCGCATCCTGAAAGCGCTCGACATCAAACCCCGCCGCACTATCCGCATCGCCTTGTGGAGTGGCGAAGAGCAAGGACTACTTGGCTCGCAGGGTTACGTCGAGCATCATTTCGGTGCGCGTCCGCACATGGATGAGCCTGCAATGAAAGATATGCCGACTCTGTTGCGGCGCGAAGCCGGAGAAGTCACAGTCAAGCCCGAGCAGGCAAGAGTCTCCGCCTATTTCAACGTAGACAACGGCACCGGAAAAATCCGCGGCGTACACCTGCAGGAAAACGAAGCCGTATCTCCGATCTTTGAAGCCTGGATGAAGCCCTTCAAAGATCTCGGCATGAACACGCTTAGCATGCGCAACACCGGAGGCACCGATCACCTTTCGTTCGACGCCGTCGGCATCCCAGGATTCCAGTTCATCCAGGATCCCATCGAGTACGAGACCCGCACCCATCACTCGAACATGGATGTCTACGACCGCCTGCAGCCGGAAGACCTGAAGCAGGCCGCCGTCATCGTCGCCGCGTTCGTCTATGACGCCGCCATGCGCGACCAGATGCTGCCTCGCAAGCCCATCGAGAAGCCGTTGCCCAAAGAACCGGAGAAGAAAGACGAGTAATCGCACCAAGAATACTCACCAAGGATACTGATGATCACAATTGTTTCGGGATTGCCTCGCTCGGGTACTTCGCTGATGATGCAGATGTTGGCCGCGGGTGGAATGCCCGTTCTCTCCGATGGCGAACGCCAGGCTGACGTGGACAATCCGCGGGGCTACCTCGAGTGGGAGCGTATCAAGCAACTTCCCCAGGACCCCGCCTGCATTGCCGAAGCGGAGGGGAAAGTTGTGAAAGTAATCTCGCGTCTCTTGCTGTCGCTTCCTCCCGGTCACGAGTATCGCGTCATATTCATGCAACGGCCGCTGCCAGAGGTTCTTGCATCGCAGGAAACCATGTTGCAGCACCGGGGAACTGCCAAGCCGGGAGCCGACACTGCCGCGATCGCTTCCGCATTCGAGAAACACGTACGCGAAGTCTGTGCCTGGCTCGACAGCAAGCCCTATGTAAAAACTCTCCGCGTTCCCTATCACGATGTATTGCGCGACGCAGAAGATATCGGTCGGAAGCTCATTCAGTTCCTGGAGATCGACTTGAACCTGGATGGGATGGCTGGTCAAGCTGACGCGGCCCTCTACCGCAACCGCTCCCGCTGAAGCCCGGCATCGTCGCAGTGCCAGACCACAGAGCGGAAAATAATTCCTTCTTTTCCACCTGACGCGCTACACATCCAGCCGGTTCGCGGGTTGGACGGTTACACCCAGCGCTACGGGCTGACTTACGTAGACTTCCGCAGCCAGCTACTGCCGGCGAGAAGCGAATTCCGAATAAACTTCCGGCGGTCCATTGTGATGTCCGCTCCTCGCTCTCCATCCCCCGCTATTTCACAAACGTCAGCCCATGCGGCACGGCATACTTGAAAACATAGGCGTAGAGCAACACGATGATTCCGACGATGGAGCACAGCACCACCGAGTGCCACGCCACAAATCGGAAAATAATTCCTTCGTTGCCCACTTGTTCGGTAGCCGCAGTCGCAATCGTAATCGACTGTGCGTCCACCATCTTACCCATCACTCCTCCGGCGCTGTTGGCCGCGCACATGAGGATCGGATCGATGCCCAGTTGTTGAGAAGTGATTCTCTGGAGGCTGCCAAACAGCGCGTTGGCGGACGTGTCACTCCCGGTAAGCGCCACTCCCAGCCATCCCAGGAACGTGCCGAAAAATGGATAGAACCATCCCGTCCGCGTGAACGCCAACCCCAGCACCGCATCCAGCCCCGAGTAGCGCGTCACGTAGCCCAGACCCAACATGAACGAGATCGCAATCATAGCGAGTCGCATTCGCACCAGCGTTCTCCAAAAGATCTTCATTAACCGCACCGGCCCCTGCCCGAGCAACAAGCCGGAAACGATGGCGGCAAAAAAGCACCCGGTCCCGGTGGCGGAGAGCCAGTTGAAATCGTATCGCGCCGCCTCAGGCGTGGGCTTCGCAACCACGGGCGCGGCCCGAGAAATGGCGTTGTGTAAGTAGGGCACATCCCATCCCGCCGGTCCGGGACGAACTTTGCCATTCGGAAGCGTCACCCGAAACGACGGCGTGGTCGCCAGGTTCATGGCCAGCTTTATTTTTGGCAGTCCCCACAACAGCACGAACAGTGAAAGAATCGCGAACGGCATCCATGCCTTCAGCACTTGTCCCGCCGTATACGAGCGAACTTTCACAAGTCCATCGAACTTCTCCGCCGCCCACTCACCGCCCACATCGTCACTGATCTTTCCCGTCGCAGCGGCAACTGCAACCGGCTTGTCGTCATAATCGAATCGCCAGATCTTCTTCGGCTTCCAGAACCGGAAGAAAATCAGCGCAGCGACAATCGAAACCACTCCCCCCATAATGTCGACCAGATTGCTATCCACATAATTCGACCAGAAAAATTGCGTAAGCGCGAACGAAACGCCGATCACCAGGATGGCCGGAAACACCTCGAAGGTCTCGCTCCAGCTCACCATCGTCTTCACCAGCCAAAAAGGAACGATGACCGCCGTGAAAGGAAGTATGCGTCCGATCATCGCGTTCAGATCGGATTCGGGTAGAGCTGTCACCGCTGCCAGCGTGTGCACCGGTGTTCCGATCGCGCCCCATGCTACGGGTGCGGTATTGGCGATCAGATTCAATGCAGCGGCATGGAACGGCTTGAATCCAAGCCCGATCATGAACGCCCCGGCAATCGCCACCGGCGCGCCGAATCCCGCCGCTCCTTCGATGAACGCGCCAAAGCAAAACGCAACCAGCAGCACCTGCAGCCGCCGATCGGCGGTAATCCCGGCAATCGATTCCTTCATGATCTCGAACTGACCGGTCTCCACCGAAATATCGTAGAGGTACACTGCGGCCAGCACGATCCACGCGATTTTCAAAACTCCGAACGCCACCCCATACCCAAAACTAAGCGACGCCAGCATAGGAGGCATCTTGAAAAAAATGATCGCGACCACAACGGCTGTCGCCGCGCCCGCCATGGCGCACCAATGGGGCTTCACTCTGAGCCCGGCAAGCAGCCCGAAAAGAACAATGATAGGAAGAGCCGCAACCAGCGTGGACAGCCACCAATGACCGAGCGGATCGTAGACCTGAGTCCACTGCATCACAACCTCCTTGCGAACGGAGCCTAATGCCTTAGCGAAATCCAATTGCTGAAATCTAATTACGGAATCTGACTACGGAATCTGATTACGGACATCTGACTAGAGACATCTGACTAGGGACATCTGAGATTCGTATCGGGGTATGCCTTCAGGCATACCGTAAATGACTCACTAACAATCACGCCTTCAGGCGCTGCATAACTCAACTTACTTCCCAACTCTTCGGAACATTCACATAAGACCGATCCAGTGCCTCCACAGACGGGCACCCCAACAACCGCAACGTCCGCTCCAGATCGACTCGCAAAATCTCAATCGCCCGATCCACTCCGGCCTCCCCCGCAGCCGCCAGCCCGTAAGCGTAAGCCCGTCCGCACAGCACAGCCCGCGCTCCCATGCACAGAGCCTTGGCAACGTCGGTCCCGCGACGAACCCCGCCATCCATCAAAACCTCGATGCGCTCCTTCACCGCGTCCACCACTTCCGGTAGCGCTCGCAAAGATGCCGGCACTCCATCCAGTTGCCGCCCGCCATGATTGGAAACCGAAATCGCCGCCGCTCCTTCGTCGATCGAGCGCCGCGCATCGTCCGCTGTGAGCACGCCTTTCACGACAATCGGGCCCGTCCACACTTTCCTGATCCAGCCGAAGTCCGCCCACGTCACGGCAGATTCCGCCAGTGCCGCATTGATATCCACCAGCGGCATTTGTCCCTTGCCCGGCACAATCACGTTGGGCAATCCCGGCAACCCACCGTCAAGCAAGTAACTCGCAAGCCAGCCGGGTCGCGACAGAATTTGCGGGAGAAAAGGAATCTTATCGAACGGACCTCCGCTGATCAGTTCCTTCATTCCATTGCGATAATCGCGCTCGCGAATCCCCGATACCGGAGTATCAATGGTGACGACCAGCGCGTTAAATCCTGCGATGCGCGCTCTTTCAATCGCAGCCTCAGCCGCGCCGCGCCCGCCCATCAGATAGAGCTGATAGAAAACCGGTCCGGTCGAACCGCCCCTCACATCTTCCAGCTTGTGTCCGGAAATCGTCGAGAGAATATAGCCAATGCCCGCCCGCCCCGCAGCCCGCGCCGCCGCCACTTCCCCTCCCGGATGCATGAGCCGGCTATACCCAACAGGTGCCAGCATGATCGGAAGCGAAAGATTGAACCCGAGAACGGTGGTACACATGCTGCAGTCCGCAAGCGACACCGCATGCCTCGGCCGAAAAGTGACGTCGTTGAATATCCTGCAATTCTCGCGAAGCGTAACTTCGCCTTCGGCGCCGCCATCGAGATAATCGAATACTGATTTGGGTATCCGCTGGCGGGCGATGGGGCGGAAGTCTTCGATGCTCACCACTCGTGGCGACGCTACCGATCGTGCGGCTCTCGTCATCTGCAATTCCAAATGCTTGGAATCTCGAAACAGTCCGCTATCCTACCACCGCTTGAAGCTGGGGAGGAATGAAAATTTCCTGACGATGCCACTGCCGTCGTTGTTCGTGCCCTTCATGCGAGATTATTCGGCTCCGCCGCTCTGCCTCGGCGCCCTTGCATTCGACGCCGATACCGTATCCACAAATACGCGACCGGTCCCGATGCCAGATTCAGCAAGCCCCACTTCCTTGTCGACACATCGCTGTACACCATCGCCCAGGCAAAAAGCAGTGTCGGAGCCAGCACAACCAACAGCGCACCCACCGCCCCGCCAGCAACGCGAAAGCTGCGCGGAGCATCTTGATACTTCCGCCGCAACTGCCAGAACGAAAGCACCGTCTCTATCGAGGTCGCCATCCTCGTCCACGCATACACGCCAATCAGTTGCGGCACCGTGAAGAATGCCAGCGCCGCGCAAAATACCGTCGATAGCACGATCGATGTCACCGGCGTCCCAAAACGCGCGCTCACCTTTGCTAGCGATGGATGAAGAAATCCGTCTTCCGCCATGGTGAGCGGCACGCGCGTGATTGAAAGCAGCGTGCTATCCAGCAGTACGAAATTACAAATCACCGCCGCCACAAACATCGATGTGCCTAGCACATTCCCTCCCAGCAACCGAGCCGCCGTCACCAGGTATCCCGTTTCCCACTCCCGCCAATTTCCTAGCGCCGTCAAGCCCGCCGCCAGCGTAACCACATAAATCCCAATTGCTAGCGGCACCACAATTGCCAGCCCGATCGGAAAATTTCGCGCCGGGTTTTCCACCTCCTCTATCACCGTCGAGAGCTCTTCATACCCCGCGTAGGACCATAGAGCAATCGCCAACCCCACGCCGAACCCTCCCTGCCATGGCACTCCGGTCGGCAGAAATGGATGAAAGGGATTGAAGTGCGCATGCCGAAAACCGAGCACAATAAAAATGATCAGCGGAATAGACATGGCGAGCAGCAGGATCAGGGTAACGTTGCCCACCAGATGAATACCCCTCACGTTCAAACAAGCCACCACCAGAAGAAAAGCGAATGCCACACCCCAGTGTTCGGCGCGGGAATGCACCGGCATCCAATCTTCCAGGTAGTCCGCCATCGCCACGCCGTATGCGGCGCTCATCAGAAAAGTTCCGGTCCAGTTCCACCATCCGCACTGAAAGCCCCAAAAATCGCCCAGGGCGGCGCGGCTCCAGCGATAGAATCCGCCTTCCACCGGCATCAACGTAGTCATCTCAGCCGTGGCCAACGCAATGGGAACCGCGAACAGCAGGGGCACCACCAGAAGAAACGTCAGTCCCAGTCCAGGCCCGGAATTCGATATCATCGATTCCAGTGAGAACGGCCCGCCCGCGCAATAAGCGAACAGCAGCGCCACAAATGGCGCCAGTCCGATTCGCCGCAGATTCTTGGTGGGAGCGTACAGACCCGTAGGGCCGGAGGCGGAGCTCATAAGGAATTTTTCGGTTCTCGCACAAACATCAACGTCGGGTGTCCCTTATAAGTTGCGAGTTGAGATTGCCTATATCCGCATTTCTGCGCGACGCGTATCGATGCAAGATTATCAGGGGCGATAATGCAGGCAGTCCCTGCGCCTTGGAAGCGAACATCGCCCCATTCCACAACCGCTCCAACCGCTTCCGTCGCATAGCCTTTCCCATGTGCAGCCGCAGCGAGTACCCACCCAATTTCAGGCATGCCTTTCAGCGATGGCTCCAGATCGCGCTTGTAGTCGGCGAATCCAATCTCTCCCACAAAATTCCCCGACCCCTTTTCTTCCGCTACCCAGTACCCAAACCCTAGTAAGGACCAATGCCCCACGTA
>Ga0137391_10005224_pt1 | contig 9984 bp, 8 predicted proteins | sample 15con2h24BmetaG_FD_101399 | JGI IMG/M metagenome (GOLD analysis project Ga0137391, IMG submission 101399) | Vadose zone soil microbial communities from Angelo Coast Range Reserve, California, USA - 15con2h2.4B metaG | ecosystem: Environmental > Terrestrial > Soil > Vadose zone > Saprolite...
CCGAGCGGCGCAAGATAGCCCTGCTCTCGGGCGTGTACCGGCTGACTGGCGCGGTGCCGCCGCTGGTCAATCTCCTCACCGGCGCCCTGCTGGGACCCGGTGCCCGCGCCGCCGACCCGGAAGCCGCCGCGGTCGTCGGCAGCGCGTTCCGCCGGGCCAGCCGCCGGGGGATGGCCGGCGCCATCAGATCGGTCGGCCTCCGCCGGCCGGACCTGGCCCCCCTGCTCACCACGGTCAGCGCCCCGGTGCTGATCTGCGCCGCCGCCGGCGACCCCACCTGGACCCCCGCCGACGCGGCGTCCGCCGCAAGCCGCCTGCCGAACGCCGCGCCCGTCATCCTCCCCGGCTCCGGTCACATCGCCCCGCTGTTCGCAGCAGCACCCGCCCTGGCGGACCTGCTTACCGCCTTCTGGGCCGACCCCGCCGCGGTGGTCACCCGCCACCGGGCCGGCGCGACAGCCACGGCACCTCACCGGCCGGCAACCTGACAGGCAACCCAGCGCCACCCGGGGCAAACCCCGCTCGCCCGGCAAATCCGAAGGCGCGCACGCCCACCACGCAGGCGCGCCGCAGCCGCACCGATCGCCCACTCCGGTATGGCCCGGGTCGCCCATGACGGGCGCTAGCCACGCACCAGAAACGGCGGATCAGGAACGGCCGTAGCTCTGCGCTCAGCCACATTCCGTGACCGTGGTGGCCGTCTCCAAGCAGTTCCACTGACCGCCGACCGTCCAGGTCGTTCGTCCTCACTTCGCTGCGGAGTGCTCCACCTGAACCGCGGTTCCGGGCCGACAGGGATCGCAGCCGCGAACGAACGAGAGCGGTGGACAAAGAGCGTGGCCGTTGATCATGACTTGGTGTCCAGATAAAGGTGCCGTCAACAGCAAGCAGGGCTGGGGAGGCCCGATCCTATGCGGCACCGTCACGTCGTTTGGGATGACCACGATCCCTGGGGGCATTCCCACTGACGCGACCTGCGGGAACTGCAAGGCCAGATATCAGGCCGCGATGCGCCTAGCCGCCCCCGCCCGAGCCGACAGCGTCGGTGGTGCCCAAGCCCTCCTCCGTGACTCGAGCGGGCGACGGCCAGGCAGCGCCCAGCGCCACACAGTCTGCGCACCCATACGCCATCTTCGGTTGCGCAGGGCTTCTCGTTGGGCTCGGGGCAGCCGTGATCGGCTTGCTCGGGTTAGTTGCCGACGTCGCCGATCACTCGGTGGACGTAAGGATGCACGGTCAGCTCATTCCGTTTCATGTCGCGGGTCCGCTGTTCCTCGCCGGTGTGGCTGTGATTGCTGGCACGCGAGCCGTAGACAAGAAGTTCGGATCGGGTCGCGGCGGCAAGTAAGGGCCGGCCGACCGCCGGTAGCAGGCTCGATTGAGCTCGACGGCATCCGTGGCGGACTCCCAATTAGCGGCCACGCCAAGGATGGGAAGTCGCCCCGACGCACGTTGTCCGGCAAGGTGCAGCGAAGCTGGAAGCTGACCCGTGAGTCCCGACCAAACGAGATCGGGGACCGGGCCGCGGGCACGAACGCGGCACTGGCCGCATCGATTATCCGCCATGCGTCCCGCTATGGGTCGGATGTCTTACTCGACTCGCGGGATCACCCCGGGATCGGGCTGGACCGCCAGGCGCAGATAATTCTGGCGCAGACGAATCCCGACATCGGCCGCATGCTGCTGATCAATATAGTCCCGCAGCAATGGTGGCCGCGCGGCCGTCAGCTCGCCGGGCTTGAACAGCGCTGGATCCTGAAAATTCCAGCCCATAGCCTGGAGGTCACCAAGTGACTCCGCTTGCCGGACGAGGCAGAAAGCGTGCTGCCGTCCTGCCTTTAGCAGCGCTAGCAGATGGTGAACGCCGTTGAGGATGAGGAGTCTGTTCATCCCCTGGACCACGGCGAGCCAGACCCAGTTGGGACGCGGGATCACGTCGAACTCGAAGGTCACCTTCTCCGGCGAATAACGCGCAACCCGCAGCGGGGTGAGGCCGCCGATATCGCCACGGGCGCTCGCGAACGCCGCGCCGTTGGTCCCGAGCAGCATCGGCCTTGCCAGCCGCCCCGTTGCGAACGAGAAGCCGAACATGCCATCAAGATCATCTTCGGCCGGGGCGCCAGCGGTTAGAACATCGACATACTCCGCATCGACCCACCACTGGGGTGCGACCAGGTCTGCGAGCGGGACCGCCGCGAAGACGGCACCGAACGGCTGATACTGGGTCCTGAACTGGTCGGTGGCGCGCAAAGCGCTTGCTTGCGCCTCTAGTGATTCTGGCAGCGCCGTAGCGGTTGGCGGAGCCGGCGCAGTTTCCGGTGCTGAGGGCTTCGCGCCGCGCCGCGCCGCGCATTCCTCGACGAAGTCCTCCACGTTCCACGGCGTCGTCACAGCCGCGCCGTAGTACAGCGGCCGGACGTCGGGCTCCTGGATCCACCCGAGCAGAGCCTTGCCATTCCGCTCCGGAACGCCGGCTGTGGTGATCTCTGGTTCGCCAGGAGCGGCTTCGTCTCGGGACGGTTCCAATGCCTCTGACGATGTCTGCGACATGACCCGATACCCCTTCTGGACGCGCGCCGAGAAGGTCGATCATGTGGCGACACGACAGGCCCTTGCGCTGTCGCATCGGAACTGGCCCTGTTAACGTGCGTCGTGCATGCCTAGTGCCGACGGCCCTGGTTCGGCGCCGACCTCGGTCGGTATGTCCGAGCCGGGGCCGATCGCATCCTGGGCCAAGCGTAGCGTCGGAGAGTTACACGGCTGTAGTTACCCACTGATTCGAGCGTGACGATGATCGCAGGAGCCCGATTGATGGGGCTCCTCGTCTCCCGCCGCTGAGAATCGGGGGCCGGGCCGCGGGCACGGACGAGGCGCCGGTCCGCTTACGAACCTGGCGGCTTGGGAACTTCTGCGAAACCGCCGTCGCCATCCGCAAACAGTTCGGAGGGCAGCTCCCACATCGGCCACCCGTCCCGGTAACACTCCAGCTGCAGCCGCAACCAAGGTCCGACCATCTCCCGCCAAGCCTCAATGGACTGCTGAGACCACGGCGGCGGCCATGTGGACTCAAGTTGGAACGGCAATCCCTCGCCAACAGGCATTCCCCTTGTCGGGGTTGTGCGGCCTGTCGGGTCAGCACCAGGAATGCCACGAACCGAATCCGCGCCCGGCCCGGTATGAGGCGTGAACCTCCACCGCCCCCAAATCTGCTCGGCGACCTGCGCGGGCGTCGGGCCGCCGGCCAGCGGCGTCCCTTGACCCCGCCACGGGTGATCGTCCCGGATCGAGACGGTCAGCGCGTCAAGACGCTTCAACTCAGGCGGCCCGACCAGGTTCACGACCAGGCGCAGAGTATCGGACCCTGGGTTCGAAGGCGCGCTTGTGATGCGAAACTGCGGCGTCAGCTCGGCGTGACGACGATCTGCGTCGAACCCTGCGGTGATGGCCGCAGCGTCCGCCGAGCGAACGGCCGCGGCGGTCGCCTTCCTGGTGTACAGGACAGACCAGACAGCGCCGCCGGCCGATACGACCGAGACCACAAACGCGCAAACGGCAAGAACCATGACGGCCAAGCCTAGCCATATTGGCCGCTGCGATGGCCGGGCTTGTACTCATCGGCCACGCGCGCGGCACCTGTCCCACATGACCCGGACTGACCTAGACGAGCGAGGCAACGACCTGGTGCGCGCTGCAAGGCAAGGAAACCTCACATGGCCGCTCGGTGGGACGACATCGAGATCCTGCAGACCATCGACCGTCTCCAGGAGCAGATGGATGGTCGGCCGCTCTGGATCAGCGGCTACGACCTGGCGAGAGAAGTCGCCGGGACCCACGTCGTGGACCAGCAGCAGGCGCCCGGCTTCGTCCAGGAACTCCACATCGCCTACGAGGCGGGCCTCCTCACCTTCGGCCAGAGCAGCAACGCGAGACAGCAGGACGCAAGCAATTACCTGCAGCAGATCCGGGACATCGCCCTGACCGTGCCGGGCCGAGACCGCGCGCGAGGACGAGTGGTCTTTCAGCCGCTCCCGGATCCCGCCGAGGACGACAACCGCAAGATCAGCGACCTCATCTTCAGGCGGATCGCCGAGGCGATCGATGAGCAGGACGTCCCGGCCGACGTGGCGTCGCTTCTCGCCGACGAGGGCATCCCGCCGCCTCCGCTTGAGCTGCCAGGCAGGCCCGAGGAATTCGATGCCTACGCTGGGAGGCTGGCGATCGCGGCGCGGTCCGCGGTGACCTCCACTGACCCGGCGCCGTGCGCGGCCTTCTCGTCGCCGTCGCGGCGGAACGTGCACACCGCCAGGCAACTGTCATAGGTGAGCCAGGGTGTCATAGGTGAGCCGGGTGGCTTCCTCGTCGCGGACCTCGCGGACCAGGTGCCGGACGATCTGGCTGTTGTCGCGGCTGACGTGGCGGATCATCAGAGTTGCCTCGCGGCCCTTCACGCCGTCGCGGCGGCGCTGGCGGGTCAGCTTCTCGCCGATCGGGTACGTGCGGCGGACCCCGGTGAGCGGCGACGGGCCATTCGGTCCGATGCCCCCGATGACTTACGTCCTCGACCTGGCTGATCTGCGGGGGACTCTTGACCGGCCATCTGGTCTTCACCAGCTCACCAAGACGGTGGAGGGCCTCACGGGGAAGCTCGGGGAGTAGGCAGCCCGGCGGTCTCCCGCCTGTTACCGGCACCTGCCGCCAGGCGGGAGGAGGATCGCAACATGACCGAGAAGAATGGCCGGGAGCGCTCGGGCTATTGTTTAAAGAACTATTGATTTCCCGGCTGCAGCCGGTCCGCCATCACAGCGCCGAGCACGCGCCTGACGGCGCATCACTGACGCGATGGCGCAAACGCCACCCTTAACAGTGATCTTCCCCGGCAAACCTCAGCACCTACCAGAAGGACGCGAGCAAAGCCGAGGAACTTAAGACCCAGACAAACGTACTAAGAGGGTTGCCGAATGGCCAGAGCTGTCTTATCTCAGGCGAAAGCGCAGGTCAGCGGCCTCAGCAAGAAGACGATCCTCCGGGATTTTCCCGTCGGGTGCCTGTGATGACAACGGGAACGGCTGGCCCGGACGGGGATCCTGCACGTAGCGGGGGATCAGGTGCGTATGCAGGTGGGGGAGTGAGTTGCCGAGGGTCTCGTAGTTCATCTTCAGCGGCCGGTAGGCGCTGATCAGCGCGCGGGCCACGGTCAGGACATCGGCCCAGTACCCGGCCGCCTCGGCGTCTGTCAGCTCGGTCGGCTCGTTGACATGGCGGCCGCGCCAGATCACTACGGTGTAGCCGCGCTGCACATCAGCGCGCTGGAGATAGGCGTCGGTGTAGCGACCCTCCCGGATGCGCACACCGTACTTGTTGGCCTCGGGGCGGCCGTTCTCGCACATCCCGCAGCCAATGCCGCGCAGCAGCTCGTCCCAGTTACCGGGCCAGTCACCCATCAGCGGGCCGCCCGTCCTGCTCTGCCCACTCGAACGCGAACTCGTGCCGGTCACCGGCATACAGGTCATCGGCGACCTGCAGCGTCCGGCCCTGCGGGTCGTAATCGATATGCAGCATCCGCACCACCGGGACACCGGGATTCAGCTCCAGCAGCCGCGCCTCATCCGGAGAGGGCATCCGCGCCCGCAGTAGCTCAATCCCACGGGCGAAGGAGTGGCCCAGGCGCTCGATCAGGTTGTCCGAGCCCTCTGGCAGCGCTCCTGGTGCTTCCAGCCGGGTGCCGTCCGCGACCCACAACGGGCAGTAGCTAGCCGAGATCACCGCGGGCACCCCGTCGAGGAGCTCGAGCCGTTGCCGCATCACTACCTCCTCCCCGGGCGGAAGCTGGAGCCATGCGCCAATATCGGCGGGTACGGGCACCCTTCCGATGGTCAGCATCCGGCGTGAGGGCACCTGGCCCTGCGCGATGGCCTCGGTGTCGAAATCCGGCTTGCCCGACTCACGGTGCGATGCGTGCCGGTGGGTCGAGGAGATCCGCCGCAACGGCGGAAGATCCCGGACATACGAGCCGAACCCCTTGCGGGTCAGCACCAGGCCCTCACCCGCCAGCGTCGCCAGCGCCGTCCGGATCGTCGTCCGGCTCACCCCGTACTCAGCCTGGAACTCGCTCTCGGTCGGGAGCTGGCTCCCCGGCCTTCTCCGGCCCTCCCGAATCTCTGCCCGCAACAGGTCCGCAAGTTGCAATGCAAGCGGGCGATCAGATCGAGGGTCAAGGCGCATCATCATCCGCCCTGCCGTGCTCGTCAGTCCTGTCGTGCTAGCACTACAGGGAGCCTACGGCACGCAACACAAGGCACACCAGCGGCACCGCGAAGACGGACACCACGGCATCAGTCCGGTGCGTTGCCGAATTATTCCGTACTTGGATCAAGCGGCGCCGCTACGCGGCGCCGGCCCGGCCTCCGCGGCGGCCTTCGGCCTTAGGGAGGCCCGGCCACCGCACGCCGGGCCAATGCCAGCAGCGAGCCCGCAGATCTGGAAACGGATCATCCGGCGACGCAGGCTCGGTGCATGGATCGGCCGTCTTCCTCGGCTGTCCATTGTCCGGCTACCTGGATCCGCATGCTCACCAACCACGCCATGGACTCCGACTCCCCAATGGCCTGCCTCCTAATCGGACAGCCACCCTGCGCCGCACCATGAAGCTCGCCGTCCTGGCCGCCCTCGACCAGCGGATCGGCCTGCGCTACGCCATGCCCCCCATGACCGCCGCCGAGACCTCCGGCTACATCACCCACCACCTCGCCCTCAGCGGGCGGTCCGACCCGCTGTTCAGCGACGACGCCGCCGCGCTGATCCAACAGACCAGCCGCGGCTACCCCCGCGCCGTCAACAACCTCTGCCTCCAGGCACTCGTCGCCACCTACGCAGCCGGCCAGGCCATCGTCGACGAGGCCGCCGCCCGCGCCGCCGTCTCCGAAACCCTCGACGAATAGCCGCTCCGCCCGGCACCACGCCGACAACGTAAGCATTCAGGCCTCTGGGCGGGATTGAGGAAATGATTGCTGGCCTTGCGCGACACGCCCTGCAGGGATGGTGCGTGCGTTGTGATCACTATTGTGCTGATCTTGGGGTGTGGCCGGGTATGAGCCGTTGTCACGGGATGAGCTGCTGGCGCTGCTAGCCGAGCGGGATGCCAGGATTGCTCAGCTGGAAGCTGAGAATGCCGAGTTGGCGCGGCGTGTGGCGCGGCTGGAGCGGCTGATCTCGCGGAACTCGGGGAACTCCTCGATGCCGCCATCGGGTGATGACCTGCCGGGCCGCACGCCGCCGCGGGGCAAGCCGCGGCGCGGGACGGGCAAGCGCAAGCCGGGCAAGCAGCCGGGTGCGCCGGGTTCGCACCTGGCCTGGAGCGAGCAGCCCGGTCAGCGGGTGGAGCATTTCCCGCAAGGGCTATGCGTGTGCGGGGCGCTGCTGGCAGATGGCGCGGATCTGGGCGTGGCCGGGTCGCATCAGCAGGTGGAGATCCCGCTGCAGACCGCGCTGGTGATCCAGCATGACCTGCATGAGGTGGCCTGCGGCTGCGGGAGGGTACACCGGGCGGCCGCGCCGACCGGATCCGGCGCGGCGGGCACGGTCACCTACGGGGTGAACCTGCAGGCGTGGTGTGTGTACCTGATCGCCGCGCACGCGGTGCCGGTGCACCGCTGCGCCGAGCTGATCGAGGCGCTGACCGGCGCCAGGCCCTCACCGGGGTTCGTGCATTCCATGATCGCCCGGGCCGCCGCCGCGGTGGCCGAGGCGAACAAGCTGATCAGGGCGCTGGTCATCCTGGCGCACGTGGTGTGCGCCGATGAGACTCCGATCCGGGTCGGCCCGGGGCCCAGGACCCGCAAGCGCTACCTGCTGGTGGCCTGCACGAATCTGCTGACCTATTATTTCCTCGGCGACCGGTCCGCCAAGACCTTCGCGGCGTTCGTGTTCCCCGACATGCACGGCGCGGTGGTGGTGCACGACCGGTACCAGAACTACGACGCGTTCCCCGGCCTGACCCACCAGTTGTGCACGGCTCACCTCATCCGCGATCTTGAGGACGCGGCCGAGACCTACCCCGGCGCGCACTGGCCGGTGCAGATCACCCAGGCGCTGCAGGGCCTGATCCACGCTGCGAACACCGCGCGCGCCCAGGGCCTGGCCGCGGTGCCCGGCGATATCGCCGCGCCGCTGACCCGCGGGTTCCGCCACGGCGTCATTGTCGGCCTCGGCGAGGTCAAGCGCGTCACCGGCCGCAAGCAGCAACCTTGCCGGGACCTACTGGAATGCCTGCGCGACCGGCAGGACGACGTGCTCCGCTTCGTTTACGACCTGCGGATCCCGCCCACCTCCAACCAGGCGGAACGTGACGTGCGCCCGGCAAAGACCCAGCAGAAGATATCCGGCCGTCTGCGCTCCGAGCAGACCGCCCGGCACCGGTACGCGATCCGCGGCTATATCTCCACCGCATCCAAGCACCGAATCAGCGTCCTGACGGCATTGCGCAACGCACTCAACGGCGACCTGTGGATGCCACCGATCCCAGATCCGCCCTGAACCAGCCAACCCCACTCCCGCCGGCTTCGGCTGGCTCAGCCGTCCGTCTTGGGCGAGGCACGCTGCGGATCCGGCCGGCGGGAGCCACCGCGCGGGCAGGGTGGGGAATGTAGCTAGCTCCTGGCTCATCAGCAGTTGAGAAGCAGCCCGCAGCCCTGAGGCATGTCAGCCCGGCGGCCGTGGAGTGACGCCGAGCACCTGGTCAGCTGTGGTGACCACCGTGCGCGCGTCTTCGAGCGGCGGCTGCAGTCGGCCGCTGACCCGGATCTGGGCGCCCTCGCACGGCCACCGGGTAGCCAGGACCACGACGACAGGCCGGGCTTGGCGGGAGACCGCGAACGCCAGCCGGTAATCCGCGAAGACGAGCGGGCAGCTTATCGTCTGGACCGGCCGGACCGGCGACCGGTTGAGCGCATCGGCGAGCCGCGTGATGACGGCCTGCGACGTCACGACCTTGTGCATCGTGTGCAGCCGGCGACCGTAGATCGTGACCGTGATCGCCAGCACGTGATAACGCGCCGGGTCGATGTACTCAGCGGCTGTGCGCGGCGGGAACCAGATCACCTGGGCATCAGCCCGCACCATCGACCCGCCAGACCCAGCCGGGACCACGGTAAGAACAAGCTGAGCCATATAGATACCGGCAGGCACCGACCGGGGCGTATAGCTGACCTCCATGCTGGTCACGCCGGAAGGGCCGGCTCCCTCGCCGGTGCCGGCCGGGCTCATGCCCGCCGGCACGCGTGCGGTCAGGACCGCAGCGACCGCGTCCATCGGCTGCCACAGCTCGTAAATCTGGCGCAGATCAAGCTGGTCGGCGGCGCCACCCCACAGGGATGGACTGCGCAGCGCCGGCGGCACGGGCGCGGACGGCCGGCGGCGCGCGCCGACTGGCAGACGCAGCCGGGACAGCATCAGCCTGGCCAGCGTGACAGCTCCGGCCCGGCTGCCCGCAGGCGGACCGCCCCTGGCCACCAGCTGGGTGCCGCCAGGGTGCACGCGCGGCCCGCTGGCAACTGGCGCCGCGACGCTCCCGCAAGCCGCCAGCAACGCCACTGCCGCCAGAACCAAGCCCACCCTGATCGGCACCCTCATGGCCCGCCTCCCGCCGTCAGCCGAAGGTAAGACGCCGGGCGGGCCCCGGCGGTTCCAGGCTGAGATCCCCGGCTCCGGCCTCCCGGCCGGCAAAGACCCACCCTGGATAATGAAGCCTCGCCCACCGAGCGCACGACCGCCCCGGCCATCCACTCAGGCTCATGTGTCTTCCCGCGCCAGACATCGGGCGCTATCACGCCGACCAGAGGCCACAAGAAGGGCCTGAATGCTTACGAGGGGAGACCGGGGATAGGCGCGACGCCGGCTGAAGGCGCGGGTGGGGCGGAGCCGCCGTAGTACTCCGAGCCGGGGAAAGCCCGTGCACATGGGGAAGGGCGGCAGCGTGTCAGTCTAAGG
>Ga0137391_10005229_pt1 | contig 9979 bp, 6 predicted proteins | sample 15con2h24BmetaG_FD_101399 | JGI IMG/M metagenome (GOLD analysis project Ga0137391, IMG submission 101399) | Vadose zone soil microbial communities from Angelo Coast Range Reserve, California, USA - 15con2h2.4B metaG | ecosystem: Environmental > Terrestrial > Soil > Vadose zone > Saprolite...
GCCAGGTGAGCTACGATCAAGTCGCCGGAATCTATGCCCGCGCCCGGCTGCTCGTTTTTCCGTCTCGGTTTGAAGGCTTCGGGATCCCCATAGTCGAAGCTATGAGGTGTGGGGTACCGGTAGTCTGCTCCAATACCACGAGCGTTCCCGAAGCAGCTGGTGAGGCCGCCTCCTACTTCGACCCTGAAGACCCGACCGCGATAGCCGAGGCGATGTACCGAGTCTGGCACGATCGCGCCTACGCCGACCGCTTGGTGACTGCGGGTCGCAAGCAGGCTCAGCAATTTTCCTGGGCGCGTTGCGCTCAGGAGACCATAGGCCTGTATCGGAAGGTCCTGACACAGACATCAAATCTCAGCCTACATTCTGGCTTGTCGCGGCGGCCTTAAACGCACATGCCAACAATCCCCAGGGTTCTGAAATCGTTCAGCGCTCACCGCTGAACACTTTCATTGTTTGCTCCAAAGCCTTGTCCCAGGAAAACCACTCCCGGGTCAGCTGAAGCGCGCCTTCCTGGAGTCGCCGGCGGACGTCTGGAGAATCCATGAGGGAATCCAGTCGATCCGCCAGCGCGCCAGGGTCTTTGGGCCGAACCATCAGAACGTTGCTCCCATCGACGAAGGCCGACTCGGTTGCCGTCGATTTCGTCGTGACGATGGCCAGACCGTGAGAGGCCGCAACAGAGAATGAGCTGTTGTGGAGCTGCACCCCCTTCTCGAACGGCAAGGCGCACGCATCCGCCAGTCGAAGGTAGCGGGATCCACGATCGCTATCGAAGGGGCAGTCACCGCTCCAGAACACCCTTCCCTCCACGCCCAGCCTCCGGGCCAACTCCTTCAGTTCTTCGCCATAGCCTTGGCGGTTCCATGTCTGGAGGAACACTTCATTTTCGCCGCCAATCATCAGCAGCCGCACCGGTCGATCCCGCTGGACCAATCTATGGAGAGCCTCCAACAGCACCTCGAGGCCCTTGCCCGGATACAAGAGACCGTAGTACGCGACTACGAAGTCCTGGCGGGTGATCTGCAGTTGCTCCCGTTCACGTTGCCTCGTACCTTCGTCCATCTCAGCGGAGATCGGAATCGTGGGGGGAGGCGGAATCAAGACGCACTTGCCTGCCGCACTTTCGACCCGCTTTGCCAGCATGCCGACATGATCTTGCGACAAGACCACGATACGGTCGCTCTCGTGCAGAATGGAACCATACTGATACTCCACCTTTTGCGCACCTAACCAGAGCGCAACCACCTTGCGAATGACGCGGGTCGTGCGGCCCAGGCGAGCGAAGTGGACAGGCTCCGGATATTCGATATGTGTGACGAATCGCGCCTGCGGCTGCATCCGCCGAAGAATGGCCGGAACCAGCGTGATCATCGGCTGATCATGATAGATGCTGCCGGCAAAATGAAGGTCCACCACATCCGGGCGAAATTGCCGAGCCAGCCGGAGCAGCCGCGGAAGCTCTCTCCAGGACCACTTCCGCATGAGGGGCGAGAGCTGGAAGGACGGGCTTCTGTCCACGTTGGGGATCTGGGACGTCAAGACATGGACATCCACTCCGTGTTCGCCAAGCTTCTCGCAGAGTCGAAAGGCAAACGGGCCGCCGCCCGATCGCATCGGTGGGAACGTCGCGGAGATAACCAGAACCCGCATCTTATGAGCGAGACCCTGCGAGATACATCGCTCGACAAAGATAGCATCAGACCTGGAACAAGGCCTGTTCCGGTCCTGCGGGGCCCTATGCCGTCCGGTAAGACCGGGTCTCCACACCGAGCGGGATCTGCGGGGCAAAGGGTCGATTAATTATGTCAACCGCCCGGGTCGGAATTATAGTAAGTCGCATGCGCGCTGGGCTCGTCGCACTCCTTGCCGTGGGAACCATGACCGGCACAGCTCCGGGGGCCAGCATGTCTCGGGCTGATCCCCTGGTTGTCGTCGCTGGCGTGAAGCTGGATCGCGCCGTGAAGTCGCAATAGTGGCGCCGCGGCGACGCGCTCCGCTCCCCAGCGCGCTTCTCGCCGTTGTCTCTCTGCTCCTCGGTCTCGCCCTCTGGATCACCCTGCCCTCGGCCGATTCGGCCAGCAGTGTGGTCTTGCCCGAGGTCCGGGATCGCGTCCTGCGGGAAGGGCGGGTGCGCGTCATCGCCGAGGTGCGCCTCCCCGCGGGAGCCCACGTGCCGGAAGGCCTGCTCACGGCGGCGGGGCAGAGCGGGCAGCGTCGCGACATCGCGAGCGCGCAGCTCCAGACCCTGGCGCGACTGAAGGGGCGCAGCCATCGCGTGCTCCACCAGTTCAGCACCGTGCCGCTGGTGGCGCTGGAGATCGGCCCCGACGCCTTGGCCGAGCTCGAGGCCTCGAGCCTCTGGGTCAAGCGCGTGGTCGTGGACACGCTCAACGCGCCGAGCCTGCCGCAGAGCATCCCGCTGATCGGCGCCGACCAGGTCTGGAGCCGGGGCTTCGATGGCACGGGGGTGGTCGTGGCCATCGTCGACACGGGCGTGGAGGCGACGCATCCGTTTCTCGCGGGCAAGGTTGTCGAGGAGGCCTGCTATTCGAGCACTGTCGCGGGGCACAGCATCACCATGTGCCCGAATGGCTCGACCCAGCAGACCGGCCCTGGCGCGGGGGTGACCTGTTCGCTCTCCAGCTGCTGGCATGGCACGCACGTGGCGGGGATCGCCGCCGGTAACGGCGCGGGGGCGAGCGTCGCCTTCTCGGGGGTGGCGAAGGGCGCGCAGATCATGTCCGTCATGGTCTTCTCCAACTTCACCAGCTCCATTGATTGCGGCGGCTCGGCGCCCTGCGCGCTGGCGTGGACCTCGGACATCATTGCCGGACTCGAGCGAGTGTATGCTGTCCGCGGATCGCGGAACCTGTCCTCGGCGAACCTGAGCCTCGGCGGCAGTACGGGATACACGTCGCCTTGCGACGGAGACCCGACCAAGCCGATCATCGACAACCTCCGGTCCGCGGGCATCGCCTCGGCCATCGCGGCGGGCAACAATGGATTCACCAATGCCCTCAGCGCGCCCGGCTGCGTCTCGTCGGCCATCAGCGTGGGCGCCACCTCGAAGTCGGATGTCATCGCGTCGTTTTCGAACGTCGCCTCCTACATGTCCCTCTTCGCTCCCGGCGTGTCGATCTACTCGTCGGTGACAGGCGGAACCTTTGGCTACGCCAGCGGCACCTCGATGGCTACTCCGCACGTCACGGGTACATGGGCCGTGCTCAAGCAGGCGGCCCCGAGCGCCAGCGTGGACCAGATTCTCACCGCCTTGCAAACCACGGGCCTACCGGTCAGCGAGACAAATGGTGGCGTCACCATCACCAAGCCCAGGATCCGGGTCGATCAGGCGCTGGCCGCCCTCGTTCCGACGGTGACCTCGGTGTCACCGAATCAGGGCGCGCCTGGAGCTGCGGTGCCCGTGACGATCAATGGTGCCGGGTTTGCGACGGGGGCAACCGTGAGCGCGGGGGCGGGGATCACGGTGTCGAACCTCTCCGTCGTGTCCGCGATACAGCTGACGGCGACACTCACCATCGCCGCGGGTGCCACCTCGGGAGTGCGCGACCTTAGCGTGACCAATCCTGGCGGGGGTACCGGGACGCTGAGCGGTGGATTCACCGTGGCGGCGGCAGGCGTATCGGTGACTTCGATCGCGCCGATTCAGGGCGCGCAGGGCGCCTCGGTCCCCGTGACCATCAATGGCTCCGGGTTTGTGGCCGGGGCAACCGTCAGCGTGGGCGCCGGGATCACGGTATCGAACGTGTCCGTCGGCTCGGCCGCTCAGATCACGGCTACCCTGACGATCGCCACCGGGGCGGCGCTGGGGGCGCGCGATGTGACGGTCACAAACTCGGGGGGTGCCAGCGCGACGCTCACCGGCGGCTTCACGGTGGCGAGCGCAGCGGCGCCGGCCACGCTGAGCTTGGTCTATAACGGCAAGGTCCGAGACCGCGTCGGCCAAGGCAACACCGCCCTGGGGGCCGATGGGGCGATGGATGGAACCCTGACGGCAACGCTCAGCGCATCCGGGGGGCGGACGATCACCGCCCTGCGGCTGGACAGCAGTGCGCCAGGCAACTGGGATACCAGCAGCGGCACCGCGTACTGGGCCCTGGGGGTCGCGACTTCGCTGGACGGGGTGCTGCTGAATGCGTCGGCGTCCATGGCCGTGAACTTTGCCGTGGCCGACGGCGGCAGTTTTGTGGTGTTCGCCTCCGATTATGGGGCCGCCCCCGGTGTCGCCTTCGTGTCAGGCACTACGCTGACCCTGACGGCGACCTTTGCCGATGGCTCGACAGCCGCGGCCTCGACAACGGCGCCGTAATCAGAACTGGTCATGAAGGACACCTAGCTGCGACGTCTCCGTACGCGCTTTCCGGCTCAGACGATCTCGATTTCCGGGAACGGAAAAATCAACTTGCCACCCTTAAAAAGGAACTCTTTCTCTCGCTCGAGAATGCCGTTCTTGAAGTGCCATGGCAGTACGAGAAAGAAGTCTGGCATCATGTCCCGGGCTTCCCGCTCCGAGATAATCGGAATGAGCGTACCGGGAGTGACGCACCCAAATTTGTCAGGATTCACGTCCGCGATGGCGGGAATATCTTCCGCGGTAAAGCCGCAGAACTGAAGCAGGACGTTTCCCTTCGTCGAGGCGCCGTAGCCCAGGATTCGCCTGCCGTCTCTCACGAGCGAGCGAATGAGGCGCCGGATGTCGTCGCGATGCCGGAAGACTCGCTCTTCGAAATCCCGAAAGGGCCGCGGCGTCTCCAGCCCCATCCGTCTCTCCTGCTCCAAAAGCCAGTCGATCATGACGCCGTTGGGCTTATGGGGAGAGCCGAGCTTTGCGACCGTCACGGCAAAGCTCCCCCCGTTGACGGCGTTCATGTGGACGTCGATGACCTGCATCCCTGCTCTGTCCACGATTGCCTTGATCACGGAGAGCGAATAGTATTCGAGATGTTCGTGACAAATGGTGTCGTACGAATTGGTGCGAAGCATGGAGGGCATGTAACTTTGCTCGAGATGCCACACGCCCTTGTCGTCGAGCACCGCCGCCACTTGACGCGCGAAATCCACCGGGTCCTCCAAGTCGTAGAACATCGCGATGGAGGTCACTATCTTTGCTTTTTGGGTCGAGATCCTCTCGAAATTCGAGCGGGAGAAGAAATCGGATACGAGTTGCATGTCGAGGGTGTAGTACTGCCGAAACTTCTCGCCAGTGGGATCGATGCCGATCCGTGTCAACCCCTCCGTCTTGTACGACCTGAGCAGGGTGCCATCGTTCGAGCCGATATCCAGAACCACGTCTTCCCGGCGGAGCTCTACGATGTGCTCGAGATGCCGAGTCTTTCCCTCCAGGTGACGAACCATGGACTGGTTGAGGCCCGAACGGTAGCCGTAGTTGTCGCCGTACATCTCGGCAGGATCGTAGGAGTGGTCGAGCTGGAGCAAACCCGATTCCGGGCACCACACAAGCTCCAGCGGGCCCGAGGTGACGGACGCGTCCTTCGAGCGCGGGAACACGCCGGTCAGGGTCTGGACCCCCAGATGTAGAACGCTGACGAGATGCTCACTTCCGCTCACGCGGCACTTGGTCAGTTTCCTGTACGGCTCAGTCACCATGCGTGATGTCCTCGCGCGCGTCAGCAATGTCTCGGCCGACATCGCAGATCTCGAATGTGTTCGTGGCCACGGCGTGCCCCCGACGATACAAATCGTCGCAGCTTTCAGTGCCTGACATGACGGGAGTGCCCCACGCCCGCAACTGCCAGAATCCGGAGGAGTTCAATCGCGTAGTTCCGGAAGCTGTGGCGGCTGAGGTATTCTTCGCGTTCGGCCGAGAGCCGGCCAGGTGCGACATCCCTGTCGTAGGCGTCGGCAATCCGTTCCGCAATCAAGGCGGGATCTAGGAGGTCAGGCACGGACATGATATACGCTGGCCCGTCCATCGCGGCTGCCAGGTCTTCATTTGCCACCGTCCGAAGCCCTGCGCTGATGCAATCCATAAGCGCCCCGGAAAGGCCTCCAAACCCGTGGGTGCGGAGCTGAATTCCGAAATCTGCCCCCGCCAGGAAGCTTCGGTAGGTCTCGTCGTCCACCCACTGTTCTGCGGTGTGCACAAACTCCTCCACACCGATCTGTCGGGCAAGCTCTCTGATCGTCTCCCCGACCTGACCCTCGAACGGACCGACGAAGTAGAGGTCGGCGTCAATCCCCCAGGAGCGTAGATGCTCGACCGCGCGAACGCACTCTAGCGGTGCCTTCAACGGATGTACGTAACCGAACGAAGCAATCACGACCTTGCCTGGCGCGATCCCCAAGCGTCGGCGGGCCTCCTCGCGAGCCTGGGGCTCAAGCTCTCCTTGGCCGAAGTGGCGATAAACGCAAAACGGCAGATACTCGGGCCGTATGCCGTATTGCCGCTCTGCGTACCTCTGGATACCACGGGAATGGACGATGAGTGGGTCGGCGATACGCACGAGGTCATCGAAGAACAGTGATGCGGCAAGGTGTGGCGAAGTGATCCACCGTGCACCCTCTTCGATGCTCACCGGCCGTCCAAGCGCTCTTGACGCCATCCTCGTAAACTCGATCGGACCCTTCCATAACCAGTACAACTCAACAAGCCGGTTATCGTGCTGGATGCACGCTCCGCCATACCGCTGGAGAAGCTCGAGAATCCGAATGTGATAGTGCGAGTTCCCTGCCACGGAAACGATGCGGTCGTAGCGGCCGAGTGCATAGGGGAAATCGCTGATGGGCAGGCGGCGGCGGATGGAACGGTCTTGTGCCGTGCTGTCTGCGTCAGTGAACACGTCGACGATGGCGAACTCCCTAAGGCTTTCCAGGGACCGCGCGGTGTAATCCGCAACACCCGAGCGTTGGGGTGGGAATGGAGTGAGAAACGCGATAACAGGTTTCGCGGGCCTATGAGAGCGCGCAGGGGGTGAGTGAAGGGCATGATACTCTCGGATGATGCGTTCCCAAAAGTGTCGCCCCCTTGCGACGTCGAGCACGCCCGCCTCCATCACTACGACACGACGTTCATCGACCGCGGTCATCTCTCTCAGCCGGCGGGCGGCATATTGCGACACGGGGAAGTAGACGTGGTAGTGCCGCAGCCACAGCAGGTTCGCCAGGTAGCTCACGCGAGCGCCTGGATCATCCAGCGATCTGCCCCGCTGATCGAGATCGACAGAGTCATGGACGATGGCACCTGCCAGCACCGACGACCTGGCAAGCAGCGGTGCGAAGCGGCCTTGGTCTCGGCTCATCGGTGAAGGCTGGACGAAAATCCCGTGGCTGTCTTCGCGTCCCGAGAGCGGCGTGACCCGGACACGGTCGAACAGCGCGCGATGTTTGTCCCGAAGCGGCGGCAGGTGGTCGTCCACGACCGCAACCAATTGTGCAGACCCGTTCCCAAATGCCTCGGCGAGATAGGCTCGGCTCGGCGAGAGCAAGGCCGATGTCAACCCTGCGACTTCCGCTCCCGCGAATCCGGCGTCCTGCAAGCAACGAGCATCAATCAATACAGTCGGAGCTAGCATTACAAATGGAGACCTCGTCGGGACATCACGAGGCGGGAACCGTGACCATCATGGAGATCCCGTCGGCGGATCGGTCGCCTCTCGAATTGTGGCGGCGGGGTCGTCTCCGGCGTCAGCCGTCACGCGGTCTGTGTCGACGCGCATCTGCAGAGACTTCAGAACAGCTAGCACCAAGCGATCCATCTCGATCTCGGTGCGCTCGATGCGCGCGCACATGTCATGGATCTCTCGCAAGTCCGAGAGCAGTGGCTCGTTGAAGAAATCCCGCAATGGCGTGAGCAACTCTCGGGCTCTCTTCCGCACGCGACGGCCGAGCGCTGCTCTCATCGACGCCTTCGTAGATTGAACCTGTCCTGCTATGCGTTGTCTTGCGCTAGTTTGCGCCGCTGGGGCCCTTTCCCCTTGCCATCGTGTGGCCCCGCGGCGTAGTTGGTCGATCTCCTCCCGCATCGCCACCGTGGCAGCATCCACGTAGTTGTCCAACACATTCACGGGGGCCCGCAGAAGCTCGAGTATTTCGATGCTCTCGCCTCGGACGTACCATCGATTGATCCCGTCAAAGTGTGCGAATGCATAGCGCGTTTCGAGCACAACGGGCTCCCACGATTCGTGATTGAGGACCATCGAATAGGGTTCCGTGGCCTCGATGAGAAGCACCTTCGGCCGGAATCGCATCCAGTCGTTGCTGCGTAACACCTCGAGCTCGTACCCTTCGACGTCGACCTTCAGGAAATCGATTTCGCGGCCGTCCGCATACTCCTCAAGGATTCGCTCTAGCGTTGTGACCGGGACTTCCCGCGCGATGCGGCCATCCGCAAGGTGAGAGAGGCGAGGAGGCAGATCGGCCAGCAGCGTCGATGTGCCAGGATCAGCCGGATGTTCGTAAAACATCAATCTCCCCTGGTGATCGGCTACCGCGACCTGGAGGTTGATGTCGCGTGGGCGTTGCTCGACCAGGCGGGAGAAGGCGCCTCCTGGTTCGACGTTTATTCCGCACCATCCATGATCGTAGAAGTGGCGTGTGACCGAGCCGATCGTCGGATCGAACGCACCAATGTCGACATAGAACCCGCGCTCGACTCCAGCAAAAACGCGCGCGAGGAGAACATCCTCGTGGTTCTGCGCGTAGCTCACCATCGGGCCACGGGATCCGGCAACCTCAGCAGCGCTCATTTCTTGGTGAACTTCATATTGTGTTTAGACATATCGGTGCAAGGATTCGCGGTGCGCGCAAATTCTAGAGCCTTACGGCGTCGTGAACGCTCCGGCGTCATGCCGATGTGCCAGAAACCACGAGACTGTCTTCGAAATTCCGTCTCGCAGGCCATAACGCGCTTCGAAGCCAAATAACTCTTTGGCGCGGCTCGGATCCACGCAGCGGCGGGGCTGTCCATTGGGCTTACTCGTGTCCCAGGTCAGTCGCCCCGTGAAGCCCACTTCTGAGGCCACCATCTGGACGAGATCACGGATGCTTGTTTCCTCACCGACACCAAGATTCACTGGTTCCGGTCCATCGTACCGCTCGGCGGCAAGCACGATCGCCTCCGCGGCATCCTCGACGTAGAGGAACTCCCGGGTGGGGCTACCGTCTCCCCAGAGGACAATTTCCGGGCGGCCCTCCTCTTTGGCCTCGAGACACTTCCGGATGATGGCCGGAATGACATGTCCGGTCTCGAGGTCGAAGTTGTCGCCGGGCCCGTAGAGATTGGTCGGGAGGAGATATATCGCATTGAAGCCGAACTGGGCTCGGTAGGCTTGTGCTTGGACGAGGAGCATCTTCTTCGCGAGCCCATAGGGGGCATTGGTCTCTTCCGGATAGCCGTTCCAAAGGTCCGCCTCGGTGAATGGAACGGGCGTGAACTTCGGATAGGCACAGATGGTCCCGAGCGCGACGAACTTGGGAACGTTGAATTGGCGCGCGTACTCCATAAGCTGGAGTCCCATGATGGCGTTATCGTAGAAGAACCGCCCGGGATTTGCGCGGTTCGCGCCGATGCCCCCCACCACGGCAGCGAGATGAATCAAAATGTCGGGACGAGTCTCCTGGAGCATCCGCACGATCGCGTCCCGCTCGCGAAGATCACAGTCCTTCGATCGCGGCACCACGATCTCCTGGCAGCCGCGGGCTCGGAGCTTACCGACAACAAATCGTCCCAGGAATCCACCACCCCCGGTCACGAGGACCCGCACTGAAGGCCAATCCATGAGTCAGACTCCCCGGTTGCAATGTGGGATGCTAACGGTCATGCTCTCGCAGGACCGCCGCAACGTTCCCATTCGAAGCTCGCCTTGTCTTTCGCAGAAAGTCTGGCACACTTTCCGGCAATCCCATGGCGACAGGCTAGTGGCTCCCATTGCCTTCTGCGCAAGGCGACCAAAAAACCCTCGCATCGGATGCCAAACTCAGATGCTTTCCCTCGTGAGCA
>Ga0137391_10005233_pt1 | contig 9974 bp, 9 predicted proteins | sample 15con2h24BmetaG_FD_101399 | JGI IMG/M metagenome (GOLD analysis project Ga0137391, IMG submission 101399) | Vadose zone soil microbial communities from Angelo Coast Range Reserve, California, USA - 15con2h2.4B metaG | ecosystem: Environmental > Terrestrial > Soil > Vadose zone > Saprolite...
CGCTTCACCTCGCCCTGCTCATCCCACGCCTTGACGTGGGCCGGGATGTGCTTCCAGAACATGACCTGGTACTTCGCCATCAGGCCGCCGCCTCGACCAGCTCGGCGAGGCGGGTCTCGAGCGCGTTAAGTCCGGTGTGACGAACCTCGAGCGGGAGGCCCAGGTATTCTGCGATCTCCCGCGCCTTGTCGAGGACGCGCTCGTCGGCGAACTGCTCCAGGTAGAGCAAATCCGTGTAGTTCTGGAAGTACACGGCCTTCAGTTCCGGGTATCGGTCGATGCCGAGGCCGCGTACCACGGCGCGCTCGAAATTCCTCACCAACCAGTCGGTGAGGAAGAAGGTCGCCGGCCGCTCGTCGGCGATCCGCCCGAAATCCGCACCGGCGAACATCTCGTAGCAGTGCGGCCCGGAAAGCTGGACCGCTCCGTAGCGCGCGAGAACCGGGTCAAGCGCGCCGGCGGTGCCGCAATCGCCGTAGACAACGACAACTTGCCGATAGCGCGGTGCGAGCTCCGCAGCCGGCGGTCGACCGCCTCGACGATCTTCTTCGGATAGAAGTGATACATCGCCGGAACACCGTACACGTCAACATCCCAACCATGGCCGTCGACGATGGCCTTGACCTCTTTCCCTAACGCGCCGCAAATGAGCAGCGCCACCTTCTTCATCGGAGGGTATCGAGCTCCGCGAATTGCAACACCGACACGAACGAGTCATTGAAGTCTGCCCGGCCGGAGAGCTCCACGTACTCCATCTTGTCGGGCAGTTCGAAAGCGACCTGGCGTTCCCGAAAGGAGAGCAGTGACATCTTGGCGCCCTCGCCGGCGGTGTTGCCGACCGACAAGATCCGGTCCACATCGACCGGGGGCACCAGGCCGATGATCCTGGCGCTCTCGGGGTTGAGGTACGAGCCGAACGATCCACCGAGCAAGACCTCGTCGAGATCCGCGGTTTTGACCCCCATCACATCCATCAATACTTTGATGCCGGTTGCGATCGATCCCTTCCCGAACTGCAGCTCGCGGACATCCTTTTGACTCAGATAGACACCGTCGGCCAGGAGGAAGGCGCGCACGCCATCGACGTTGATGAGCCGGTCTGACAGGGGGTGTTCGGGAACCTCTTCGCGACTGCGCATCCGGCCGGACGGATCGAGCAAGCCAACAACGCGGAGCTGGGCGACGGTGTCGACGAGCCCAGATCCGCAGATCCCCTTTGGCGGGATGTCGCCACCGATGACCTGCAGCTCGACGCGATCCGTCAACGTGACGCCCTCGATGGCGCCGTCGGTGGCCCTCATCCCGCACCGGATCTGGCTGCCCTCGAACGCCGGTCCAGCGGGAGCGGCCGTACAGAGCACGCGCTTCGCCGACCCGAGCACGATCTCGCCGTTGGTGCCGACGTCGACGAAGACGCGCAGTTTGTCTTCACGCGCGAGACCGGTGGCAATGACACCGGCGATGATGTCGGCGCCTACGTACGCACCGATCACCGGCAGCGTCTGGACGTAGCCACCGGGATGAATGTCGAGCCCGGCATCACGCGCCGGGAGGTAGAGCGGCTCGCGAAAAGCGGGTGTAAACGGCATCATCGAGATGGGCGTGGCATCGATGCCGAACAGCAGGTGCAGCATCGTCGCATTCCCCACGATCACCATCTCGTAGACGCGCTCGCGGGCGACACCGGCCGCCTCATATAGCTCGGCGAGAATCGTGTTCATGGTGCGCTGAATCGCGTCGCGCAACTCTCCTTTTGCCTCGTCACCCTGCATCCCATGGCTGATCCGCGAGATGACGTCGGCACCGAATGGCGCCTGGCCGTTCAACGTCGAGCGGACCGCCTCCGCCATTCCGGTGCGTAGGTTCATCAGGGTGCCGACCACCGTGGTCGTGCCAAGATCGAAGGCGACACCGTAGCACTCTTCGCGGGAATCTCCTGGCTCGACCGCGATCAGGTGGTCACCGCCCAGCACGGCGGTCACCTTGAATCCGGCCTTGCGAAGCAGGGCCGGCAGCGTGCGCAGCGCCTGAAGATCGACCTTCATGTCGAAGCCCTCGGCCGTCAACGCGTCGCGCAGACGCTCCACGTCGCTGCGCTGATCTTCCAGCGTTGGTTCGCTGAGTTCGACGAAGACTTTGCGCACGTTGGGGTCCAGCAAGACCAGCCGGTTCACGCCCATGGTGGCGGCTTTCGGGACCCGCATCAGTTCGGGCACCCTGACCGTGGTGTCTTCGTAGACCTTCGCCTGGCACGACAGGCGCCAGCCGGCTTCAAGCTCGGCGGCACGGAGTTGCTTGCGGTCGGCGGTCGTGATCTCGGCGCCGCCCTCGAGCACCTGGACCTTGCACTTGCCGCAGGTGCCGCGGCCGCCGCAGGTCGAATCGATCGGCAGTCCGATCCAGTGCGCGGCGCTGAAGAGCGTCGTTCCTGGCGGCACCCGTGTCGATTTGTCGAACGGCTCGTAAACGACCTCGAGCTTCTTCTGGATCACGAGGCCGCCACCGCCTTCTTCTGATCGGCGCGGAATGCGGAGATCCAGCGCATCGCGTACTCATCGTGCCCGAGCAGCAGGTCGGATGCCTGCACCGCCTTGCGTACCTCTGGCACGAGTGGATTGGTGATAGCGCAGGTGAGTCCGGCGTGCATCGCGACCGAGAAGAACGCCGCGTTGAGGATGTGGCGATCCGGCAGACCGAACGACACGTTGGAGGCGCCGCAGACCATGTTGTTGCCGAGTTGCTCCTTGATCAGCCGCATGGTCTCGAGCGTGATCAAGCCGGCCTGCGGATCGGCGGCGACCGTCATCGCGATCGGGTCGATGATGACGTCCTCGGCCGCGATGCCGTAGTACTTGGCGCGCTCGATGATGCGCCGGGCGATCTCGACCCGCTCCTGCGGCACCATCGTGATGCCGGTTTCGTCGTTGCTCATGCCGATCACGGCCGCGCCGTACTTTTTGACCACGGGGAGGATCCGGTCCATCCGCTCGTCCTCTGCCGTCACGGAATTGACGAGGGCCTTGCCCTCGTACGCGGCCAGCGCCGCCTCCAGCGCCTCGATCACGGAGGAGTCGATGCAGATCGGCACGTCGGTGACGTCATTGACGGCCTTGATCGCAGCCACCAGCAGCGCCGGCTCGTCCACCATCGGCACGCCGGCGTTGACGTCGAGGATCTGCGCGCCGGCTTCTACCTGGGCGATGGCGTCCGCCTTCACCCGATCCATCAGTCCGGCCCTCATCTCGGCAGCGAGCACCTTGCGGCCAGTGGGGTTGATCCGCTCGCCGATCATGACGAAGGGCCGGTCACCCGAGATGACCACCTCTCGCGAGCGCGAGCGGAGCACTGTCTCCATCAGCTGCGACCTCCAGCGGTCACGAGTGGACTGAGCGTCGGTCGGGGCAGCAAGCCCGCCGCCTCTGCGACCTGGGCCACGCCCTCTTCCCATTTGATTCCGATCAGGTGCACACCACTGACGCCGGGGATCTCGCGCACCGCGTTCACCAGTTCGACCGCAACCTTGATGCCCTCCTCGGCTTGGCGGGCGGCCGGGGTCCTTTCGAGGCGCTCCACCAGTTCGTCGGGCACGTGCAGCCCGGGAACCTTCTCGCGCATGAAGTGTGCACCGCGGGCCGACCGGGGAATCCCGATGGAGGGGATGATGAAGACCTTGCCGATCAGGCCGAGGTCGGCGACCATCGCCATGAAGCTGGCGAAGATCGGCACATCGAATACCAGTTGGGTTTGAATGAAGTCGGCGCCGGCCCGCACCTTCTTTTGCAATCGCAGTGGGCGGAACTCCAGTGGCGGTGCGAATGGATTCTCGACGGCGCCAATGAAAAAGGGCGGGGCCTGCTCCAGCTTTCGGCCACTGAGGTAGGTGCCGCGATCGCGCATCGTCGCGGCAACCTCGAGCAGCTGCAGGGAATCGATGTCATAGATCCGGCGGGCCTCGGGATGATCGCCGGCGGTGACGTCGTCACCGCTCATCAGCACCAGGTTGCGAACCCCGAGCGCCGCGGCGCCGAGCAGGTCCGCCTGCAGCGCCAGCCGGTTCCGGTCCCGGACGGTGAGCTGCATGACGGGCTCGAACCCCTTCTCCACCAGGAGGTGCGCTGCCGCCAGCGAGGACATGTGGACATGCGCGCCGGTGTTATCGGTGCAGTTGATGGCGTCGACCGATCCGCGGAGGACCTCCGCCCGCCGCCAGGTTGCCTCCGGATCCGGGCTATTACTGGAGGAGAGCTCGGCCGTGACCACGAAATGGCCCTCCCGGAGCAAGTCGGCAAGCCGGCTAGGGGTGCCCATCGGCCTTCCATCCCTTGGGCGCCACCCCGTCCCGACCATTGAGCAGGTTGATCCATGACGACGTGCCCTGCAACTGCCAATCGACCGGCTTCTGCAGGTGCTGGATGTGATCCTTGAAGGCCGGCAGCCGCCGCGACCCCTCCCAGGCTTCGACCCAGACGCACGGCTTGTCCGCATAGACCTCGCAATTGCCGTTCGCGCGCACGCCGCCGCACGGGCCGTTGCGGAGATTCTTCGGACACCGCATCGGACAACTCAGGCCGGTCGAGTGCAGGATGCACTGGCCACACATGCGGCAGCCCCACACAGCCTCCTTGAGCGGCTTCTCGACGGCGACGACCAGGCGCTCGAGCACGCGCAACGGCCTACCCCTTTTTCAGCGTCTTGTCGATCAGCTCGACGGCCTGGGTGAGCGCCGCATTCTCGGCCGCCTGCGCCGCACCCACGATCTGCTTGGCCATCCTGGTGGCGATCGACGCGTCTGGTGAGTAGTGGTCCGCGCCGGCGAGCTTGGCGTATTCCTCGGTGACCGGAGCGCCGCCAACCATGACCGCGACTTTGTCCCGCAGGCCCGCCTTCTCCAGTGCCTGGATGTTTACCTTGAACATCGGCATGGTGGTGGTGAGGAACGCGGAGAAGCCAACGATGTGTGGCTCGTTGGTCCGGACGGCCTCGACGAATTTCTCCGGAGGACAGTTGACGCCGAGGTCGACGACCTCGAAGCCGGCGCCCTCCAGCATGATGACCACCAGGTTCTTCCCAATGTCGTGGATGTCGCCTTTGACGGTGCCGATCACGACCTTCCCAATCGGCTTGGCGCCGGTCTCGGCGATCAGCGGACGCAGGATGACGAGCGCGCCCTGCATGGCTCGGGCCGCGATCAGCATCTCGGGGACAAAGAAGTCCCCTATCTCGAAGCGGCGGCCGACCTCCTCGAGTGAGGGAATCAGGGCCTTGAACAGGATGTCCATCGGATCCATGCCGAGCGTCAGCGCTTCCTCGGTCAGCGCCTTCACTTCTGGCGCGTGACCATTGAGGGTGTGATCGAACAGTTCCTGCCGAATCTCCTCTTCCCGGCTCATGTCTCGCCTCCCGTTGGGATGTAGCCCATCCGCCGTGAGATCGCCTCGCCGGCCTCGCGCGTCATCTCGCCCAGCTCATTGAGCCGCTGTGGGGTCACACGGTACGAGGGTCCGGCGACGCTGACTGCGGCCTGGACGCGGCCGTCGGCCGCCCGCACCGGCGCGGCCACCGCGTTCAACCCGAGCTCGAGCTCTTCGAGGGTGAACGCGTAACCATCCTCGACCACTCGGCGCAACTGCTTCTCGAGCGTGCGGGCGTCGGTGATGGTACGTGGCGTGAGTCGCGGCAGCGTCGCGGCGAGCAACCGCTGACGCTCCGCCTCAGGAAGGTACGCGAGCAGAACCTTGCCGTTCGAGGTTGCATGCAGCGGCGTCTGCTTGCCCACCCAATTGACGTTGACCACCAGGTTGGGCGCGGCGATCTGGTCGATGTTGACCACCTGGCTCCCCTGGAGGATGGCGAGGTTCACCGTTTCGCCGGTGCGCAGAGCAAGCTCTTCCAGCACGGGGCGCGAGGCCCGGGCCAGGTCCACCTCGGCAACCACGGAACCGGCCAGACGGACCAGGCCAAATCCGAGGCGATACTTCTCGGTGCTGGGGTTCTGCTCCACGAGGCCGTGCTCCTGCAGGGTCGACAGCAGACGGAAGACGGTCGATTTGTGTACTTCCAGCCGGCGGGCGAGGTCGGTGACCCGCATCTCCGGCTCGGTCCCGAGGAGCTTTAGGATCTCAAGGGCCCGGTCGAGCGATTGCACTTTGTTGCGCATGGCGAAACCGGTGCTCATCGCACAACAAACTATAACCTTCTTGGACGGCCCTTCGCAACTGCGACCCGTGCATCCGCCTGGCGTGGCGGAGGCAGCAGTAGAGTAGCTCCGTGGGAGTGGGAAAGGGTCCGGCCCTGATCGTCCTTGGCGGGGCGTTCGTCCTCGCCTGGCTAATCATCGGGATTGCCTTCTTGCACCGCCTTACCGGGTGGCAGCTTTCCGCGGTCGGCCTCCTGGGCCCCGCGGGCATCGTCTTGTTCCTGGCCGGCGTCGCTGTCGCCAGCAGACGAACGAGAGCCTGAGCGCGTTCGTCCTCAGCCGGGTGTTCGGCTGGGCACTCCAGCCTTGACTCGGCGGATCTCTGCGTTGACCGCTGCCAGCACCTGCTGGACGTCGCCGATCACCCCGTAATCCGCCTGGGCCACGATCGGCGCGGCCAGGTCGGTATTGATGGCCAGGATGTGCTTGGCGGCCCGGCAGCCGACCATGTGCTGGATGGCGCCGCTGATTCCGCAGGCGATGTACAGATCCGGCGCGATTCGGGTGCCGGTCTGGCCGACCTGGTCGCTGTGCGGCCTCCAGCCCAGGCTGGTCACGGCGCGCGAGCAGCCGACCGCGCCGCCGAGCAGGTCCGCCAGTTCCTCCAGCAAGGCAAAGCCTTCGGCGCTGCCCACGCCGCGGCCGCCGCCAACGACGACGCGCGCCTGCGCCAGCGAGATCTTCCCGGTGTCGGCCTCGACCTGGGGAACAAATCGCACGCGGAAATCCTTGCCATCGAACGCGGGCGTGAAGGCACGAGTCGCGACCTCCGTCCGCATAGGCGAAGCCTCGGCCGACAGCGCATGGGGCGCGAGCGTCAACAGCTTGACCTGCCCGTTGAGGTGCGCCTCCTCGAGGAGACTGCCACCCCAGCGCTGGCGGGTCACGGTGAACGGATCACCCGGCACGACCTCGGTGCAGTTGGCGGCCATCGGCAAGCTCATGCGAGCGGCGACATGGGCCATGACCTCGCCGCCGCGGTCACTCGCCGTCCCGATGACAACTTCCGGATTGACCGGGTCCGCAAGCTCGACGATGGCGTGCGCCCAGGCAGCCGGGGCGTACTCCGCCAGGCGTGGATCGTCGGCCACATGCAGCGTGCTCACGCCGTATGACGAAAGGATTCCCGCGGCCGCCGCGCCCTTTGGACCGATCGCCACGGCCTCGAGCGGCTGATGCATCGCCCGCGCGAGGCGTCCGGCCATCGTGAGCACCTCGAGCGAGAGCATGGTCGGTGATCCGGCGACGTGCTCGATAAATGCGAGGACCATGGTCAGAGCAGCCCCAGGCGTTGCAAAAGCTCGACCACCTGCGTGCCGGCGTCACCATCCTTTCCAAGGATCTCGACGGTGTGGCCGGCCTGCACCGGCAGCTTGAGGCGTATCTTCTCGAGGCCACCACCCCGCCACTGTGGCGTGATTCGTTCGATGTCTTTTTTCTTCGCCTTCAGCCGCCCGGGAAGCGAGGGGTAGCGCGGCAGGTTGATCCCTTCCTTCACCGTTAACACCGCCGGAAGCGGGATGTCGGCGACCTCCCAGCCCGATTCCGTCTGGCGTCGAACCATCGCGCGGCCATCGCTAATCTCCAGCGCTTTGATCCCGGTGACGCACGGAAGATCGAGCGCGTCGGCAACCCGGACGCCAACCTGGTACCCCGCGCTGTCGGCTGACTCGTTCCCGAACATGACGAGGTCGTAGGTGCGCCCGGCGTTGCGCTCGGCCTCGATCGCCTCCACGATGGCCGAGGAGGTCGCGACCGGATCCCACTCGCGACCATCGGTTTCGAGCAGCAGCGCGCGCTCGATGCCCAGCGCCATCGCATCGCGAAGCTGGTCGATGGCGGCCTCGGGTCCGAGCGTGAGCACGGTCGAGCTACCACCGTGCTTTTCGGTAAGGCGCACCGCTTCCTCGACCGCGCATTCCTCGTGGGGGCTGACGGTGAACCCGAGATAGCGGGTGTCGATCTCCTGGCCGTCGGGGGTCAGCGTGATCTGGCCGGCCGTCGCGGGAACGCGCTTGATGCCGACGAGGATGTTCATGGCCGCGGCGGATCAGCTCCTAACGCGCGTGTTCTGGGGATCGAAGAGCGGCGCCGGACCGACGACCGCGACCGTCGCCGGATAGCGTTCGCCGAAGTATTCGACGGTGAGCCTGGTCCCAAGCTTCGCCTGCTCGGGCGGAAGGAAGCTCATCATGATGGTCTTGCCAACCGATGGGCCGGACCCGGCGCTCGTAACGTAGGAGCCGCGTCCATGGCGATCTACTATTCGTTCCCCCTTTTGCGAGAGGACCGGCTCGCGCCCCATCGGATAGCGCTTGAAACCCGATCGCGAGGTGTTGTCGTCGAGGGTCAGCGTGCAGAGGATCGTGGCCGGCGGCTCGGCGCGCTGCTTGAGGTACGCCTCCTTGCCGATGAAGTCCTGCGGCTTGACCTGGGGTCGGGCCAGTCCGGTTTCCACCAGGTTGAACTCCTGCTCGAGCTCGTTGCCGTAAGCCCGATAGCACTTCTCCAGGCGTCCGGTAGTCCCGTAAACGCCGATCCCGACCGGGGCAATTCGATGCGGCTGGCCGGCCTGCCAGATCGCGTCCCACAGCCTGGCCCCCTGCTCGAACGGCACGTAGATCTCCCAGCCCAGCTCGCCGACGTAGGAAATGCGAGAGGCGAGCGCGCGCACCGGGCCGAGGTCGATGAAGCGGCAGGTCCCAAACGCAAAGCCCTCGTTCGAGACGTCGGCGTCGGTGATCGATTGCAGCAGGTCGCGGGCGCGCGGTCCCCAAACGCCGATCGTCGCCCAGCTCGACGTCAGATCGGTCAGCTGCACGGCGCCGTCCTCGGGTAGGTGGTCGGCGAACCACTTGCGGTCTCGCATCCCGTCGGCGCCGCCCGTCACCACCCGAAAATGGTTCGGCCCCAGGCGCATCACGGTCAGGTCCGCCTTGATCCCGCCGGCCGGATTCAACAGCGAGGTATAGATCACACGCCCGACCGGCAGGTTCACCTGGACCACGCACATCTTCTGCAGGTAATCGAGCGGACACGTGCCCGCGATGTCGAACACGGCGAACGCCGAGAGGTCGACCATGCCGACGCGGTCGCGCATCGCCAGGTGCTCGGCGTTGATGATCGGCGACCACCAGCGAGCGTCCCACTCGTATCGGCGGGGCATCACCCGGTCGCCGTACTCGGCCAGCAATGGCTTGTTCGACTCGTACCAGTTGGGCCGCTCCCAACCGGCGGTTTCGAAGAAGACCGCGCCCAGCGCCCTCTCTCGTTCGTAGAAGGGGCTGACGCGGACCCGGCGGTTCGAATCCCATTGTTCGCGCGGGTGGACGATGCCGTAGGTCTTGTTGAATCCTTCGGCGGTGCGGCCTTTGATGTGGGCCTGCGTTTTCTGATGGTCGTAGAAGCGCGCGATATCCGAGCTGGAGGGGTCGATCTCCGCAACGCCCGACGTCATCCACTCGGCGACGCAGCGCGCGATGCCCGGCGCCTCCTTGATCCAGATGGCCGCCACCGACCACAGGCCTTTCACTTCCGGGGTCTCGCCCAGCAGCGGGAAGCCGTCCGGCGTCAGCGAGAGCAGACCGTTGATCGAATGACGGATGCCAACCGCGGGATCGCCAAGGATGTCCGGCATCAGCTCCAGCGCGTGCTCGAGCGACTCATCGAAGTCCTCTTTGGTGAAGGGCAGCTCGGTCGGTGAGAGCTTTGACTGCGTAAGCGACGGGATATCGTCCGGGTCCCAGAGGATCGGCCGATGATCGTAGGAGCCGACTTC
>Ga0137391_10005242_pt1 | contig 9963 bp, 8 predicted proteins | sample 15con2h24BmetaG_FD_101399 | JGI IMG/M metagenome (GOLD analysis project Ga0137391, IMG submission 101399) | Vadose zone soil microbial communities from Angelo Coast Range Reserve, California, USA - 15con2h2.4B metaG | ecosystem: Environmental > Terrestrial > Soil > Vadose zone > Saprolite...
CTTCGTCGGTGCGCGCCTTCGATAATGTCGGAAGTCGCAAAGGGTATTCCGGACTCTATCAATTTGGGGCCGCTTACAATCCCGGCAAGTTTGCGAATCCGAGGAGCACCACGCCGCGTTCCGGAAACTATCTCTTGTACTGGATGGCAAGCCAGGCTCTCTGGCGTGTCGATCGGCACGAGAGCAAGGGCCTCGACGCAACGGTCTCATTTGACTGGAGCCCCGCAAATGTCAATCGTAACAACCGTCTATTGACCGCTGGATTGCGCTTCAACGAGCCTCTACCTCTTCCCATCCACAACACGATGTCGCTGGGTTACGTGCGAAACAGTCTGAGTTCAAACTTCCTTTCATCTGGAATGCCTGCCTGGAAGACAGAGCAGGGAGTCGAGTTCAATTCTCTACTCGATGTTGCGCCAATGATTCTTATTCAACCCGTGGTTCAGTACTACGCGAATGTTGGAGGAGGCGTCCAGCGGGCGGTTGTCTTCGGATTCAGAACCAAAATCGAGTTTTGATGGTACTTGCAGTTGCTGTAAGCCGTAACAGAAAAGAGGAATCGTTATGAACATTGTCGGACTGGTTGGGGCACTCCTCCCCGTATTTTTTGTTCTTGCGCTCGGCTACTTCGCTGGGAAGCGTAATACCTTCGACGCGGATCAAGCAGCTGGGTTGAGCAAACTGGCGCTGGGGTTTGCGCTGCCCGCGGCCCTGTTTGTTAGCATGACGGATATCCAGCGAGACCTGCTTCTCCAACAAGGGAGTCTCGTTCTGGCTCTCATGATTGCTCATATCGGGCTATTCCTGATCGCATTGTTTCTCCTGAACCGTGTCCAATCCTTTAAGGGCACGGCCGCGATCATCTGTGCTTTGATGCTTTCCACATCGGCCACTCCAGTCTTCGGCATTGCGGTCCTTCAGCCGCTTCTTGGTGATACGAGCACCGGCACCGTGGGCCTTGTCGCCCTGGCCATCAATTTCGTCATGCCGCTGGCGATCATCTTTCTCGAGATGGATAGCGCGAAGACCGGCACAGCGCCTGCAGGACCTTCTTCGCGCAGCGCGCAGGTGCTCGGGGGGCTCAAATCTGGACTCAAGTCACCATTGCTCTGGGCACCGGTGCTCGGCATTCTTGTCGTGTTGACGGGTCTTCACATCCCGAGAGAAGTTGCCAGTTCCTTTGAGATGATCGGCTCGGCCACCTCGGGTGTCGCAGTGTTCGCCGTAGGTCTCACTCTGGCTGCGCACTCCTTCCATCTATCGAAAACGGTGCTGCTAGGTACTCTTGGCCGCGTCACACTGCAGACGGCGATTCTGTTCGCCTTCTTTCACCTGCTCCACGTGAACGGTCCTTTTGCACGTGAGGCTCTTGTCTGTTGCAGCTTTCCCATGGCAACAACGGTCGTCTTGTTCGCTGCCAAATACAAGGCGATGGAGGCCGAGTCGGCATCGATTCTGCTCCTCTCCACTATTTCCCTTTTGGTGACGGTACCGCTCACGATCGCCATCGGCAAGTGAGCGCACTCAACGCTGAGTTCGAGAAGGAATATCTTTTCTAGGAGAGATGCACTTATGACGAAGAACGTGGCGGAGATATTTGTCGGCACCCTGGTGCAGGCCTGTGTCACGCACCGCAAATCCGTCAACATTGAGAAGACGCTCGCCTAATACCATTACCGCGGAGAAACTTATGCCCATACTCAATTGTGAGATATCACAGCACCTCCAAACCGCCCTGGAAGAGCGATCGAAGACTACCGGAAAATCGATCTCTCGAATTGTTTCGACCGCTCTTTTCCGTAGCCTAGAGATGCCGGTTCACACCTTATTCCAAGTCTCTACGTCGGGAGCGCTTGTCCAAGGCATCTACGAACGGGCCGTCTCAACCAACCTCCTACTTAACTACGGCGACTTTGGACTGGGAACGTTTGAAAACCTTGACGGCGAAATGGCCGTACTTGACGGCGCGATTTACCAGGTGAGGAGTGATGGCACCGTTTCGAGGATCGCAGGAGACGTCGGAACACCGTTCGCCGTCGTGGTTCCCTTTGCCGCCGACCAGGACCAGACAATCGAGAGTGTCTCCAGCTTCGAAGAGATCACGCAGGTCTGCGACAAGTATCGTGATTCCGACAATCTCTTCTATGCATTCCGGATCGATGGACATTTTACCCACATTCACACCCGCGCGATGAAGGCGACCCTCAATGGCCTTCCCTTGGCGAAAGCTGCGGCCATCCAGCCAGAGTTCGACTTCAAAGAAATCGACGGCACACTCGTGGGGATTTGGGCGCCTCAATTCTCGAGCGCCTTCAACGTCGCTGGTTACCACTTCCACTTTCTCTCCGAGGATCGTACGAAGGGAGGCCATCTGCTCGAGTGCAGCGGCGAGAAGCTTCGGGTCCGAGTCGAAAGATTGAATGACTTCCATCTGTCTCTACCAGAAACAGAAGAGTTCCTGCGAGCCGATCTCAACAAAGACGCCTCGAAGGACCTCGCCTACGCGGAACAAGCCCACAAAAAAGGAAAAGCCTAATGTCTATTGAAAATAAGCCAAATGAGCAGCAAACAGGTGCAGATATCGTCGTCAAGACGCTTGAACAGCAGAACGTGAAATGGGTCTTCGGAGTACCGGGGGCCAAGATCGATAAGGTCTTCAACACTCTTGTTGATTCTTCAATCCAGACAGTCGTCTGCCGCCACGAGCAGAACGCTGCCTTCATCGCGGGCGGCATCGGAAGAATGACCGGTAAAGCAGGTGTTGCGATCGCAACATCCGGACCCGGTGTCTCCAACCTCGTCACCGGCCTGGCTACGGCGAATACTGAGGGTGACCCAGTGATTGCGTTGGGTGGCGCGGTACCTCTCTCCGACAGATTGAAAAAGATTCATCAGACGATGGACTCTGTCAGTCTTTGCAAGGTCGTGACCAAGTATAGCGCCGAGGTGGACTCACCAGAGGCGGTCTCGGAGGTGCTGACGAATGCGTTTCGCAGCGCTGAGTCCGGTCGGCCAGGAGCGGCCTTTGTGAGTCTTCCCATGGACATCATGGCGGCACCTACCAAGTGCGACATTCTCACCCCGCCGGCATATTCTGCTGCAGGTCCTGCAGACGTCGCCGCCCTCAAAGAAGCTGCACGTCTTATCAATCAGGCAAAGAGGCCGGTCGTCCTGCTCGGCTTGTTGGCAAGTAAACCGGAGAACGCAGCTGCGGTTCACGAACTGATAGAAAGTGGAAAGCTACCGGTCGTCGGAACATTTCAGGCAGCCGGGGCGGTCTCGGTGAACCTCTTCAGCAACTTCGGCGGACGAGTTGGGCAAATGAACAATCAACCGGCGGACGAGATTCTTGCCGCGGGAGACCTGGTGATCTCGATAGGGTATGACCCTGTCGAATATTGGCCTTCCATATGGAATAAAGGCAACAAGCGCCCCGTTGTGCACCTGGATGCCCTTCCAGCAGATATCGACAATTCCTACAGCCCGACGGTTGAGTTGGTTGGGGATATTGCTGCGACGATTCGACTCCTGACGCCTCTCGTTTCACACTCCGCTCCAGAGCCGTCCATCAAGCGGTTGCTTGGCAAGATCGCGGAAGACCGTCAGGAATTGGCACGCTCGTCTGCTGCGCTCAATGGCACTCCAGTCCATCCATTAAGGCTTGTCTCTGAACTACAGAAAATTCTCACGCCCGATACGACGCTTTGTTTAGATATGGGTTCCTTCCACCTTTGGATGGCGAGGCACCTCTACAGCTTCCGAGCGAGGCAGATCCTGATCAGCAATGGCCAGCAGACATTAGGAGTTGCCCTTCCGTGGGCGATTGCCGCCACGCTCGTTCGCCCCGCCGAAAAGGTCTTGTCGATCTCGGGTGATGGTGGTTTCCTTTTTTCCGGTATGGAACTCGAAACAGCGGTACGGCTTCAGTCAAATCTCGTGCATATGATCTGGATTGATGGAACCTATGACATGGTCGCCGTTCAGGAAGAGCAAAAATACGGACGATCCTCTGGAATCAAATTCGGGCCGGTGGATCCCGTGAAATACGCGGAAGCGTTCGGAGCTCATGGCTTTATGATCCAGTCTCCGGATCAGATCCCCTCTGTGCTCAAGCAGGCATTTGATACTCCAGGCCCCGTGCTTATCGGTGTGCATGTTGACTATCGCGACAATCACAAGCTCTTCGAACAAGTAAATGAACTTAGCGTGCACTAAGCTCCGATAATGCGTCATGCAAAGACGGAGATAGCTGCACAACGGCATTTGCCTCAACCGCAATCCTTGCGGTCGAGGAGGATAACGAAATTCTGGGAGCGTCTTGCGACCACGATCGGAATAGTAGGCGTGAGCGTGAGGTGTTGTCCTATTCAGTATGATAACTATCCGCATCTGGAACGAAAAACGACATCGCAAGTACCACGGTCAACAACAGAGGCATGCCCCAAACGCCCTTCGGTCCTAAATGTGAGATCATCAGGCCGCCGCATAGCGCACCTGCGACAAACGCGAACCAAACAAACGAGAGTGTTCTCGTCTCGAATTTGGTTGCCGCTGGACCTGCGGCACCCGCCCGTACAAGTAGGCTGAGTAGGTGAGTAAGCGTCCCGGTCAGATAGGTCGAGTGCAGACCGATGCCGTCTGCCTTTGAAAGGACGCCGTTCTGCAACCCAAAGGCGAGACACATGGCGGCGATGAATAGGGCCCGATGTTGGCCCCCCAGCATGTATGGACTGAGTAAGAGCAAAATGATCTCTGCGATGAGCACATAACGAAAGCCGTTACTGCCTAGTGAGCGGTCGGTTGGGGAGCGCAGCCTTTGTGCAAAGGCAGTCGCGCCAAGAAAGCAGAAGACGGCGAGCAGGAGCTCCCCGGTAGCACCTCCCGTGGTGAGAGCGATCGCGGCCAGTACGCTGTTGCCAGTTACGTGTCCGCTAAAACAGTGCACGAGAAGAAAGCTTGCCGCATCTCCGTAACCACCAATGACGACGAGAAGCAGAGCCGCACTCAATTCCCAGGTTGAAGCCCGGATTGGATGTCTAGCGATCAGACTTTCCTCCATTCAGAGATTGGCTGATTACTTCGCGCGGTTTTAGAAACAGGCTCGCTTACAGAGGACCGATGTGCGCCGTGGCGTCCTTGGCCTATCGATTCTAATTTCCATATTGATGCAGTTGTGGATACAGAAGTGTATCTGAGGCGTATTCGCCCGTTTATTTCAATTGCGGAAATAAGTTCAAAGCATTATCTCGGAAAATGCGCCTTAGGAGATCCCGGTTGAGTAAAGGGGTAGCCTCAATCTGATGAAGCAACGAAACGCAGGCATCGGGAGGTGTGAAAGGATAATCACTTCCGTAATGGATGTGGTTATGGTCGGCAATCTGCAGAAGAGTACCAAGCAATTCCGGGATGGGAGCACCTGCAAGGTCAAAATGCAGGTTTCGCAACGTCTCGCGCATCGATTTAGGCGGGGCGCCTTCGGAACGGCCCAGTACCGGAAGCAATAGATCGATCCGCTCGGTCAGAACAGGTAAAGCCGCGCCCGCATGTGGGACGATCACTCGGAGATTATGAAATCGTTCAAATACGCCGGACAGGATCATGTCGCAGATGGAGCGGGTAGTCTCAAAGATGAACTCCACCATCGGCTGCGGGTATTGCTGGGCAAGCCGGGCACTGCAGTGGCACGGAGGGGAAGTCGGATGTACAAAAACGACTGTCCCGCGTCGATCCAATTCCTGATAGAGAGGATCAAGAAGCGGGTCACCGAGATACATACCCCGGTGATTCGACTCAACAACAATACCGTCGGCACCGAGTTCATCGAGTGCATAGATAGCCTCTTGGATTGAGCCTTCAACGTCCGGAAGTGGCACAGAAGCGAAGAGTCCGAAGCGATTAGGGTACTCCTCGATGAGCCGCGTACCCTCTTCATTGAGGTGCCTGGCAAGAGTTCTTGCTTGGGAGTCATCGCCAAAATGTACTCCTGGAGACGAGATCGATAAAATCGCTGTGGTAACGCCGAATCGATCCATCGCTCGTAGGGCTATATTCTCGTCCCAGGGAGGAAGCGACCCTATTCCGTCGGGCTGACCCAATCCGGACTGCACCAGTATCTCGCGATAGAACTCGGGAATATAGTGAGCATGAACATCAATGCGCCTGATCTCGCCGCAGAGACCATCAGTATGGCTTTGGACACCGTTCATGGACACCAGGTCGCTCATTGCGTTTCTCGCCGAGAGTTGAAGTAGGAACGTCGCGTGTGGTTCTTGTTTTCAGGCCATTCTTAGCTAAGAGAACCTACCAGGCAAAGCTTGGCGCGTGCTCGAATGCCCAACTGCCAATCCTGTGGCGAGGATAGAGGATTTGTGCCAAGTAAATCTTGCAGCAAAATGCTATTTCTGACAGTTTTGTGCTGGAATCCAAGACGGCACGTCTGGGGCGAGGCAGGTTCGCATAGGCCTCACCCGCCGCTAAAACCTCAATCTAGGAATTCACGCTGGGACGATCGAGAATCGGACTGACGTGCGCACTCCGAAGAGTCGCATCTAGGACTGGAGATGAAACAAATTCCTTATGGTTGGGCATTCTGCAGTCACCCTATCTTGCAACGAAAATAGTTAGAAGGTGAGCTGACGAACGTGTAGCCGTCGTGAGAAGAGATCTAGTCAGCGCGTCTCTTTGCCTTGGGGGAAATTAGATCAATAGCCTCTGCACCACTAGAGAGACATCCTCTCTCTTCCAGGGAAGCAGAAGCCGGGCTTCGATCTTGGAATTTTGAAGTGGGCAGCAAGACGATTCCCTCCCTCAGAATGTGAGGTGGCGATGCAGGAAGAATTCCCACCCCGAGCCCGATAGCCACCACGACCCCAAACGAGTTTCGGCGCAAGCTGTCACTCCGTGACAAATGGTCGCACACATTTATGCGAAGGATGGGCGACGCAGACGGACAAGATGATTCGAGTACCTGTGAAAAGTCGCAGTTTGTACTCCAGATCATTGTCATTTGACGAACGAATTCGAGCCTGCGAGTTCGTACATTATGCGAATTTTTCTGGAGCGAAATAGACGAGGAAGAAGACTCAAACAACAACAGCACAAATATGACAGATCGAGCACTTTCTTGGGATACACAGGACTTGTGCTGCTATTAAGGTCGTCATGAACGGCGTTTTTGGAGTTTGCGCTCGCAATGTCATTGAGCTACATCTCGAACTTTGACCCCTCTCGGTGTGAACTCTTCGCCTTGCTATCGATGTTAGATCAAGTAACAGCTAAGGAGATAAACATGAGTAAGCTTGAAGGAATAATCCCTATGGCAGAGCCGCCAATGATACCGCCGGCTGCTCAGGCCGTCGCAGCATCCGGCTCTAGCAAAGGCGCGCCTTTGTTCATCGCTGCAGATCCGGATCTGGTCGCCAAGGATCTGCAAGACTCTCTGCGGCGCGCGCCGCAGACGAATCCTGCCGTCGGAGTGCAGCGATATGAGACGGCGCTCGAGTTTACCTACGGCATCCGGTTTCGCGGTGGCGCACTGATCCTCCAGCCCGACATGCAGTACATCATCCGGCCCGGTGGTACTGGTCAGTTCTCCAACGCATTCGTGGGCGGAGTCCGGGCAGGAATCAACTTTTGAGCAGGCGTACCCGAACTCCGTCATTCACAGCAATGGCGGTCTTTGTTTGGTAGCGAAAACATTCTTCAAACCAAAGGGCAGTGGGTTATCTTCATGGCAACATCGTTTACGAGGAATTGTCTTCGTCCACTAGGACCAAGCGAGCAATACTTCTGGCTTAGCGACCAAAACAGTGCGAAGCATTTTGTGATAGCCGCCGAAATTGTAGGAGATGCGACAGTTGAAGCATGGGTCTCGGCTATTGCTGCAGCGCAACTCCGTCATCCTTTGTTAAGAGTCGCAGTCGAGTACGGTTCAGATGGGCCACCATGCTTTCGCGAGCTCGCGAACATTCCGATTCCGGTACGAATGGTTCCTGAAGATGAGTCCGCTACGTGGCACCTAGAGATGGCCAAAGAACTCGCAACGCCAATTCTACTCAGCGGCTCTCCGCTTGCACGTATCACCCTCCTGCGAAAGAGTGGTGGATCTATCCTTCTTCTTTCAATGCATCATTCAATCGCGGATGGGTTGTCTTCAGCTTTCGTCATACGGGACATCCTCGAAGCGGTCTCAGGGAAGCCTCTTCAGCCATTGACCTTGACTGATCCCCAGGAAAATCTCTGCTCAGCAGTAGCGGGTACACCGCTTCCCCCATCTGCTCCGGTTCACCCGCCAGCGACATTGCTCAGGAGAGATGCCGGGGGGCCTACGGTTCAAAGCTTGAAGCTTTCCAAAGAGTTGACCATGAAATTGCGGACACATGCTCGTGAGGTTGGTGCCACAGTTCATGGGGCGTTGGTTGCAGCGTTGACCTTTGCCGGCAGACAACTTTCTCCCGATTGGCTGACCCATCCCGTCCGCGTGGTGTCGCCGGTGGACAACCGGAAGCTCCTTGGACTGGAAGATCAATGCGCTCTCTCGATCATCTTTCCGACGGGAGCTTATGCACCTGATTCAGAAGAGCGTCTTTGGGATGTGGCACGCGTAGTGAAGGACGATTTGACGCCTGCGCGGACCGCTGAGGGGCTCAGCACTGTCTTCTCTGGCTTCCTGCAACTGATGTCAACGTCCCCAAATGTCGCGCAAATCGCTGCCTTCGAACTTCAGGCCTGTGCTTGTGAAGGTATGGTGTCAAATCTCGGTGTCCTTCCTTTTGAGACGAGCTTCGGCGGCTTCAAACTGGAGTCGCTATGGGGGCCGTCCGTATTTGTTGGAATAGAAGGTGAACAGATGATTGGCGCCGCAACACTCAACGGAGCCATCCATCTTTTGCACACCAGCTACAACCCAATACCAAAGCTCCTTCAGACAATGGAGGCGACCTTAGAGGCTATGGCCCGCTAACGTTGACCTCCCTCGTCCTTAGCCGAGCAAATCTCGGTACTGGGACGAGCAAACCGCTCCTTAATGTTTCAACCGGAACCTTCCGCCTCTCTTACGGCACGCCTGCTTTGTGGTTACGGAGACAATCTGGCACCAAAGCGGCCTCCTTGGATCGGCGTACTAGGTTGGTCGCACACCTATATGTTGGTCGCACACCCATATATATTGTTGCTTCATTCGTTCCCGTACTGTTCCCCTAATTCGAGCTGCATTTTTTTGAACCGCTCTACGCGTTTCGAATCAAAAGGTTACGACTCCCCAATGCGCGACGCCAGCCTTTTTGCGGCCATCATCTGTACAATCTTGTAAAACATTGAAAATAAATAAATTAGAAGAAAACAAGAAAGCCTCCGCGTAACGGAGGCTTCTAGTAAACTTATGTAAGTTATTGATTCTAAATGGTGGCCAGAGACGGGATCGAACCGCCGACGCCGGCCTTTTCAGGGCTGCCGGACAATTCAGCTAAGTGACCCGGAATCAGCGGATGTAATTGAAGGGAAAGCAGTTATGCTCGGTCGATTTTAGGACTGCTTGGGACAAATTAGGCTGTTTTGGGATGCGCATTGTTCGCGTATTGTTCGCGCGTTTCCAGAGGTTTTGCTTCTGCCATAGCCACTAAGGCGATCATTTGTCGTTCCCTCCTGCCCGTCTTTATGGCTGATTTGGGATGGAAACAGGGCAGTCAACGCATCTTGCGCACCAATGAGTGATGTCAACAATATCAATTGTCGAGGGCAATTTCTACTATCGTCAATTTTGCAGCGGCTGCTGCAAAATTGGGCGCTGCTACCTTGATGATGGTGGAGGAGATGCAGGATGCTGAGTACAAACACAGGGCGCGACCGTCTGGGTCCTAGCAGATCGGGGATGACGCCGAATTCGAAGGGAATCTCCTGTGGCTGAACTAACCTCACTCCCTCCGGGCTACTCGGCGCTACTTGAAGAGTTGAAGACCCGGATTC